>Ga0209207_1001566_pt1 | contig 10310 bp, 8 predicted proteins | sample SaghotsprinmetaG_FD_184140 | JGI IMG/M metagenome (GOLD analysis project Ga0209207, IMG submission 184140) | Hot spring microbial communities from South Africa to study Microbial Dark Matter (Phase II) - Sagole hot spring metaG (SPAdes) (version 3) | ecosystem: Environmental > Aquatic > Thermal...
CTGGTCCATGAAATCTGCCGCCACCGCCTGCATGGGCTGCGCGGGGTGGCCATCGTAGATGGTGCGCGCCGTCACCAGCGGAGTGACGAGTGCCTCCGGCAGCACCATGTAGGCCAGCCGCACCGACGGAAACAGTGATTTGGAGAAGGTGCCGATGTAGACCACCTGGCCTTGGTCGTCCAGCCCCTGCAGCGCTGGGGTGGGCTGGTGGTCGTACAGAAATTCGCTGTCGTAGTCATCCTCGACCAGCCAGGCCCCGGTGGCCCGGGCGTGGGCAATGAAGGCCAGCCGCCGCGCCAGCGACATGGCCTGGCCCGTGGGGAACTGGTGCGAGGGCGTCAGGTAGATCAGCCGGGGGGCAGGGCGCGCCGGGTCCAGCGTGGCGCCTTCGCCGTCCAGGGGCATGTCCACCAGGCGGGCCCCGCTGGCGCTGAAGGCCGTGCGGGCGCCCGCGTAGCCCGGGTCTTCCATCCACACCGCATCGCCGTCGTCCAGCAGCGTGGCCGACAGCAGCTGCAGCGCCTGCTGCGAACTCGTGAGCACCAGCACCTGCCCCGCGTGGCAACGCACCCCGCGCGACTGGCCGAGGTAGCGCGCAATGGCCTCGCGCAGCGCGGGCAGGCCCTGGGGGTCGCCATAGAACATCAACGCCGCCGCGTCCTGCCGCAGGCGCCGCTGCAGCAGCTGGCGCCACAGGCCGGTGGGAAAGGCCTGCAGGTCCGGGCTGCCCGCCACAAAGGCGCGCGGGCGCTCGGGCTCGTGGCAGCCCCCGGTGTCCACCATGCGCTGGCCCCGGGCCGACAGCCGCAGCGCGCCCGCAGCGCCCGCCGGGCGGAGGGCGCCACTGGCCTGGCGCGGCGCAGCGGCCTCCATGTCGATGGCCACAAAACTGCCCTGGCCCACCTGGCGGCGCAGGTAGCCCTCGGTTTCCAGCTGGGCATAGGCTGCCTCCACCGTCACGCGCGACAGGCCCAGGTCCTGTGCGAGGTGGCGGCTGGACGGCAGCCGCTCGCCCAGCACGGCCTGGCCGCTGCGCACTGCCTCGCGCAGGGCGGCGCACAGGCGTGCCCGCCGTCCGCCGTCGGTCTGGGTTTCCATCAGCGCCAACAAAAGACGGGGTTTGATCGTGGCCATGGAAACAGATTGGTCTTATGTGAATTGAGAAATTGGCCTCATTTATAAGGCCAAAGCGGCGCACACTGGCAGCCATCGGCACATCACCACTGCATCACTCAAGGAGCCCCATGACCCACCCCGCCCCCACCTCCAGCGTTCTGGCCTTTCCCGCCCCCACCCCCGCGCAGTCGTGCGATTACATGGCCGCCAAGCTCAGCTTCCATGCCGATGCCTGGGACGTGGCCGAAGACCTGCGCAACGGCATCGATGCCATCGTGGTGATCGACACCCGCTCGCCCGCGCACTACGAACAAGGCCATGTGCCTGGCGCCGTGAGTTTTCCCCACCGCACCATGGACGCGGACAGCACGGGCCACCTGGACCGCAGCAAGGTCTACGTGACCTATTGCGACGGCATCGGCTGCAACGGCTCGACCAAGGGCGCCTACAAGCTCGCGCGCCTGGGCTTCACTGTCAAGGAGATGCTGGGCGGCCTGGACTTCTGGATCCGCGATGGCCAGCCCGTGGCCACCGGCCCCGAACGCGGCACCATGCCCGCCGCCCGGCCCGCCATCGAGTGCGCATGTTGACCGCCACGGCTACCAGCCCGCCCCCTGCGGGCTGGGCCCTGCGCCCCGCGCTGGCGGCCGATGCCGAAGTGCTGGCCCGCCTGTGCGCTGCGCATGCGGCCTACGAGCAGATTCCGCACTGCGCCGACGGCCACGCCGAGCGGCTTGCGCACGGGCTCGAAGCCGGGCGGCTGAACGCCTGGCTGGGTTTTCTCCATGGGTGCGCCGTGGGCTACGCCAGTGCCACCCTGGACTACGCCACCCTGGCGGCGCAGCCCTTTCTGCACCTGGACTGCCTGTACCTGGACCAGCCGGCACGGGGCCTGGGGCTGGGCCGCGCATTGCTGGACGCTGCCGTGTGCCGCGCGCGCTCTCTGGGCTGCGCGCAGCTGCAGTGGCAAACCCCGGTGTGGAATGAAGGCGCGATCCGCTTTTATGACCGGTTGGGGGCCACGCGGCTGGCCAAGCAGCGCTATACCCTGGTTTGTGCCGAAGGCGCCGAAGCCCCTTGCGGGCCCGGCCGCTGAACGGGTTTCTACAATCGGGGGATGAAAACGCCTGCCTACACGCGCGCCGCGCAACTGCCCGACATCCTCGCCCAACGCATCGTCATCCTCGACGGCGCCATGGGCACCATGATCCAGCGCTTCAAGCTGGGCGAGGCGCAGTACCGGGGCGAGGGCTACACCGGGCCCGATGGCGCGGGCGACCGGTTCAAGGACTTTGCATACGACGTGAAGGGCAACAACGAGCTGCTCAGCATCACCCGCCCCGACGTGATCCGCGACATCCACGAGCGGTATCTGGCGGCCGGGGCCGACCTGATTGAGACCAACACCTTCGGCGCAACCACCGTGGCGCAGGAGGACTACCACATGGCCGAGCTGGCGCGCGAGATGAACCTGCGCTCCGCCCAATTGGCGCGCGCTGCCTGCGACAAGTATTCCACGCCCGACAAGCCCCGCTTCGTGGCCGGCGCTCTGGGCCCCACGCCCAAGACCGCCAGCATCAGCCCCGACGTGAATGACCCCGGTGCGCGCAACATCGACTTTGAAACCCTGCGCGCTGCCTACTACGAGCAGACCGAAGCGCTGGTCGAAGGCGGCGCCGACGTGCTGCTGGTCGAGACCATCTTCGACACGCTCAATGCCAAAGCCGCGCTGTTCGCGATTGATGAGTTCTTTGAAAAGAGCGGCGAGCGCCTGCCCCTCATCATCAGCGGTACCGTGACCGATGCCTCCGGCCGCATCCTGAGTGGGCAGACGGTGACGGCCTTCTGGCACAGCGTGCGCCACTCGCGCCCCCTGGCCATCGGCCTCAATTGCGCGCTGGGCGCCACGCTGATGCGCCCCTACATCCAGGAGCTGAACCGCGTGGCCGAGGACACCTTCATCAGCTGCTACCCCAACGCCGGCCTGCCCAACCCCATGAGCGACACCGGCTTTGACGAAACGCCCGAGATCACCAGCCGCCTGGTGCACGAGTTCGCGGCCGAGGGGCTGGTCAACATCCTGGGCGGCTGCTGCGGCACCACGCCGGACCATATCGGCGCCATTGCCAAGGCGGTGGCCGATGTGCCCACGCGCAAGATGTTTTACCCTGCAGAAGCCTGAGAATTTGAGAAAAATTGGCCGCTTGCGCGCGACCATCAAGCGCTTGTAGCTACTAAATATGTAGCAATTAATGCGCCACCGCCCTGCGGTAGCGCATTGCGTGCCGCCGGAAGCTGCGGCACCCTTGCGCCTTTCCGCTGAAGTCTTTTCCGTACCCTCTGTCAGCCCCGGTCTGTTTGCCATGTCCGTTATCGCCACCTTGCCCGACACCCCCTCTGCGGAGGCTGCCGAGAAAGCCGCCGCCCACGCCGCGCTCAAGCTCGAAAAGCGCCTGGTGCGCCAAGTGGCCCAGGCCATTGGCGACTTTGGCCTCATCGAAGACGGCGACAAAGTCATGGTGTGCGTCTCTGGCGGCAAGGACAGTTATGGAATGCTGGACGTGCTGCGCATGCTGCAACAGCGCAACGGCCACAAGTTCGAGCTGATCGCCGTCAATCTGGACCAGAAGCAGCCCGGCTTTCCGGCCCATGTGCTGCCCGAGTATTTGACCCAGGTGGGCGTGCCCTTCCACATCGAAACGCAGGACACCTACAGCGTCGTCAAGGAGCACATCCCCGAGGGCAAGACCATGTGCAGCCTGTGCAGCCGCCTGCGCCGGGGCATCCTCTACCGCGTGGCTGACGAGCTGGGCTGCACAAAAATCGCGCTGGGCCACCACCGCGACGACATGCTGCAGACCTTCTTTTTGAACATGTTCTTCGGCGGCAAGCTCAAGGGCATGCCACCCAAAGTGCAAAGCGACCGGGGCGACCACCTCATCATCCGCCCGCTGGCCTATGTGGCCGAGGACGACCTCACGCGCTGGGCCGAGATTCGCAACTTCCCCATCATCCCTTGCACCCTGTGCGGCAGCCAGGAGAACCTGCAGCGCAAGCAGATCGGCCAGATGCTGCGCGACTGGCAGCAGCTCTACCCGGGCCGCATCGAGAACATGGCCGTGGCGCTGCGCAACCTGGTGCCCTCGCACTTCATGGACACGCGCCAGTTCGACTTCAAGGGCCTGGTGCCCAACGGCGTGCAGGATGCCGATGGCGACAAGGCGTTTGATGCCGAAGAGTTTCCAGCACAGGCCGTGGGCATGCTGGGCGGCCTGCCCCTGATGCCCCGCTGACCTGACACCGACGTTTTTTAGATTGGGCCACCCCATGACCACGCTCAAAGCCCCCGAACTCCTCCTGCCCGCAGGCTCGCTCGACAAGATGCGCGCTGCCTACGACTTTGGCGCCGACGCGGTGTACGCCGGGCAGCCGCGCTATTCCCTGCGCGCGCGCAACAACGAGTTCAAGCTGGAGCAGATCCGCCAAGGCATTACAGAAGCCCACGCACGCGGCAAGAAGTTCTTCGTCACCAGCAACCTGATTGCGCACAACGACAAGATCCGCACCTACCTGCGCGACATCGAGCCCGTGATCGATTGCAAGCCCGACGCCCTCATCATGGCCGACGCGGGCCTGATCATGATGGTCAAGGAAAAATGGCCCGAGCAGGTGGTGCACCTCTCGGTGCAGGCCAACACCACCAACTGGGCGGCGGTGAAGTTCTGGCAGAAGATGGGTGTGGAGCGCATCATCCTCTCGCGCGAACTCAGCCTGGACGAGATCGAAAAAATCCGCCAGGAATGCCCCGACATGGAGCTGGAAGTGTTCGTGCACGGCGCGCTGTGCATCGCGTACTCGGGCCGTTGCCTGCTCAGCGGCTACTTCAACCACCGCGACCCCAACCAGGGCACCTGCACCAACGCCTGCCGCTGGAACTACGCCACACACGACGCCGACATCGACCCCACCACGGGCGAAGCCATTGCGCAGAAGATGGAAGGCGACTTCAACTTCGAGGCCGCGCAGCAGAAGGCCGAGCAATCGTTCTCCACCACCGGCAGCGGCCAGCGCCACCCCAAGGCCGACAAGGTCTACCTGATCGAAGAAGCAGGCCGCCCCGGCCAGCTCATGCCCATCATGGAGGACGAGCACGGCACCTACATCATGAACAGCAAGGACCTGCGCGCGGTGGAGCACGTGGCCCGCCTGACGCAGATCGGTGTCGATTCGCTCAAGATCGAAGGCCGCACCAAGAGCCTGTACTACGTGGCCCGCACCGCCCAGGTGTACCGCCGCGCCATCGACGATGCCGTGGCCGGCCGCCCGTTCAACCCCGAGCTGCTGATCGAGCTGGAAGGCCTGTCCAACCGCGGCTACACCGGCGGCCTGCTGGAGCGCCGCCCCAGCAACGACTACCAGAACTACCTCAGCGGCCACTCGGCAACCCAGCGCAGCCAGTACGTGGGCGAGGTGCTGGGAGCTGAAGGTCAGTCGGGAGTGGGCCTGCAAGGCGACTGGGTGCAGGTCGAAACCAAGAACCACTTTGCCGTGGGCGATTTGATTGAAGTGGTGCACCCCAGCGGCAACACCACGTTGCGCCTGCAAGAGATGCGCAACGTGGAAGGCCAGCCCGTGCAGGTCGCCCAGGGCAGCCCGGTGCGCGTGTGGATTCCGCTGCCCGCACGCTACAGCGGCGCGCTGCTGGCGCGCGTGATCGAATCGCAACCCCCTGCTGCAGCGGCCGAGCCCGCCTTGGCGGTGTGATGTTTCAAAGGGGCCACGCATGAAGACGCTGTTGCACGCCTCGCAACTCCGCCGGGTGGCTACCGCCGTTTTGCTGGCGGCGGCCCTGGCGGGCTCCGCCACCGCCCAGGCTCCGGCTGTGGCGCCCGCCAAGCAGCGCTATGTGCAGGGCTCCTGGGTCAACCTGCGCGAGTCGGCCCAGTCACAGGCGCGCGTGGTGGCCCAGGTGCCTGCCAACACCGTGCTGCAACAGCTCACCGAGCGCGACGGTTGGTGCGCCGTGCTCTATGCAGGCGACGCGCGCCTGGGCCCGCCATTGCCTGAGCCATTGCAAGCCCATGTGGCCTGCAACCTGCTGGCCGACCAGCCCCTGACCCTGGCCCAGGCGGGCAAGGACGCTGCCCGCGCCTTCTGGGTGGCGCCGTCGGCCAATCGTATGCGGGCCTACGGCAACGCCCTGCCACGCCCGCCCGCGCTGCAACTGCCCGCGCTGGCCAAAAGCCACACGCCCGAGATGCCCGTGCAGTACCCCCAGCGCCCCGAATGGGAGGCTGCCAAAAAACTCATGCGCGCTGGTGTACTGCTGCGGCCCGAGCAGGAGATTGACCGGGGTCGCCCCGTCAACCCGCTGGACGGTGTGAAGCTGGCCACCCGCGCCGTGGACCACATCCCCGCCGTGGCGCCCCTGGCCGCCCCGCCCACGCTGCCTGTCATTGCCCCGTCGTACTTCCGCAGCCACACCAGCGTGGCCCTGCTGCACGAGACCGAGGCCGATGGCATCGCGGCCGTGGCGGGCAGCCGCATTGCCGTAGAGTCCACCGCCGGGCCCCATGGCAGCTTCAACCGCCACATGGGGCCTGAGATCGAGTTCGTGACCGGCTTCTGGGACGTGGGCGGTGCCGATCTGGTCTTTGCCCCGGCGCTCACGCTGTACGCCATCACGCACCAGGGCCTGGTGGGCGCCCGCACCTTGGGCCGGCGTTATTGGGACATCAGCAATGCCGACCACTATTGCGGCGGCCACTATCCAGTCAAAGGCTTTGACGACCCGCGCAACGATGAGACCACCGCCGTGCGCGGCTATGCCAAGGTGTCAGAGTCGGCCGACGTGCTGGTGCGCCTGGTGGTGCCCGGCAAGCTGCCGCCCGATGCGGTGAAGGTAAAGACCCGGCGCTACGCCACCAGCTGGATGCAGCCCGCCGACCCGCCCATCCGGGACAAGCCCCAGCGCAAGAACACCGCCGTGCTGGTGCACGAGATCGACCTGGACCGCGACGGCGTGGTGGACATTCTGCGCATCGACACGCCTTCGCCCGGTGGCATGAGTTTTGAGCCCATCTTTGAATGGCGCTGGTACCTCAACATCAACGGCCAGTGGTTCCGGGCCGGGCATTGGGTGGATCAGGAGTGCACCTGAGCGGCCCCTGAGGAGGGGCGCTGTGGCCTGCAACCTGCCAACGGCCCGAGCAGGTCCCCCGCCCCCGGTGGTTTTGGGTAGCATCGTTTCGGAGATCGCCCATGGGGTTTGCCAGCCAGCGCCTGGCACGCAGCCCCGACCCCCACGAAAGGCCCGCCCATGTCCGTTGAGTCCCATCCCCCCTGCGTGCGGGAGTTGCGCCAGGTTTTGTTGTGGCCGCTGCGCCTGATGCCGGTGCGGGGCTCTGAGGGGCGGCACGCCAAGCCCTGGGAGGTGCTGGCGGACATGGGCGAGGCCTCGCCCTGGCGCGAGGTGGTGGATGAATTCACGGGCGACAGCCAGCGGTTTCACGAGCGGCATTACAACGAGTTCGTGACCTTTTTGCCCTATGTGCAGCGCTTCCTGTACGGCGAGGGGCGCAGCCAGAAAGGTGGCAGCGCCACGGGCTCGCCGATGCGGGTGTTCCGGCGCAGCGATGTCAGCGCCGTGCGGGCGGTGCTGCACCCCGGCGCGGTGCCGATCACGCTCGACATCGTCCATGTGGACTTGTATTTTTTTCTTGACCTGGACCTGGTGCTGCTCAATGTCGAGGTCAGCGCCCGCGACCTGGCGCTGCCCCAGGCGCAGGAGCTGCTGTACCGCTTTGGCCGGGGCTACCCCGCCGGTTGGGACGCGGACGGCCACGCCCAGCACTGCCTGTTCAGCGCCGAGTGGCTGGACCCCGCCGGGCAGGTGCTGGCCCGGTCCGACGCCAACCAGCGCGACCTCTTCATGGCCCATGTCAGCAGCCACCGCGCCCCGCGCATCGCGGCCCATTGGGCCTGGCTGCTGGAGCCGCTGGTGAGCGATCATTCCGAGCGCAGCGGCCCCCTGCGCTACCGGCAGATCGAGTACTACCGCATGCCGCAACTGGCGTTTCTGGCGCTGGACGACCCGCGCGCCTTGAGCCGCAGCGACTTTGTGCGCCTGGGGCTGGTGACCGGCGCGGCCCGTCCAGGCGACGACCCTTGTCTGCCTTATGCCGAAGAGCACCTGGCCGACTTTGAACAACGGTTCTGCTACGACCGCTTCTGGAGCAGCAGCGGCGCCGCCCCCTACACGCGCTATCTGTGCAGCGGCCATTCGCTGCTGGTGCTGGGCGACGCCAACAGCCCGTTTTTTGTCTGCCGCGACCGGGGTGTGCTCGCGCAGTTCCGGCACCAGCATTTTTTGCTGTTCCTGATTGCGCATTTCCAGAAAGCGGCGCTGCTGATGTTCTCGGACAGGCTGGCCGAGGCCCTGAAAAACCTGGACATTGCCGACGCTGCCAGCGTGCGCCGCTTCAAGCGCACCATCCGCGACAGCTTTGCCAGTTTTCTGCGCTTCACGCACCGGTACTGGTTCCACGAGGTGTCCGAGCAGGCCCAGGTGCGCGCGCTGTTCCGCATGTGCTCCAGCCACTTGGGGCTCGACCCGCTCTACACCGAGGTCAAGGAGCGGATCGGCGAGATGAACCAGTACCTGGACGCGGACAGCCTGCGCCGCCAGGCCAACACCGTGGTGCGGCTGACGGTGGTGACCATCTTTGGCCTGATCGGCACCGTGACCACGGGCTTTCTGGGCATGAACCTGCTGGCCGAGGCCGATGCGCCGGCGGGGCAGAAGCTGGGGATTTTTGCCCTCGTGTTTGTGTTCACCACCGCGCTCACGGTCTACACCATGGTCAAGTCCAAGCGCCTGTCGGACTTTCTGGACGTGCTCTCGGACGAGCGTGCCAGCGCCTGGCAAAAAGTCAGGGCGCTGGGGCTGGTGTGGCGGCGCACGGGGGAGTGATACAGCTTCGCCTTCAACCGCATCACGTCGTTGGTTCGCCTTGCCGTGCTACAGCACTGTCTGCGGCTTCCCGCCTGGTTATGCGGTCGAATGCAAATCCGTATAAGGCGCCGCGCTTTACCGTGCCCCCGGCTGCCGCAGCAGCGCCGCCAGCACCAGCGCCTCGGCCACCACCTCCAGCGCCTCTTCCAGCGTTGCCAGCCACTGCGGCAGCGCTGGGCAGCCAGGGCCTGTGGAGCTGCAGCGCGGGCCACTGGTCCACGGCAATCGCCGCCAGCCCCACGGCAAAACCGGCCCACAGCAGGCAGCGGGTGCTGCGGTGGCCCAGGGCCTGGTGCAGCCACACCAGCATGGCCCCACCCACCACGGCCACTGCCAGCATCGGCGCCTCGCGCACGGGGCCCCAGCGGCAGGCATCTGTCCATTCGTGGCAGCGGAACTTCCACAGCTCGTGCAGCATGAACTGCTCGTCCACCGCGAGCACTGCAAACGCCAGCGCCAGGCACACGCCCAGCCGCCAGGGTAGGCAGCGCTCGGCCGTCAGGCGCAGCGCGGTGGTGCACAGCGTCAGCAGCAAGGCGCTGGAGAGCCAGGCCGCGGGCGAGTGGTCGGAGCGAAAGGCGCGCTCCCAGCCCGGCGCAAACAACCAGGCGGCCAGCAGCAGATAGCCCAGCACCGCACACAGCAGGGCGCTGGCCACCCACCGGTGGGGCGGGGGCAGGGCGCTGCGGGAGGGGGCGGGAACAGGTTCTGAAGGCATGGGGGGCGGAGCGGGCGTGAGGGGTGCCCGGATTTTGAGTCAAAAACGGCCTCTGCGCGCGATGGATATGCCTTGTAAGCTATGTAAATAATAGCAATTGCAGCGCACATGCAGTGCAAGCGCTGCACAGGCGCCAGGACTGGTCATGCGCAGGGAATGGCGACAGAATCCGGCATCCTCCCGCTTGCCCTGTATGGCCCTCCCCATCGACCCTTCGCGCAGCGCCTTGCCCCCCGTGGCCCAGTTTCTGGCCGAGGCCGCGCTGCAGCGGCAGACGGCGCTGCTGGGGCTGGACAAGAAGCCCGGCGTGGCCCCTGCGCCGCTGCCCCCGGCCGATGCCAGTGCGCCGCCGCCCACGGCCATGTCGCCCAGCCCGGCGGCCGGGCCTTTGCCGGTACCGGCCGACAAGGCCAGCATCTCGCCCCAGGCGCGCGAGCAGCTGGGGGCCGGGTTTGAGCCCCG
>Ga0209207_1001567_pt1 | contig 10308 bp, 5 predicted proteins | sample SaghotsprinmetaG_FD_184140 | JGI IMG/M metagenome (GOLD analysis project Ga0209207, IMG submission 184140) | Hot spring microbial communities from South Africa to study Microbial Dark Matter (Phase II) - Sagole hot spring metaG (SPAdes) (version 3) | ecosystem: Environmental > Aquatic > Thermal...
GGACTTTATTTTTTTGAGGTGGCTGAAAATTAGGCTTCCAGACGGTTTCCGCACCGTTCGTGGCTACTCAACAATAAGCAGATTATTGAAAGATGAAGAAATATCAAAAGTAAAAACCTGCCCCCCCTTTTCCTTTCTTGTTTGTACATCATCCTCGGACCATACCGGTCATGTGTAGTTCGTGGGTACAGGCATCCCGGACATCAAAGCGTACGGAACGCACCTTCCCTTTAGCAAACGATTCATTGAACAGCCTAATCTCAATCTCACCGGGAAGGAAGATCGGTCGCTTGAAAGAGGCCTCGGCCTCCATCGGCAATTCAAAGTTCTGCTCAGCTTCGATCGCTGCAAGCGTCCGAGCGAATGTCCACATGCCATGGGCAATTGCCCGTCGGTATCCAAGAAGGCGCGCTGTTACAGGGAAGAGATGGTGAGGATTCCAGTCTCCAGATGCTGCCGCATAGCGCCGACCCGTATCTTCAGGTACATGGATCAGGATAGACCGAAACGGTTCATCCTCCGAAATCGAGGGGGTTGATGGTACACGCCTCCGTCCGTGGCCAGATCGTGCCTTTTTGTTGCGCGAAAGGAGGGTAGCCATCCCTTTCCATGCTTCTTTCCCTGCGACATCTGCCCGCATGGAAAAATCTATCTCAAACCCGCGATCGGTTTGACGGATTTCGGCAAGACTGCAGGAAAGGTCCAATGCCACATCAGGATGGATCAGGTGTAACAGAACAATCTTCTGCCTAATATGGATGAGGCCAAAGGGACTGAAGGGAAAGGCATCCGAAAGCACAGCTTCAGCCATGGGTCCGAGGAAGAGGCATTCGGGGTAAGCTGGTGGCACCAAAAGCCCATTGTCCGGATTTCCACAAACGTTGCGAAATCGCCCAAGGCGATGAGAATCGATCCGAACAGCAGGCTGCAATACCTCAATCGGCGACAATTTCTGTGAACCTTTCTGAGGGAGCCCTCCTTGTGAACGGACTGGGATCCATCGGAAAGAACGGAGATAAATCTCCACTGTACCTGGACTTCGACCAAGGAGAAGGTGTTTGGGCTCCCCTGTCATCTCAAGGCATTGAGGCGGTCTGCCAAGTTGCTCCCGCTTCTTGTGTCCTGCGCTCTGTCGTAGCACTGTCTGGAGCAGACCCGGAGCAAAGCGGCTAAGCCCCACGGCCAGTTTCCCATAGGCAGAGAGCACCACCTCCCGGCGTCGGCGATAAGCGGCATCTACAATGACCTTGGCCGCCTCATCGGCTTTCCAGATCAGCCATTTGGGACGAGGGTCTCTGCGGTTTTCGTGGAGTCGGCCATCATTATCCACTCGGATGATGTCACTTTCAACATAGGCAGGATGAACCGTTGTACAGCTGACCCCGCTTCCTTTCAACTCTGTGGATAATGCCTCGCCAACCACCCGGACGCATGCCTTGGAGGCAGCATAGACAACCCCTTTGGGTGGAGTAACAAAGGCAGCCACACTCCCGATCAGCACAAGCCGACCTTGTGTTTTATGCAATTCCGGCAATACTGTTCGGATAGTGCGAATGAGTCCAAAGACATTGACATCGAACTGCCGTTGCCAGTAAGCGAGATCAAGATCCTCAAGCCACCCCATTACAGAATATCCGGCATTGGCAACAGCGATATCAATTGCTCCCCATCTGTCCACTATAAATTTTACAGCAGAGATTAGGGATGCTTCTTCTGTAACGTCGCAAGGCACTGCGAGACCCCGAGCGCCGATCGCCTCAATGGCTGAAACGGTCTCGGAGAGTTTTTCAGGACGTCGTCCTGATACTGCAATCCGGCCGCCTTCACGTGCAAACGCCAAAGCTAAAGCACGCCCTATCCCACTCCCACCTCCAGTAATCCAAACAACACGGTCTGCGAACCTACCCATGGTGCTGCTCCTGCCAGCGCTTTTAAGACCTTTTCGAGCCTACATCTTCATTCCTTTGACCAATCTTTCATTTCTCAAATCGGATAATCCTATATTCTACTGAGCAGACGATGATAAAGTCAAATCATCCGAATGTCAGGGCGTAGACTGAGATGTAAAGAGTGATACCTAAATTGAGCGATTCACCCAATCTCCCAAGAGGGCGGCAATGCCTCAACTCCTTTTAGGAAGCGATACCTTGAACGTCTGGGTCACGGACCTTAAGCGTTCACCCAACGGGTGATGATTGAACAGGCCCGAGGGTTGATTTAATCAATGTGAGGTCATCGTTCTAAGAGGCTTTTCAGCCTCCCCGCTCCCCTTGGGTAGGGTGTAAGAAATTGCTTAATTTAGGGGTGATTCATTTTCTCCTAAAGCCATCAAGGGGGACCGTGAGATATGTTCTTTAAGATATGAAAGAGAAAGGGAGCCCGCAGGCCCCCTTTCTCTTTGGATAAGGTTTAGGTTTTGTGACCTATTTTAATTTCAGATCTTTGAGTTTAGCGGTCAGGGCAGGGAGGACTTCTTTGAAATCCCCAATGATGCCAAAGTGGGCGACGTTGAAGATATTGGCCTCTTTATCCTTATTGATAGCCACAATCACTTTTGAACCCAAACACCCAGTGATATGTGACATGGCACCCGAGAGAGCCACAGCAATGTAAAGTTTGGGGCTGACCACCTTTCCGCTCTGACCGATCTGGAGCGACACCGGTGCCCAACCCTCATCACATGGAGGTCTCGTTGCCCCAACTGCGCCGTTCAAAACACGAGCTAATTCTTTGATCATCTCCCAGTTTTGGGCACTACCCATTCCACGTCCACCAGCAACAACGACTTCAGCGTCCTCAAGTTTCACACCCTCCACCTCTTCTTTGATCCGCTCAACAACCTTCACCTTAATCGCCGAAGTGTCAATCTTACTGTCTACGGGAATGACCTGGCCCTGGCGGGAGTCGTTCCGTTCTGCGGGCAATACGGTCTTCAATCTCAGGGTAGCCATCTGAGGACGGACCGATCTGGATACCGTTGTCGCCAGAGCATTGCCCCCAAAGACCGGTCTGGTCGAAAGAAGAAGCTTGTTCGCGGGATCAATGGATAAGGTCAGGCAATCCATTGCCAGTCCGCCCCCTAAACGACCATTGAGCCGTGGAGCCAAATCACAACCGATATCCGTGTGGCCGAGCAGCATAATAGAAGGTAGGATGTTTCGGCAAAGATCAGCCGCCACCTGGGTATAGGCATCGGAGTTATATTGATCCAGAAGACCGTCTTCAGCCACATAGACTTTGTCTGCTCCATAGGCAATGGACTCCTTAGCCAATCCGGTGGCTTGACTGCCCATTAATAAGACACTTAGTTCTTCGCCTAATTCATTGGCGAGCTTTCTTCCGATTCCAAAGAGTTCGATGGTGATGGGTGCTAATTTCCCTTCTGCAATCTCCCCACAAACCAAAACACCTTTATGAGTATCCATGGATTGTCCCTCCGTTCAATTTATTATGGCCCAGGAATGATGAAAATAAGGAATTTCACGAATTGTAAACCGAATGGTTCCTAATTCGTGCCATTGTTGTCATTCGTATTATTCGTTTGTTTCATATCAGTTTCGCAATCTTTTCGGCTAAATGCGCACCGGCTTCAGCCGGGCTTCCAGTAATCATTTCACATTCGGTTTTCCGTGTCGGTACAGAGAGGCTGATGATTTCAATATGGGCCTTTGACTTGTCCAACTGGGAGACATCCGCGCCGATATCCTGTGCTTTCCAGATGGGAATCTGCTTTTTCCGAGCCAGCATAAGGCCCATCCCTCCAGGAAGACGAGGAAGCCCTATCTCACTGCTTACGGTAATCAGGCTTGGCATCGGGGCTTCGAGCACCTCAAAGCCGTCCTTCACCATCCTCTTCACCCTGACCTTCTTGTCTGCTGCTTCGATAGAGCAGGCGAGGGTAATGACAGGGAGGCCGAGTATTTCAGCAAGGATGGAACCCACTTGCCCAGCACCCCAGTCCGCTGCCTGTCGGCCACAGAGGACCAGATCATAGGTGCCAATTTTCTGGATCGCTTTGGACAGGACATAGGCCGTACCAAAGCTATCGAGGTTTTCAAAGGCTGGATCCTGAAGAACAAATCCATCATCGGCCCCCATGGAGATGGCGTGCTTGATCACGTCAGCCGCCTTTGCTGATCCTATGCTGATCACGGTTATTTTCCCCTTATGTTTGTCTTTCAACCGGCAGGCTGCTTCAACTGCCCGTTCGTCATAGACACTGATGACGGGCGGCACTCCGGCGGGTGGGATCACCTGCTTTGTTTCGGGGTCAATCTTGAATTTGGCAGGTGGAATTTCGGGGTCCAGAACCTGTTTGACACAAACAATCGTATTCATAAAATTTCCCTCCTAACTTGCCATAGTTGGAACCAAAAGGTTTTAAATTCCAAAGCGAAATCCCAAATTCCAAATAGGTTCTATTTCACAATTGAGCAAGACGCTTTTCTTCAGTTTTGAATTTGGCCCGTTATAATTTATCTGCCGTTTAGTGTTTGGAATTTGGTGCTTTGACTTATTTCATGGCTTCTTCCACGAGTTCAACCAGGTCTCTTGCTTTTAACGTCTCCTTTTTGCCTTTATGCTCAATCGCATCCTCAAACATCTGAAGACAGTAAGGGCAGGCGGTGACTACGGTATCCACCCCGGTCTGGATGATCTCTTCTGTGCGCATGTGACTGATCTTGGTCGTCCCAGGCTGTTCTTCGATCCACATCAGCCCTCCGCCTCCACCACAGCAAAACCCTGTGTCTTTGGATCGCTCCATTTCCTCAAGTTTTGCCTTGGGGATAGCCTGCAATATCCTGCGCGGTTCATTATAGACGCTGTTATATCGGCCTAAGTAGCAGGGATCATGATAGGTGAGCCTGGAGCTCAATTCGTGGATCAGTTTCAATTTGCCCTGGCTGATCAAATCAGCAATCAGTTCGGTGTAGTGAACCACCTTGAAGTCACCCCCGAACTTCGGATACTCATGCTTCATGGTGTTATAACAGTGGGGACAGGTGGTGATGATTTCCTTAATGTTAAAGCCTTTGAACATCTCAATGTTCTGCTCAGCCATCATCTGAAATTGGAACTCATACCCTGCTCTCCGTGCTGGATCTCCACAACAGGTTTCCGCATCGCCCAATACCGCAAAATCAATTCCAGCCGCTTTCAATACTCTTGTCATGGCAAGGGTTGCTTTAACATTTCGCTCCACAAGCGCTCCAGTACACCCCACCCAGAAGAGAGTATGAGCCGTATCCCCCTCAGTTAGGATGCGGATGTCCAGATCACTGGTCCAGTCGCCTCTCAATCTCACCGACTGGATTCCAGACCAGGGGTGACCTCTTGATTGCAGATTGCGAAGCATCAACTGGGCACTCTCTGGCATCTTGCTTTGCTCTAATACCAGGTTTCGCCTGAGTTCGATCACCTTGCGTATATGTTCGATGTTGGATGGACACACCTCTTGACAGGCAGCACAGGTCGTACAGGCCCAGATCTCCTCCTCTGCTACGACGTCACCGATCATTGTTTTTGACATGGTCTTGGGCTGAACCTCTGGAGAGGAGGTTCCTTTGTTGGCTAACAATTCAGGGCCCGCCTCCATTAAATGCTCTTTCAGATTCAGAATGATCTCTCTGGGCGAAAGCGTTTTCCCCGTCAACTGAGCGGGGCAATTGACATGACACCGACCGCACCAGGTACAGGCATAGAGATCCAGGAGTTGCTTCCAGGAAAAGTCCTGAATCTTCGATACACCAAGGGTCACAGAGCCTTCAGGAGCTTCAAGTGCCTCAAGCGGTATGGGTTCTAACACCACTTTGGACCCGAATGGTTTGAAAAGAATATTGGCTGAGGAGAAAAGGGGGTGTAGATGCTTGGAATGAGGGGTATAAACGACAGCACCAAGAAGGAGAAGATAATTGAGCCACCAAATCGTTTTGTAGGTTGCTGACAACGATTCCTGAGATATCCCCGATCCAGCGAGAAAACTTGCCAGAGCTCCCGTGATAGGAGGCCAGGCAGTGGTGATATTGTTAAAAGCATATCGAATGCCTTCCATCCAGTAATAAAACAACATCAGAAGAATCATCGTGGTAAAGAGCGAGATCATTTTAATGTTTTCAATAAGGGCCTCTTTGGGATCTTCTTTTCTCTCCAGCCTCTCAGGTTTCGTGACATACCGCTTGATGGCTGCCTGGATCACCGCTAAGATAATCAGCAAAGCAGATAGGTCCATGAGGGAAAGATAGACTCTCTCAAATAGGCTACCAGCAGACGATACAGAGATACCAAACCCCTCCCGCAGACCCATGAAGAGAACGTAGCCAATCAAGAATACGCCGAACCCCCAGAACATAAGGGCATGTCCAATTCCAGATAGGTCTTTGAAGCTAACCGTCTTCAAGGAGCACCATTGAGATAAATTAATGGCTAACATGTCTATGATTCTCTGTCGCAATTGATCGAACCGGTTTTCGGGTTTTCCCAGACCCAAAAGGCGAATGAGGAAATAAACCCTCCTAACAAATATTCCGAAGGCGATGGCAAACAAGGCCCAGAAGATTACATGGCCCGGTATGCCCCAATAGGTCGCGCTAACTGGTGACACAATGACCTCCTTTATCCTTCTTTCTTCTTTCTGACGATCGCTCTTTTTTCTTCGGGAAGCGGTGGCGGAACAGGTTCTCCGATGATCTTGGTCACCGCGCTGAATTTGGTGGGACAGGCCTCAAAGCAAGCGCCGCACTTGAGGCATTTTGCCTGGTCAATCACGTGGATCTGGTTCTTGGCGCTGATAATTGCATCAACCGGGCATCGTTTTGCACAGGCCATACAGGCCTGGCACTTCTCCGGATCAATATAATAGGAGGTGACTTCGCTAAATAACTTCTCGATTTCTTCTTTCGTAAAAAATGTGTTGTATTCTGCCGGATTCTCAAGCCGTGCCCCTAACTTCTCTCTTTTCGAAAGCTTGATATAGGGGACTAATTTTCTAACGTCTGCAAGTTTTAGCTTCAGGGTATTCAGATCAATCCCTTCGGATTTTCCGAGAGGGCCAATCTCTTTCACCTTCTTGACGAATTCATTCATCGTTTCAGCAAAAACATTTCCCTCTGCTGAAGACATGAATCCGACCTTTAATCGCTCTGGGTTCAGTCCAATGCGTTCCATGATTCTCTGGCTGAGAAGCACCAGGTTGAGTGAATAGTAATTCCCATGCGTAATATATTTACATTCATTTAAACGGCAGCCGACAATAAAGACTCCGTCCATTCCGTTGGAGAACGCACGGAATACAAATTCCAGGTCAACTCTGCCGGAACACATGACCCGTATCAGTTTCATCTCTGTTGAATATTGTAATCTGGAAACTCCAGCCAGGTCAGCTGCCCCGTACCCTCACCAATGGCATACGAAGCCCAGGATCCTTGGCTTAAATTTAAGTGTAGCGCTCATTCGTTCTCCTTAATTAAAAAATAGATTCGAATACCACTAATGATAACGAATGACACGAATCACTAGGATTTCATTCGAGTAATTCGTTACCATTCGCGTAATCCATCTATGCGGCTTCAGCCGCTGCATCAATCTGGGCTATTAATTCTTGATCAGTAAAGTGTTTGAGCTGAATCGCTCCTGTCGGGCACATGGCATTGCAGAGGCCATCGCCTTTACAGAGAACGGGGTTCATCACAGCCTTATTGCCCTGCCGTGTCTCACGAAGTTCGATGGCACCATACGTACAGGCGGAAACACACGCCCCACATCCCATACATTTCTTTTCAATGACCTCGCAAACAGAACCCGAGGCAGTAACCGTATCATGTGAGAGAAGCGTTAATGCCCGGCCTGCAGCCCCATACGCCTGGCTGATTGTCTCTGTAATCAGTTTAGGATAGTGAGCCATGCCACAGAGGTAGACGCCATCCGCACCGAACTCAACCGGTCTTAATTTGGCATGAGCTTCTTTGAAAAAACCATCTGTGCTCAATGGGATTTTGAAGAGTTGGGCTACTTCCTTGCTCCCTTCCGAGGAGACGGTCGCAGCCGCCAATGCGACAATATCCGCCTCAATTTCGAGCTTGTGTCCCAAAATATAATCCGTCACGGTGACCTTGAGAACAGGCTTTCCTTCCTCCGACTCACCCGTTTCCACCAGTGGTGGATCCTGCGGCTCATAGCGGATAAATTTTACCTCTTTATTGGCCGCCTCTCTGTAATAATCTTCACTAAACCCATAGGTTCTCATATCCCGAAAGAGAACATAGATATCCATCTTGGGGTTGCTCTCTTTGAGTTTCAATGCATTCTTGATGGACTCGCCGCAACAGATCCGGCTGCAGTAGTTTCTCTCCTCATTCCTGCAACCCACACACTGGATCATGACCACCGTCTCTGCATTGAGGATTTTTTCGTCTTTTTGGGCGAGCCCCTCCTCCAGCTCCATTTGGGTCATGACCCGTTCGTCTTCTCCATAAAGATATTCGGTCGGCTTATAGACATCTGCCCCCACCGCAATGACGGTAACGCCATGCTTGATCTCGGACTGCCCTTTTTCTGACTTGACCTTCGTGACAAAGTTTCCAACATAGCCGGTTGCCTCAGTGATCGTTGCATCTAAATAGACATGGATGGAGGCGTGCTGATAAACCTTTTGGCTCAGATCACGCAAATATGCCTGAACATCCATCCCTTCCAGGGTAGAATGGATTCTTCGCGCCATCCCCCCAAGTTCTTTCTCCTTCTCCACAAGATGGACCTCATGCCCCTGATTGGCAATGGAGAGGGCGCAAGTCATGCCTGCCACCCCCCCTCCCACCACAAGCGCAGCCTTATTGACTGGTAGCTCAAATTCTTTGAGTGGTTCTAATTGGCAGGCGCGCGCAACAGACATCCGGATAATGTCCATTGCCTTTCGGGTGGCTTCCTCCTTCTCTTTGGAGTGGACCCAGGAGCAATGTTCCCGGATATTGGCCATGTCGAAATAATATTGGTTAATTCCTGCTTCGCGAAGGGTCTCTCGGAAAGTAGGCTCATGCGTTTTGGGAGTACAGGCCGCAACCACCACCCGATTGAGCCCCTTCTCCTTGATCATGTCGGTTATTTCTTTTGCACAGTTCGAGGCACATGAAAACAACTGTTCCTGAGCATAAACCACATTCGGCAAAGATAAGGAATATTCAACCGTAGAGGGGACACCAACCACTCTTCCGATATTTGCCCCACAATGGCACACAAAGACACCTACCCTGGGTTCCTCTTTCGAAAGGTCCTTCTCCGGTGGATACTTCTTCTCAATGGTCAACTTCTCCCTTCTGTAGTCGAGAAGTTCGCCACACTGGGAACTTGCCCCGCTGGCGGTGAAAACTGACTCAGGAATATCTATGAGCCCCTGGAAGTTTCCACTTACGAAAATTCCCGGGCGAGAGGTCTTCACAGGGTTCCAAGGATTGGTTTTACAAAAATCATGGACATTGAGCTCAATGCCGAACTTTTCTGCCAGCTCCTTGTAATCTGCAGGTGGGTTCAAGCCAATGGATAATACCACCATATCGAATTCTTCCTCTTTGACTCCTTCCTCAGGAGTTGAATATTTTATGGTGACATTCTTCGTTTGTGGATCTTCTTTGACAATGGATGTGTAGCTCCTGATGAATCGAACCCCTGGAAGCTTCTCAGTCCGCTGGTAGAACCGCTCAAAGTCTTTGCCATGGGACCGGATATCATTATGAAAGATCGTACATTCCGCTCCGGCATCATGATCCTTTGTCAAAATGACCTGTTTCTGGGTATAGGTACAGCAGACCGCCGAGCAATAGCTTTTGCCGCCTGGGATCACCTGTCTGGAGCCAACACATTGAATCCAGGCAACCTTGTGAGGATGCTTCTGATCGGAAGCGCGAAGAATCTCTCCCTCGTAGGGTCCGGTGGCACACATCAGCCGTTCATAATCCATACTCGTGACCACGTTCTGAAACGTTCCATAGCGATATTCATCCCTGACCTTTGGGTCGAATGGCTCAAATCCTGGAGCTAATATGATGGCTCCTACTTTTAACTCGGCTTTCTCTGCTTTTTGAGTAAAATCAATGGCATTATTTTTACAAACAGCAGCGCAAATTGCACATTTCTTCTCTTTAAGATAGAGACAGCTATCATCAATATAAGTGATCAGTGGAATGGCTTGAGCATAGTAGATATGGACCGCTTTATTCTTTGATATCGCCTGATTAAAGACATCCGGATACTTAACCGGGCAATATTCAACGCAGGTAGTGCAGCCCGTACATTTGCTCTCGATGATGTACCTGGGCT
>Ga0209207_1001568_pt1 | contig 10296 bp, 10 predicted proteins | sample SaghotsprinmetaG_FD_184140 | JGI IMG/M metagenome (GOLD analysis project Ga0209207, IMG submission 184140) | Hot spring microbial communities from South Africa to study Microbial Dark Matter (Phase II) - Sagole hot spring metaG (SPAdes) (version 3) | ecosystem: Environmental > Aquatic > Thermal...
GCTCTTCGCGGCTAGCCTGGGCCTTGAGAATGGCCTGTACCTGCTCATTCGAGCTCTGGTCGCGAACCATGGTGCGCTCTACCTGCAACTGCTCGGGTGCATCCACCACCAGTATGCGCTGGGTCAGGCGATGTTGGCCGGACTCAACCAGCAGCGGTGAAACCAGGATGGCATAAGGTGATTCCGCGCGTGCCAGGTACTGGATGATTTCCTGGCCGATCAGTGGATGCAGCAGGGCTTCCAGCCAGCGTCGTTCATCAGCGTCGGCAAAAATCCGGCTGCGCAGCGCTGTGCGGTCCAACTGACCGTCGGCTTGCAACACATCGCTACCAAAGTGCTCGGCGATTTTGGCCAGTGCCGGCTTGCCGGGCTCAACCACCCAGCGTGCCGCATGGTCAGCGTCAACCAGATGCACGCCAAGATCGATAAAGTGCTGGGCCACGGCACTCTTGCCGCTGCCAATGCCGCCGGTGAGGCCGAGAATCCAGGGTTTTGTGCTCAAGGTGCGCGCTCGTGTCAGCCATCCAGGGGCGCGATTGTAGTGCAGCTGCTTGGTTGGAGGCGAACAGTAGGAGCGGGCGATGCCCGCGAAACATAAGGCCGTATCTACAGACTCGCTGGATTGCGATCAAAAGTCGGCGCCGGAAGAGCCTGGGGGAGGGCTCCCCAGATTGCATCCGGGCTACGTCCTTAAGAGGGGCTTTAGCCGCGATAGCTCTTGAAATGCTCGCTGCTAAAGCGCCTTCCGCCGCCGGTGGTTTGATTAGAACCCGGCTATCTGCAAATAGCTGGAGGTGATTTGCTCGCCCCAGAGCAAGGCAATCCACCCGGCAATTGCCAGATAAGGGCCAAAGGGGATAGGCGTGCTGGTTTCGGCATTACGCAGACGCAGCATGATGGTGCCCAGGACCGCGCCCACCAGCGATGACAGCAGGATGGTCAGCGGCAGCACCTGCCAGCCGCCCCAGGCGCCGAGCATGGCCAGCAACTTGAAATCGCCATAGCCCATACCTTCCTTGCCGGTAACCAGCTTGAACAGCCAATACACCGACCACAGGCTCAAATAGCCTGCAATCGCACCCCAGAGAGCATCTTCCAGGCTGGCAAACAGGCCAAAGCTATTGGCAATCAACCCAAGCCAGAGCAGCGGCAGTACCAACGAGTCCGGTAGCAACTGATGGTCGACATCAATCAGGCTCATCGCCAGCAAGCCCCAGGTCAGCAGCAGCATGCCGCCAGCCTGCCAGGTAAAACCGAAATGCCAGGCGATAAAGGCTGATAGCAGGCCGCAGGTCAGTTCAACCAGCGGGTAGCGCATGCTGATCGGCGCTTTACAGCTTGAGCACTTGCCGCGCAGAAACAGGTAGCTGATAACCGGGATGTTTTCCCAGGGTTTTATTTCATGGCTGCAGTGTGGGCAGCTTGAGTTGGGCAGCAGAAGATTGAAGGCCGGTGTGGTGGGTTCTGCAGGCACAAGCAGAATCTCTCTTGCTTGTGCCTGCCAGTCGCGTTGCATCATCACTGGGAGACGGTATATCACTACATTCAGAAAACTACCGATTAGTAATCCAATCAATAGCGTGGTTGCAGCAAATAGAATGGTGTTGTCAGCGATAATGTATAGGCTTTGCATTAACCGATTACGCCGCCCAAGCTGAAGATTGGTAGGTACATGGCGACAATCAATCCACCGACAAGGATGCCAAGAACAGCCATAATTAAAGGTTCAAGTAATGTAGTGAGGTTATCTACTGCATTATCAACTTCAGCCTCATAATAAGTTGCCACCTTGTCTAGCATTGCATCTAGGGAGCCAGACTCTTCGCCGATAGCTGCCATTTGTACTGCCATTGCTGGGAATATTCCCGCATTTTTCATGGCAAAGTTTAATTGCATGCCGCTTGAGACATCCTGTTTTATTTTGTTTACGGCCGTTCGGAATACAACGTTTCCGGTTGCTCCGGCAACAGAGTCAAGGGCCTCTACCAGTGGTACGCCTGCCGCGAAGGTTGTTGCGAGTGTGCGCCCAAAGCGCGCAACTGTAGCTTTAAATAAAATGCTGCCTACGATGGGCAGTTTTAATTTCATTTTATCGACCGCGTCGCGGAATTTCTCGCTTTTATTATGCACTGTCTTGAATGTAAAAGCGGTGGCGAACAGCGCGCCGAGAATAAGGAACCACCATGCCTGTAAAAATTCAGACATGTTGATGACCATCATTGTAAAGGCTGGGAGTTCTGCGCCGAACCCTGCGAAAACACCTTGGAATGTCGGTACGACCTTGATCAAAAGAATGGCTGTAACAATTACGGCTACCACGATTACCGCAATTGGGTAAGTCATCGCTTTTTTGATTTTGGCTTTTAAGGCCTCGGTTTTTTCTTTGTAGGTTGCCACCCGATCAAGCAGCATCTCTAATGCGCCGGACTGTTCGCCGGCGTCTACTAGGTTGCAATACAAATCGTCGAAGTGTGCCGGGAATTTTCGTAGCGAGCTGGCAAGGCTGTTGCCGCCCGAAACTTCTTGCTTAACATTGGCAATCAGGGTGCGCATATTGGGGTTTTCAAACCCCTCCCCGATAATATCGAACGACTGTAAAAGAGGGACGCCTGCGCCCATCATTGTGGCCATTTGGCGCGTAAACAGCGCGATGTCCATCGGCGTGATTTTCTTGCCGGCGCCGCCAAATAATGACTTGGGCTTCTTTTTGACCTTGCTGGTAGCAATGCCTTGCGCCCTTAGCTGAGCTTTCACCAGCGCAACTGAAGTGCCGTTCACTTCTCCCTTGAGCGTATTGCCTTTCTTGTCTTTGCCTTCCCACTGAAAAGTGCTGGGCTGGGTAGCTTTGGTCGCCATGGGTTAGTCCTTAGTGACGCGGTTCACTTCTTCAAGGCTGGTTACGCCTTGCATGGCCTTCAGCAATGCTGAGGTGCGAAGGTCATTAAAGCCGTCTTTACGCATCTGCAGAGAGATATCAATCGAATTGCCTTCCTCCATGATAATCCGTTGCAGTGAAGGCGTGTTTTTAACTACTTCATAAATCCCGACACGGCCCTTGTAGCCACCGTTGCAGTTATCGCAGCCTACAGGGCTGTATATCTTGAATTTCCCAATTTGGTCTTCCGGAAAGCCTTCCTCTATCAGCGTTTCGCGTGGAACCTGAACCTCTTTCTTGCAGTGGTTGCAGAGTTTGCGTGCGAGGCGTTGGGCAATGATCAGGTTGACCGACGTGGCGATGTTGAAAGACGGCACGCCCATGTTGCGTAGGCGAGTCAGGGTTTCGGCGGCGCTGTTGGTGTGTAGCGTTGACATCACCATATGGCCGGTTTGAGCGGCTTTCACCGCAATCGATGCCGTGTCCAGGTCACGAATCTCGCCGACCATGATGATGTCAGGATCCTGGCGCAGGAATGATTTCAGTGCCGCGGTAAAGTCCATGCCTTGTTTGGGATTGACGTTGACCTGGTTGATGCCTTCCAGGTTGATCTCAACTGGGTCTTCGGCTGTTGAGATGTTGACGTCGACGGTGTTGAGAATATTCAGGCCGGTATACAGAGATACGGTTTTGCCTGAGCCGGTTGGCCCGGTAACCAAAATCATGCCTTGCGGTTGTTTGAGAGCGTTTAGGTAGAGCTCTTTCTGATCCTCTTCATAGCCCAGCGCATCAATGCCCATTTGCGCGCTAGCCGAGTCAAGAATTCGCATCACGATCTTTTCGCCCCACAGTGTTGGGCAGGTGCTTACGCGAAAGTCGATCGACTTGGTTTTGGAGATGCGCATTTTAATACGCCCGTCTTGTGGTTTGCGCCGCTCAGAAATATCCAGGCCAGCCATTACCTTGAGGCGCGCTGATATACGTGGTGCCAGCTGAATAGGCGGGCGGGCGATTTCCTGCAAAATACCGTCGGTGCGGAAGCGTACGCGGTAGGCTTTCTCGTACGGTTCGAAGTGCAGGTCGGAAGAACCACTTTTGATGGCGTCCAGCAGCATCTTGTTTACAAAGCGCACCACTGGTGCATCGTCGCTGTCGTTGCCGGCGGCATTGTCATCTTTGCCGTCAGTCTCGCTCTCGAACTCAAGGCCTTCATCGAGGTCGATGTCGCCCATGCCGCTCATGGCTTTACTGCCATTATCGAAGTACTGATCAATCGCCGCATCAAGGCGATCGTCCTCGACCATGATCATTTCCGTATTCAGGCCCGTGCTGAACTGAATATCGGTGATCGCCTGCTGCTGCGTAGGGTCAGAAATACCGATAAACAGCTTGTTACCACGTTTCCACAGGGGGACAACGCGGTGTTTGCGCGCCAGCTTTTCGGTGATCAGTTCTTTTGGTTGGGACTCGCGGTCAAGCGTCGCCAGATCCAGGTGTGGAACGCCAAATTGCTCAGCGGCTTGCGCGGCAATCTGTCGGCTGTTGGCCAGCTTGTTCTGTACCAGGTAGGTGACCAAGGGAATGTTGTTGCGCTGGGCTTGCTGGGAGGCTTTGACGGCGGTGGGTTCGTCGATAATTTCCGCAAGCACCAGCTGGCGAACCAGGCCGGTCAGAACAGGGGCGTCAGTCATAAAGGTCACATCGAGAGCAATAAAGTATCAGCAACTTATAAACGAGAAGCGGCAGGCCTGCCACTGCGCGCAAATGAGGTGACAAAAAGTGTCGCTTTTTAACGCGTTTTTCCGCGGTCTGCGTGTGCTGTTGTTCAGAATGCCGCACTTTGCGGTGGTGTTAGGGTTGGCATGCTATTTGATTGGCATAGGTACGAGCCAACGGGCTACGTTAACTGTGCATTTCCAGGAGAGCACCATGAAGTCGAACAAGAGCCAAAAGGGTTTTACCCTGATCGAGCTGATGATCGTTATCGCGATCATCGGTATTCTCGCTGCTGTTGCCATTCCGCAGTTCCAGGATTACCAAGCCAAGGGTTATGACAAGTCGGCTCAGTCCGATGCGCGTAACATCATGACTGGCGCCATCGCCAACTCCAACTGATTTAGGGAACTGTGATCATGAAAAAAATTATTGCTGCTTCTCTGTTTGCCAGCCTGTTTAGCACCATGGCTTTTGCAACCACCCCGACTCCAGACATCACCATTACCTTGGCTAATGGCTATCAAGCTGTCGGCAGTCTTACTGACAAAATTAACCTTGCTCGTTCGGGGCTCATGACTGCTCAGGCAGGTCGTGCTGGTTTTGTGAAAAACAACTTCGAATTCACTATTTCGGCCAACGTAGTGGCGGGTATCAACGAAGATTCTGCTAACAGCCGTTTTGGTGTGATTTCGGGCTCTAACAAAGGATACGTTGTGTTTACCGGTACTTCGGTTGGCGGCAGCATTTCTCAGTGTGGGCAGCCGGTTGGCAAAGGTATAGAAAACTTGGCTGGGAGCTTGGTAGATGGCGGGAACCTGGCTTTCGGTCGGCCTAACGGTTGCAACCGTACCTAAGTATTCGTAAGTGCAAATGAACCCCCGTTATGGGGGTTCTTTTTTGGATTATGTAAATGTTTGAACTGACAGCATTAGGTGTGCGTGCTGGTGTGCGGGGGCAGGGTTTTCGTATCCTGTTGTTGATAACTTTGGCGTTGTTGGGCGCTGCGTTATTGGCTGGCAATTTTTCCGGCCGGCAGCCGCTTACTGTGACGCTTGATGTTGGCCTGAGTGGGCTGCGTTTTATTTTGCTGCTGATGGCGCTTCTCTGGGTGCAGGATCTGCTGGCCAGAGATATTGAGCGCAAAACCATCTATTTTTTGCTGGCTTACCCGGTTACTCGTAGCCAGTTTCTGTGTTCCCGTTTTTTGGCTGTGGCGTTCTTGGGCGCCGGAGCTCTGCTTTTTGTTGGCCTGGCTTTGTGGTTGGTGTTGTACTTATTTGGTTCCAGCCACCCACAGTTGCAGCCTCCTGCGTTGGGCATGCCCTATGTGATGGCGCTGCTGGGCATCTGGCTAGACCTTTTGGTGGTGGCAGCCTTTGCCATATTGCTGGCCAGTATTTCCACTACGCCTTATTTGCCCTTGTTGCTGGGTTTTGCCTTTGCCCTTGCTGCTCGCGGGCTCGGTCCGACCATTAGCCACTTGCGTAGCGCACGATCTGATCCGCTGCATGAGGCTCTGTTCAGCCCGGTGTTAGAGCATGCCTACGCTTGGTTGCCTGACCTGTCGCGATTGGACTGGCGGGCGCTGGCGTTGTACGGCCTGACGCCTGATATGCCTGCTATGGCCTTGGCGACGCTCAACGCCGTCGCTTATATCGCGCTGTTGCTAACGCTGGCAGCTGTGATCTTTCAGCGGCGCAGCTTCACATGAGTCTGTTGCGTCCGTTACTGATTGCAGCATTGTGCTGGGGCGCTTTTGCTTATAGTGGCCTACGTTTGCATGGCTATGACCGGTTGGATCAGCGCCTTGAGGTGCTTCGGGTGCGTTTACCACTGCTGGTGCAATTACTGTATTCAGGTGGCGATCCTTATCTGGCGGCCAACCTCAATGTATTTCGCAGCATTCTTGTGGATGCATCTGTAACCGAGCAAGAGACCTACCGTATTCAGGGGCAACTGCAGGCAGATGCAGCGAGTTTTAATCCGCGGCATGAGGATAATTATTATATCGCTGCCGCCATCTTGCCGTGGAACGGCCAGGTTGAGGCCGGCCAGGAGGTGTTGTTAAAGGCTGCACAATCGCGTCCGTGGGATATGTGGCCAGCGTTTTATTACGCTTTTAATGCCATGTATTTTGAGCGTGATATGACCAAGGCGGGGCATTGGGCAGAGATTGCTGCGCAGCGCAGCCCAAACAATGCACCAGCACTGCGCAGCATGGCTGCGGCTTGGTATGAGCGGCAAAATGATTCGACTGTGGCGCTGGATGTATTGCGCAATATGCATGCGCAAAGCGCCGATAAGGAGTTTCGTCGGCTGCTCCAAGCGCGTATTGCGCGTTTGGAAGGCCTGCTGGCATTGCGTGCAGCGTTGGCTGACTACCGTCAGCAGCATCAAGGTAAATTGCCCACTGCATGGGCTCAGCTGATTGGTTATGGCGGGCTTGAAGTTTTTCCTGAGGATCCACTGGGGGCGGGTTACACGCTGGACGCCAGCGGTGAGTTGCAGGTGGCCGACCATATCGACATACGGGCACAAGAATGAATCTGGTTGAAGTGGCGGGCTTGATTAAACAATTCAAGCTCAAGGGGCGGGAAATCAAAGCCCTTGATAATGTGAGCTTTACAGTCGCAGCTGGCGAGTCGGTAGGTTTTATCGGTCAGAACGGTGCGGGTAAGAGTACGACGATCAAAATCTTGTTCGGGGCTATTCGTGCCGATGCGGGGAATGCCTTGTTGATGGGGCGTTCGGCAGAAGATCCGCGTTCGCGCGCAGGTGTGGGCTACGTGCCGGAAAACCCTTACCTGTACGAGCAACTGACACCGCGTGAAGTGTTGTCCGCCGGTTTGCGGCTACACGGTATTCGTGGGGTGGAGAATACGCGTCGTACGGCTCTCTGGCTGGATAAGCTGGGGATTGCCTATGCGGCAGACAAGCGTATCCGCAACTTGTCCAAGGGTATGACGCAGCGCACTGCGCTGGCTCACGCATTTGCCATTCAGCCTGAGCTGTTGGTGCTGGATGAGCCGATGTCCGGGCTTGATCCGGTGGGGCGCCGGCAGGTCGCAGATTTGATGCAGGAGTATCGTCAGCAAGGTGGCACCCTGTTTTTTTCCACGCATATTCTGCATGACGTAGAGCGTCTGGCGGATCGTTTTGTGATGATTCACAAGGGCGAAATTGTCGCCCAGCAGTCAATGGCGGAGATGTTGGCCAGTCAGAGCATGCTAGTCGTGCGTTATCATGGCGAGGTCGCACTTGAAGGCTTTCGGCCTGATGCTCAGCAGATATGGAAGGGGTTGTGTCCGCGCAATGATCTGCCTTTGTTGTTGCAGCGCTTGCAAGATAGTGGGGCGGTGCTAATCGACGCTCAGCCGCAAAGTACCTTGGAAAACGTCTTCGAAGGCTTGGTGCTTAAATAGCCATGCCGGCCCCTTGTGCAGACCGTCAGGTTGTTGTCGGTCCGCGGCTTGATTATGTGCCTGCGCTGGATGGGTTGCGGGCCGTAGCCATTGCACTGGTGATGCTGTTTCATGCCGATGTTCCGTTCCTGCCTGGGGCAAATCTGGGCGTAGATATATTTTTCGTATTAAGCGGCTACCTGATTGGCCGGCTGTTGCTGGCCGAGTTCAGGGCTAATGCTGCTATTGATCTGCGTCGTTTCTATCGTCGTCGTCTTTGGCGGTTGATGCCGCCGTTGTTATTGCTATTGGCACTCTATGCTGCGCTGGCTCCTTTGGTCTGGCCGGATTATTACTTTCATCTGCGCGATGGGGTTGAGTTGTTGCTTTATCTGACGGATATCGCGTTGGTATTTGGTGATGGACCACGGTATCTGTTGCACGCTTGGTCTCTGGGTATCGAGGAGCGCTTCTATTTATTGTTGCCGCTGCTGCTTTTATTCCTTTTGCGAGGCTGCGATTGGTGTCGAGTTTGGCTCTTTTTTATGTTTCTGAGTCTACTTGTTACCTTGTGGCGGTTTTATTGGGTGCAAGGGGATGTCGGGGGGACGATTTATTATCGTTTTGATATGCGCCTAAGTGGTTTGTTGCTGGGGGTAATGGTGGCCTGGTTGCCGCCAGCTCGGTTGCCGGATATGAGTCTGGCCGGGCGTGCAATGTTGCCGATGATGATGGGTGTGTTGTTGCTGCTTGTTTTGCCGGAGCATGGGCAGAAATGGCGCTTGGCCTACGGTATGCCTGTAGTTGAGGTGCTGACAGCCTTGGCCATTATTTGGGTGGTACAACAGCCAAGTTGTGTGTTGGCTAGGTCTCTAAGTTGGCCGTTCTTGGTTTATATCGGAAAAATTTCTTACGGTCTTTATTTGTTCCACTACCCGATTATGCAGTACTTCAAAGGTTTTCACTCATGGCCTTTGGTCGCACTTGGAGGAGTGTTTGGGGCTGCCGTATTGGCTGTGTTGAGTTGGCATTTGCTTGAAATACCGTTGAGTAAGTGGCGTAAAAGCTGTTAGCTGAATCGAATGTTTTAAATTGCACCTTTTATAACCTAGCCTATCTGCAAGGTTTGTTGATCTATAGATTTGGCATGGAATTGTTATGCCGACTGTTGAATGGCAGGGTTTACAGGCTCAGTCGCATCGAAAGATCAACCGCTTTGACATCCTTGGTCAGCGTCCCAATCGACACATAGTCCACGCCCGTCTCGGCAATTGCACGCAAGGTGTTTTCGTTTACCCCGCCCGAGGCTTCCAGTTTGGCCTGGCCTTGGGTGAGGGCGACGGCTTGGCGCATTTCGTCCAGGCTCAGTTCGTCCAGCATGATGATGTCGGCCCCGGCATCCAGTGCCTGGCGCAGTTCTTCCAGGCTTTCTACTTCAACTTCCACCGGCTTGCCCGGGGCAATCTTGTGAGCAGCAGTCACGGCTTGGGTGATGCCGCCACAGGCGGCGATGTGGTTTTCCTTAATAAGGAAGGCGTCATACAGGCCGATGCGGTGATTGTGGCAGCCGCCCTGGGTGACGGCGTATTTCTGCGCCAGGCGTAATCCGGGCAGGGTTTTGCGGGTGTCGAGCAGTTTTACGGCGGTGCCTTGCACCAGGTCGGCATAGTGCTGGCAGCGGGTGGCGACGGCGGAGAGGGTTTGCAGGAAATTCAGGGCGCTGCGTTCGCCGCTGAGCAGGGCGCGGGCGGGACCTTCCAGTTCAAACAGCGCTTGGTTGGGCTCGGCACGTTGGCCGTCCTGAACGTGCCAGTGCACACTGACGCGGTCGTCGAGTTGGCGAAACACCGCATCCACCCAGGCGGTGCCACAGATGACCGCTGCTTCGCGAGTGATCACCTTGGCGTGGGCCAGGCGCTCGGCGGGGATCAGCTGGGCGGTGATATCGCCGCTGCCAATATCCTCTGCCAGTGCGCGGCGCACGTTGGCCTCGATTTCGTGGGCGAGGTCGGCGAGGATAAGGTTAGGCATGATGAGCTCCAGTCAGCAGAATGCGCCGATTATAGGGTTTGATGGCTATTTGCGCAGTCTTTGCCGCTGTTCACCAGGCGCTGTAGCGCTATGCTGATGAAGGTTCTTTGTGAGTTGTGTGCGGCCATTGTTCGAGGCAGGGTTGCGTTGGTCGTACGCAGATAACCGTTGGGAGGCTGTAGCGCTACATCTGTGATCTGGGTCATGTCTGGAAGAAAAGTCAGCTTGGTATGTGTGCGTGCATCCCTATAATGGCTTTACTTTTTAAAATCG
>Ga0209207_1001571_pt1 | contig 10287 bp, 4 predicted proteins | sample SaghotsprinmetaG_FD_184140 | JGI IMG/M metagenome (GOLD analysis project Ga0209207, IMG submission 184140) | Hot spring microbial communities from South Africa to study Microbial Dark Matter (Phase II) - Sagole hot spring metaG (SPAdes) (version 3) | ecosystem: Environmental > Aquatic > Thermal...
CTTGGCCAGGTCTATCTCCGCCTCCCCCTTCACATTGATCACCGGCACCCCATACGGACAAACCCTCACACAGGTCAAACACGCCGCACAACGCTCCCCCTCCACCACTGCCACCACCCCACCAACCAATATCTTCTCTTTCGAAAGGATGGTACAGGCCCGTGAGACGGTTGCGTTTGCCTGAGAGATGCTTTCGCTAATCAATTTCGGACCATGTCCTGAGCCAGCCAGGTAGAGGCCATCGGTGGCAAAATCAACCGGTCTCAGCTTCATATGGGCCTCAAGGAAGAAACCTTCTGCTGTTCGCGGAACTTTCAGCATGGTTGCCAATTCCTCATTCTCCCTTGCAATGGTTGCTGAAGAGAGGACCAAGAGATCGGGTGTTATCTTCGTCTCCTCTTTTAAGATGGGATCCATGATGGATACGGAAAGTTCATTTCCATCTTTGCTGACCAGTGGTTTTTTCTCTGGTTCATAACGAATGAAGAGAATTCCCTGGTCTCTGGCCTTTGCGTAATAGGATTCCATCAGACCGTAAGTTCGCATATCGCGGTAGAGGATTGTGATTTTGGCCTCGGGGTTGAGCTCTTTTATCTTGAGAGCGTTTTTTATGGCTGTAGCACAACAGGTCCGGGAGCAATAGGGCCGTTCTTCATTTCTTGATCCCACGCACTGGATCATAACAACCTGATTGGCATGACCCACTTCATCCGGTTTATTGGCAATTCTATTTTCGAGCTCCAACTGGGTGAGAATGCGGGAATCCTGACCGTATAGGTATTCCGTAGGTTTCCATTCTTCGGCACCGGTTGCCAGAATGGTGACTCCGTGTTCAATTTTCCTGTAGTACATCGTTGGTGCTACCATGATCCCGGTCGAGAAATTGCCCTTGGAACCGCTGAAATCCACAATCAGGGCATTGGTGATCACATGGATGGAAGGATGCGAGGTCACTTTGCTAATCAAATCCTTAAGAAAAGCCTGGACATCTTCACCCTCAAGTGTGTAGTAAAGATTTTTGGCATTTCCTCCCAATTGGGCCTCTTTTTCGATGAGGAAGACTTCATATCCCTGTTCTGCTAGTTTGAGACTGGCAGTCATGCCTGCCATACCTCCCCCGATGACCAACCCTTTCTGTATTACGGGAAGTGAGAGCTCCTCCAGTGATTGGATGAGTCTGGCATTGGCAACAGCCATACGGACCAGGTTTTTTGCTTTTTCTGTCCCTTCTTTTTTCTGGGACATGTGAACCCATGAGCACTGATCTCGAATGTTGGCCATCTCAAAGAGATATTTATTCAAGCCTGCATCTCGTATGGTCTCCCTGAACATGGGTTCATGCGTTCTTGGAGAACAGGAGGCAACGATGACACGATTCAAGTGGTGTTCCTTAATGGCATTTTTGATCTTCTCCTGGGTATCGGTCGAGCAGGTGTAGAGGTTTTCATCCACATAGACCACATTCTTTAGAGTGCGAGCATACTCTTTGACAACCGGAACATTGACAAAACCTCCGATATTGATCCCGCAGTGGCAGACAAAAACGCCGATTCGGGGTTCTTCACCGGCCACATCCATCTCTTCGGGATAGACTTTTTTGGTAGCCATCGTTCCCCTGGCCTGCGAAATGATGGAGGTGGCATTGGCCACAGCGCCACTTGCCTGAGTGACCGTTTCTGGAATATCCTTGGGTGCTTCAAAAGCGCCGCAGACATAGATTCCAGGTTTTGAGGTAGAGGTAGGTTCAAAAGGTTTGGATTTGCAATATCCATAGCCATCCAGCTCCACCCCAAGCCGTTTCGCCATCTCCATAGTCGTTTTAGAAGGAACCATGCCTACAGAGAGAACGACCAGATCGAACTCTTCTTCCACAAGATTCCCTTCCTCATTGAGATAGGTGAGCAGGAGGTTCTTCGTTTTAAACTGCTCCCTGATCCTGGAGACCATACATTTGATGAAGCGGACTCCGTATTCGGACTTCGCTCTTTCATAGTAGGCATCGAATCCTTTGCCATAAGCCCGGACATCCATATAGAAGATGGTGGGTTTGACAAAGTGAACATGCTCTTTGGCGATGATGGCTTCCTTTGTAGCGTACATACAGCAGATGGATGAACAGTAGTCATTTCCACAATTCGAATCCCGGGAACCGACACACTGGATGAAGGCGATCCGTTCCGGAACCGTTCCATCCGAAGGCCTCAGAAGATGGCCTCGGTGTGGGCCAGTGGCACTGAGTAATCTTTCGAATTCGATGCTCGTCATCACATTGGGATAGACTCCATAGCCGAATTCTGGCCTCAGACGGGCATCGAAGACCTCATAACCGGGAGACAGGATGATGGAGCCCACATCGATCTTTTCAACGACCTGGCTCTCTTCATAGTTAACCGCCTTTGCCAGACAGACCCTTTCGCAGAGTCCACAACCGATGCATTGCTCCCGGTCGATAAGATAGACCTTCGGGATGGCCTGAGCATATTTGATATAGATGGCAGCCCTCTTGCTCAATTTTTCGTTATAAGTATCGATCGCTGTAACCGGACAGTGCTTGGCGCATTCCCCACAGCCTGTACAACGGTCAAGGCGAATGTATCGGGGTCTCCTTGTCAGAGTGACGCGGAAGTGGCCGGGTTCGCCCTCGAGGCCTTCCACATCGGCATTGGTAATCACACGGATATTGAGGTGCCTTCCACACTCCACCAGCTTCGGGGACATGATGCACATGGAACAGTCGTTGGTGGGGAATGTTTTGTCAAGCTGGGCCATGACTCCGCCGATCGTGGGAGAGTGGTCAATGAGGTAGACATAAAAACCGGAATCAGCAAGGTCGAGAGAGGCCTGCATCCCTCCGATACCACCTCCAATGACTATGACTGCACCAATAGGTCCTTTACTTTTTGTCTGTTCGCTTTTTTGTTGAGTCTCCATCATTGAAAACCATTCGAAAGTTATAAATGACGAATCATAATTTACCAACGTTTCACATTTGGATTTTTCATAAAGTTCGTATATACTTCGGAACCTTTCCTTCCTCTGATGGATCAAAGGCTATTTTCCCTTCGCCGACCAGTGAGATCAGGTAGGAAAGGGTTTCGTTCAATTTCAGATTGAGGGTCTGACTGATCTCTCCTGCCGGTAAAGGTTTTGTTTCCACCAGAGAGACGATTCGATTCTTTATCAACTCATCACGAATCGTCGTTTCAATGGCCGCCTCCACCTTCTCTTTGGGAAGCTGTTCGTGATAGACATTCTCTTTTTCCATGAGCTCGGGACCCTTTCCCACCATCCACCGAATCTTCTCTCCTTCGAGAGAAGCTTTGACCGCTTGGAGTCTTTCTTTCATACTTTGATCGAGAGGGAAGGGGCCAAGGGCGCGAATTTTTTCAACGAACTGGCGGACCACTTGAGAAAACCTTTCTCCTTCTCCTGCAGAGACCCAGTCAAGAAGAAGCCTCTCCGATCCGATCTCTGCCATCTCTAACAATTTCCGGGTGAGGCCGATCTTCTTTTCAGCCTGATAATTTCCGGTCAGGTAATGGCAATCTCCGGGATGGCATCCAAGGATCATGATCCCATCATATCCTGCCAGAAAGGCCCTTGGGACGAAGGAAGGGTCCACACGACCTGAGCACATCACCCGGATCACACGGCTATTGGGCGGATATTGGAATCGTGAAATCCCTGCCAAGTCCGCACCCGCATAAGCGCACCAGTTACAGAGAAACGATAAGATCTTGGGTTCAAAAGTCATCTCACACACCATTAAATTCGAAATCCGAATATCGAAATCCGAAACAAATCTAAAATTCAAATTTGAAAATTCTAAACTTTTCTGTTTGAAACATTTGTAATTAAATGATTTGAACTTGTTTCGAATTTCAGATTTCGTGCTTCGAATTTCCTCCTTTTCAGGCAGCTTTCTCCTTTACCATGCCAAGGGCTTCGATCTGGGCAATCAGCTGTTCATCGGTGAAGTGATGAACTGTGGCTGCCTTCTGGGGACAACTGGCGCTACAGACCCCGCACCCTTTGCATGAAGCTGCAATCGTCTCAGCCTTGCTTCCCTTCTCAGTCTCCACCACACGAATCGCATTGAAGGGGCAGAGCAGTTCACAGAGACCACAGCCCACACAACGCGTCTGATCGACCTCGGAGATCGTCGGAAGCACACTCACATATCCTTTGGCTACAGCCGCTGTGGCGCGTGCCACAGCCGCATCGGCCTGTGAAATTGATTCGCTGATGCTCTTTGGAAAATGGGCCAATCCAGCCAGGAAGATCCCATCCGTGGCAAAATCGACAGGACGGAGCTTCATATGGGCTTCAAGGAAGAACCCGTCTGCTGTCAAAGGCACTTTAAGCATCTTGGCCAAAGATTCGTTCTCGTAGGGCACAATAGCGCTTGCCAGGACGAGCAGATCGGGCCGAAGGCTGACCTCTTCTCCAAGAATCTTATCTTTCACTTTGAGAAGGAGCCTTCCGTCTTCGAGATTGACCTCAGGTTTTGAGTCGAGATCGTACTGGATGAATTCAATGCCCTGATCTCTTGCCCGGGTGTAATATTGCTCCATCAATCCGTAGGTGCGGATGTCCCTATAAAGGATGGTCACTTTTGTATCTGGACTCTTCTCTTTTATCTTCAAGGCATTCTTCACGGCGACTGAACAACAGATACGACTGCAGTTGGGATGTTCCTGAATTCGGGAGCCCACGCATTGAATCATGGCGACGTGGCGGCTCTGTTTTAGATCTTCAAAGTGGAGCCCTATCTTCTCTTCCAGTTCTTTCTGGGTGATCACCCTCGGATCCCGGCCATAGAGATATTCTTTTGGTGTAGATTCCTTTGCCCCAACGGCCACGATGATGACCCCGTGTTCATATTCTTTATCAACCCCATTGGTCGAAATAACCGATTTAAAATTTCCCACATAACCATTGAGGCTTTTCAGTTCGGATTTTGTGAAGACCTCGATTCGAGGGTTTTGAAGGACTTCGTTGATCGTTTTTTGGAGAAGCGCCTGCGGATCATTTCCCTCAATGGTGTGATAAATATGTCGGAGATTACCACCCAGTTCTGCTTCTCTCTCGATCAGGGCGCAGTCAAATCCCTGCTGGGCGAGCCCCAAAGCAGCCTTCATCCCCGATAGCCCACCTCCGATGACTACCCCCTTCTTGATGACCTCTACCAGAGGCTCTTTTAGGGGTTGAAGAAGATGTGATTTGGCTACTGCCATGCGAAGCAGCTCTTTTGCTTTTTCTGTCGCCTCCCCGGGCTGCTGCATATGGACCCAGGAACATTGATCGCGAATATTCGTCATCTCAAAAAGATACTTGTTCAGGCCTGTCTCTCGGATCGTTTCCTGAAACATCGGTTCATGGGTTCTTGGAGAGCAGGAAGCCACAACCACTCTGTTCAATTGATTCTCCTCGATTGCCTTCTTGATCTTCTCCTGAGTATCCTGAGAGCAGGTGTAGAGATTTTCTTCGACATAGACCACTCCTTCGAGCGTCTTGGCATAGTCCTTCACCTCCGGGACATTGACGACGCCTCCGATATTGATGCCGCAGTGGCAGACGAAGACGCCGATGCGAGGCTTCTGTCCAGTTACATCCATCTCTTCTGGATAGGCCTTCTTTCTTGTTAATGTTGCGCGGACATCGGAGAGGAAACCTGAGGCCCCTGCAACGGCACCGCTTGCCTGGGCAACGGTTTCAGGAATATCCTTGGGTCCTTGAAAGGCACCGCAGACATAGACTCCGGGCCGAGAGGTCTGAAGGGGTGAAAACTCTTCTGTCCTACAGAATCCATAGGGGTCGAGTTCCAAACCCAGTTTGGAGGCCAGCTCTTTTGCGCCTTGAGACGGAGTTAATCCAACGGAGAGGACGACGAGCTCAAACTCCTCTTCTTTCAGTTTTCCCTGGGAATCTACGTATGAGATGGTCAAATTTTTTGACTTCGGCCTTTCGGCCACCCGGGAAGCCATCGAGCGTATGAATCGGACCCCATATTCCTTCTTTGCCCTTTCAAAGTAAGCATCAAAATCCTTTCCGTGGGCACGGATATCCATATAGAAGATGGTGGGCTCAACTTCATGGTGGTGTTCTTTTGCAATCACAGCCTCTTTAATGGCGTACATACAGCAGACCGAACTGCAGTATTCATTTCCGCCGTTTCCGGTTCGATCTCTGGAACCTGCGCACTGGATCCAGGCCACCTTCTTCGGTGCTTTTCGGTCTGAGGGTCTCAGGAGATTTCCCTGAAAGGGGCCAGAAGCGCTCAGAATCCGTTCAAATTGAATACTGGTGATCACATTAGGATACCTGCCATATCCGTAAGCCGCCAAACGGTTTGCATCAAATTCATCAAAGCCAGGGCTTAGGATGATCGAACCGACGTTAAAATGGATCGTCTCTTCTTCCATCTGATGGTTGATGGCTCCTGCCTTACAAATGGCCACACACTGGAGACATTCGGAGCAGAGGCCGCAGTTGAGGCATCGAAGGGCTTCTCTCTTTGCCTCTTCTTCAGTAAACCCTTTCTTCACCTCTGAGAAGGTTCTTTTTCTCTCCTCGAGAGCGATTGTCTCCATATGAGCCCTTGATGCTTTGGGCTGATCCCTGTAGATCTCCTCAAATCGGGCCTTTTCGAGATCCGGTTTTTTCCTTCCTTCGAGAAGATCTTCACCCCGGAGATACCGGTCGATCGAGATGGCTGCCTCTTTGCCTGCAGCCACAGCTTCGATGGCGATCCAGGGTCCGCTGACCGCATCACCTCCGGCAAAGACTCCTTTCTTTGAAGTCTGGAGTGTTACAGGATCAACTTTGATGGTGCCCTGTGTAGTGGTCTCAATCTCCATCCCTTTGAGGAATGAGAGATCAGGCGTCTGGCCGATGGCAGGGATGATTGTATTGGCTTCGACCAAGAAGTCCGATCCCTGAACCGGGATGGGCCTTCTTCGTCCGGAGGAATCCGGTTCTCCTAATTCCATACGAATGCACTTGAGAGAGGAGATCCTTCCTTCTTTAAGGAGGATTTCAGTAGGAGCTGCAAGAAACTGGAATTTGATTCCTTCTTCATCTGCTTCTTTCACATCCTCTTCGTAGGCAGGCATCTCCTCACGTGAGCGGCGATAGATGATCGTCACCTCTTCTGCGCCGAGACGCAGGGCCGAACGGGCCGCATCAACGGCCACATTTCCTCCTCCGATCACTGCGACTCTTTTCCCTACCTCTACCTTCTGACCGAGATTGACTTTTCTGAGGAAGACAACGCCCGGGATGACATTGGGATTATCCTCACCGGGGATCTTCAATTTCTGATCCTGATGCGCTCCCACACCGAGAAAGACGGATCGGTATCCTTGATGGAAGAGATCGTCAATGGTGAGATTGGGACCGATGGGGGAGTTCGTCCGTATCTCCACTCCAAGGGATTGAATCGCTTTGATCTCATCGGCCAATACATCTCTTGGAAGACGATAAGCAGGGATGCCGGTGTAGAGCATTCCGCCTGTAACTGGGAGGGCTTCAAAGATCGTAACAGGATAACCTTTTAGGGCCAGATAGGCGGCTGCGGTCAGTCCGGCAGGCCCGGAACCGACAATGGCCACTTTCTCCTCTTTTTTCTCTTCTGGTTTGGGCAACTGAATTGTCCCTGGAGGAACCTGATCGGCTACAAATCGTTTCAGCTCACAGATGGCAATCGGTTCATCCAGATCTTTTCGGTTACACTCTTTTTCGCAGGGGTGAGGACAGATCCGTCCCAACACTCTCGGAAGAGGCAGGTTTTCCCAGATGAGGGAGAGGGCTTCCTTATATTTTCCCGCTCCGATCAATGCGACATAACCTTGCACATTGATCCCAGAGGGACAGGTGAGGCCGCAAGGGGCACGGTTCCCCTTTTCAATCGTGAAGATATTGGGGAATGCCTGTGCGTAGGGCCGATAGATGGCTTTGCGGTCGACCAGAGCTTCATCAAATTGACTCTTAATATGTACGGGGCAGGATTCAGGGCATTCCCCACATCCTGTGCATTTGGAGGGATCGACGAAACGAGGTTTTTTTCTCACCGTTACCTCGAAGCTTCCAGGCTCTCCCTTAACCTCCATGACCTCTGAGTAGGTGAGGGGGAGGATGTTGAGGTGGCGGCCTGCCTCGACCAGTTTAGGCGAGAGGATACACATGGAGCAATCGTTGGTCGGGAAAGTCTTATCAAGCTGGGCCATCACCCCTCCAATGGCTGGAGAAGATTCCACGAGATAGACATAGTAGCCCGATTCGGCAAGGTCGAGAGATGCTTGAATTCCTGCAATCCCGCCTCCGACAACCATTACAGCACCAACCTTTTCTCTCATCGTATCCCTTTCAGTCAATTTCTTATTCTCCATTTAGCGCAGTATTTAAAATTCCAATAACGCATAATACCTCCCTACTCCCTCTTAAATAAGAGGGGGTACTTATTTTTAGGACATTGGTTATTGGTGTTTGGAATTTGGTGATTCGCATATTATATCAATCCTTTTCCGCTCAATACTTTGATGGGATTGGTGATGTGGTGATGAAGCCACTTTTTGACGTCTTTGTGGCCCAGAGCCAGCCCCATTAACTCTGAGAAGTAAAGAATGGGGATTTCGAAATGGTCTCCCACTTCTTTTCCCAATTCGTCCTGACGCGTATCGAGATTGGCGTGGCACATGGGACAGCCGGTGACCAGGCAGTCCGCCTCTGCCTCTTTTGCCATAGCAAGAATCTTTCCACTTAACCTTCTGACGATGTCCGTTCGGGTCATCACAAGGCTTGCTCCACAGCAGTCCGCCTTATAGGACCAAGGGATGGGTTCGGCGCCCAACGTGTCCATCAATCGGTCCATATGATCGGGATCCTCATATCGCTTGATTCCGGTCAATTGGGGAGGACGTACTGTCAGGCAACCATAGTAACAGACGACCTTAAGGCCTTTGAGAGGTTTCATCCGTTTCTTCTTCACCTGTTCGAGAATGGGTTCGTCGCAAAAGAAGTCGAGAGAGTATCGAATAGGAACATTTCCCTGATAGTCAAAACGGACTTTTCTGGAATGTTCCTTCACCTCTTTTTCAGCGACCTTGAAACGGCTGTAGCAGGCCACGCAAGGAACGAGCAACTCCCGAGGGGTCTTCTCTGCGATGGCAAGGTTGCGGGTGGCGAGATCGATTGCCAATTCTTCGTCCGTGCAGTGAGCAGAGCTGGCTCCGCAACAGGTCCAGTCCTCCAACTCCCGGAGATGGATGTCGAGAATTTCTGATACACCTCGAATGGATTCGTCGTATTCTTTTGCGGTCCCATGGAGAGAACAGCCAGGATAGTAAGAAACTTCGGTCATCTTTTATCTCCTTCATTCATGATGAAAATCCCAATTGTCAAATTTCCCGTATGATAACGCTCCCCAACCCCCTCTTAACTTAAGAGAGAGGGGGAGTTGGTATTTGGGATTTGATGCTTTACTGACTCTTCCCTTTATCAAACGAGCTGAAGATCTCCTTGATTTCTTTTCCCCCTCCGAACTTGGAGGGTAAGAGTTTGATCTTTCCTTTACGGTACATCTTCCATCCGAGGGCGGCATCCTTAAAGAAGTCCTTTGTCTTTGTTTTAAACTGGAGGATGAGACTCAGTTCGTGAATGCGACCCTTCGATTTGATCGTATCGAGGAAGACCGAATGGAAGAGAGGCACCTCTTTCTCACCCGGCTTGATGCCGGACCGAATGGCAATCTCTCTTAAGGTGTCCATGATTTTGGCAATGTCAATATTATTGGGGCATCGGACACTGCACGCATAGCAGGAGGCGCAGATCCAGATTGTTTTTGAGCCAAGGACTTTTTCCCTGTGGTCGTATTGAATGTGACGAAGCACTTGGTTGGGAAGGATGTCCATGGCATAGGCGACTGGACAACCCGCTGAACACTTCTGGCACTGATAGCAGGCTTGTGGTTTTTCGCCACTGGCTTGGGATACTTCTACAAGAAAAGAGTTTGTGCTCATCATCAGCCTCACCTCATTAATTGGGGTTCTCCCTTCAGGATGGTTTGAATCTGGGGTTGAACCGGTATTTCGATCGTAAAGGTTGTACCCTGATTGACCTTGCTCTTCACGCTGATTTTTCCGCCATGTTCCTCAATGATTCCAAAAGAGGTCGCCAGACCCAGTCCCGTACCCTTTCCCACATCCTTGGTGGTAAAAAAGGGATCAAAGATGCGAGAGAGATTTTCTTCGGGGATGCCTTCGCCAGTATCGGCAAATTCGATGAATA
>Ga0209207_1001574_pt1 | contig 10279 bp, 9 predicted proteins | sample SaghotsprinmetaG_FD_184140 | JGI IMG/M metagenome (GOLD analysis project Ga0209207, IMG submission 184140) | Hot spring microbial communities from South Africa to study Microbial Dark Matter (Phase II) - Sagole hot spring metaG (SPAdes) (version 3) | ecosystem: Environmental > Aquatic > Thermal...
ACGTGGGCGGGCATCACGCTGGTGAGCGTGCTGCTGAGCCAGGGGTATGGCGCCGCGTCGTCGGCCAGGATGGCCTTCAAGCTGCGCTTGTCCACCGGCACTTCGGTGTGCGAGTCGGCCTTCACGAAACCATGACCCGGGAAATGCTTGCCGCAGTTGGCCATGCCCGCCTGCAGCAGGCCGTGCATGAGGCTCTTGGCCAGCAGCGCCACCACACGCGGGTCGCGGTGAAAGGAGCGGTCGCCAATCACCCCGCTTTCGCCCCAATCCAGGTCGAGCACGGGCGTGAAGCTGAAATCGACACCACAGGCGCGCAGTTCGGCCCCCAGCACGTAGCCCGCCGCCGTTGCCGCATTGGTGGCGCGCAGCGCGCCGCTGCCGGGCACCGCCTTGGCACCGGGGCCGTCATCCATCCACATCTCGCCCAAAGCGCGCATGGACGGCAGGTGGGTGAAACCGTCGGTGCGGAAGCGCTGCACGCGGCCGCCTTCGTGGTCCACGCAGATGAGCAGGTCGTCGCGCACGGCCTTGATGCTGCTGGTGAGCTGCAGCAGCTGTGCGCGGTTTTCCCAGTTGCGGGCAAACAGGATCACGCCGCCGGTCAGCGGGTGGGCCAGGCGGTGGCGGTCCACGTCGGTGAGTGTGGTGCCCGCCACGTCGAGGATCAGGGGTGCGTGTTCAGTCATCAGGGTTCGTCAGAATTTACTATCAAAAATATAGCTATCAAGGCATGCCGGTCGCGCGGTGAAGGCCTATTTTCTTCAAATTTTCTCGACCACACAGAAGCTGGCGGCGTAGTCGGTCTCGTCGGTCACGCTCAGGTGCGCCTTCAGCCCCCGGGCCTCGAACCATTCCTTGAGCGCACCGTGCAGCACGATCACCGGCTGGCCGGTGGGCAGCTTGGCCACCTCGCAATGGCGCCAGGTCATGGGCATGCGCATGCCCAGGCCAATGGCCTTGCTGAACGCCTCCTTGGCCGAAAAGCGCGTGGCCAGGTAACGCAGGCCCCGGTCGGGCCAGCGGCCACTCCGCTCACGCCAGGTGGCCAGCTCGCCGTCGGCCAACACCTTCTGGGCAAAACGTTCGCCGTGCCGCTCCAGGCTGGCCGCAATGCGGCGCACGTCGCAGATGTCGGTGCCAATGCCGTAGATCATGAGAATTTTTGAATAAAAATGGCTGCTACCGCGCGTCCATCATGCCTTGGCAGCTATCAAATCAGGAGTTATTGGCCGAACCCGCAAACCCCGCCTGGATACACGCCAGATAGGACTGGACCGTGGCGGTGTATCCCAGCTCCAGCGCATCGGCAATAAGGGCGTGGCCAATGGAGACTTCGAGCACGCCGGGCACCTCGCGCACAAAGGCGGCCAGGTTGTCGCGGTTGAGGTCATGGCCTGCGTTCACGCCCAGGCCTGCATCCAGCGCGGCCTGGGCAGCGGCGGCGTAGCGCTTCAGTTCCACAGCATGCTGCGGGGTACCCCAGGCGGCGGCGTAGGGTTCGGTGTACAGCTCCACCCGGTCGGCGCCCGCGGCCCGCGCGGCTGCCATCTGCTCGGGCACCGGGTCCATGAACAGACTCACGCGCACGCCCAGTGCCTTGCATTCGGCGATCAGGGGCGCCAGGCGCTCGGCATCCTGCGGAAAGCTCCAGCCGTGGTCGCTGGTGAACTGGTCTTCGCTGTCGGGCACAAAGGTGGCCTGGTGGGGCCGCACCTGGCGGATGAAGTCCATCAGGTTCTGCGACGGGTTGCCTTCGATGTTGTATTCGCGGTCCGGCCAGGCCTTCATCAGCGCGGCCAGCTCGAACACGTCATGGCTGCGGATATGGCGCTCGTCGGGCCGGGGGTGCACGGTGATGCCCTGGGCACCCGCCTGCAGGCACAGCTCGGCCGCACGGGTGACGCTGGGGATGCCCAGGTGGCGCGTGTTGCGCAGCAGCGCGACTTTGTTGACGTTGACCGAGAGGGCGGTGGTCGGGTGCGAAGCGTTGGATGGCTGGTTCATAGGGCCTGCAGGTCGATCATGAGCTGGCGGGTGCGCAGCATCGGGCTGCCGCAATGGTATTGCAGCACGGTGCGCAGCTGGGGCTTGAGTTCCGCTGCGACGGGGGCACAGGCGCGCAGCGTGGCGGTGTAGCTGGCAGCGTCATCGTCCAGCGCGCGCTGCAGGGCGATCCACTGGCGCCCTGGCAGCGCCGCGCGGTCGGCGGCAGAGGCCATCCGCAAACCGCCTTCGGCCACCAGCGTGTAGCGGGCGCCGGCCTTCAGCGGCTCCAGCGTCATGGTCTGCACATCCAGGCTGGGCAGGAGGCCGATCTCGCGCAACAGCAGCAATTCAAAGCTGCGCAGCACGGGCTCCAGCGCGTCGCCATGCTCACTGGCCAGCACCCGCACCACACCGGCGTAGGCATCGAACAGTGCGGTGTGCGCATCGGCCCGCGCCAGCAGGCGCAGCAGCAGTTCGTTGAGGTACAGGCCCGAGAGCAGCGCATCACCCGTGGGCATCACATGGCCGCCCACCCACTCGGCGCCCTTGAGGGTGTGGATGTCGGCCGTGCCGTCGCCCGCCAGGGTGTAGGTGAGCAGCAGCGGCTGCAGCGGCAGCAGCACGGGGCGGAAGTTGGAGCTGGGCTTCTTCGCGCCCTTGGCCACCAGGGCCACACGCCCCTGGCGGCGGCAGAAGACTTCCAGGATCAGGCTGGACTCGCTCCAGTCGTAGCTGTGCAGCACGAAGGCGGGCTCATCGGCAATGCGCTTGGCGGCAGCCACGGTGCTGATTGGGAAGTGGTGCGAGAGGGGTCAGAAAAAACCGGCTACCGCGTCGGGTGACCAGCAGATCATCCGGGCGGGGCTCATTCGTAGCCGAAGGAGCGCACACGCGCTTCGTCGTCGGCCCAGCCAGAGCGCACCTTGACCCAGAGTTCGAGGAACACCTTGGCGTCCATGAGCTTTTCCAGCTCCTGGCGGGCCTCGGTGCCGATGCGCTTGAGGCGCTCGCCCTTGTCGCCAATGACCATCATCTTGTGGTTGTCGCGCTCGACCACGATGGTGGCGGCAATTTTGACCAGGCGCTTGTGCTGCTTGCTCTTTTCCTCGTCGAACTTGTCGATGACCACGGTCGAGGTGTAGGGCAGCTCATCGCCCGTGAAGCGGAAGAGCTTCTCGCGCACGGTTTCGGAGGCCAGGAACTTCTCGCTGCGGTCGGTCAGCTCGTCCTCGGCATACCACCAACCCTGCTCGGGCAGGTATTTTTCGCAGATGCCGAAGAGGCGTTCGATGTCGCCCTTGTTCTTGGCCGACATGGGCACAAACTCGGCAAACGGGTGGCGCTCCTGCATGCTCTTGAGCCAGGGCGCGATCTCGGCACGGCGGTGCACCATGTCGAGCTTGTTGGCCACGAGCAGCGTGGGGATGCCAGGCTTGAACAGGGACAGCACCTTGGCATCGGCCAGCGTGAAGTTGCCGGCCTCGACCACAAAGAGGATCAGGTCCACATCGCCGATCGCGCCCATCACGGTCTTGTTGAGCGACTTGTTGAGCGCGGTGGCGTGGCGGGTCTGGAAACCCGGCGTGTCCACAAAGATGAACTGCGTCTGCTCCCGCGTGCGGATGCCCGTGATGCGGTGGCGCGTGGTCTGCGCCTTGCGCGAGGTGATGCTGATCTTCTGCCCCACCAGGGCGTTGAGCAGCGTGGACTTGCCCACGTTGGGCTTGCCCACAATGGCGATCACGCCGCAGCGCTGGCCGGGCACAGCCGCAGGCACCGCAGCGGCGGCCAGCATGGCCTCCAGATCGTTTTGCACGGGGGCGCTTTCTGCACCCTCGTCACCAGCTACATTTTTAGTAGCATCATTCATAAATTCTTTGCTTTCAATGTGGCCAGCATGGCGGCAGCTGCCGCCTGCTCGCCGGCCCGGCGCGAGCCACCGATGCCACGTTCGGTCAGGCCCAGTTCGGGAATATCGCACTCGACGTCAAAGGTCTGGCGGTGGGCCGCGCCCACGGTCGCCACCACCCGGTACTGCGGCAGCTTCATTTTGCGGCCCTGGAGCCACTCCTGCAACGCGGTTTTGGCATCCTTGGACGCGGCCTGCATCTGGGGGTTGATCTCCACCCCTTCGAACAGTCGGTGCACCAGCGCTTCAGCATGGGCATATCCGGCATCGAGATACACCGCGCCAATCAGGGCTTCGAGGGCATCGGCCAGGATAGACGGGCGTTGCTGCCCGCCCGACTTGGCCTCCCCCTCGCCCAGGCGCAGCACTTCGGAGACCTTCAGGCGCAGGGCCAGCTGGTGCAAGGTGTCCTGCTTGACGAGGTTGGCGCGCACCCGGGACAGATCACCCTCGGGCAAGGCCGACAGCCGCTGGTACAGCAGGCTGGCAACCGCCAGGTTCAGGACGGAGTCGCCCAGAAATTCGAGCCGCTCGTTGTGGTCCGCAGAAAAGCTGCGGTGCGTGGTAGCACGCTGGAGCAGCGAAGGATCAGAAAAGACATGCTGCAGGCGAGCCTGCAGCGCTACAAGACCGGGCTGCACCTAGTTGGTCTGCGCTTCAAAGCGGTAGACCAGATAGGCCGGCCCCGCCAGAGGGATCTCACGGGCGTACTTGAACGACACCACGACCTTGTCGCCGCGCTTGGTGACTTCGAGGTCCTTGCCCTGAATAGACGTGATGTCATCAATCTGCGCAGCCCGATCAAAGGCAGCCCGCACGCCGGGCACCGTGCTCTCGACCTTGGCCTTTTCAATGGCCTTCTTCGCGGAGGTGTACTCCAGGAAGATAGGTACGGACTGACCACCAATGGCAAAGACAGCCACAGCAATCACGCCAATAAAAACCAATCCAAAAAAAGACAACCCGCGCTGGCGGGAGCGGCTTGCGGTGCGATTCATTGTCATAAATTACCCCCTCACTGTGTGGTGTGCAGCGGCTCAGCCTGTCAGTGGAACGGGCCGATGCGTTTGAGATTACCGAAATTCATCCAGACAAAAAAGGCCTTGCCCACGATGTTGCCCTCTGGCACGAAACCCCAATAGCGGGAGTCCAGCGAGTTGTCGCGGTTGTCGCCCATCATGAAATAGTGGCCCTCGGGGACCTTGCAGGCGACGCCTTCGACACTGTAGCGGCAGTTTTCGCGGTAAGCAAAATTGCTGGCGCCTTGCACAAACGCTGGCACATCGGGGTTGTTCAACAAACGGTGGGGCTTGTCACCCAGTGTTTCCTCGAACTGCTTGAAGTAGCGCATCGCATCTTCTTCAAGGAAATCGGGGAGTGCTTTCGTATCGACAGCCTTGCCATTGATCGTGAGGCGCTTATTGATATAGGCCACTTCGTCCCCGGGCACGCCCACCACCCGCTTGATGTAGTCCATGCTGGGCTGTGGCGGATAACGGAACACCAGCACATCGCCTCGCTCTGGCTTGTTGCCCTCCGTGATCTTGGTGTTGATGACCGGCAGGCGCAGTCCATAGGTGAATTTGTTCACCAGGATCAGATCGCCCACCAGCAGGGTCGGAATCATGGATCCGGACGGAATCTTGAATGGCTCAAACAGAAAGGAGCGCAGGAAGAACACCGCCACGATCACGGGGAAAAGCCCGGCGGTCCAGTCCAGCCACCAAGGCTGCATGAGGATCTGGCCTTTGGCCTCCTGCACATCCACATCCACCTTCTGGATGCCCATGCGGTCCAGTTCGGCGCGGCGTGCCACGGCGGCGTCTTCTATCGCTTGCGCTGCGCGACGGCGGCTTGGCAAAAAGTAAAACCGCTCCGCCAGCCAGTAGGCCCCGGTAACCACCGTGGCCAGGAACAGCAGCAATGCAAAGTTGCCCTCGATGGCGCCAAAGTACCAGGCACCGATATAGCCGGCAAAACCGGCCAGCACCAAAGACGTGAGAATTTGCATGAACTGCATCAATCTTCCACCTGCAAAATGGCCAGAAATGCTTCTTGCGGCACCTCGACCGAACCGATCTGCTTCATCCGCTTCTTGCCCGCCTTCTGCTTTTCGAGCAGCTTGCGCTTGCGGGTGATGTCACCGCCATAGCACTTGGCCAGCACGTTCTTGCGCAGGGCCTTGATGGTTTCGCGCGCGATGATGTTGGCACCAATGGCCGCCTGGATGGCCACGTCGAACATCTGGCGGCTGATGATCTCGCGCATCTTGGCCGCCACGGCACGGCCCCGGTAGGCCGACTGGCTGCGGTGCACGATGATGGACAGGGCATCGACCTTCTCGCCGTTGAGCAGGATGTCCACCTTCACCACATCGGATGCTCGGTACTCCTTGAACTCATAGTCCATCGACGCGTAACCACGCGACACCGACTTGAGCTTGTCGAAGAAGTCGAGCACGATCTCACCCAGCGGAAGCTCATAGGTGAGCATCACCTGCCGACCGTGGTAAGCCATGTTGATCTGCACACCCCGCTTCTGGTTGGCCAGCGTCATCACCGGGCCCACATAGTCCTGCGGCATGTACAGGTGGACCGTAACGATGGGCTCGCGGATCTCCTGGATCTTGCCCTGGTCGGGCATCTTCGAGGGGTTCTCGACCATGATGACTTCGCCGTCGCCCTTGACCACTTCGTACACCACACTGGGCGCGGTGGTGATCAGGTCCTGGTCGAACTCGCGCTCCAGGCGCTCCTGCACAATCTCCATGTGCAAGAGGCCCAGGAAGCCGCAACGGAAGCCGAAGCCCAGCGCCTGCGACACCTCGGGCTCGAAGTGCAGCGAGGCATCGTTGAGCTGGAGCTTCTCCAGCGCGTCGCGCAACTGGTCGTATTCGCTGGCTTCCGTGGGGTAGAGCCCCGCGAACACTTGCGGCTGAATTTCCTTGAAGCCCGGCAGCGCCTGCTCGGCTGGCCCCATGTTGTTGGGCAGCTTCTTTTCCAGCGTGATGGTGTCACCTACCTTCGCGGCCTTGAGCTCCTTGATGCCCGCGATGATGTAGCCCACCTCCCCTGCGTGCAATGCATCGCGAGATTCATTGGCAGGCGTGAAGACACCGAGGTTATCGGCGTTATAGGCAGCGCCCGATGCCATCATCTTGAAGCGCTCGCCCTTGAGCAGACGGCCATCGACCACACGCACCAACATCACCACGCCCACGTAGGGATCGAACCAGCTGTCGATGATCATCGCGCGCAACGGCGCCTCTGGATTGCCCCGGGGCGCGGGCACCTTGGCAACGATCAGTTCAAGGATCTCGTCGATGCCCATGCCGGTCTTGGCGGAGCACGGGATCGCATCCGTCGCATCGATGCCGATCACGTCCTCGATCTCGGCCTTGGCAGTCTCGGGATCGGCCTGCGGCAGGTCCATCTTGTTCAGCACCGGCAACACTTCGACGCCCAGGTCCAGCGCGGTATAGCAGTTGGCCACGGTCTGTGCTTCCACACCCTGCGATGCATCGACGACGAGCAGTGCACCCTCACATGCAGAGAGCGAACGAGAGACCTCGTAGGAGAAGTCCACATGGCCCGGTGTGTCGATCAGATTGAGGTTGTAGACCTGTCCATCACGCGCCTTGTATTGCAGCGCGGCGGTCTGCGCCTTGATGGTTATCCCACGCTCTTTTTCGATGTCCATCGAGTCCAGGACCTGGGCCTCCATCTCGCGTTCCGCAAGCCCTCCACACCGCTGGATCAAGCGGTCGGCCAGCGTCGACTTGCCATGGTCGATGTGCGCAATGATGGAAAAATTTCTGATGTGATTCATCAACGGAAAGCGTCAAGTGATTGAATTAAAACGGCGCCCACAAGAAAAAAGGGCGCGTCGAGTGGCGACGCGCCCTGAACCAACAATCATTGGCAACTGCGATAGTTGGAGCTTCATTGTAGGCAAAAAGGCCGCTTGGAAAAGCCCGCCCGACTGCACTAAGGGGGAGTTGCCGGTCTGCAACAGGGATTTTATACACAGTTTATTCACAGTTGGCACAACAACAACGCTGGACAACTTGTGGGTGAGCTGTGGATCAGCTGTGCATTGCACAGAACCATCCCGCATCGTGAACCCGACGCCAGTCAATATGCAGATAAGCGTTTAACGAAAGCCTCTATTCTATCGAATCTGGTTGATAGGCTCTCCAAAAGTTAGCAAAAGCTAACATTTAGTCCTCTTCCGAGGGCGACGCAAAAAAGCCGAAAATTAAATCTATCGCCCAAAGGCCCGATCAAGGAAGAGGGGAATCAGCCCGGTGTTGGGCAGCCCTCTCCCTACATCACCGCGTCAGCGACCAGCCCGGATCAGGGCGTACTGGGCCCACTCACCGCGCCGGTACAGCACGTTGATGGACTTGCTCTTGTCGGCCTTGGCGAGCACCGACTCGAACTCCTTCACGCCCGAAATTTCGGTATTGGCCACCGACAGAATGATGTCCCCTTCGCGCAGTCCCGCACGGGCAGCAGCGTCGGTGGCAGCGGCCACCACCACGCCGCCCTTGAGCTTGAACTCCTTCTTCTGCGCGTCCGTCAGTTCCGTCACCGACAGCCCCAACTGTTGCGCGGCTGCAGAAGCCTTGGGCTTTTCCTCGCGCTCGGCCAGCTTGGTAGCAGGCTTGTCTGGTTCGATTTCTGCGATGGTGATGCCAAGATCACGCGACGCTCCCCTGCGGAACACCGTCACCGTGCTCTTGCTCCCAGGCTTCGTGTTGCCCACCAGGCGCGGCAGGTCTGCCACCTTCTCGATGGGCTTGCCGTCAAAACGCGTGATGATGTCACCGGCTTCCACGCCGGCCTTGTCGGCGGGCGACCCGCCCTCGACACCGGTGACCAGCGCGCCTTGCGCCTTGCCCAGGCCAATGGACTCGGCCACATCTTTGGTGACCGCGCCAATCTGCACACCAATGCGCCCACGCGTCACGCGCCCCGATGCACGCAACTGCTCGCTCACCCGCATGGCCTCATCCATGGGGATGGCAAACGAGATGCCCATGAAGCCACCTGAGCGGGAATAGATCTGGCTGTTGATGCCCACCACCTCGCCGCGCATGTTGATGAGCGGGCCGCCCGAATTGCCGGGGTTGATCGCCACATCGGTCTGGATGAACGGCAGGTAGTCCCCCGTGTCGCGCTGCTTGGCACTCACGATGCCCGCCGTGACGGTGTTCTCCAGCCCAAAAGGGGAGCCGATTGCCATCACCCACTCACCCACACGCAGGCGGCTCACATCCCCCACCTTCACCGCAGGCAGCCCCGTGGCTTCGATCTTGACCACTGCCACGTCCGTGCGCTTGTCCGCGCCCACAATCTTGGCCTTGAACTCACGCTTGTCCGGGAGCGTCACGATGACCTCATCGGCGCCATCCACCACATGGGCGTTGGTCATGACAAACCCGTCTGCCGTGAGAATGAAACCGGAACCGACACCCCGTGGCTGCTGCTCCTCTTCCTGCTGCGGTCTCTGGGGGCGCTGCTGGCGGGGCTGGTTGGGAATGGGCACACCAAAACGCCGGAAGAACTCCAGCATCTCCTCATCCATGCCATTGGCGCCGGCGCGGGAGGATGCTTTTTCGACCGTGCGGATATTGACCACCGACGGCCCCACCTGGTCCACCAGCTCCGTGAAGTCCGGCAGGCCCCGGACAACGGCCGCTGGCTGGGCCCACGCCGCCTGAGGCAGCGCCACGGCACCGCCCAACCCGGCAAACATGCACGCGAGCGCTACAGAGCGCAGCTTATTTCCATCGAACTTCGGCATCTTCGACCTTTCGTGAATTGTGCAAATGCTGTCCATCAACTTGGTGTGACTGTGAAGAGTGTGCCGCGAAATGGTTCCCGGCAAAGACCCAGGTTCTTCGCCTCCCCGTGAGCCAACAAGGCCAGAAAGGGGCTTTCACAACCCGCGAGGACGGACGCCGCTCAGCGGGCGCGCTCCAGCTGTCCTGCAAAAAGGCGCAGCGTCTGCAAGGGCACCTCGCCGACAGCGGTTACCCAGGTATCCGGCGACACCCGCTGCGCCAGGAGCTGCGTTGCGCCCATGCCCGACACCTGGGAATGCGCCGGGTGGCGCTGCGGGTCAAAGGACTCCAGGAACAAGGACACAGAAGCCAGTCCATCGGAATACAGACACTGCAGCACACTTTGTGCATCGTCTGCACCAGAAACCGCCCGGCGATGGCAACTGACAGGCACGAACCCCGCCACCGGCTGCCGCAGCACCCAGCCCTCGGCCTGGGCCGTCGTCTTCACAACGGCGGGGGCGACCACCTTGTAGCCCGTTGTCGAATCCATCGAGCGGGAGAGCTGCTCTACCCGCACCGACGCATTCAAGTCA
>Ga0209207_1001576_pt1 | contig 10266 bp, 7 predicted proteins | sample SaghotsprinmetaG_FD_184140 | JGI IMG/M metagenome (GOLD analysis project Ga0209207, IMG submission 184140) | Hot spring microbial communities from South Africa to study Microbial Dark Matter (Phase II) - Sagole hot spring metaG (SPAdes) (version 3) | ecosystem: Environmental > Aquatic > Thermal...
TTTAATAAGTCTAACTTTAGAAATACTTGCTCAGCTTCCTGCGTGCAGGTCACAACCGTAATATTCGGCAAATTGAGTAAGGCGTCTAAATGCCAGTCCATTCCTGAATTACCCATGCATTATTGGTGCCCATCATAACATACACACCAAAAACCCAGAAGAGCCGCTCCAGTCGATCGCCTCAGCCCACGATCGGGAGATTGCCCACCCCGCTCCGGTCCAACTCGCTGCCCTGGTCAGGGGTGAGGAGGGTCCCCTAAGCCCGACAATGGATCGTAGGAATCGCTCGGAAATGGAGTTCATACGCCGTGGTCGCTCAAGTTGTTGGTAGTCCCTACGAGGCCAAAACCCAGGAAATCGCCCGTCACCTGCTGGCGGCAACCCAGGAAAATCGGTCCTTCTTTGCCCAGATGCGCGATCAGATGCGCTGGGACGAACGCCTGCTCGGTTGGGCCATGAGTAATCCCGGCCTGCGAGTGCAGTTGTTTCGCTTTATCGACTGCCTGCCTGCCCTGCACAGCAAAGCCGAAATCGCCCGCCACTTGCAGGAATACCTGGGGGATGCAGCCGTCGAACTGCCAGCAGCCCTGAAGGGACTGCTCAACTTCGCCAACCCCGACTCGGTACCGGGGCAATTAGCTGCCACCACGGTCTCTACCGCCGTCGAAGCCCTAGCTCACAAATACATTGCCGGGGAAACCATCCCCCAAGCCATTAAGACGATCGAGCGTCTGCGCAAGGAGAAAATGGCTTTTACCCTGGATCTGTTAGGGGAAGCCGTGATTACTGAAGTCGAAGCCCAGCGGTATCTGGATACCTATATGTTATTGCTGGATCAGTTATCGGCAGCGGCGCGATCGTGGCCGACGATTCCCCAAATTGATCAGGCTGATGGGGAAGATCTCCCGAAGGTGCAGGTGTCGGTCAAGCTCACCGCCTTTTACTCCCAGTTCAATCCCCTGGATGCGGCGGGTTCCCAGCAACAGGTGACGGAACGGGTGCGCCAACTGCTGCGACGGGCGAAGGCAGTCGGGGCAGCGATCCATTTTGATATGGAGCAATACGCCTATAAAAACCTGACCCTGGCGATTTTGAAACAGTTATTGATGGAGTCGGAATTCCGCCAGCGATCGGATATTGGGGTCACGATTCAGGGGTATTTGCGCGACAGCGAACAGGATCTGCGCGACCTGATTCTCTGGGCCAAACAACGGGGAACCCCCCTGACCGTGCGCTTGGTTAAAGGGGCCTATTGGGATCAGGAAACGATTAAATCGCAACAGCACCACTGGCCCCAACCCGTTTACAACCGCAAGCCTTCCACCGATGCCAATTTTGAAAACCTGGTGCGGATTTTATTAGAACACCATGATGTCCTCTATGCCGCGATCGGGAGCCACAACGTGCGCACCCAAGCCTATGCCCTCGCCGTAGCTGAACAGTTACAAGTGCCCCAACGCCACTTTGAACAGCAGGTCCTCTATGGCATGGGGGATAAATTGGCGAAGGCGTTGGTCGATCGCGGCAGTCGCGTGCGGGTCTATTGCCCCTACGGTGAACTGATTCCCGGCATGGCCTACCTGATTCGCCGCCTGCTGGAGAATACGGCCAACAGTTCCTTCCTGCGCCAAAATTTGGAAAATCGCCCCGCTGAAGAACTCCTGGCTCCGCCGGTCATGGCTGAGGATGATACGGGCGAACCCGTGGCAACGACAACGTTCCAGGCTGCTGCCGATACCGATTTTGCGATCGCGGTTAACCGGGACGTGATTAAAGATGCCCTCCAGCGAGTCCAGGAACAGTTGGGTAAAGCCTATCGCCCCTTGATTAAGGGTGCTTGGATTGAGACAGAGACGACGATCGCCTCGGTCAACCCGTCCAAATTGAGCGAGGTCGTGGGGCAGGTAGGGTTGATCAGTGTCGCCCAGGCCGAGCAGGCGATCGCCGCCGCCAAAGCCGCCTTCCCAACCTGGCGCAACACCCCCGCGTCGCAACGGGCCGCTATCCTGCGTAAAGCGGCTGACCTGATGGAAGAGCGACGGGCTGAGTTAATTGCCTGGATGGTGTTCGAGGTGGGCAAGATTGTCCAGGAAGCTGATCCGGAAGTTACCGAAGCGATCGACTTTTGCCGCTATTACGCTGACGAAATGGAGCGGCTGGACCCGGGTTACAGCTACGACGTGGCTGGGGAAACCGATCGCTACCATTACCAACCCCGTGGCATCGTCGTCGTCATTTCCCCCTGGAACTTCCCCTTGGCGATTCCCACAGGCATGACCGTCGCCGCCCTCGTTGCAGGCAATTGCACATTGCTCAAACCCGCAGAAACGTCCTCCGTGATTGCGGCCAAACTCGCGGAAATTCTGGTGGAAGCCGGGATGCCCCCTGGCGTGTTCCAATTCTTGCCGGGGAAAGGCTCGACGGTGGGTGCCCATTTGGTGCAGCATCCGGATGTGCACATGATTACCTTCACCGGCTCCCAGGAAGTGGGGTGTCGCATCTACGCCGAAGCCGCCCTTTTGCAACCGGGGCAGAAACACCTGAAGCGGGTCGTCGCCGAGATGGGGGGTAAAAACGCCATCATCATTGATGAGAGTGCCGATCTCGATCAGGCCGTACAAGGGGTGGTGCAGTCTGCCTTTGGCTATAGCGGCCAGAAGTGTTCGGCTTGTTCGCGGGTGATTGTGTTGAACTCGATTTATGACACCTTCCTCGCTCGCTTGGTAGAGGCGACCAAATCCCTCGCCGTCGGTCCCGCGATCGCTCCCAGCACCAAAATCGGTCCTGTCATTGATCCTACCGCCCAAGCCCGCATTCGCGAGTACATCGCCCAGGGCAAAGCCGAAGCCAAGCTAGCCCTGGAATTACCGGCTCCTGAGGGGGGGTCCTTTGTCGGTCCTGTGATTTTCAGCGAAGTCGCCCCCGATGCCACGATCGCCCAAGCGGAAATCTTTGGGCCGGTCCTCGCGGTGATTCGGGCTGCCAATTTCGATGACGCGCTCCAGATTGCCAACGGGACAAACTATGCCCTGACCGGCGGGCTGTATTCCCGGACTCCCTCCCACATTCAACGGGCACAGGCTGAGTTTGAGGTGGGGAATTTGTATATCAACCGGGGGATTACCGGGGCGATCGTTGCCCGTCAACCCTTTGGCGGCTTCAAACTCTCCGGTGTCGGCTCCAAGGCGGGGGGTCCCGATTACCTATTGCAATTCCTAGAACCCCGCGTGGTGACGGAGAATGTCCAACGGCAAGGGTTTGCCCCGATCGCGGGGGCTGATTAGTCAGAAGCGAAAGGTTCCCAGCGCCCTGGGGGCCGGAGTATGATAGCTAGACGGCAACAGTGGCGTTAGGCGTTTTCCCCAACTGAGGACAGAGGGCACCATGATCACCTTTATTCTGGGATTCAACCTGGTGGTTTCGCTGGTGTGCCTCTTCATTGCTTGGAAACTGTGGCAGCTACGCCTTTCCTTGGCCAGAGCCGCCCAAACCCTGAGTTCGGTTGAACGCAAAACCCACTGGGTCCTTGCTCCAGCGCCTCGTTACATTATGATTGGGGAGCGAGGGACCCATCGTCTCCGTGAGCAATTGCAGCGGCTGGATGGGCAACTTCAGCAACTTCAGAAGCTCCTGGGTATCCTTAGTTTCAGCCTGTCCCTTTGGCAGCGACGGGAGCAAGTGACCCGACTTCCCCTGGGGCGGCGGCGAGGGGCGCGATCGCGGAGCATCACCAGCGGCGAATCTCTGCGGGAATCCCGGCAACGGCTGCGGTCCCGTCTGCGCAGTTGAGGGGTGGCCTGACACCATTGGCCTAGCCGTTCAGCAACGAGAATGTCAGAATCGATAGAGATAGACGATCGCCCTAGGGCACAAAGAGGGAACGCTAGTGGGAACTTTTGACACAGAGGCTTCGTCACCGTAGTTTGGTTTGCAATACCGGAGAGGTTATTATGGCAGCGAATGCACCGAAAACCGCAATGGTCTGGTCCCAACGCCTAGTATGGGCTGGCCTCAGCGTCGGGCTAGCGCCCCTCGTCCTCACCCAAGCGGGCTGGGCACAGGAAAATACCAATCCCCTCAGTGACTTTCGACCAACTGCCGAACAGGGACCAGGGTCATTTTCCCGATCGGGGAGTGGGGTCAGTGTCTTTGACATCATCCATCGGGCGCGGTTTGGCAACCTGGACATGAATACGTTCAACCAGGAACAACGGCAAAATCTGGATGATGCCGCTGCCCAATTCCGCAAGCAACAACGGGAGCGCATGGGAACGCCCCAGGAACCTGCCCCCATGCCAGTCGAACCGTCTAACCCACCGCTCTAAAAGCAGCGCTCGCTGCGCATCGCCCCTGTTTTGGATCGTTTTGAATCGTTTTGAATGGTGTTTAAATAGTTTTGGATAGTTTCGCCATTCCCACCCCACCCACAGGATTTCGCGCTGGGTTTATTGCGATCGTGGGTCGGCCTAATGTGGGCAAATCAACCCTGATGAATCACCTCGTGGGGCAAAAGATCGCCATTACTTCCCCCGTGGCCCAAACCACCCGCAATCGGCTCCGGGGCATTTTGACAACCCCCACGGCCCAACTGATTTTTGTCGATACGCCCGGTATTCACAAACCCCACCATCCCTTGGGGGAAGTGCTGGTCAAGAACGCCCGCAGTGTGGTGGGCCTGGTTGACGTTGTGTTGTTCGTCGTGGATGCCTCGGCGCCTGTGGGGGGCGGCGATCGCTATATTGCCGAATTCCTCAGTCAGCAATCCCAGGCATCCGTGGTGCTGGGCCTGAACAAGTGTGACTGCCAACCCGCCAAGGCCGAGGCCCTGGATACCGGTTATGCCGACTTGGTGGCTCCCTACGGCTGGCCGCTGTTGAAGTTCTCTGCCCTGACGGGTGCCGGCCTAGAAGATCTGCAAAACCAACTGATCACCCGCCTCAAACCCGGTCCCTATTACTACCCGCCCGATCTCGTCACGGACCAGCCAGAGCGGTTCATTATGGGTGAATTAATCCGCGAACAAATTTTGCTGCTAACCCGTGAAGAGGTACCCCACTCGGTGGCGGTGACGGTCGATCGCGTGGAGGAAGATCCCAAGATTACCCGCATTCTGGCAACGGTGATGGTGGAGCGATCGTCCCAGAAGGGCATCTTGATTGGCAAGGGGGGGCACATGCTGAAGACCATTGGGGCGGCGGCACGGGAACAGATCCAGAAGCTCATCGACGGCAAGGTGTATCTAGAGCTTTTTGTCAAAGTGCAAGCCAAATGGCGACAGTCGCGATCGCAATTAGCGGAGTTGGGCTATCGGGTTGAGGATTCTTGACCCGCGCGTTCCGGCCTCGGCAGGTGTAATCCCCTACATGGGCAGGAGCGATCGTTGGCAAGCTGGACAAATCGCATGGATCGTGAGTTGGCAATCGAGGAGATGATACCCCTCCTTCTGGGAAGTTTTGGTGCCAATTTTAAGCACCTGGTCACTTTTGAACTCGATCGTTTTATTACAGCGAACACAGATTAAATGATGGTGATGATAGGGATAGGGCTGATTCAGTTCGTAGTGCTTATGCCCTTCCGCTAGCTCCAACTCGCGCAAAATACCCATGCGGGCCATGAGTTTGAGGGTGCGATAAATCGTTGACAGACTAATGCCCTCTCCCTTTTCATGTAGAAGATTATACAGATCTTCCGCACTGAGGTGGTTACCCTTAGGCAGTTCCTTAAAAATGTTCAGAATCGTCTCCCGTTGCGGCGTTAATCGCCATCCGCGTTCGTTGAGTTCGGCCTTGAGGGAGGCTGAGGTATACGTCATCATAATATTAAGGGCAATAAATGACTAATTCTCAATACTCTGCAATGACGAAAACGGCTCTAGGCAAGACGTGTACAAGAACTACACTTGCCTTGTAATGACTTGGCGATGCCTTCACCAAATTGCTCAGCGTGGTTACTTATTGAGAATAATAACTAACTTCGAGTTGATTTGCAAGAAAGTAAGCTTATTGAGAATTACTATTCATAAGGTGAGTCAATGATGGGGGAACGATCGTTCGTCTAAAGCTGCTATTGCTCTGGGCTGATGGGGGGTGAGTGGTTCAGGAGCGTGCGGAGTTTGCGGGGGAGCAAGTGCAGGAATTCGGGTGCAATTTGGTGAAACATCCAGTACCCTGTTGAACGGTTGGTAGTGTACCCTGATCGGGACCCGTGTCGGCCCCGCGATCGCCAACAGGCACGCTATGCCCACCCCGCTTGGGAGACAAGGCCCATGTTGCAAGATAACCCGGTAATCCCCCAGACCGATGATCCGGCAGCGGCGACCACCAATGTCCCAGCCCTTGCGGATGCGGCGACAGCCTCCCCTGCCCAGACAGCTCCCCCGGACCCAGCAGTAGACCGGCCCGCGGCTCCAGAAGCCATCCCCGTTGAGGCAACTTTGATTGAGCCGGAAGCGGGTATGGAGCCGGAAGCGAGTATGGAGTCGGAACCTTCCTTGCCTGAACATTCTTGGCCAGCACAGCCCTTACCAGAGCAACCCTTACCAGAGCCTTCATCCCCGGATGCTTCCTTGCCTGACTCGGAGAATTCCCCGACGATCGCTGCCGATTGGTCAGCCGCCAGTCGAGCCTTGGTGGTCCTGGAAGCCGATGCGGTCCAGAGCGTAACCGACAATTCTTCAGGAACGGGTGCGGATGACTACGATAACTACTACGATAACTACTCTGAGGGAGGCGACGAAGAGTCAGTACAGGGTAGATGGGGCGGATGGCCCGTGCTGGCAGCGATCGGCCTGGTGTGCGTGGTGTCCTTTGGCGGCAGTTTGTTCTTGTTTACCCGCCCCTGCGCGATCGGGAGTTGCCGGCCCCTAGAGTTGGCGGAACGGTTGCAACAGCAAGCCATCGACCAGGCGAATGCCGATATCTATACCCTCACGACGGCTGACCTGGCCAAATCCCGTCAACACATCCTCCGGGCGATCGATTACCTGGGGCAAGTGCCCCGCTGGTCCGAAGCGGCCAATGAAGCCAATCGGCTCCTGCCCCAATACCGCGCCCAGCTTAAGACGCTGGATCTGATCATTGCGGCCCAGGATAAGGCCACCGCTGCGGCTCAACGCAGTCAAAATCCCCCCCATCCCCTCGCCGAATGGACAGCCATCCGCGCCCTCTGGCAGGAGGCGATCGCCCCGCTGGAGAAGGTGCCCACAACTAGCGATCTGGCTCCCCTCGCAGAACGTAAGTTAGTGGAATACCGGGTCAATCTCACGGCGATCACCCAGCGGATTCAACGGGAACAGGAGAGCGATCGCCACCTCACCACGGCGAAGACGGCGGCAGATACGGCAGAGTCCCGTCAGCCCCATGCCACGACCCTCGCGGACTGGCAGGAACTGGCCACCCTGTGGGAAAGTGCCGTGCGGCCTTTGCAACTCATCCCCAGTGGCACAATGGCCCATGCCCCGGCCACGGATTTACTTCCTTATTACCAGGGCAAACTGAATACAGTCCGCGATCGCATTGCCCAGGAGGAAGCCGCCGAAGCCACCTACCGCCGTGCCTTGCAGTTAGCAGAACAGGCCAAGGCCAGTGAGCGTCAAAACCAGTGGTCCAAAGCGCTGACCGAGTGGCAACAGGCGCGATCGCTCCTCCAGGAAGTTCCCCCGGACACGATCCCAGCAGCCCAGGCCCAAGCCCGCATTCCCACCTACGACGAGGCGATACGATCGGTACAGTCCAACCTGGTGGCCTTCAATAATTTGCAAAATATTCGGAATGACTTGGAGCAAGCCTGTGGGGGGCAACCACGCCGCTGTACCCATAGTGTCAGTGCCAGTGCGATTACGGTCACCCTCACCCCCAACTATGAGGCGACCCTGAATACAGCAGAGCGATTGCAATCGGAGCTAGTGCGAGCGGAAATTACCAACCAGTGGCAAGCCCTCGACTTCGCGCTGCAATCCATTAGCCGGAACGCGGGTATTCCCGTGCAGATGTATGACAGTACGGGGAGTTTGTTGACGACCTATAGTCCCAATGGTTAGCGATGCAACACCGGAGCGGTGTGTCCGTGATTTGGGTGAGCAGGGGGTCCTGCAACGGCTGTTCCCCTTTTGCCCGCCGGGAGTGGTGGGGGATGACGCTGCTATCCTGCCCACTTTAGGCGCTCAGTCCTTGGTGGTGACGACGGATGTGTTGGTGGCGGGTGTCCATTTTAGCGATCGCACCACACCACCGGAGGCCGTGGGTTGGCGGGCGGTGGCCGCAAATCTCTCGGATTTGGCCGCAATGGGGGCAACGCCCCTGGGGATTACGATCGCGTTGGCGATGCCCGGTGAGGTGCCGATCGCCTGGATTGATGACCTGTACAGGGGGATGACGGCCTGCCTAAAGGCCTATGACAGCGTGATCTTGGGCGGGGACCTCAGCCAATCGCCTGTCCGGTCGATCGCGATTACGGCCTTGGGGCAGGTTGCGCCCGATCGGGTCCTGCGGCGATCGGCGGCTCAAGCGGGAGATGCAATCGTTGTCACGGGGCTACATGGGATGTCGCGGTTAGGGTTGGCGATGCTGCTCGATCCGGCCCTAGGGGAATCGGTGAGGGTGGCGACCCGCGATCGTTGGTTGCGTGCCCACCAGTATCCAGTACCACGCCTGGATGTGATTGCGCCCCTGTGGCAGGCGATCGCTGCAACCCGGTGTCGGCCTGACATTGCCGCGATGGATAGTAGTGATGGCTTAGCAGACGCGATCGTCCAGATCGGTCGGGCCAGTGGCGTGGGGGCCAGGGTTGAGCGCCAACGGTTGCGGGTTCCCCCAGAAGCAACGGCGATCGTGTCCCCGGAGCAGGCGATCGAGTGGGTGTTATACGGGGGCGAAGATTTCGAGCTAGTGCTGTGTTTGCCGCTGGCGACGGCGGAGAATTTGGTGCAGCGGTTGGGAGGAGATGCCGCGATCGTGGGGGAGATGACCGCTGAACCAGGGGTGTTTCTGGTGGATGGGTCGGAGAGAATTCCTTTAACCCTAGCCCAGGGATTTCAGCATTTTTAAGTAAACGTCAATTCGACACGGCTGGTGGATGCCATTGCTCACCCGCCCATAAGTTAGCTGTGGAATACTTCAGAAAATCCCTGGGAATAAGTTCAAACTGCCACGTTACTGATAACATCCTAAAACCATGCGTTATCACGCGATTCTGCATGATAAGATCCCAATATCTAGTCTTATCCATCGGATCTGATCTTGAATAGTTAGTTAGGCTGCTAGGCGGCCTGTAAAGACAATGTGGGAAGGCAATCTGTCAGAAGTCAGAGTTAATAAGCATAGGGTAAATGCCCAGAAAAATACTGAGGAACACCCTGAGAGGTCTGCGAACCCTAAACCAGACTTGGCTCTTCTGGTTTCTTGGTGAAAATGACGGGACGAATAATTTTTTTGCTGTGTCAAGTGTTTGAAAGGTGTGCCCTGACCAGGCTACAGATCATAAGCTAGACTTATCAATATATAACCAGGAGAGACCCAGAGTTGGCAATTATTTTAGCTAATAGATATGATTTTATAAGTTGAGAAATTAAGTATATTGGCAGATTAAATTGACAATGAATTCTTCAGACAGGATAAGAATAATTTCAGAAATTGCGCGTAGTCTCAACTCTTACGAATATTCGCTAATAGATTTAACACTTCGACAATTTGGGCTTCCTTGGACAGATCAGTGGGATAGGGACAAAAATAGCTACATTATTGAGATGATTCAAGGAGGCAGTGATCAATGTCTATTAGCAGAAGTGTTGAATGACAGCAAACCAGAAGTGTTGAATGACAGCAAACATGTTGCAAAAATAGCCTCTAATCGTGTAAACTAGAGGCTATCAAAATCATAATACTATTAGTATGATGATATCAAACTTTCCTGAGATTGTCAAAAAGCATCTGGGCCACCTCGCCACAGATGACTATCCCGTCCTCAACAGTTTTCTGTTTGTTTCAATTTGGCTCTCCTTTGTTTTGGATCAGAGCCAAACCAGTATGAGGAGTGTCTTCAAACGCTTAAATATTCGTGGTATCAAGGTCAAGGTTTCTACTTTTTCTAAAGCCAGTAAGAACCGTGATCCTCAGATACTTTATGATCTCTTTTTGGCGCTGAAGCGGGAACTTCACAAACGGCAGAAGATTGATGCTGGGAAGCTGGCTTTATTTCCGCTGGATTCAACCATTGTTAGCTTGACTAGCAAATTGCTCTGGGCGCAGGGTATTTACCAAGTAAAACTAT
>Ga0209207_1001582_pt1 | contig 10241 bp, 6 predicted proteins | sample SaghotsprinmetaG_FD_184140 | JGI IMG/M metagenome (GOLD analysis project Ga0209207, IMG submission 184140) | Hot spring microbial communities from South Africa to study Microbial Dark Matter (Phase II) - Sagole hot spring metaG (SPAdes) (version 3) | ecosystem: Environmental > Aquatic > Thermal...
GTTCTCGAAGATGTTTTCCAGCTTGCCGGCGTGAGCACGGGCCAGCTTGACCTCACGGAACTTGCCTTGACGGAACAGGGCAACTTCGCGGGCCTTCTTCTCGTCGGCGACCACAGTCATGTCGTCACCGGCATCCGGCGTGCCGTCGAGGCCGAGGATCTCGACCGGAATGGACGGACCGGCTTCCTTGATCGGCTTGCCGTTCTCGTCAAGCATGGCACGCACGCGGCCATAGTTGACGCCGACTAGGACCATGTCGCCCTGACGCAGGGTACCGTCCTGAACCAGCACGGTGGCCACCGGGCCACGGCCCTTGTCCAGACGCGATTCGACCACCACACCACGACCCGGGGCCGACGGAGTGGCTTTCAGCTCGAGGACTTCAGCCTGCAGCAGTACGGCTTCGAGCAGCTCGTCGATGCCGGTACCCATCTTGGCCGACACATGCACATAAGGTGCATCGCCGCCCCACTCTTCCGGGATCACGTCGAGAGCGGCCAGGCCGTTCTTGATGTTGTCCGGGTTGGCATCAGGCTTGTCGATCTTGTTCACCGCGACCACGATCGGCACGCCAGCCGCTTTCGCGTGCTGTACGGCTTCCTGGGTCTGCGGCATCACGCCGTCGTCAGCTGCAACGACCAGGATGACGATGTCGGTGGCCTTGGCACCACGCGCACGCATGGCGGTAAACGCAGCGTGACCGGGGGTGTCGAGGAAGGTGACCATGCCACGCTCGGTTTCCACGTGGTAAGCACCGATATGCTGGGTGATGCCACCCGCTTCACCGGACGCCACCTTGGCGCGACGAATGTAGTCGAGCAGCGAGGTCTTACCGTGGTCGACGTGACCCATTACGGTCACCACCGGCGCGCGGGACACGGCCTCACCTTCGAACTTCAGCGACTCGGCCAGGGAATCTTCCAGGGCGGTATCGCTGACCAGCTTGACCTTGTGGCCCAACTCTTCGGCGATCAGCTGGGCAGTTTCCTGATCCAGCACCTGGTTGATGGTGGCCGGGGTGCCCATCTTGAACATGAACTTGATGACTTCGGCGGCCTTGACCGACATCTGCTGAGCCAGATCGCCCACCGTGATGGTTTCGCCAATGGCCACTTCACGCACCACCGGGCCGGCCGGAGCCTGGAAGCCATGCTGGTTGCGCTTCTTCATCTTCGACTTGCCGCGGCCACCACGACGGAAACCGTCGCTTTCTTCATCGACGCTACGCGGAGCGACGCGCGGAGCCGGCGCCTTCTCCTTGGTCGCGGGGCGATGCTGGGTGTGCTTGCGATCGCGACGCTCGTCTTCATCAGAGCGTGCCTTCTCGGGGCGACGCACTTCTTCTTTCTTGCGCTCGACTTCGACGACCGGAGCGACAACCAGCGGCTCGCTGACAGGCGTCGGCGCGGCAGCAGGTGCGGCAGTATCGGTAGTGGCAGTCGCAGCCTGGCGCTTGGCTTCTTCTTCGGCCTTGCGCTTGGCTTCTTCCTCGGCCTTCAGGCGCTCGGCCTCGGCAGCGGCCTGCTGAGCTTCCAGCTCGCGCTGCTTCTCGGCTTCCAGCTCTTCCGGGCTGCGCTTGACGAAGGTCTTCTTCTTGCGCACTTCAACACTGATGGTCTTGCTACCAGCGACGCGCAGCGTGCTGGTGGTCTTGCGTTGCAAGGTAATCTTGCGCGGCTCTTCGACCTTGTCGCCGTGACTGCTCTTGAGATGGGCCAGCAGGGCCTGTTTCTCACTATCGGTCACTACTTGTTCGGCACTGTCGTGGGACAGACCAGCTTCACGCATCTGCTGCAGCAGGCGCTCAACCGGGGTGTCGACCACTGTGGCCAGTTCTTTCACCGTGACTTGCGTCATGCATCTTTCTCCTCGGCCGCAACCGCTTATTCGAACCAATGGGCTCGGGCGGCCATGATCAGCTTGCCGGCACGCTCTTCGTCGATGCCGTCGATGTCGAGCAGGTCGTCAATAGACTGCTCGGCCAGGTCTTCACGGGTAATCACGCCGCGCAGCGCAAGCTCTAGAGCCAGCGCCTTGTCCATGCCTTCCAGTTCCAGCAGATCATCTGCCGGATGGGCATCGGCCAACTTCTCCTCGTTGGCGATCGCCTTGGTCAGCAGACGATCCTTAGCCCGTGCACGCAGCTCATTGACGATCTCCTCGTCGAAGCCATCGATACTGAGCATTTCTTCCATGGGTACGTAGGCAATCTCTTCGAGACTGGTGAAACCCTCTTCGACCAGGACTTGAGCCAGTTCTTCGTCGACTTCCAGCTCGTCGATGAAGGACTGCATGATGTCGCCGGTTTCTGCCTGTTGCTTGGCCTGAATGTCCGCTTCGGTCATCACGTTCAGGGTCCAGCCGGTCAACTGACTGGCAAGACGCACGTTCTGACCGCCACGACCAATGGCCTGGGCCAGGTTGTCTTCGCCAACGGCGATGTCCATGGCATGGGCATCTTCATCGACGATGATCGCAGCCACTTCAGCCGGCGACATGGCATTGATGACGAACTGCGCGGGGTTGTCGTCCCACAGCACGATATCGACGCGCTCACCGCCCAGCTCGCCGGAAACGGCCTGGACGCGCGAACCACGCATACCGATGCAGGCACCCTGCGGGTCAATACGCTTGTCCTTGGAGCGTACGGCGATCTTGGCGCGCGAACCCGGATCACGGGAGGCAGCCTTGACGTCGATCAGCCCTTCGGCGATTTCCGGTACTTCGATGCGGAACAGCTCGATCAGCATTTCCGGAGCGGTACGCGACAGGATCAGTTGCGGGCCGCGGTTCTCGGTACGAATTTCCTTGAGCAGGGCACGCAGACGCACACCCACGCGGAAAGTCTCGCGCGGGATGATGTCTTCACGGGCCAGCAGCGCCTCGGCGTTGTTGCCCAGGTCTACGATGACGTTGTCGCGGGTGACCTTCTTCACGGTGCCGGAGATGATCTCCCCCAGACGCTCGCGATAGGCGTCTACCACCTGAGCACGCTCGGCCTCGCGCACTTTCTGCACGATGACCTGCTTGGCGGTTTGCGCGGCGATGCGACCGAACTCGATGGAATCGATCTTCTCTTCGAGCACGTCACCGATCTTGGCGTTGGCCTCAACGGCCTGCGGCATGTCCTCGGTCACCTGGTAGGCCGGGTCCTCGAACTCGGACTCATCGACCACGGTCCAGCGGCGGAAAGTTTCGTAGCTACCGTTCTGACGGTTGATCGACACACGCAGGTCGACTTCGTCCTCGAAACGTTTCTTGGTGGCGGTCGCCAGAGCCAGCTCCAGCGCCTCGAAAATCACGCCGGCCGGTACACCCTTTTCATTGGATACCGACTCAACAACCAGCAGTACTTCTTTGCTCATCGTACGCCTCGCCTTTCGCAATCCATTGGTTCTGCGCAGTCCGCTTCACGTTCACGCCATTGGCGCTATCTTCGTGAGCTGCCGCGCTACCTTCGCGCCATCTGTGTCGCTTGCGCTGCGCCGACAATCGACAGTCCAGCAGCGCCACAGAATCCGCATCTCAATCAAATCGGGGGATGATATTGGCCTTGTCGATCAGGTCGATCGGCAACAGATACTCGTGGTCATCCACCTGAACTACCACGTCCTGCTCCTCCACACCGCGAAGGAGGCCCTGGAAGTTACGACGCCCGTCGAAAGGCGAACGCAGCTTGATCTTCACCTGCTCACCGGCATGCGTCGCAAACTGTTCGAGGGTGAACAACGGACGATCCATGCCAGGAGAAGAAACTTCCAGTGTGTACTCCGAGGTAATCGGATCCTCGACATCGAGCACACCACTGAGCTGACGGCTGACGATTTCACAATCGTCGATCAGGATGCCATCGGCTTTATCGATATAGACACGCAGCAGCGAATGACGCCCCTGCGACAGGAACTCGATGCCCCAACATTGGTAACCGAGCGCCTCGATTACTGGGGCCAACAAGGCCTGCAACTGTTCTAGCTTGCTCGACACTTAACGGCCCTCGTGCATGCTGTGCAAATAAAAAATGGGCGAAACGCCCATCCCTTCAATCCGCCGTAAATACCAACGGACACTGTCTTTCAGCTAACAAAAAGCCCCTGAAAAGGGGCCTGCTGAAACTGGTTGCGGGGGCAGGATTTGAACCTACGACCTTCGGGTTATGAGCCCGACGAGCTACCAGACTGCTCCACCCCGCGTCAAAGCTGGGCCGGAATTATACGGCCACCCCCTGGCGAGGGTCAACCAAACACTCCAGCAACAAGAAAGCCCGCGAACTGCGGGCTTTCTTGAGTATGGTACCGAGGAGGGGACTCGAACCCCTACAGCCTATGGCCACTACCACCTCAAGGTAGCGTGTCTACCAATTCCACCACCTCGGCAAAACTGTTACTGCTCTGGAGCCTCCGGCACATCCGAAGCATCGGACGCTGGAGCTTGCTCTTCGAGCACCGGCACATCTTCGACAGCCGGTTTTTGTTGAACTTCCAGAACCGCTGGATCTGGCAGACCAACTTGAGTCAGTGCATCAGCTTTTTCTTTAGCAAAGAACGCTAAACCCAAGCTGGTAATGAAAAAAGCCGCGGCGAGTATACCAGTAAACTTACTCAGAAAGGTAGAGGAACCTTGGCTTCCGAATACAGTTGCCGAAGCACCCGAACCGAACGACGCACCTGCGTCAGCGCCTTTACCCTGCTGCAACAGCACCAGCACCACAATACCGATCGCACCCAGCAGGTGCAGAACAACAATGACTGTTTCCAGCATTCTTCAGTTTCCTGCAGCGCGACAGATCGCACCGAATTCATCCGCATTCAGAGAGGCGCCACCTACGAGCCCCCCATCGATATCCCGCATGCCGAACAACTCGGCAGCACTGGCGGCCTTCACACTGCCACCATAAAGAATTCTCAGCCCACTCGCGACACCAGCATCGAACTGCGCAACTTGCGCGCGGATCGCTGCATGCACTTCCTGAGCCTGCTCGGGCGTAGCGGTCAACCCGGTGCCAATGGCCCATACAGGCTCATAGGCAACTACGGCGTTCTTCAGCGCATCGACACCCAACGCATCGATCACCGCGGCCAACTGGCCACCCACCACACCCAGCGTTGTATTCGCTTCACGTTGCTCGCGGGTTTCACCAACGCAGAGCACCGGAGTCAAACCTGCAGCCTGTACCGCTGCAAACTTGCGCACGACCACTTCGTCACTTTCACCCAGAATCAGGCGACGTTCGGAGTGACCAACCAGCACCAGCTCACAACCGCCGTCGAGCAACTGACTAACCGCCAGTTCACCAGTCAAGGCACCCTGCTCTACTTGTGCTGCACAATCCTGCGCTCCAACCATCACCGCTTTACCATTCAGGCTTTCGAAGACCTGAGCGATATGCAGACTGGAGGGAAACACCGCAACATCGACATCAGCAGGAAGTACCTGCTGACGTACACCTTCGATCAGCTCTGCGACGCTTGCGCGGGTACCGTGCATTTTCCAGTTACCAGCGACCAAGGGGCGACGCATGTTTTACCTCGTCGATCAAAGAGGGCGCAGATGTTACCCAAGAGCACCCTCGGTAGCAAGCGCAATCAAGCACAGACTTCGGCAACAATCTTAGCCAATTCATCGGCATAGCCGCGAACCGAGCTTTCCTCGTCACCTTCGACCATCACTCGCACCAGCGGCTCGGTGCCGGACTTGCGCAGCAGCACTCGACCACGCCCAGCCATGCTCTCGGTCACCCGCGCGCAGGCTTCCTTCACCGAAGGATGCTCGAGCGGATCGACAGCACCGGAGAACCGCACATTGACCAGCACCTGCGGACACTTCTTCAGATCGCTGCGCGCATCAACCAGGCTCTGACCGCGGCGCTTGAGCGCCATCAACACTTGCAGGGCCGCAATAATCGCATCACCAGTCGTGGTGTGCTGGAAGCACACCAGGTGCCCGGAATTCTCGCCACCGAGCTGCCAGTTGCGCGCCAGCAATTCAGCGATCACATAACGATCACCGACATTGGCGCGAATGAATGGGATGTTGAGATCGGCCAGAGCCAGTTCCAGCCCGAGATTGCTCATCAGCGTGCCGACCACACCACCACGCAGCCGCCCACGCTCCTGCAGATCACGCGCAATGATGAACAGCAGTTCATCACCATCGACCACCGCACCATATTGGTCGACCATCAGCACACGATCAGCATCGCCATCGAAGGCGATACCCAGATCGGCCTGCTGCGCGACCACTTCAGCCTGCAGCGCAGCAATGTGCGTGGAACCACAAGCATCATTGATATTGAGACCGTCGGGCTGCGCCGATATGACTCGGACCTCCGCACCCAGCTCGCGAAATACACTCGGCGCGACCTTGTAGGCAGCGCCGTGGGCGCAATCGATGACGATCTTCAGACCTTTGAAGCTGGTACCACTGGGCACGCTGCCCTTGCAGAACTCGATATAGCGGCCGGAAGCATCGTTGATCCGCGAAGCCTTGCCGATCCCGGCGGACTCCACCACGGTCATCGGCTGATCGAGCAACTCTTCGATCATCGCCTCGACATCGTCCGGAAGCTTGGTGCCTTCGCTGGAAAAGAACTTGATGCCGTTATCGTCATGCGGATTGTGCGAAGCACTGATGACGATACCGGCATCGGCCTGGAAAGTGCGCGTCAGATAGGCAATGGCCGGCGTCGGCATCGGCCCGAGCAGTTGCACGTCCGCACCCGCGGCAGCCAGCCCCGCCTCGAGGGCGGACTCGAACATGTAGCCAGAGATACGCGTGTCCTTACCAATCAGGATGCGGCACTTGCCCTGCTTGCGAAACGCCATGCCAGCCGCCCAACCGAGCTTGAGCATGAAATCCGGAGTAATGGGAAACTGGCCAACGCGACCACGAATACCGTCGGTGCCGAAGTACTTTCTAGCCATAACGCTTTCCTTGTTAGCAGGCCATTGAAAACTACCTGCGTTGTCTGGCCGTCGTTAAAAACAGCCTCAAAATGCTCATTTACAACACGTAAACTCCGCTTTCTCGGCTGTTTTTGCCTAGCCCAGACCGCCTCGCCTACGTTTTCAAAAGCCCGCTATTGCGCCGCTTCAACCGCAGCGATCATGCGCACCACGTCCACCGTTTCGGCGACATCGTGCACACGCAAAATATGTGCGCCCTTGGTCAATGCCAGAGCGGCCAATGCCAGGCTGCCGTAGAGGCGCCCGCCAACCTCGTGACCAAGCACCTTGCCGATCATGCTCTTGCGTGACACACCAACCAGCAAGGGCCGCCCCAACGCAGAGAGCTCACTCATGCGCTTGAACAGGGCGAGATTGTGCTCCAGGGTCTTGGCAAAACCAAAGCCCGGATCGAGCAGGATCCGCTCAGCGGGAATACCGGCTGTCGCGCAGGCAGCCATGCGCTCGGCGAGAAAATCACGCACCTCAGCGACGATATCCGGATACCGCGGATCATCCTGCATGTTGCCGGGCTCGCCACGCATATGCATCAGACAGACCGGCAAACCAGTATCTGCCGCCGCATCCAGAGCACCATCACGCTGCAACGAACGCACATCATTGATCAGCCCCGCACCCAGCCTTGCACTTTCGCGCATGACTGCGGGCGTCGAGGTATCCACGGAAATGATCACGTCGAGCTGACGGGCGATGGCTTCGACCACTGGCGCAACCCGCTCCAGCTCTTCGGTCGGAGAAACGGCCCGGGCGCCCGGACGGGTGGACTCACCGCCGATATCGATCAGCGTCGCACCTGCGGCGACCATCTGCTCGGCGTGACGCAATGCAGCATCGCGCGCAGTAAAGCGCCCACCGTCGGAGAAAGAATCAGGAGTGACATTGAGGATGCCCATCACCTGCGGACGGGACAAATCAAGAAGCCGGCTACCACAGGGTAGCCGGCTCGGGTGTTGCGCTTGAGACATATGAAACCTTAGTGCTCGGCCGCCGGCCCACCAATGGGCTTTTCAGAACGATCTGGTTCGTCGACCTTGGCCTGCGGAGCACCGGAGTCACCGCCACCATCCCAGCCGCGCGGCTCACGAGGCTCGCGACCATTCATGATGTCGTCGATCTGATCGGCGTCGATGGTTTCGTACTTCATCAGCGCTTCGGCCATGGCATCGAGCTTGTCACGGTTCTCCACCAGCAGTTTCTTGGCCGTGGCGTAGCATTCATCGATGATACGACGCACTTCCTCGTCGATCTGCTTGGCAGTCTCGCCGGAAACGTTGCTGGCCTGGCTGCCCATGCTGCGACCGAGGAAGACTTCACCCTCTTCTTCCGCATACATCAGCGGGCCCAGCTTCTCGGAAAGACCCCACTTGGTGACCATATTCTTGGCCAGTTGGGTGGCGCGCATGATGTCGTTCGAGGCGCCCGTGGTGACACCATCGAAGCCCAGGGTCATCTCTTCGGCGATACGACCACCGAACAGCGAGCAGATCTGGCTGATCAGCGCGCGCTTGCTGAGGCTGTAACGATCTTCTTCCGGCAGGAACATGGTCACGCCCAGGGCGCGACCACGCGGAATGATGGACACCTTGTAGACCGGATCGTGCTCGGGCACCAGGCGACCAACGATGGCGTGGCCCGCCTCGTGGAACGCGGTGTTGAGCTTCTCCTTGTCGGACATGACCATGGTCTTGCGCTCGGCGCCCATCATGATCTTGTCTTTGGCCAGCTCGAATTCCTTCATCTCCACCAGGCGCTTGCCAGCACGAGCGGCAAACAGAGAGGCTTCGTTGACCAGGTTGGCCAGATCGGCACCGGAGAAACCCGGGGTACCGCGCGCGATGACCGCCGGATTGACGTCGTCGCCCATCGGCACCTTGCGCATGTGCACTTTCAGAATCTGCTCGCGACCGCGAATATCCGGCAAACCAACGACCACCTGGCGGTCGAAGCGGCCAGGACGCAGCAGCGCAGGGTCGAGAACGTCCGGACGGTTGGTGGCAGCGATGACGATGATGCCGTCATTCATCTCGAAACCGTCCATCTCCACCAGCAGCTGGTTGAGAGTCTGCTCACGCTCATCGTGACCGCCGCCCATGCCGGCGCCACGATGGCGACCCACGGCGTCGATCTCGTCGATGAAGATGATGCACGGCGCGTGCTTCTTGGCCTGATCGAACATGTCGCGAACGCGGGAAGCACCCACACCGACGAACATCTCGACGAAATCGGAACCGGAAATGGTGAAGAACGGCACTTTCGCCTCACCGGCCACGGCCTTGGCCAGCAAGGTCTTGCCGGTACCCGGCGAGCCAACCATCAGTACGCCACGCGGGATGCGACCGCCCAGGCGCTGGAACTTGCCCGGATCGCGGAGGAATTCCACCAGTTCGCTGACTTCTTCCTTGGCCTCGTCGCAACCGGCAACGTCGGCGAAGGTGGTCTTGACCTGATCTTCGGAGAGCAGACGCGCCTTGGACTTGCCGAAGCTCATCGGCCCGCCCTTGCCACCAGCACCGCCCTGCATCTGGCGCATGAAGAACATGAAGACGGCGATGATCACCAGGATCGGGAAGCTGGCGACCAACAGCTGAGTCCAGATGCTCTGCTGCTCAGGCTGCTTGCCTTCGATGACCACGTTGTTGTCGATCAGGTCGCCAATCAGGCCGCCGTCCTGGATCGCCGGACGAATGGTCTTGAACCCCTCGCCATCGGTGCGCTTGCCGGTGATCACGTAACCATCGACGGTCACGCGCTCGACGCGCCCCTCCTTCACCTGCTCGATGAATTGCGAGTAGCTCAGGGTCTGCGGCTCGCTCGGACTGGAGAAGTTGTTCATCACGGTAACCAGCACCGCCGCGATGATCAGCCACAGGATCAGATTCTTTGCCATGTCGTTCAATTAGCTACCCTCTGAAGCAGGCCTCGTGGCGAAGCGAGCTTCCCATGACGACCAATGATATACCGACTAACTTACACCAAACGCCCGCGTCCCGCAGGCGCCGTCTGTAACCCTTTATGAGGTTTCTGCCACTGAGACCGACAGGGCGGACACCAGTTTCAACTCACATCCCGCGAAAGCCGCGCGCCAACAGATATTGCTCACGGGAGCGATCGCGCGAGGACAGCGGCTTGCGCATCTGCACTTTGTCGAACGTCTCGCGCACCTGCTTGTGGTAGGCGTCGAAACCTTCACCCTGGAAAATCTTGATCAGAAAATCGCCACCTGGGCGCAAGACACGCCCGGCCAGATCCAGCGCCAGCTCGCACAGATACATGGCACGT
>Ga0209207_1001587_pt1 | contig 10217 bp, 7 predicted proteins | sample SaghotsprinmetaG_FD_184140 | JGI IMG/M metagenome (GOLD analysis project Ga0209207, IMG submission 184140) | Hot spring microbial communities from South Africa to study Microbial Dark Matter (Phase II) - Sagole hot spring metaG (SPAdes) (version 3) | ecosystem: Environmental > Aquatic > Thermal...
GGCTGGACATTTCCTCGAAGCGGGCCAGACGGGCCTTGGACTTGGCCTGGCGCGCCTTCGGATTGCTGCGCACCCATTCCAGTTCCTGCTTCATCGCCTTCATGTGGGCGTCGACCTGCTTGTTTTCGGTTTCCAGGCGGGCTTCCTTCTGCTCCAGCCAGGACGAGTAATTGCCCTTCCACGGAATGCCGTGGCCGCGGTCGAGTTCGAGAATCCACTCGGCGGCGTTGTCGAGGAAGTAGCGGTCGTGGGTGACGGCGACCACGGTGCCCGGGAAGCGCACCAGGAACTGCTCCAGCCATTCGACCGATTCGGCGTCGAGGTGGTTGGTCGGTTCGTCGAGCAGCAGCATGTCGGGCTTCGAGAGCAGCAGCTTGGCCAGGGCCACACGGCGCTTCTCGCCGCCGGACAGGACGCCGATCTTGGCGTCCCAGGGCGGCAGACGCAGCGCGTCGGCGGCGATTTCCATCTGGTGTTCGGTATCCGAGCCGGCGGTGGCGATGATCGCTTCCAGGCGGGCCTGTTCTTCGGCCAGTTTGTCGAAGTCGGCTTCCGGGTCGGCATAGGCGGCATAGACCTCGTCGAGCTTGGCCTGCGCCTGCATGACTTCGCCGAGCGCCGATTCGACTTCCTCGCGCACGGTCTTGTCGGCGTCGAGTTGCGGTTCCTGCGGCAGGTAGCCAATCGACACGCCGGCCAGGTGCTGGACCTCGCCGTCGTATTCCTTGTCCACGCCGGCCATGATCTTGAGCACGGTCGATTTGCCCGCGCCGTTCAGGCCGAGCAAGCCGATCTTGGCGCCGGGGAAGAAGGACAGGGAAATGTCCTTGATGATCTGCCGCTTGGGCGGGACGATCTTGCTGACGCGCAGCATCGACATTACGTATTGAGCCATGGTGGTGCCTTGTGACAATGACGAAACGTCAGAGTGTACGAGGGTGTTCCGAAAATGACCAGTCCTTGTCGGCGAGGAGGGGACAAATTGCTGCCCGGCAGGCTTGTCGCTAAAATCCAACGTGTTTTTTCGGTGCGCTCACGAGAGTTCAATCCCAGGCCGGGATAAAATGTCGCTGAATTCCAACATGGTTTGCATGTTGTTGATTTATCAATATAAATGGATGGATTTGGATGAAGCGGATTTCCTTCCTTCAGGGCATGCTGGTCGGCTTTGTATTCATCGTCGCCCTGCTCGGCGGTGTTGCCATCCATGGCTGGCTGTTGCTCGAACAAATGGTCGGTCAGAACCGGGACAACACCGCACATGCGCTGGCACTGACAGCCGCGGTGCAGACCCTGGAAGAGCGTAGCGTCGACCTCGAGCGCAGTGCCCGGCAGTACCTGATTCTTGGCGATGCCGATTTGCGCGAGCGCTTCCGCGAGCATCTCGACGAGTCGCTCCAGCAACTGGCACAGATCGAAACGCTGGCCGGCCAGGCGCTCGGCGATGTGCCCAGGGAGTGGCGTCTGGTGGCGGCCTCGGTCAATCGCAAGCTCAACCGCCAGGGCGAGCGGACCGAGCACGACATCGCCGGCATGCTGGATCGCCTGGGGGCGCTGAACAACCAGATTGCCGAGGCGAGCAAGCGCTGGATCGAGCAGAAGAACGCGCTGCTGCTCGACGAACTCGAACGGCACCGTCTGCAACTGGGGGCCAAGCTGGTGCTCTCCCTGCTCGGCGCGGTGGCCGTCGCGCTGGCCATGGGCTGGTGGCTGCTACGCCCGGTGCGTCAGCTCGACCGGGCGATCCGCCGGCTCGGTGCCCGCCGCTTCGACGATCCGGTGATGGTCGGCGGGCCGGTCGACTTGCGTCGCCTGGGGCGTCGGCTCGACTGGCTGCGCCAGCACCTGGCCGAACTCGAATCCGACCGTCAGCAGACCCTGCGCCATGTGTCGCACGAACTGAAAACCCCGCTGACCGCCCTCAAGGAAGGGGTGGCGCTGCTCGACGAGGAAGTGCCGGGGCCCTTGTCGCCCGGCCAGCGGGAAGTGGTCGGCATCCTGACCCAGAACGTCCGCGGCCTGCAGGGGCGGATCGAGAGCCTGCTCGGCCTCAATGCGGCGGCTTTCGACGCACGCCAGCTCAACCTGGCCCCGGTCGAGCCGTCGCTTCTGCTGGCTGAGGCCGCGCAGCGACACGCGCTGGCGGCCCAGGCCCGGACCCTGGAAATCGCTTGCCGGGCCGACCCCGGGCTGGCCCGGCTCGATGCCGACAAGATGGCACTGATCCTCGACAACCTGCTGGCCAACGCCATCGACTTCAGCCCGCAGGGTGGAAAGATCGAACTGCATGCAGCACGCCTCCAGCATGCCTGGTGTTTCGATTGCATCGACCAGGGCTGCGGTGTGGCCGAAGAAGACGCCGAACGGATTTTCGAACCCTTTGTCCAGGGGCGCCTGCGCGCTCCCGTCGAGCGCCGCGGCAGCGGCGTCGGCCTTTCTATTGTCCGCGAACTCGCCGGTGCGATGAGCGGTAGCGTCCGTCTGCTGAACCGCGGACAGGGCGCGCATTTTCGCGTGGAGATTCCCGATGAGCAGTAAGTTGAGCATGGCCGTCAGCCTGACGGCGATACTGGCAGCCGGTTGCGCCGGATTGTCCGACAAGGCGCCGGTCGCGCCAGCGACATCGGCGGCAGTGCCGGTGGTGCCGGGGCCCTTGGTGCCCCAGGCCCATGAGGACGCACAGGCGGCAGCACTGGCGTACCGACTGTCGGTGCTGCAGTTGCCGATGCCACAGAACGTCAACGAGCGTAATCGCCTGGTGAGCGTCAGCGGCGATCCTGGCGCCCAACTCCGCCTGGCCTTGCTGCTGGCGCAACCCCGGACCGGCAACGGCGATCTGGCGAGAGCCCTGGCCCTGGCCGACGGCATCGTCAAGTCGACCGACCCGGCGGCGCAGGCCTTGCGTCCGCTGGCTGCCCTGCTGGCCGAGCAATTGCTCGAACGCCAGCGTCTGGAACAGCAGGTCGAGCGGCAAGCCACACAGTTACGGGATAGCCAGCGCCGGGTTGGCGAGCTTCAGGAAAAGCTCGAAAGGCTGGCCAACATCGAACGCAGCCTGCCCGGCCGTCCGCTACCCGCCGGGAGAACGCCATGACCGCCCCGGCCGCAAGCGGCGCGCACATCCTGGTCATTGACGATGACGAAGATATCCTGCGCTTGCTGACCATGCGCCTGCAGGCGCGCGGCTTTCGCGTCACCGCGGCGACGTCTGCCGAAGAGGGGCTGACCCAGATCGCCATCGACCCGCCACGCGTTGTTGTCAGCGACATTCGCCTGCCGGGTCGCGATGGTCTTTCCCTGTTCGAGGAACTGCGCGTGACCCGCCCCAGCCTGCCGGTCATCCTGCTGACCGCGCACGGCACCATACCCGATGCCGTCGATGCCACATCGCGCGGTGTCTTCGGTTACCTGACCAAACCGTTCGACAGCCAGACCCTGCTCAGCAAGATCGACCAGGCACTGGCCCTGTCCGCAACGGCAACCGGCCAGGCGGTGGCAGCCGGTGACGAGAAGTGGGCGGAAGGGGTCGTCTATCGCAGCGCCCGGATGGCCGAACTGATGGCCGACGCCCGGATGATCGCGGCGTCCGACGCGAGCGTGCTCATTCGTGGCGAAAGCGGCACCGGCAAGGAAGTCCTGGCGCGTGCCATCCACCGGGCCAGCCCGCGAGCCCAGAAACCCTTCATCGCCATCAACTGCGGTGCCATTCCCGAGCCGCTGCTCGAATCCGAGTTGTTCGGCCACGTTCGCGGTGCCTTCACCGGCGCGGCCACGGCCCGCCGCGGCCTGGTCCAGGCCGCCGATGGCGGTACGCTGTTCCTCGATGAAATCGGCGACATGCCGCTGGCGCTGCAGGTGAAGCTGTTGCGCGTGCTGCAGGAGCGGGCGGTCAGGCCGGTGGGGGCGACGCAGGCGGAGGCGGTCGATGTGCGCCTGATCTCGGCCACGCATCGCGATCTGGAGGCGGCGATGGCGCAGGGCCTGTTCCGCGAGGACCTCTACTATCGCCTCGACGTCGTTTCCCTGACCCTGCCGCGCCTGGATGACCGGCGCGAGGACATTCCGCTGCTTGCGGCGCATTTCCTGCGCCTGCTGGCCAAGAAATACGGCAAGCCGATCAACGGATTCGCCCCGGATGCGATCAAGGCGCTGGCCACGGCCAGCTGGCCGGGCAATGTGCGTCAGTTGTTCAATGTGGTCGAGCAATGCTGCGCGCTGACCTCGACGCAGCTGATTCCTGCCTCCCTGGTGCAACGCGCCTTGCGGGCACCGACCATGGAGGCGCTGAGCTATGCGGAGGCCAAGCAGCGCTTTGAACGCGATTACCTGGTTCGCCTGCTCAAGCTGACCGACGGCAACGTTGCCGACGCGGCACGGATCGCCGACCGCAACCGTACCGAGCTGTACCGTCTGCTGCAGAAGTACGACCTGACACCGGCGATGTTCCGCAGCGGGGAGGAGGGCGAAAGCTGAGATCCGGGAGGCGGAAAACAAAAAAGCACCCGATGGGTGCTTTTTTTGTCGACTGGCGCGCCCGGAGCGATTCGAACGCCCGACCCTCTGGTTCGTAGCCAGATACTCTATCCAACTGAGCTACGGGCGCGCTGTCTGAACAAATGCGGAATATCCCAAAAGGATGTTCCAGTTTCTGAATGGCGCGCCCGGAGCGATTCGAACGCCCGACCCTCTGGTTCGTAGCCAGATACTCTATCCAACTGAGCTACGGGCGCGCTGTCAGAGCCGCGCATTATACGGGCCTTGCCAGAGATTGCAAGGGGTTTCGGGAAAATAGCGGAAATAAAAAACCCCGCCGGAGCGGGGTTTTGGAATTTGGTGGGTGCTGACGGGGTCGAACCGCCGACATTCGCCTTGTAAGGGCGACGCTCTACCAACTGAGCTAAGCACCCATCTGCGGCCAGCGCAGAAGGAGCAGCATTATATCAGTTAACGGCGTCCTTGAGGCCCTTGCCGGCGCGGAATTTCGGAGACTTGGCAGCCTTGATTTCCAGGGTCTTGCCGGTGCGCGGGTTGCGACCGGTGCGGGCAGCGCGCTCGCCGACGTAGAAGGTGCCGAAACCGATCAGGTTAACGCTGTCACCGGCCTTGAGGGCGCCCTTGATGGCTTCAACGGCGGCGTCCAGCGCGCGGCCGGCAGCAGCCTTGGAGATGTCGGCCGAGGTGGCGATCTGATCGATCAGTTCAGTCTTGTTCATGTAAGTCCCCTGAGATAGGTTTGGAGTGGTGAAAAATCCTGTGAGGGGCGATTTATAGCGTCCCCGAAATCCTTGTGTCAAGCGGATTTTGAGCCGATTCGGGCGGCCCTGCAGGCTGCTTGCGGATGCTGTTGGCAAGACAACAGCATCCGCGCCTTTGAAATCAATGGGTAAGCAGCGTGTTTTTCACCGATTCCTCGTTTTGCGTCGCCAGTTCAGGCGTGCCAGAAACAAGCTCCGGCAGGGGTTCCGGCATGCTTTCCAGCGCCCGTTCGAGGACCTGGTCGATCCATTTCACCGGCACGATCTCGATTCGATTCTTGAGATTTTCCGGCATTTCGGTCAGATCCTTGACGTTCTCTTCCGGGATCAGCGCCGTCTTCAGACCGCCGCGCACGGCAGCCAGCAACTTCTCCTTGAGCCCGCCGATGGCCAGCACCTCACCGCGCAGGGTGATCTCGCCGGTCATGCACACGTCGCAACGCACAGGAATGCCCGTGTAGGACGAAACCAGGGCGGTGGTCATGGCAATGCCTGCCGACGGGCCGTCCTTGGGCGTGGCGCCCTCGGGAACGTGGATGTGGATGTCGGTCTTCTCGAACACCTCGTCCTTGATGCCCAGGCGGCGGGCACGGGCGCGCACGACCGAGCGGGCGGCTTCGACCGATTCCTTCATCACGTCGCCGAGCGAGCCGGTGCGGATGATGTTGCCCTTGCCCGGCATGTTGGCGCATTCGATGGTCAGCAGTTCGCCGCCGACCTCGGTCCACGCCAGCCCGGTGACCTGGCCGACCTGGTTTTCCTTCTCCGCCATGCCGAAGCTGTAGCGGCGAACGCCCAGGTACTTGTCGAGGTTGCGCGAATTGACCGTGATCTTGCTGTCGCGGGCCTTGAGCACCAGCGTCTTGACCACCTTGCGGCAGATCTTCGAGATTTCGCGCTCCAGCGCCCGCACACCGGCTTCCCGGGTGTAGTAACGGACGATGTCGCGGATCGCGCTCTCGGCGACGACCAGTTCGGTCTTCTTGACGCCGTTGTTCTTCATCTGCTTCGGCAGCAGGTAGCGCATCGCGATGTTGACCTTCTCGTCCTCGGTGTAGCCGGACAGGCGGATGACTTCCATCCGGTCGAGCAGCGGGGCAGGGATGTTCAGCGTATTCGCGGTGGCCACGAACATCACGTCGGAAAGATCGAAATCGACTTCGACGTAATGGTCCTGGAAGGTGTTGTTCTGTTCCGGATCGAGCACTTCGAGCAGGGCCGACGACGGATCGCCGCGGAAGTCCTGGCCGAGCTTGTCCACTTCGTCGAGCAGGAACAGCGGATTGCGCACGCCGACCTTGGTCAGGCTGGTCAGGATCTTGCCCGGCATCGAGCCGATGTAGGTACGGCGGTGGCCGCGGATTTCGGCTTCGTCACGGACGCCGCCGAGCGCCATGCGCACGAACTTGCGGTTGGTCGCCTTGGCGATCGACTGGCCGAGCGAGGTCTTGCCGACGCCCGGGGGGCCGACCAGACACAGGATCGGCGCCTTGACCTTGTCCACGCGCTGTTGCACGGCAAGGTATTCGACGATGCGTTCCTTGACCTTTTCCAGGCCGAAATGGTCGCTGTCGAGAATCTTCTCGGCGGCGCGCAGGTCCTTGCTGATGCGCGTCTTCTTGCGCCACGGCAGGCCGATCAGCGTTTCGATGAAATTGCGCACGACGGTGGCTTCGGCCGACATCGGCGACATCAGGCGCAGCTTCTTCAGCTCGCCCTGCGCCTTGGCCAGGCCTTCCTTGCTCATGCCGGCGGCGGCGATCTTCTTGTCCAGCTCTTCCAGATCGGCGCCTTCTTCGCCTTCGCCGAGTTCCTTCTGGATCGCCTTGACCTGTTCGTTCAGGTAATACTCGCGCTGGCTCTTCTCCATCTGGCGCTTGACGCGGCCACGGATGCGCTTTTCCACCTGCAGGATGTCGATTTCGGCTTCCAGCTGCGAGAGCAGGCGTTCGATACGCTCGCGGACATTGTCCATCTCCAGCACTTCCTGCTTCTGCTCGATCTTGAGCGGCAGGTGGGCGGCGATGGTGTCGGCCAGGCGGCCGGCGTCCTCGATGCCGGTGATCGACGACAGGACTTCCGGCGGAATCTTCTTGTTCAGTTTGACGAACTGGTCGAACTGGGCGACCACGGCGCGGCGCATCGCCTCGATCTCGTGATCTTCGGCACCGGTCTGGGCCAGCGGCACGGCGGTGGCCATGAACACGGACGACTGGACGTCGATGGCCTCGATGCGGGCGCGCTGCGTGCCTTCGACCAGCACCTTGACGGTGCCGTCGGGCAGCTTGAGCATCTGCAGGATGTTGGCCATGCAGCCGATGCGGTACAGGTCATCGGCTTCCGGTTCGTCCTTGGCAGCCGACTTCTGGGCCACCAGCATGATCTGCTTGCTGGCCTCCATGGCCATTTCGAGGGCCTTGATCGACTTGGGGCGGCCGACGAAGAGGGGAATGACCATGTGCGGAAACACGACGACATCGCGCAGCGGCAGCAGCGGCAATTCGAGGGTTTCCGGGAGCGTGTTGGGGTTCGACATCAGTCTGCCTTTGAAATAGGTATGTGCCCCCTAGCTGGGGGCGAAAAACCGGATTTCAAGAACCCCCGGCTCAGTTCGAGCCGGAGACCTTGGGCTGGTCGGCGTAGATCAGCAGCGGCGGGGTGTCGCCGGTAATCATGTTCTCGTCGATGACGACCTTTTCGACATTCTCCATGCCCGGGAGTTCGTACATCACGTCGAGCAGGGCATGTTCCATGATCGAGCGCAGGCCGCGGGCACCGGTCTTGCGTTCCAGCGCCTTCTTGGCGATGGCGGAGAGGGCGGACGGGCGGATTTCGAGCTCGACTTCCTCCATGCCGAACAGCTTCTGGTACTGCTTGACCAGGGCGTTCTTGGGCTCGGTCAGAATCTGGACGAGGGCGTCCTCTTCCAGCTCCTGCAGCGTGGCGACCACCGGCAGGCGGCCGATCAGTTCCGGGATCAGACCGAACTTGATCAGATCCTCAGGCTCGGTTTCGAGCAGGATCTTGCCGACTTCCTTGCCGTCGTCCTTGCTCTTGACCTCGGCGCCGAAGCCGATACCGCCCTTTTCGGAACGGTTGCGGATGACCTTTTCCAGGCCGGCGAACGCGCCGCCGCAGATGAACAGGATGTTGGTCGTGTCGACCTGGACGAAATCCTGGTTCGGATGCTTGCGCCCGCCCTGCGGCGGAATCGAGGCGGTGGTGCCTTCGATCAGCTTGAGCAGCGCCTGCTGCACGCCTTCACCCGACACGTCGCGGGTGATCGACGGGTTGTCCGACTTGCGCGAAATCTTGTCGATTTCGTCGATGTAGACGATGCCCTGCTGGGCCTTCTCGACATCGTAGTCGCACTTCTGCAGCAGCTTCTGAATGATGTTCTCGACGTCCTCACCGACATAGCCGGCTTCGGTCAGCGTGGTGGCGTCGGCCATCACGAAGGGCACATTGAGCATGCGTGCCAGCGTCTGGGCGAGCAGGGTCTTGCCGGAGCCGGTCGGGCCGATCAGCAGGATGTTGCTCTTGGCCAGCTCCACGTCGCCCGTATTCTTGGACGTGTGGCGCAGGCGCTTGTAATGGTTGTACACCGCAACCGCCAGGATGCGCTTGGCAACCTCCTGGCCGATCACGTACTGGTCGAGGATGGCGCTGATCTCGCGCGGCGTCGGCAGGTCGGAACGACCGGCCTTGGCCGACTCTTCCGGCAGTTCGTCGCGGACGATGTCATTGCACAGGGCGATGCACTCGTCGCAGATGAACACCGACGGGCCGGCGATCAGCTTCTTGACTTCATGCTGGCTCTTGCCGCAAAACGAGCAATAAAGCAGCTTTTCCTGGCCGTCCTTCGACATCCGATTCTCCTCGATCAAGCCGCTTCGCGGCGGGTCAGCACCTTGTCAATCAAACCATATTCCATGGCCTCGGTCGAGGACATGAAATTGTCGCGGTCGGTGTCCTTCTCCAGGCGCTCCAGCGGCTGGCCGGTATGTTCGGCCATGATCCGGTTGAGCTTGTCCTTGATCGACAGGATTTCCCGGGCGTGGATCGCGATATCCGACGCCTGGCCCTGGAAGCCGCCCAGCGGCTGGTGGATCATCACGCGCGAATTCGGCAGCGCGAAACGCTTGCCTTTGGTGCCTGCGCACAAAAGGAAGGCGCCCATCGAAGCCGCCTGGCCGATGCACAGCGTTGACACGTTCGGCTTGATGAACTGCATGGTGTCGTAGATCGACATCCCGGCAGTCACCGAACCGCCGGGGGAGTTGATGTAGAAATAGATGTCCTTGTCCGGATTCTCGGCTTCAAGGAACAGCAACTGGGCAACCACCAGGTTGGCGCTGGCATCGTTGACCGGGCCAACAAGAAAAATCACCCGCTCCTTCAGCAGGCGCGAATAGATGTCGTACGCGCGTTCGCCGCGTCCGCTCTGTTCCACCACCATCGGGACCAGGCCCAGAGCCTGCGGATCCCAGTTGCTTGCGTTGTCGATAATCATGTTGGCCCTTTGTTGTTGCATTCAATACGCTTGTCGGATTCCTGACGAAAAACCGGCTTACTGCTGCTGGTTCATCAGTTCATCAAACACGGCGGCCTTGTCGGTCACCTTGGCCTTGCCCAGCACCCACTCAACCACGTTGGCTTCGATCGCCACACCCTCGACATCGCTCAGGCGCTGCGGTTGGGCGTAATACCAGCGGATCACTTCTTCCGGCTGCTCGTAGCTGGCGGCCATGTCTTCGACCAGGCCGCGAACCTGTTCCGGCGATGCCTGAAGGTTTTCCGTCTTCACGACCTCAGCAAGGATCAGGCCAAGCGTCACGCGGCGCTTTGCCTGCTCGGCAAACCATTCCGGCTGCAGCGGCATGTCCTTGACCTTCATGCCACGCTGTTCCATATCCTGGCGGGCAGATTGCATCAGGCGCTGGATTTCCATATCGACCAGCG
>Ga0209207_1001588_pt1 | contig 10212 bp, 6 predicted proteins | sample SaghotsprinmetaG_FD_184140 | JGI IMG/M metagenome (GOLD analysis project Ga0209207, IMG submission 184140) | Hot spring microbial communities from South Africa to study Microbial Dark Matter (Phase II) - Sagole hot spring metaG (SPAdes) (version 3) | ecosystem: Environmental > Aquatic > Thermal...
ACCACGGCACGCATGAACAATTCCACAGTGAGTTCAAGACCGACCTGGACCTGGAGCGCATGCCCTCAGGGAAATTCGCCACCAACGATCTGATCCTGTCGCTGGCCGCACTGGCTTACAACGTGCTGCGCCTGATAGGGCAGTCGGCCTTGCTGTCGGAGGATGCGCCCGTGCGCCACACGGCGAAGCGCCGGCGCCTGAAGACGGTGATGCAGGAATTGATCTATGTGAGCGCCAAGCTGGTCGCGCACGCCCGGCGGAAGGTTCTGAATTTTGGTCGCCATTGCCCGGCCTTTGTGGTGTTCGAGCGGTTGTATAGGCAGTGGTCGACGGCGTAGCCGCCTTGAAGCTGCCGCAACGCGCGCATCGGCCAGCGCCGAGGGCGGCGCGCGTCTTGCTGGCCTGTTTTGGGCGGGATATACGGTACTTGTCGGGCGCGACGGCATGATTTCGGGGGCTAAAGCCTGACTGGCAACGCCGTTTCGGCGCAACCAGAGGGTCGGGGCGGAATAAAAATGCCTATGTATCGGGCGGGGGGTAGGGATGGTTTATGAACTTGCGGATTCAGGTAATCGTCAGGGGTGGCCAAGCGGCCATGAACGGTTAGCCCGTGGTGGCCGAGATCCGACGGCTGCGCACGCTCTCCCCCAACCTCGGCAAGGATAAGCTCGCTTACTTGCTCAAGCCCTGGTGCCAGGCGCGGGGTATCGCCTGTCCGTCGGCCTCCACCATCGGGCGCATCATCTCACGCGCCCCCGACAAGATGCGCCACGCCCCCTGCCGCATCGACCGCCTCGGCCGCCCCCGGCCCACTCGACCTCGCAAGCCACGCAAGCCCAAAGGCGTCAAGACCGCAGCGCTCCAACGCCTGGCGGTGGACACCGTCGAGCGGGTGCGAGATGGCATGCGCCGCTACATCCTCACCTGCATCGACCCAGCAAGCCGCTTTGGCCCGGCCGTGGCCCTGCCCAGCAAGGCTACCGGCCACACCCAGGCAGCGCTCCCCGCCATGCTCGACCTTCTGCCCCACAAGCCCCAGGTGCTGCTGTCGGAAAACGAGCCGCAGGCGAAGTTTCAGCGAAGCTACAACGGCTCGGAGTTCGAGGCCGGCTTTGCCCAAATGCTCAATGACCACGGCAGCGCGCTGGTACACCTAACGGACATGACGACGGCCACCCCAGAGCATGAATGTCGCCGTGTCCGTTCCCTCTCCCCCCGCCCTCCCCCCGAGGGGGAGGGGAGCGTCGTGAGTCGCTGTCGCGACTTTCACGATAAAACACCCAGCGTCCCCACCACAGCCTCAGCCAAAAAACTCCGCTATCCTTGCTCCCTGAACACCAACCCGAGTGCCAAAGGTGGTGGACTAATACACCGGTTGGATCGTTTTTCGGATCAATAGGATAATTTTCGCTGCCATGCCCTACCTGAACTTGCCCCGTGCGCTGCTGTTGCTGGTGTTGCTCGCCCTGCCTTTGCGGCCTGGTGATGTGCCACTGGCCCAGGCGGAGCCGCCGACACACGCGCAGACGCTCTACCGGGATGGCGAATTGCTGGTGAAATTCAAGGACGCCCAGGCTGCGCGCGCCGCCGCGGTGCATGGCATGCTGGGTGCCCGGCGCCTCGCTGGCGGAGCGCGCTGGTTGCACCGCGTGGAGTTGCCGGCCGGCATGTCGGTGGACGCGGCGCGGCGCTGGTACGAAAGCCGCCCGGAGGTGGAATACGCGGTGCCCAACTATCTGGTGCGCAAGGCGACCGTGCCGAACGACCCCCACTTCCCGCGGCAGTGGGGCCTGTACAACACCGGCCAGACCGTCAATGGGATCACCGGCGCCGCCGGCGTCGACATCGGCGCGCCGAGCGCCTGGGAGCGCCATGTCGGTGATGGCGAGGTGATTGTGGCGGTGCTGGATACCGGCATCGACTATCGGCATCCGGATCTCGCCGACAACGTGGTGGCGGGCAAGGATTTCGCCAACGGCGACGACGATCCCATGGACGACGATGCAGATGGCCACGGCACGCATGTCGCCGGCATCATAGGCGCGCGCGGCAACAACGGTGTCGGCGTGGCGGGTGTCAACTGGCGCGTTAAGCTGATGCCGCTCAAGGTGCTGCGAGCCGACGGCTACGGCGACACCGCCGCCATCGTCGCGGCCATCGACCATGCCATCGCGCAGGGCGCGCGCATCATCAACGCGTCCTATGCCTACCCTTGCGGCGCGGCATTGGTGCGACCCGAACTCGAGGCCCTCCAGCGCGCGCAGAGTGCCGGCGTGCTGGTGGTGGCCGCGGCCGGCAACGACGCGTGCGACAACGACGTCTCGCCCACCTATCCGGCCAGCCACCCGCTGAACAATCTGCTCTCGGTGGGCGCGTCGGACGCCTACGACGGGCGCGCCAGCTTCGGGCGCGCCAGCGTTTCCAGTATCGGCGCGCGCAGCGTGCATCTGTTCGCGCCCGGCAAGAACATCTACAGCACGGTACGCATGAGCCTGGGCGGCTATGCGTTCGAGGACGGCACTTCGATGGCCGCGCCGCACGTCAGCGGCGCGGCCGCGTTGCTGCTGTCCTATCGGCCCACGCTGGGCATGCGCGAGGCGCGGGAAATCCTGCTCAAATCGGCACGGCCCAGGGAAACCCTGCGCGGCCTGGCGGTGACCGGCGGCCGTCTGGACCTGGCCGGCGCGCTGGCGATGGACCTGAACGCGCAAACGCCGGTGCAACCGTCGCATTTGCGCGCGACGCGCAGGGACGACCGGCGCATCGATCTGACCTGGGTGGACGACTCGACCATCGAAACCGGCTACCGCGTGGAATGGCGCGGCGACCCCGCGAACGAGACCTACACGCCGTTACCAGGCCTCACGGCCGATGCCACCTCTTTTGCGCATGAGCCGGTGGATGCCGGGGAAGGCACCTACAATGGCTACCGCGTGTACGCGGTCAACGCACGCGGTGATTCGGCGGCTACCGCGGAGGTGCGCATCGTGCAGCGCCCGGCTGCGCCCACCGGCCTGGCGGCCAGCCCCAGCGGCCAGACCGTGATCCTGACCTGGGCTGACAATTCCCGGCACGAGAGCAGTTACCGCGTGGAACGCGCCAAAGGCAACGGCGCGTTCGTGGAAATCGCCAGCCTGCCGGCCAATACGCAGCGCCACGAGGATGCCGGCCTGGAATTCGGCAGCGAATACCACTATCGCGTGCGCGCGCACAATGCGGCGACGGGCTTTTCCCAACCTTCCGCTACGGTGTCGGTCACACCCAGAGAAGAGCGCGGCGGCACGCAGGTGGGCTGCTTCATCGCCACCGCGGCCTACGGCAGCGCACTGCACCCCAAGGTGGAGGCGCTGCGCCGCTTCCGCGACCATGTCTTGCTGCCCAACGCCTTGGGGCGCGCGCTGGTACAGACATACTACCGCACCAGCCCCGCGCTTGCGCGTCAAGTCGCGGAACGCGCCTGGTTGCGACAGGTGGTGCGCGCCCTGCTGTGGCCGGTGGTGCTGCTGGCGCAATGGTGGGTGCCCGAGGCGCAGGCCGGCGCCTTCTTCAAACCGGGGAAGGAAAGCGATGTGACCGAGGCCCTGCCCGCCGAACGCCAGGCTCTGGTGAAGTTCAACCCCGGTGTCGACGATGCCGCGCGGGAACGCGTGCTGCGCGCGCGCGGCGCGCTGCACTGGCGGCAACTGCACGGTCCGCTCTACGTGGTCGAGTTTGCCGATCGGCCGACCCGCGACCAGGCGCTGGCGCCGTTGGCGGCGCAACCGGAAGTCGAGTACGCCGAGCCCAACCAAGTGGCCGGCCGGCCACGCGTGCGTTGAGCCACTCGGCCAGGACGGCGGTTCGGATGCTGTCGAACAGGATGCCTCCCAGCCTCGGCGCGCTGCCTGCGCGTCTTGCCGCCGCGGCGCCCACCCTGGCGACGCTGCTGGCCCTGACTACGCTGACGTGGCTGCTGGCGACTTGGACCTGGCGCCTGGCGGCGCCCGGCGCGACCGGGATCGGCGTGCGCGCCCCCACGGCGGAGCCGAGTGCCGTTGTAGCACGCCGCGTCGCGCAGCACGGTGTGATCGCCGGCGATGCGACGCCGGCCCACACGGACGCGCCGGATCAGGCGAGCTTCGTCGCGCCACCACCGGACCTGAACCTGCGCGGCGTGTATGCCCCACGACGCGGTCGGGGTGGGTTCGCCATCCTGCGCGCGGGCGACCGCGACCTTGTGGCGCTGATCGGGCAGGAATTCGCACCCGGCCTGATCCTGGAGCAAGTACTGGATGAATCTGTCGTGATCCGACACGGCGCGGAGCGCTTTCGCTTGTCCCTGGCCGCGCCCGCCGGCGGCGCTGCCGCAGTCGTGGCGCCACCGGATGCCGGCCTGCAGGTGCTGCGCTTGGGTGAGCAGCATTTTGGCCTATCGCGCTCGGCCTGGGCGGAAGCTACCAAATCGCCCGAGCAGTTGGCCGCCATGGGGCGTTTCTCCCTGCATCCGCGCGGCGGCGCGCTCCTGGAAAGCGCCGCTCCGGAAGGGCTCGCCGCCCGCCTGGGCCTGAACGTGGGCGACATCGTCACGCATATCAACGACCGCCCCATCCGTGGTACGGAGGATGCGTCGCGCATACTGACCGAAATGACGCGCGGTGAGCGCGTCACGTTGAAGGTGCTGCGGCAGGGTAAAGTAATGGGCATCGTCCTGGACATGTATCCATGACCGTCCCGCGCCTCTCGGCATCCACCACGACGGTTCATCCCAGCCTCGATCGACCATGGATAAGCTCATGAACGCAGGAGTCATAAAGCGCGCCGCGCGCGCATCGCGAGGCGCGCTGCTCGTATTGACGCTGCTGGCCGCGGTGCCGCACACGCGGGCCTCCGATCCGGTGATGCTGAACTTCGCCAACGCAGAGATCGATCTCGTGGTGCGCGCCATAGGCCAGATTTCCGGCAAGAACTTCCTGGTCGATCCGCGCGTCAAGGGCACGCTCAACATCGCCTCGGTCAAGCCGGTTTCGCCGGAGCTGGCCTACCAGATCCTGGTGTCGTCGCTGCGCATGCAGGGCTACGCCGTGGTGGAAGGACGCGGCGTGGTCAAGGTGCTGCCCGAGGCGGACGCCAAACAGCATTTCAGCCGCACCTTCGGCAAGACCGTGGGCGTGGGCGGCGACCAGGTGGTGACGCAGGTGTATCCGCTGGCGCACGCCAACGCGGCGCAACTGGTGCCGGTGCTGCGCCCGCTGATCGCGCCCAACAACGCCATCTCCGCCTACCCCGCCGCCAATACCCTGGTGATCACCGATTACGCCGACAACCTCAAGCGCATCAGCGAGATCATCGCCGCCATCGACAAGCCCAACGAGGCGGAATTCAACGTCATCCGCGTTCAGCACGTGTCCGCCATCGAACTGGCGCAGCAGCTCATGCGCCTGTTCGCCGAGCCGGGCGCGGCTGGACCGACGACCCCGACGGCCATGACCATCGCCGCCGACACGCGCGGCAACAGCCTGCTGGTGCGCACCGACAGTCCGTGGCGGCTCGCGACGCTGCGCGAGCTGGTGGCGCAACTGGATGTACCCACCACTGGCGGCGGCCATCTCCAGGTTGTGCATCTGCGCAACGCCGACGCCACCAAGCTGGCGGAGACGCTGCGCGCGCTGGCGGCTGCGGAGACGCAGGCTTCGTCCACGCCGGCGGCCGCGTCGGGCGCGGTGACGCCGCCGGCCGGCGCGGGCGGCGTGAGCATCCTGGCCGACGCCCCCACCAATTCGCTGGTGATCCGCGCGCCGGACCACGTGTACAACAGCCTGCGCGCCGTGATCGAACGGCTCGACACGCGCCGCGCGCAGGTGTTCGTCGAGGCGCTGATCGTCGAGGTAACCAGCGACAAGGCGGCCGAGTTCGGTATCCAATGGCAAGGGCCGCTGGTGCAGCGCACCGGCGATTTCGCGCTGGTCGGCGGCACCAATTTCAATACCGGACTGACGCCGGGCACCGGCAACAACATCCTGGCGCTGGCGACCGCGTCCAAGCTGCCCAACACCGGCCTGAATCTGGCGCTGCTTCAGAAGTTCACGCTTAACGGCAAGAGTTACGAGGGCCTGACCGCGCTGGCGCGCGCGCTGGAACAGGATGCCGACGCCAATATCCTGTCCACGCCCAACCTGCTGACGCTGGACAACGAGGAGGCCAAGATCGTCATTGGCAAGAACGTGCCGTTCATCACCGGCAGCTACTCGCAGGCCACCGGCGCCACCGGCGCGGCGGTCAATCCGTTCCAGACCATCGAGCGCAAGGACGTGGGTCTGACACTGAAGGTCAAGCCGCAGGTGTCCGAGGGGGGCAACGTCAAGCTCGTCATTCAGCAGGAGGTGTCCAGCGTCAGCGAATCCACGCAGCAGGGCATCATCACCAACAAGCGCGCGATCGAGACCACGGTGCTGGTGCGTGACGGCGAGGCGATTGTGCTGGGCGGCCTGATCCAGGACGACGCCCGTCAGGGCATGGACAAGGTGCCCGGCCTGGGCAACCTGCCGCTGCTAGGTGGCCTGTTCCGTGCAGAGACGCGCAAGCGCACCAAGACCAACCTGATGGTGTTCCTGCGTCCGGTGGTGGTGCGCGACAGCGATGCCCTGTCGCGGGTGACGCAGGATCGTTACGACTACATCAACCAGGCGCACGCGTCGTTGCCAGCGCGCGCGCACTGGCTGCTGGGCGACGCGCGACATCCCGCGCTGCCCAATCTGAAGCTGGACCGTATGCTCGCCCCTCCACCCGCACGCGACGCCGAGCCCGCCGCAGCCGCGACGGCCGCGCCTGACAAGCGAGCGCAAGCGGCGGAGGGCCCCGCCATGGGCTGGCTCGACTAATGCCGGACGCCCGCGACGCCGTGACCGGGTGCGCCATCGACCCTGCGGTCGCGCGCCGCATCCCCTATCACGCCGCACGCGCGCACGGCGTGCTGGCCGCGCGCCAGGTTGGTGAGGCCATCGAACTGCTGGTGCGCGCTGATGCCAGCGTCAACGCGCTGGCCGAAGCGCGTCGCCTGCTCGGCATGCCGCTGCTGCCGGTTGCGCTGAGCATCGAGGATTTCGACGCCGGCCTGGCCCAGGCCTACGCGCGCGAAGACACCCAGGCTGCGCGCCTGATGGACGATCTGGAACAGGACATCGACCTGTCCGCGCTGGCGCAGGAACTGCCGACGGTGGGCGACCTGCTGGAGGCCGAGGACGACGCCCCCATCATCCGCCTGATCAACGCGCTGCTGACGCAGGCACTGCGCGAGGGCGCGTCCGACATCCACCTGGAAGCCTACGAGAACCGTTCCGCGCTGCGCTTCCGCGTCGACGGCCTGCTACGCGACGTGATGGCACCGCCACGCGCGCTGCATGCCGCGCTGGTGTCGCGCATCAAGGTCATGGCCAGCCTGGACATCGCCGAGAAGCGTCTGCCGCAGGATGGCCGCATCGCGCTGCGCCTGGCCGGTCATCCGGTGGACGTGCGCGTGTCTACGCTGCCCACCGGCCACGGCGAGCGCGTCGTGCTACGCCTGCTGGACAAACGCCAGGGACGGCTGGAACTGGAGGCGCTGGGCATGAACGCCACCACGCTGCGCGGTCTGGATGCGCTGATTCGCGCACCGCACGGCATCCTGCTGGTGACCGGCCCCACCGGCTCGGGCAAGACCACCACGCTGTACGCGGCGCTGTCGCGCCTGGACGCGGCGCGGCAGAACATCATGACGGTGGAGGACCCGATCGAATACGACCTGGACCAGATCAGCCAGACCCAGGTCAACCCGCGCATCGACCTGACCTTCGCGCGCGCGCTGCGCGCCATCCTGCGCCAGGACCCCGACGTGGTAATGATCGGCGAGATCCGCGACCTGGAAACCGCGCAGATCGCCGTGCAGGCCTCGCTTACCGGCCATCTGGTGCTGGCCACGCTGCACACCAACGACGCCATCGGCGCGGTCACGCGCCTGGCCGACATGGGCATCGAGCCCTATCTGCTGGCCACCAGCCTCATAGGCGTGCTCGGCCAACGCCTCGTGCGACGGCTGTGCGAGAAATGCAAGCGCGCAGCGCCCCCGGACGCGCGCGAGACGGCGCTGCTGGCCACGCACGGGGTCGATCGTCTGATGCATCCGGTCGGCTGCGGCCATTGCAATGACAGCGGCTATCACGGCCGTACTGGCATCTACGAGCTGTTCACGCTGGACGACGCCGCCCGCCGCCTGATCCACGATGGCGGCAGCGAGGAGGCGTTGCGCGCGGCAGCCGCGCGCAACGGCTGGATCAGCCTGTTCGACGACGGCCTGCGCTGGGTGGCGGCGGGCGAGACCTCGCTGGAGGAGGTCATGCGCGTGGCGCGCGCCTGAGCCCATGGCCGGCTTCCGATTCGAGGCGGTGGACGCCGCCGGCCGGCGCGAGTCCGGCGTGCTGGAGGCCGATACGCCGCGCCAGGCGCGCGCGCAGTTGCGCGCACGCGGCCTGTTGCCCATCCAGGTGGAAAGTCTGCTGCAACGCGCCGCGCCAGGTGACGCGCCCACCCGCAAGCGCGGCCGCGCGCTGCCCGCCGCCGAACTGGCGCTGGCAACGCGGCAGCTGGCCACGCTGCTGGGCGCCGGCCTGACCGTCGCGGAAACGCTCAACGCCGCCATCGAACAGACGGAATCGGCCAACGCCAAACGCGTGCTCGCCGGCGTGCGCGGCGAGGTACTGGCCGGCGCCTCGCTGTCGGCGGCCATGGCGCGTTATCCGGCCACCTTCTCCGAACTGTTCCGCACCATCGTCGCCGCCGGCGAGGATTCCGGCAGGCTGCCGGCAGTGCTGGAACGCCTGGCCGATTACATCGAGGCGCGCAACGCGCTGCGCCGCCGTGTCGGCCTGGCCTTCATCTATCCGGCGCTGGTCACGCTGGTGTCCATCCTGGTGGTCGCCGGCCTGCTCACCTACGTCGTGCCGCAGGTGGTGGCGGTGTTCGAGAACTCGCACCAGAGCCTGCCCTGGCTCACCACCGTGCTGATCGTGGTGTCCGATTTCCTTCGCGCCTGGGGCGGCTGGCTGCTCGGCCTGGCGCTGACCGGCGCGCTCGGTTTCGCGCGCGCCCTACGCCGCCCGGCGTTCCGCCAGCGCTGGCACGCGCTGTTGCTGCGCCTGCCGCTGTTCGGCCGGCTGACGCGCGCGCTCAACACCACGCGCCTGGCCAGCACGCTGGCCATCCTGGTGGGCAGCGGCGTGCCCTTGCTCAACGCGCTGCACGCGGCGATCGGCGTGGTCGGCAACCTGCCCATGCGCGCGGCGGTGGAGACCATGCGCGACCGCGTGCGTGAAGGCGGCAGCCTCAGCCGCGCCATCGCCGCCAGCGGCCTGTTTCCGCCGGTCATGACCCATCTGGTGGCCAGCGGCGAGCGCAGCGGTCGGCTGGCGCCCATGCTCGAGCGCGTCGCCGATCAACAGACGCGCGAACTGGACGGGCGCGTGCTGGCGCTCACCGCGCTGCTGGAACCGCTGCTGATCCTGGTCATGGGCGGCGTGGTGCTGCTCATCGTGCTGGCCATCCTGCTGCCGATTTTCGAGATGAACCAGATGGTGCGCTGACGGCGGGACGCGGGCATGGCGTACTCGCGCTTCAGGGTGTTCGTTCGTATCTTGCCCGTTCTCCGCGCGACCTGTCTTTCGCGATGGGCGGCCATCATCCTATTGATCCGAAACGCATGTTCTTGAAACCCTTCCCCGTCGGGGGGAGGGCGGGGGGAGAGGGACCGTTCATGGCCTTCCCCCCACTCTTGTCCAAAACAGCTCATGACGGCGGGCGCGCCGGTGGTGTAGGGTATTGGTGAGCAACCCAACCCACCCGTACCCGATCGAAGGAGGCCTGCCATGAGAGCATCGTGCAGCATGTTCAGTCAGATACTCAAGTTGATTCCGCGCATCGAGTTTGAACGCATGGTCAAAGAGACCGGTTCCGAATACGCCTCGAAAGGGCTCTCCAGCTGGAGCCAGTTCGTCGCCATGATGTTCTGTCAGTTGGGCCGCGCCCATAGCTTGCGCGAGATCGAAGGCGGGCTGAAGAGCTGCGAAGGCAAACTCGCTCATCTGGGCATCGAGGCGCCGGCGAGGTCTTCCCTGTCCTACGCCAATGCACACCGGCCTTGGCAGTTGTTCGAGCGGGTCTTCCACCGACTCTTCGAGCGGGTCTCTGGCAGCGTGCGGCTGCCGA
>Ga0209207_1001606_pt1 | contig 10139 bp, 12 predicted proteins | sample SaghotsprinmetaG_FD_184140 | JGI IMG/M metagenome (GOLD analysis project Ga0209207, IMG submission 184140) | Hot spring microbial communities from South Africa to study Microbial Dark Matter (Phase II) - Sagole hot spring metaG (SPAdes) (version 3) | ecosystem: Environmental > Aquatic > Thermal...
CCCGTCACCGCGACGACAGCATCCAGATCAGACTGGATCGCGATCCCCCGGCCGGCCTGGCCCGGGCCTTGCAGGGCCTGCCGGGCGTGGGTGACGCGAACCTGAGCGGGCGCTGTCTGACCGCCACTGCGCCGCACCCCCTGGAGGCGACCCAGGCCCTGTTGCAGACCCTGGGCGAACACGGGGTCGGCGTGGAATCCCTGGACTATGGTCACGCCAGCCTGGAGCACATCTTCCTGATCCATACCGGCGAGGATACCGGGCCATGAACGGCGATCTCTTCCGTTTCCTCGCCAGTGTGATGAAGGACGGGCGCATCATCGCCCGTGACCGACAGGCCCTGATCCTGTTTTTCGTCATGCCGGTGCTGTTCGTGCTGATCCTGTCACTGGCCCTGCGCGATGCCTTCGGCGACCGCCCCGGCGCCACCTTCCCCGTGCTGCTGATCGCCCAGGTCGGCGACCGGGTCGGCGACAGCGTGGAGGAGCGCTTCCGGGCCAACAGTCACATCCAGCTCACCCGCATCCCGCGGGCCACCGAGGCCGAGGTGCGCGGCTGGCTCGTACAGGGCCGCTACAGGTTCGCCGTGCTGATCCCGGATGGCGCCACTGCACAGGCCCAACGCAGGGCGGGCGAGATCATGGCCCAGGTGCCGCCCGAACTGCGCATGGAGCGGGCGGTCGAGGTGCGCCTGCTGGTCGATCCCGCCCTGCGTTCCGATTACCGCAAGGTGCTGGAGGGCGTGCTCGACCTGGCCCTGCACGAGGTCGAGATGCGACTGGGGCGCGAGCAGCTCGAGCAGACCCTGCGCATCACCCAGGGCAAGGGCTACGTCCCCCTGCCGGACATGGGGCAGACGCGGCTGTTGACCCCCTTGCCGGCGGAACCGGTCACGAAAGGGGCCGTGGGGCCCACACCCACCTCGGTGCAGCAGAACGCACCGGCCTGGACCCTGCTGGCCATGTTCTTCCTCACCGTGCCGCTGTCGGTCTCCTTCATCAAGGAACGCGATCAGGGCAGCCTGTTCCGGCTGCAGACCATGACCGTGCCGGCCTGGGTGGTGCTCGGTGGCAAGGCCGTGCCCTTCTTCGTCATCAACCTGATCCAGATGGCCTCCATCCTGGCGGTGAGCGTGTTCGTGCTGCCCTTGCTGGGCGGCGACCCCCTGGAACTGGGCGACGCCCCGCTCGCCCTGCTGCTCACCGGCGCCTCGGCCAGCCTGGCGGCCATCGGCTTCGGCATCGCGGTCGCCATGTATGCCCGCACCACCGAGCAGGCGACCAGTTTCAGCTCCGCCACGGTGATGATCATGGCCGCCCTGGGCGGCATCTTCGTGCCCAAGACGGTCATGCCGCCGGTCATGCAGGAGCTGGCCGTGCTCTCCCCCCTGTCCTGGGGACTGGATGCCTTTCAGGACGTCTTCGTGCGCGGCGGCGGTGTACGCGACGTGATCCCGGAGGTGCTGGGGTTGCTCGCCTTCTCCGTCGTCTGCCACGGCATCGCCATCCTGCGCTATCAGGGCCGGCTCTGACCTGGGTAGGTTGATGGGTACCAGGCGGTTGCATCACGGTCTGCGCGATGCGGCGCGCCGCTCCATCTCCCGCGCCATCGCCTCCAGGCGTACCCTGGCGTCGTGACGGAAGATCTCGATGCTGGCCTCGGGCGGCATCGGGAAACCGGGCACCACCGTGGAGCGGTACACCAGTCGTACCGGCGACTTGCCCTGGATCTGCCACTCCCCGACGAGGGCGCGGATGTTGCCGGCGATGCGCTGGAAACGGATGGATCGGGGCGGATTCTCCTCCACCAGGGCGATCATCACCAACGGGAAGTTGGGCAGCCAGGGGATGCTGCCGCGCTGTTCCAGACGGATCGGTTCCCCCGGCGGCGAGATGACGCGGCAGACCTGCAGGTCCGGGATGAACTCGGACCAGCGGTTGTAGTCGGTCAGCACGCTCCAGGCCAGGTCGCGCTCGACACGGGTGTCGATCTCGGCATGGACGCTGATGATCGCCTCGTTCGCCTCCACACGCACGCGTGCATCGGCGAACACGGTCTGAAGGTGTAGCCACAGGCCGGCCATGGCCGCGCCCATGCAGCACAGGCGCCAGGCCGTCAGCGTCATGACGGGGTCCTGCCCGACCTGCGTCGCACCATCTCGTGCGCGATGGCTTCCAACGTGCGCTGGATGTCCGCCTCGATCAGCCAGCCGTCTCCGGGCACACGGGGCGAGAGCAGCCCCGGTTCCAGCCGGGCCGCATACGCGATGCGCACCCCCTCGGGCAGGGGCAGCAGGCGCCATTCGCCGTACATGTCCTTGAGGGTGCCGGCGAGCTGCCGGAAGTGGATGCGGGTGTAAGGCGTCTCGTGCATGAGCAGGACGACCTCGAAGGGGGTGTCCAGCACCAGCCAGGTCTTCTCGCCGCGCTGATGCACCCGGGTCGGCTCGCCCGGCCTGCTGATGCGCCGCGACAGGTGCATGTCGGGCACGTAATCGGCCAGACGGTCGTAATCGGTGAGCACGCTCCAGGCCAGCCGGCCATCCACGGGCACGTCCACATAGGCCTTGATGGTGATGCTGCCGAAGGCCAGGCTGCGCTCGACGCTGGCCACCGCCCGTAGGCGCGGTTCGGACTGGGCCAGGGCGGCCGGGCTGCACAGCAGGGAAAACAGGGCCAGAAAGGCGCGCCGACGCATGGTGGATGGGACAAACCGCCGAAGTCCGGGTTGCGGACTATTCTGCCACACCCGCCTACGGGCGATCCCGTCCGTAGCGGCGTGCCAGGAGGCGGATGGCCTCGGCATTGCTGGGCGAGAAGCACATCGCCGCCGCGTCGCGCCAGTCCACCCAGCGCCAGGCCAGGTGCTCGCGCGGCGCCGTCCTCACCGGCAGGGCCTCCGGCAGCCGGAGGCCGTACACGTGCTCGGTGTTGTGCGTCGTGCCGGGGGCGTAACGATGACGATAACAGTCGTAGATCTCGTACACATTGGTGTAGCCCCAGTCCTCCAGCCGGTAGGCATCGGCGTCCAGTCCGGTCTCCTCGGCAACCTCGCGCCGGGCCGTGTCCACCAGGGTCTCGCCCGCATGCTGGCTGCCGGTGACCGACTGCCACCAGCCCGGGTGGTCGGCCCGCTCCAGCATCAGGACCTTGAGGTCCGGCGTGTGGATCACCACCAGGACGGACACGGGCAGTTTGTAGGAGGTGGCTTGCCCGGCCGCCACCCCCTCACCCTGCCACCACCGGCGGGTTGCGCAACCGGATGTGCAATTCGCGCAACTGCCGCTCGTCGACCTGATTCGGGGCCTGGGTCATCAGGCAGTTGGCGCGCTGGGTCTTGGGGAAGGCGATCACGTCGCGGATGGATTCCGCACCGGCCATGAGCGCCACCAGACGATCCAAGCCTAAGGCCAGGCCACCATGCGGCGGGGCGCCGAACTTCAGCGCGTCGAGCAGGAAGCCGAACTTGTTGCGCCGCTGCGCTTCGTCGATCTGAAGCGCGGCGAACACCTTTTCCTGCACCTCCTCGCGATGGATACGCACCGATCCGCCCCCCACCTCCCAGCCGTTCAGCACCATGTCGTAGGCGCGCGAGAGGGCCCGGCCCGGATCGGTCGCGAGCAGGTCCTCGTGGCCGGGCTTGGGCGAGGTGAAGGGGTGGTGCAGGGCATCCCAGCGCTTCTCGTCCTCGTTCCATTCGAACATGGGGAAGTCCACCACCCACAGCGGTCGCCAAGCCTGCACGGCGTGTCCCTTTTCGTGGCCGATCTTGGTACGCAGCGCCCCCAGGGCATCGTTGACGATCTTGGCGCGGTCGGCGCCGAAGAAGATCAGGTCGCCGTCGCGGGCCCCGGTGCGCTCGAGGATGGCGGTCAGGGCGGCGTCGTGCAGGTTCTTGACGATGGGCGACTGCAGTCCCTCGCGGCCCTTGGCCGATTCGTTGACCTTGATCCAGGCCAGCCCCTTGGCGCCGTAGATCTTGACGAACTCGGTGTAGGCGTCGATCTCGCCGCGCGTGAGCGCGCCGCCGCCCGGGATGAGCAGGCCGGCCACCCGGCCGTCGACCGCATTGGCCGGACCGGAGAAGACCTTGAAATCGACGTCGCGCATGGCGTCGGTCAGTTCGGTGAGCACCAGCGACACGCGCAGGTCGGGCTTGTCGGAGCCGTAGCGGCGCATCGCCTCACTGTAGGGGATGCGCGGAAAGGGGTCGGGCAGGTCGACGTCGATGGCGGCCTTGAACACCTGGCGGATCATGCCCTCCACCAGCGCCATGATGGCTTCCTCGTCCATGAACGAGGTCTCGATGTCCACCTGGGTGAATTCGGGCTGGCGGTCGGCACGCAGGTCCTCGTCGCGGAAGCACTTGACGATCTGGAAGTAGCGGTCGAAGCCGGCCACCATCAGCAGCTGCTTGAACAGTTGCGGCGACTGCGGCAGGGCATAGAACATGCCGTCGTGCACCCGGGAGGGCACCAGGTAGTCGCGCGCGCCCTCCGGCGTGGAGCGCGTGAGCATGGGGGTCTCGATCTCCATGAAGCCGTGGGCGTCGAGGTAGTCGCGCATGAGCTTGGCCACCCGGTACCTGAGCCGCATGTGGCCCTGCATCACCGGTCGGCGCAGGTCCAGATAGCGGTAGGTCAGACGCACGTTCTCGGACAGATTCTCGTCATCGAGCAGGAAGGGGGGGGGCAGCGAGGGGTTCAACACCTCTAGGGACTGGGTGAGCACCTCCACCTCGCCGGTGGGCAGGTTGGGGTTCTCGGTGCCGGCCGGGCGGCGACGCACGCGGCCCTCGACCTTGAGCACGAACTCGCTCCTCACCGCCTCGGCGACCCTGAAGGCCTCCGGGCTATCCGGGTCGATCACCACCTGCACCGTGCCTTCGCGGTCCCTGAGGTCGATGAAGATCACCCCGCCGTGGTCGCGCCGGCGATGGGCCCAGCCGCACAGGGTGACGACGGTGTCGATGTCGGCGGCCGTCACGGCGCCGCAGTAGTGGGTACGCATGTCGAGTAGGTCCTGAGAGTCGTTGCAGTCAATCGCCGGGATAATGGTTGGCCACCACGCGCGGGGTGGGTGCGACCACCCCCATGGAGACGATGAACTTCAGCGCCGTGTTAAAGAAATCGGGCAAACGCCCAGGCGTTTGCCCGATGATCGGTATGGACCAGGCTCAGGCCGTGCAGGCGGGGCAGGCGCCGGCGCCGCAGGCCGGCGCCGGGGCTTCTTCCTTTTTGGGGGTGCCCGTACCGCCCTTGAAGTCGGTGGTATACCAGCCGGAGCCCTTGAGCTGGAAACCGGCCGCGGTGAGCTGTTTGGCGAAGGCAGGTTTGCCGCACCGGGGGCAATCGGTCAGCGGTGCGTCGCTCACCTTCTGCATGACGTCCTGTTCGTAACCGCAGTCTGAACACTTGTAGGCGTAGATCGGCATAATGGTCTCCGGAAGCGAATGATTGGCGGGAATTATATCAGCGATTACTGATAGTTATCGTGAAAGTCGCGTAGCCGACTCACGACACGCCCCTCCCCCTCGGGGGGAGGGGCGGGGGAGAGGGAAGTCCCGGCTGAGCGGGAAGCCGCTTCGCCCTCTCCCGGCTTCGCCACCCTCTCCCTGAAGCAGACGGTCTGGTTGGATCGTTTCGGGTCAATAAGCTCCAATCAGAACAAAGCACCGTACTAGCCGGGCGCATAGTGTTTGTGCCATGCCGACCGCAGACTGTGCTGACGCCGCTTGCGCGCCCGAAAGGGTTCCGTCGCCGGATCGAGCGAGCTGCCCACCCAGTCCTCGCCGCGTCTCAGGCCTATGGCCAGCAGCCATCCCTCGTTGATGAGGGGCCTGACACGGATCGTCTCCCGGTCGATCACGCTGACCGGGGCGGCGGCACCCAGGGGCGAGGTCGCGATGCGCGAGGCGGTGAGCACGAGCGGCAGGTCGGCCAGAAACATCTCCTCCGTCAGTCCCTCGGCCGCCGCATTCAGTGCCCAGACGGCCGGTAGGAGCAGAAAGGCTGGAAATCTCAAGCGCTCTGCTCCTCTTGAGCCAGGCGCCGGTAATCGACCTTGCCCGTGCCCAGCAGGGGCAGGCTCTCCCTGAGGACGATGCGTCGCGGCAGGACGATCTCGGGCAGGCCGAGACGTTGCGCGGCAGCGGCGAGCCGTTCGCGTGTCAGCGCGGGGTCGGTGGTATAGAGCACGATGGCCTCGCCGCGGCCCGCCTCCGGCACGGCCAGGGTGGCGTGCTGGGCCTCGCTGGAGAGCATGCGCGCCAAGGACTCCGCGAGGTCCAGACAGACCTGCTCGCCGGCCACCTTGGCAAAGCGTTTGAGCCGCCCCTGGATCGTGAGGTAGCCATCCTCATCCATCTTTGCCACATCGCCGGTCCCGTACCAACCCTCCCCTGCCGCGGAGCGGGGCGGTTCGAGCACGCAAGGCGCCTCCGGCCGGTAATACCCGGACATCAAGTTGGGGCCGCGCAGGTGCAGCTCGCCGCCCTCGGCGATGCCTTCCACCGGCAGGATGCGGGCCTCGATGTCGGGCAGCAGCCGACCGACCGTGCCGGGGCGATTGCTGTCGGGAAGATTGACCGCCACCACCGGCGCCATTTCCGTCATGCCATAGCCCTCCAGGACGTCGATCCCGTATTTCTCCCGCCAAAGCTCGCGCACCGGCTCGGCCAGTTTCTCCGCCCCGGCCACGACATAGCGCAGGCTCTCCAGGTCCTCGCGCGTCGCATGGCGGGCGTAGTGATGCAGGAAAGTGCTGGTGGAGAACAGCGTGTTGCACCCCTTCTCGCGAATGAGCCGCGGGATCTCCTTGTAGTGCAGCGGCGTGGTGTACAGCACCAGGCGCGCGCCGCTCACCAGGGGCAGCAGGGTGCCGGCGGTGAGCCCGAAGCTGTGGAAGATGGGCAAGCAGTTGAAGATGCGGTCCCCTGGGCCGAAGGAAAAGATGCGCAGGATCTGGGCGACGTTGGCCAGCAGGGCCCGGTGCGAGAGCACCACGCCCTTCGGGCGCCCTTCCGTGCCGGAGGTGAACAGCACCACCGCCGGTTCCTCCGGATCGGCCGGCGGTACGGTGTGCGCCGGGAACCACAGGGCATAACCCATGAGCCAGAGCTTGTCCACGATGCCGAACCGGCGGCGCAGGTCTTCCAGGTAGTGGATGCGCACATCCCGCAGCGCCTCGGCCTGGGCCGTGAGCTGGGCCTTGTCCAGAAAGGCGCGGCTGGTGATGAGGGTACGCACCCCGGCCACGTGGCAGGCGTTCTGCATGCCCTCGCTGCCCGTGGTGTAATTGAGCATGCAGGGCACGCGACGCCGGCTCGACAGCCCGATGACCAGGGCCACGGTCGCGGCCACATTGGGCATCAGCACCCCCACGTGCTCGCCCGGCTGGGTCAGGCGGGCGCACAGGCGCCCCAGGGCCAGGCTCATCTTGAGCAGGTCGCCATAGCCGTAGCTGCCCGGCACGGCGTCTTCCCATTGCGCCGGCGTGTGGCGACCGAAGCGCCGGACCGCGGCCACCAGGGCCTGGAACAGCGTGCCTCGGCTCAGCTCGGCGGGGTCGGCGCTCGGCATGGGCGTCAGAGCTGCAGCCAGCGGCCGGCCTGATGCAGGCGATCGGCCATATCGAGGAGTTCCGGGCGGGGATGGCAGCGCACCATCACCACGGTCCAGCGCCGGCGGTCGCGCCCGTGCAGGTCGGTGAAGTCCAGGGCGTGGGTGTTGGCGTCTGCCTCGTCGGCGCGCAGCACCCCCATGCCGTCCAGCCGCAGCGTGACGCGCTCCAGGCTGAGATGGCGCTCCGGGTTGAGGAAGACGTCCTCGAAATCCCCGGCCAGGTGGCGCAGGTCCAGATCGGCGTGGGCGCGGGCCAGGTCGGCGAGCAGGGCATCGAGCCGCTTCTGCAGGGCCGGTCGGCGGTCGGCGTCGGCGGATCTCAACTGCGCGCTCAGGTAGTCCTTTTCCTTCTGCAGTTCCTGTCTCGCACGCTGACGTGCCGCCAGGCGTTCCACCACCCGCTCGACCAGGCTGTCATAGAGGTTCCAGGTGAGCAGCCGTCTCGCCTCGGCCTCCGTCGGGGCCGGGCCGCTTAAGGTGTGGTCGGTGAAGCAGACCACGCGCTGCGCGACCTCGCGGCGGATCACGTCCCCGGCGACCTCCATACCGAAGGCGGTCTTCTCGCGCCGGCGCATGCCCATCAGGGCATAGGCCTCCGTCCCCGGCCCGCCCGGCCGGCGGGCATACTCGTGCATGGCATGGCTCATGCACAGGGCGTGCTGCATCTGCTCGGGGCTGCCGAACAGGGCATGGATGAAGGGGTCGCGGCCGTACAGTTCCGGACTCACCTCCACCGGCCCCGGTATGGCCCGGGCCAGGTCCTGCACGTATTCAAGGGCGCGTGCAACCGGCCGTCGGTAACGCCTCGGATAATCGCCGCCCTGGCGCAGCCTGGGCTCGACGCGCTGCACGGCGCGCTCCATCGCCTCGCGCACGAGCTCGGACTCGGGCGGAGCGGGCCGCCGGGCGTGCTCGATCAGTCGCGAAAACAGACCGTTCACCATGCGCGGATCGATAGCCTGTCGGTCAGAACGGGATGTCGTCGTCCAAATCGTCCAAGCCGCTGCCCTGTCTCATCCCGCTGCCGCCGACATCGGCGGCGCGCCTTGTCTCGTCGCGCGTATCGTTGAAGTCCGCCGTGCCGCCGCCGGGGCGGCCGCCGAGCATCTGCATACGGTCGCCGCGGATCTCGGTGGTGTAGCGATCCTGGCCATCCTTGTCCTGCCACTTGCGCGTGCGCAGGCTGCCCTCGACATAGATCTGACTGCCCTTCTTCAGGTACTGGCCGCAGATCTCCGCCTGCTTGCCGAAAAAGACGACACGATGCCACTCGGTCGCCTCCTGTTTCTCGCCCGCCTTGTCCTTCCAGGTTTCCGTGGTCGCCACCGACAGGTTGGCGATGGCATCGCCGCTGGGCATGTAGCGCACCTCGGGGTCGCGCCCCAGGTTGCCGACCAGGATCACCTTGTTCACTGAAGCCATGCTCGTCTCCCCATCGCAAGTGGTTGATTCCGGTATGGGGGTCGATTATACGGCGAGACCGTCCCGCGCAGGACCCCATCCCTCCCCCTGGCCCGCCGCCAGCAGACGCTGGACCTATGCACGTAGCCGAGCCGGCTTCACCGGCTTGTGCAGGACCGGATACCGTGAAAGTCGGGAACGCGACTCACGACGCCCCCCTTCGGGGTTAAGGAGAGGGAACGGACACGGCGACATTCATGCTCTGGGGTGGCCGTCGCCATGTCCGTTAGGTTCATTCGTTTCGGATCAACAGGATGATGCGGATGCCCCCGTTCTGGGAGATGGGACAGGATGCCCAGCCATGGCCGATCTCGCGCGCGAGCCAGGCCGTGGCCGAGCCATGGTCGACATGACCCGCATCCAGCAGGGCGATCAGGACATTGACATCGAGCAGGGCGCGCATTGGACCCCTTCACGATCCCGCAGCTCGTCGATGAGCGCGTTGGTGACCGGAGTCTCGCGCGGCGGGAAGGGCCGAAACCCGCCCGGCGCGGCGGCCCGCGACTCGGGGCCAGCCCGCTGCGAGCCGCGCCCGGCCAGGACATCACGCAGCAGTCCGGAAATGACTTCGCCGGTGGAGAGGCGTTTCAAGCGTGCGATCTCCTTGGCAGCAGCCAGGATGTCATCATCGATCTCCAGGGTCGTGCGCATGGTCATCACCTTTTCGACTCGTTCGTGGGAGACGGGGTATGGTCTGGCATCATGACGTCATAGCATCATAATGCTTTCCCATCCCGCCATCCCTTATCGTGAAAGTCGCGCAGCCGACTCACGATGCTCCCCCCCCCCTCGGGGGGAGGGGCTTAAGGAGAGGGAACGGACACGGCGACATTCATGCTCTGGGGTGGCCGTCGCCATGTCCGTTAGGATCATTCCGTCCGACAGGACAATGCCGGGTGCATGGGCACGCAAAGAGATGAACAGGTCTAGGGATTGGTTTGCACAGGCGCGGCGCGATCTTGAGCAGGCGCAAGACTCCCGCGCAGCCGGCCGGCATGAGTGGGCCTGTTTCGCCGCCCAGCAGGCGGCGGAAAAGGCCGTCAAGGCCCTGCACCTG
>Ga0209207_1001607_pt1 | contig 10138 bp, 16 predicted proteins | sample SaghotsprinmetaG_FD_184140 | JGI IMG/M metagenome (GOLD analysis project Ga0209207, IMG submission 184140) | Hot spring microbial communities from South Africa to study Microbial Dark Matter (Phase II) - Sagole hot spring metaG (SPAdes) (version 3) | ecosystem: Environmental > Aquatic > Thermal...
TAGCACATGATCCGCATCGACATCGACGACCTTGAAGTGCGCCAGGCGCTGGAGCGGCTGCAACGCCGCGTGGGCGACCTGACGCCGGCCATGCGCGAGATCGGCGAGGCGCTGACGCAATCGACCGTCGACCGCTTCAAGACCTCCACCGCACCGGACGGCGGCCGCTGGGCGCCCAACAAGCCGGCCACGCTGGCGAAGAAGAAAGGCGCTCGGCCGCTCATCGGCGAGACCAAGAGCCTGTCGACCCAGTTCAGCTACCGCGCCGACCGCGCCTCGGTCGAGATCGGCAGCCCCATGGAATACGCCGCCATCCACCAGTTCGGCGGCCAGGCCGGGCGCGGGAAAAAAATCACGATCCCCGCGCGGCCCTTCCTGGGCCTGTCGGAGTCGGACAGGCGCGCGGTGCTGGAGATCGTCGAGGAGCATCTGGCGGGCTGACATGACGATGCCGACCATCCATCCCCTGCTGACGCTGCTGGCGTTCGGCCTCGCCTGCTATCTTGCGGCGGCGGATCAAACGCGATTAGGTCGCGCGTGGGCGTTGGCTTGCGCGATCCTGATGGGCGGCGGCCTGGCGCTGCGTTTGAGCGGTCTGGCGGAGCGCTGAAGGCGCGGCGCGTCGCAGCGAATGCGTGCACGCCGCCGGGTTTTGCGCTACAGTGGCCGTATCCGCGATGGCCGTCGCGGATCGGGATTGGCGTCCCGGAAACGAGGGCGGACGCAAAGCCGCCTCATCACTGCCGTGAGGGCGGCTTTGTCGTCTCCATCGCATGGTTTTGCTTATGGGCGGCCCATGCGGGGAGCGCGCGAGCGCTCGCCGGCAAGGAAAGCAGGATGACAGCGCGCAGTTGCCAAGAATTTTTTGCCGACGACAGCAAGACTGGATCCGGTCGCTACACATTGCTCGACCTTTTCGCCGGAGCAGGCGGTTTGTCTGAGGGGCTTCGTCTGTCAGGCTTCAGGGCACTGTATGCAAACGAGATCAACGCGCGCTACGCGCAGACTTACGCGACGAACCATCCGCAAGCCCTGGTCGACTGCCGCGACATTCGCGAGGTAGACGCGAGAGAAATCAGGGAGCATCTCGGTCTCATGCCAGGCGATCTCGACCTGATCGCGGGAGGGCCGCCGTGCCAGGGTTTTTCCATCAATGCGCCCAAACGCTCTGGTGACGATGCGCGCAATCACCTCTTTCGTGAGTACTTGCGGTTCGTTTGCGAGTTCATGCCACGCGCAGCCATGATCGAGAACGTGCCGGGCATGGTGTCCTTCGAGGGTGGCTCCACTCTAGAGGCGATTCTCGAGTCGCTCAGGATGCTCGGTTACGAACCCGATGTGCGCATACTCTATGCCCCGCATTACGGCGTTCCTCAAACACGTTGGCGCACCATCATCCTTGCCGCGCGAGATGGCGTCGATCCATCCTGTTTTTTTCCTGCGCCCATGCGGCATGCGCCACTGCGCGTCAACTTCACCTCACAGTTTGGCGGCAAGAACCTCGTCGCCTTGCCTGGTGGTGTGACGCTGCCGCCCCATGTGACCGTGCGCGACGCCATCGGCGATCTTCCAGCGTTGCAAAACGGGGAAGCTGGCCTGCCCACGAAGCCCTACGCGACGCCGCCGGAAAACCCCTATCAACGACTGATGCGCAACGGCTCAAACGGCGTGACATGCCACGAAGCCGCGAAATTAAGCAGGATCAATCTGGAGCGTCTGGCGCACATACCGCCAGGCGGGAACTGGACCGACATCCCGGAACGATTGCTGCCGCGCGGCATGCGCAGGGCGCGCCGCAGCGACCACACCAAGCGCTACGGTCGTGTGCATCCAGACGGTTTGGCCTCCACGATCCTGACCAAGTGCGACCCGCATTGGGGGGCTTATTTCCATTACGAGCAAGACCGCGCCTTTACCGTCCGCGAAGCGGCGCGGTTGCAGTCCTTTCCGGACACATACACCTTCGTGGGTTCTAGGATCGAGCAATACGAGCAGGTCGGCAACGCCGTGCCGCCCATCCTTGCCGCGGCCATTGGCCGGTCAATCGCGCGTGCGCTTGAAGACAATCAAGCCGTCGGGAGCAGGCTCGCGGTAGCATAGTCATGGCAAGCACGATATGGGAGTTTTTTGGCTATCGCGCCGATGACCGCTCCGCTGAAGCCATAGATGGCGCGACCAGAAGGCTCTGTCCATTTCTGTCCAGCGCGTGCGAGAAGAAACTCAGGGATGGCAGCATTTCCGGGGCCTGCAGCATCAGGCCCGTCACGTCAGGTCCTGTCATCTGCTGCCCGGTACGGCTCTATGCCGATGACTATCGGGTGCTGCACGATGTCGCCAACCTTGCCTTTGGGGCGTCTTACCCACTCGTCGTTGGCAGCGTTGCCGCTTCTCAGGCCAAACAGCACAAAGCGCCGGTCGTTGCGGTGTTCGGCAAGCGGTGGGGCGGAGAGCTGCGCCTGCCGCAAAAAGATGGCGCTGGCAGCTACTTTGTCGATTGGGTGCTGGCGCTAGTCGATGAAGACGGGCATCTCGTCGAGTTCATCGCTGTCGAAGTGCAAACCATCGATACGACAGGCAATTACCGCAACGGGCGGGATGGTCTTTTATCCACGCAGCGCACCAACCCCGTCACGAGCGCTGGATTGAACTGGGAAAACGTCAATAAGCGTATCTTGCCTCAGCTCATATACAAGGGCCAAGTTCTGCAGCGTGAGTCATTGTGCAGGAAAGGGTTGTTCTTCGTTTGTCCGCAGCCCGTGTATGCGCGCACCATGAAGCGGCTTGGCGGAGCTAACGCATTGGTGCGCTATGCCTTGCAACCCGCTTCCATCACGTTTCTGGCGTATCGGCACGATATGGATGGCGGCATGGTGGACGGAAAGCCGGTGCCGCTGGCGGCCATGCCGCCGCATACGACCACGGTGTATCGGGTGCAGGAGGCGTTCAATAACGTGACCCTGCCGGATGAGAATGTTTATCAGGCCGCCATCGAAGCGGCACTTGGCTAAAACGCCCTACAAGCGTTTTTTGGGGCCGGGTGGCTACCCTACCATTACCCGCAACGCGATCGGCCAGAGGCAACCCCCTGACAACCCCTTAGCGCGCGCGTTCATGCCGACCTGTCGGTCGGCCAGCTCGCCCGACGCGTTCTGAGCCTCCAGAACGCACCCCCAGAACACGACCGAGGCACACCCAGGCGCGGCCAGCGTCTCCCGCGCCTGCCCAAAGCGTAACTGGCGTTAATTGCCCTCTGCGCCCTGTCGCGCGACGATGCGCGGCATGGATGCGCACCGCGTGCCTGCCTACGATCGCCACGCCGCTGGGCGCACCCAGCGCGCGGTTGGGTCGTTGGCCGTCGCTCTCCTGCCTTCCGCTGCTCCTGAGGCGGACCTAACCCCGCCGGAGTGGGTCGAACTCATTCCGGCGGGCGCTTTTTTCGGGCGGGACGGACGCGGGCCGTACATATTGGACACGGAGGCGGTGCTCGCCGCCTTCGCCGGGGTCGGCATCGACCTGCCAATCGACTACGACCATCAGAGCCTCTCGGCTGGCGGGAAGGCCGGTCCGGTGCCTGCCGCCGGATGGATTACGGAGCTCGAGGCGCGCGATGGCGCGCTGTGGGGCCGTGCGCGCTGGACGGACGAGGCCGCGCGGCTCATCGCCGCGCGCGCCTACCGCTACCTCTCGCCAGTCTTTCGCCACGACAAGGATGGCCGCGTGCTGTCGTTGGAGGGCGCCGGCCTGACCCATTACCCCAACCTTGACCTCACCCCCGTCGCTCACCGCCAAGGAGATGACATGACCGACCTCACCCCCATCGCCCAGGCGCTGGGCGTGGTGGGCGAAGACGCCGCCAGCGTCGAGCAGCTCGCCGCCCATGCCGCGCGACTCAAAACCCAGCTGGATGCCGCCGGCCGCAGCCCCGACCCGCGCGAGTGGGTGCCAATCGCCCAGCACAAGGCCGTGGCCGATGAGCTGGCCGCGCTGCAAGCCCGCATCGCAGCCGATCGCGCCGAGGCGGCGGTGACTGCCGCCATGAGCGCGGGCAAGATCGCCCCGGCGCTCAAGGACTGGGCCATCGACTACGCCCGTCGCGACCCCCAGGGCTTCGCGGCGTTTGCCGCGTCCGCGCCGGTGGTCGTCTCCGGCGACAAGAGCGCGCCCGGCGTCGCATCGAATGCGGGCTCAGCGACGCTCTCCGACGAGGACCGCTACGTCTGCGCCGCCCTCGGCATCCCCGAAAAAGACTTCGCCGCCCACAAGCGCGCCGCCGCCAAGGAGTAAACCGACATGGCCATCATCACCCCCGCGCTCATCACGTCCCTGCGCACCGGCTACAGCAAGGCCTTCCAGGACGCGCTGGCCGCCACCCCCACCGACTGGGAACAGGTCGCCACGCGCGTGCCCTCCAGCAACGCCAGCAACACCTATGGCTGGCTAAACCAGTACCCCAAGCTCCGGGAGTGGGTGGGCGACCGCGTGGTCAAGAACATGGCCGCGCAAGCCTACCAGGTGCAAAACAAGCTCTACGAGGGCACCGTCGGGGTCAAGCGCACGGACATCGAGGATGACAACGTGGGCGTCTACACGCCGCTCTTTGCCGAGATGGGGCGCGCCGCCCGCGCGCACGCCGACGAGCTGGTGTTTGCGTTGCTCGCCGCCGGCGAGACCACGATCTGCTACGACGGGCAGAACTTCTTCGACACCGACCACCCGGTCTATCCGAACGTGGACGGCACCGGCACGGCATCGCTGGTGGGCAACCTGCAAGTCGGCACCGAGCCGGCGTGGTATCTGCTCGACTGCTCGCGCGCGCTCAAGCCCCTGATCTTCCAGGAGCGCACCGCGCCGGAGCTGGAATCGATGACCGCCAGCAACGACGAGGCCGTCTTCAGTCGCGACGAATACCGCTTCGGCATCCGCTACCGCTGCAATGCGGGTTTCGGCTTCTGGCAGCTGGCCTACAAGTCCAAGGCGGCGCTCACCGCCGCGAACTTCAACCTAGCGATGGCTGCGATGATGCAGATCAAGGCCGACGGCGGCCGCCCGATGGGGGTCAAGCCCACGCACCTGGTGGTGCCGCCCGCATTGCGCGCAGCAGCCCTGTCGCTCATTGAGGCGCAGCTCACGACCGGCGGCGAGTCGAACCCCAACTACCAGGCGGTCAAGGTCGTCGTCTCGCCCTGGCTGGCCTGATGAGGCTTGAGCCATGCCGCGCCTGATCGTCCGCACCCAGCCCGCGCACGGCGGCGCGACGCGCTACCGCGCGGGGCTCGGCCCCTTCGGGCGCGAGCCGGTGAGCGTGGAGGCCACGCCCGCGCAGGCCGAGGCGCTCGAGGCCGACCCCGCGCTGCTGGTGTCCGAGGCGGGCAGCGATGCAGCGCGGGCCGATGCGCCGCCCGCCGCGCCCGAGGCGGCGGCCCCGGCCCGCAAGCGCAAGGGGTAGCCGATGCCCTACGCGACGCTCGCTGATCTGATCACCCGCTACGGCGAGGAGGAGATCGCCCAGCTCACCGACCGCGTGGGCGCCGGGATGCCGGATGCGGCTACCGCGCTGCGTGCGCTCGCCGACGCCGACGCCGAGATCGACGGCTATCTCGCCGCGCGCTACCGGCTGCCGCTGCCCACCGTGCCGCCGCTGCTCTCGCGCATCGCCTGCGACATCGCGCGCTACCGGCTGTGGGAGGATCGCGCCAGCGAAGAGGTGCGCACGCGCTACGAGGACGCCCGGCGGCTGCTGGAATCCCTCGCCAAGGGCGTGGTTACGCTGGGGCTGCCTGCCAACCTGCCGGAAGCTCAGCGCCCCGTGCCGACCATGGCGGCCGCGCGCAGCGGGCCGGAGCCGCTCTTCAGCCGTGAGGCGACCGGAGGCTACTGATGTCGCTGCCAGAGGACTGGCTTGCCGTCGGCAGCGAGATCGTGGCGCGGCTCGAGTCCGCGCTCGCCGGTGATGTCCGCCAAGTACGGCTCGCTGCCGCGCTGGAGGAGATCGGCGAGTCTGCCCCGGCCTCTCCTGCTGTTTGGGTGGCCTGGGGCGGCGACCGCGTCATCGATGGCGCAGGCCCTGGTCAGGGCGCGGCACAAGCCATCGACCAGGAATGGATCGTGGCGCTGCTTGTGCGCTCGGCCAAGGATGCCGCAAGCGGCGCGGGCGTGAGTCTGGCCGCAGGGCCGCTGCTCGCCCGCATCCTCTCGGCGCTCATGGGCTGGCAGCCTGAGGGGGTTCGAGCGCTGCGCCGCATCGATGCGCCGCGCCCGAGCTACGTCGCGGGCACCGGCGTCTATCCGCTCGCTTTTGTCGCGCGGCTGATCCCCGTCAAACAACCTTAATGGAGTTCGATCATGGCGTATTTTTCTGGACAGGGCCGCGTCTATCTGGCGCAAAGGGACGCTGGCGGCAACCCGCTAGCGCTGCGCTGGGTGGGCAACGTGCCAGACCTCAAAATCTCACTCAACGTCGAGACCATCGAGCACAAGGAGAGCCATTCCGGGCAGCGGCTGACCGACCTGCAGCTCATCAAGAGCAAGGACGGCGAGTTCAACTGCACGCTGGAGGAGTTTTCCGCGGACAACATCGCGCTGTCGCTGTATGGCGACGCCGTTACCACGACCGGCGGATCGGTATCCGCGGAGACGCTCCCGACCGGCATCGTGGCCGGCGAGACCCGGCTGCTGGCAAACCCGTTCGTCTCCAGCGTCGTCATCACCGACTCATCGAGCACGCCGAAGACGCTGCCGGCCAGCCAATACACCGTGCACGCCGCGCAGGGCGCAATCACATTCAACAACATCACCGCCGGCGGCCCCTACGTGCAGCCCTTCAAGGCAGCCTACACCTACGGCGCGCGCCGCAGCACGGCCATGTTCAAGACCCCCCAGCCCGAGGTGTGGCTGCGCTTCGACGGGATCAACACCGCCGATGGCAACAGCCCGGTGATCCTCGATCTGTACCGCGTCGCCATCAACCCGACCAAGGATTTCTCGCTGATTTCCGACGAGTTGCAACGCTTTGAGCTCTCCGGCCGGGTACTGGCCGACACGAGCAAAGACCCTGCCGGGGCGCTGGGTCAGTTCGGGCGCGTGATCGTGCAAGGCGCGTAAGCCCTGGCCGGGAGTGGCAGCATGGCTGGCAAGGCGGTCAAGCTCTACCGTGGCGACACGTGGGCGCGCTCCTGGCGGCTGCTGCAGCCCGAAGGCGCGCCGGTCGATCTCGCCGACGCTGCCGCGCGGCTGCAGGTGCGCGATGCCGCCGGGGCGCTGGTCATGGCCGCCAGCACCGCCGACGGGCGGCTCAGTATCGCGTCCGCCGAGGGTCGCATCGACTTGGTGATGCCCTACGCCGCCACCAATGTGGCTCCTGGCAGCTACCGCTTCGACCTGGAGCTGACCTACGCCGACGGCACGCGCAAGACCGTCGAGCAAGCCGCGCTTGTCGTGCTGGAGGACGTGAGCCGTGACTGAGCACGTCATCTTCGTCGAGCGCGAGCAGCGTGTGGTGGAGGTCGGCGTGCAAGGCCCGCCAGGCCCGCCAGGCCCGCAGGGGCCGCCTGGCCCGAAGGGCGACCCCGGCTCGCCGGGGGTCGCCGCCATCTCGACCGACCCCGGCAACGCCATCGTCACCGGTTCTGACGGCGGGGCTTACTGCCCCGCCGTAATCGCATCCACCCTGCACTGGTAAGGACCCATCATGTCATTGCTCAAAATCCACAAGACCACCGCCCTGCCCGCCACGCTCGAAGGTCACGCCGTCTATCTGGTCGCGCCGACGGCAAAGCCCAACTACGTCGAGATGTATGTCACCAGCGCCGACGGCTCGACGGCGCGGCGCATCATCAACTCGGATGACATTCAGGCCATGATCGACGCCGCCGTGGCGGGCGTCAGCAGTGGGCTGCAAATCGTTGCCGACATCGCTGCCCGCAATGCGCTTTCGGCCACCAACGGCCAGTACGTGCTGGTGTTGGACGCCAGCGCCGATCCGACTGTGAGCAGCGGCGCGGCATCCTACGTCTGGCGCGCAGCGACCAGCCAGTGGATCAAGCTCACAGAGTACGAATCGCTCGACCTTGAACTGACGTGGGCCAATATCAGCGGCAAACCGACGTCCAGCCCCGCGGCCATCGACGCAGCAGTGGCCAACAGCCACACCCACGCCAACATGACCCAGCTCGCCAAGGTGGGAGAAGACGCCAACGGTAATTTCACCTATGGCGGCCAGTATCCGCGTGCGCGGCTGGAAACCGCTGGCTGGTAAGCCATGAGCGTGATCAGGTTCGCCAAGGTCGCCAGCCTGCCCGCCACGCTGCAGCCCAACACCATGTATCTGGTGCGGGTCGGCGCAGGGTTCGACCTCTACGTCTCGGACGCGACCGGCAGCATGGCCTACCCGGTCAACCCGGTTGAGCACGCCGGAGCGATCGCCTGGCCGAGACGCCTCAATACGCCCAAGATCGCAGGCGATGTCACTGCGCAGGGACTGACCGGCCAGGTGTTAATCGCTTCGCGGCAGTACTTCGTGCCGTTCACGGTGCCGTGCACGGTCAGCCTGACCGGTCTGCGTCTGTCCGTCTTCACTCCGGCGGTTGGCACGGCATCCATCGGCATCTACGGCAACACACAGGTCGCCGGCAACGACACGCCGGGCAATCTGCTCGTGAGCGTGACAGGGCTTGACACCGGCGCCACCGGCGACAAGACCGGCACGGTCTCCTACACGCTCAATCCGAGCGTGCTCTACTGGGCCAGCCTGATCTGCTCGGCGGCGGTCACGCTGCGCGCCCTCAGCGCGGCCTCGAACCAGACCAGCCTGGGCCGAAACGCCAATGCCGGAATTACACATTTGTTCGCCGCCGGCAGCGGCTCGACCCTGCCGACGACTGCGCCGACCAGCTTGACGGATAGCGGTAGCGCAACTCCGGCCATCTATCTCGTAGGGAGCTGATATGAAACCCCTCAAAGTGAAGGACCTGCCCGCCTTCCTGGCCGCCATCGAGCCCATCGCGCAGGAGCTCATGCGCGGCGACATCATGGCCGCGCTCGCCAGGCACGCCGACCGGGTGATCGAGGCAACCGCCATCGGCGCAGGCGTCGAGCGCGCATGGCTCGAGGAGCAGACGCCGGATGTGCTGGTCGACCTGGCTGCCAAGGTGCTGGAGGTGAATGCGGATTTTTTCGCCCGCGCGGTGCTGCCGCGCTTGACAGATGCCGCCGAGACGCTGGCGCGCATCACCGAGACCGCCTCTGGTGGCACGAGTGGGTCGCCCGGCTCGTCGCCGCAGGCTTCGGCCACCAAGACGTGATGGAGATGCCGTGGACGGACGCGCGCGACTACCTGGCCGCCCATGCACGCATTCGGCGCGACGCGCTGCTCGAGGCGGCGGTGGCGGCGCGGGCGGCCTTGGCCGACCACACAGGCTGGAAGCAGTGGATGGACGCGCTCAACGCCGACGGGTGAACTCGTAGACCAGCGCGACCGCGAGCGCCGGGATGAGGAGGGCGTACCACAGGCTGGACGAAATCCCGAGGAAAACGCTCAGGAACAGCGCGAGCAACGCGGAGTAGAACATGGCAAGCAAGAATGTTGTCGAAATCCTGCTGCGCGTCAAGCAAGAAGGCGAGCAGGCGTTCGGGCGACTCAAATCCGCCTTGGGCGAGCTGGGCGGGGCTCATGCGCGCGCCGCCAGCCAGGCCGAACAGTCCACGCGGGCGCACCGTTCGCTCGCCTCTGGCGTGCAGACGATCTCGGCGCAGCTGCAGCGTGCGCAGCAGCTGTTTGCCTCGTGGATCGCGCTACAGGGAACGATGACCGGGGCGCAGCGCCTGGTCGAGATTGCCGATGCGTGGAACATGATGTCCGCGCGCCTGAAGTTGGCCACAGCCGGGCAGCGCGAGTACCTCACGGCGCAGAAGGAACTCTTCGCCATCGCGCAGCGCATCGGCGTGCCGATCCAGGAGACGGCCACGCTGTACGGCAAGCTGCAGCAGGCGGTGCGGATGCTGGGCGGCGAGCAGAAGGATGCGCTGTCGATCACCGAGAGCGTCTCGCAGGCGCTGCGCCTATCCGGCGCGTCGGCTGCCGAAGCACAGTCGTCCCTGCTGCAGTTCGGCCAGGCTCTGGCCTCGGGCGTGCTGCGCGGCG
>Ga0209207_1001608_pt1 | contig 10138 bp, 15 predicted proteins | sample SaghotsprinmetaG_FD_184140 | JGI IMG/M metagenome (GOLD analysis project Ga0209207, IMG submission 184140) | Hot spring microbial communities from South Africa to study Microbial Dark Matter (Phase II) - Sagole hot spring metaG (SPAdes) (version 3) | ecosystem: Environmental > Aquatic > Thermal...
ACACCCCACCACCCCAGACACATGTGGTGCCCACCACGTCAGCATGGCAGTGGTGGGCGGGCAGCGATGAAGAGTGGTGCACAGTAGGCCCGGAAGACACGCGTGAAGCAATCATTCAGGCTGCGACAAACGACAGCCTGGGTGAGTTTGAACACGAGGCGGGCGGCTGGAACCTGAGCTTCCACATCGTCGAAGCACGTCAAGACCCGCTACGCATCGCCGACTGGATAGAAGCCGACCGGCTTCTTGAGCGCGCTGAAGAAAGCATGTCGGACAGCGACCGCGTATCCAGCGAATACGACGACGGCCCGTGGTTCGAATGCACCCCGGAACAAGAGAAAGACCTTGAAGAGCGAGTAAAGCGCGCTTGCGACGAATGGCAGGCAGAGCACCGGCTAGTCTTCTCCTGCGCGACGTTCAGCCATACCCGCAACAAAGAGCACGTCATCGTCGAGCTTCCTGACGAGCGCGCCACCACGGAGGGCTCAACCGATGGCTGAGGTCCTCAGTTTCAAGAAAACGCCGCTGAAAAAACTTGGCTGCAGCAGGCTTGCAGGGGCCCCGCATTCTCTCGCCTTTCATTTCAACCGCGTCCCGTCCGATGAAGAAATGCGCTTCATCGACGACGTGATGGCACGCGCCGCCGCAATGGTGGTGGCTGTCACAGAGGATAAGCCATGAGCGCCCCTAGCTATCCCACTTACATTATCACCCAAGAGCCGCGCCAGGTGCCAAGACGCAAAGGGCCGTTCTACGGCAAAAAGATGGTCGAGGACTTCCTGCGCGAAGCCTACCGCTACAACCCGGACATCATCTGCATCGTCATCGACATGGAGTATGAGGACAACACTTGGTATCCCGAGCACGGCTACGAGTGGCTGGACATCAACGGCGACGGCCGCAAGCGGCATCCGCGCAAAGATCGGCCATCTTCCCCATCGCCCCAACCGAATTTGCGGGGTGACGCGGAATGAGGCGCCGTTGCGAAAATTGTGCCCACTGGTCGTCAACGGACAAGGTCTGGGGCTCGTGCAGTTACGCGTCGACACGAGATGAAAGGGGCAAGATCGCCCATGCGACCTACGTCCGGATCGGTCGCGAGGAGCAGGCCGAGCTTGAGACGAAATGCACGTTTGGCTGCGTGATTTGGAAGTCGCTCCGCGCCGCCCTCGCCACCACGGAGGCCGAGCAATGAGCCTGGTCGGCTTCAAGAGCAACAATCACCCCCAGCAGGTTTCGGTCCGAGGAGCCAGTGATGCGGTCGATGAGCGCATTACGCCGCAATGGCTTTTTGACAGCCTGAACGCGCGCTTCAACTTCTCGATCGACGTTGCGGCAAACGCTGCAAACACCAAGTGCGAGAAGTTCTATGACATCGAAGCGGACGGCCTTTCCCAACCATGGGCGCCGCACTCCGTGTGGTGCAACCCGCCGTTCAGCAATCTCGTCGGATGGGTCGACAAAGCTTGGAGAGAATACCGAGCTGGTGCGACCGTCGTCATGCTGCTGCCGTCGAACAGGACAGAGCAGCGATGGTGGCAGGATCTCGTCGAGCCCTATCGCGATGGGAAAGGGCCGATCAGGACCGAGTTTTTGGCTCGGCGCATCAACTTCGGCAAGCCAGGCAACGAGGCAGGGAAATACAACAGCTCGACGCCGTTCGGCCTCGTGCTCCTGATCTTTGATCAGGCCACCACGGAGGGCAAGGACAATGGCTAAGCAGGTCAACCGCTCGCTGCACGACCGCGCCATGGACCGCATTGACCATGCTCTTGGCAGGCCAGTGGACCCCATGACCGAGACTTATCGGAACCACTTTGCAACTGACGCCGGCAGTAAGATCGCTGCGGAGTTCGAAGCATCGTCTTACTGGGCCAGGCATGGCAACGGCGCACCAGGTGGCATGGTCTTTTACTACGTCACAGACGAGGGTCGGGCCGCTCTACGTCGGCACCTGAAAGAGATCGGCGATCAGCACCGGCTCTACGCGGTGACCTATCTGGGGCAAACTCAGGAGGTGGTCGCCGTCTCCGCCGCCAAGGCGAAGTACAGCCTGTGGCTCGATATCTCCGACTGCTTCTGTGATCTGACGTTCGGCAAGTTCTGCCGATCCGCAACCGTGAGGAAAGCAGCATGACCGATACCAAGAACATGATGCAGTCGATGGCTTCTGCCCTCGACGATGTCCTGAACGAAAAGGGCAAGCCGAAGAAGAACGGCTTCGTCCTGCTGGTCTTCCCGTTCGACGGTCCCGAGGGCCAGCGCACGAATTACGTCTCAAACGGGCAGCGTCAGGACGTCGTCGTCGCGCTCAAGGAGGTCATCGCTCGCTTCGAAGGCTGGGCCCAGCAGAGTGGGAGAGCCTGATGGCTGACAAGCTATACTACGCCAAGGGCCTGGAGGTCTGGAAGTCGCCCGTCCGCACGAAAATCCACGGCGGCGAAAGCATCTCTGTCGGCTTCCATGCCTGCACGGCGTCAGAGGTCATAGGCGAGGAAGGCGCGATTGCGATCGCTGCTCTGCTCTGCCTTGGAGAGCAGGCTCAGACCCCATCACCCCAACCGAGGGAGGTGGGATCCGGAGATCTCCGAAAGCGCGTCATGCGGGCTATCTTCGACCCCGGCGAGACAGTGGGCGCCAAGGGTGATCGCGATCTGACGACTTGGCAGACGGACGCCGTCATGAATGTCCTCAGCAAAACGGAGCAGGCCCCATGAAAAATCGCCTTATCGACCTGAACAATCACCTGTTCTCCCAGCTTGAGCGCCTGAGCGAAGAAAGCCTCACCGTCGAGCAGATCGAGTCCGAGGTGAAACGCACCGACGCAATCGTCGCTGTCAGTGAGCAGCTGATCAGGAACTCAGAGCTGTCGCTCAAGGCTGCTACCTTGGTGGCAAACCATGGTGACCGGTTCAAGCCGATGCTCCCAACCATCTTCCGCCAGCCGGACACGCTGGATGCGAAAGCGATCGCAGACGGGAGCGAGAAGTGAAAGGCACACGGATCACCTACACGGCCGAGGAGATGGAGTGGCTCGAGGACAACCGCCTCCTGCCCATCTCAGAATATCATGCGGCGTTCTGTCAGAACTTCCAGCGGTTTGATGTGGCTGCGGCAAACCTTCACGCTCTGCGCAAAAGGAAGGGCTGGAAGACAGGCCGGACAGGTCAATTCGTGAAAGGAAGCGTACCGGTCAACAAAGGTGTGCCGTGTGCCCCAGGCACCGGCGGACGACACCCAAATGCTCAGCGCACGCAGTTCCGGCAGGGCCATGCGCCGCATACGTTCAAAGGCTCTGGTCACGAGCGGATCGACAGCAAGGACGGCTACGTTGTCATGATCGTTGAAGAAGCAAACCCTTGGACAGGCGCCGCCACTCGCCCGGTACACAAGCACCGTTGGCTTTGGGAGCAGGAGAACGGACCGATTCCTGAAGGCTACGTCTTGAAGTGCCTGGATGGGGACAAGACGAACTGTGACCCATCGAACTGGGAGCTCGTCGAGCGAGGCGTTCTGCCACGCATCAACGGAGGCAAAGCAACGCGTGTTATGGCGTACGATACGGCCCCACCAGAACTGAAACCCGCAATTCTGACGCTTGCCCGCCTAGAGCAGAAGGCAAGCCAGTTGCGTCGCAAGCCCTCGCGAGGTGAAGCATGACCCAGCGTTCTGACAGCCTGTCATATCCGCCCCGCGGACTTTCCCGCGAGGAGGCCGCGCGATACATCGGTGTCGGCACAACGAAATTCGACGACATGGTCAAGGATCGCCGCATGCCGAAGCCGAAGAAGATTGACGGTCGCGTGATCTGGGATCGCGTCGCGCTCGATCTTGCCTTCAATGAGCTGCCGAGCGAGGGCAACGCCATCGACGAGATCTTGTCGAGACAGAAGCTTCGTGCCTAAGTGGTGCAATGATCGAAGATAAGCGCCCGAACCTGTCGTGCTATGAAGACCGCCACGGAAAACTCAGGTGGCGGTTTCGCCGTAAGGGCAAGACGATCTCGATACCTGGCAACCCAGGAGATCCGGAGTTCGAGGCTGCATATGAGGCAGCCATCACTGGCCAGCCGGTCAAGCAGGCGCAGCTGGTCGCGATGCCAGGCGCCGCCCGGCCGGAATCCTTCAGAGCCGCATGGCGTAAGGTTCAGCAGTCGCCCGAATGGCTCGCATTTGATCCCGCGACCAGGTCGAAGAATGTTCACCTTGCGGAAGAGTTCCTGGAACTGCCGGTTGATCCGGATTACCCCGAGCTATGGGGCGACATGCTGGTCGCGGATCTGAAACGCCGGCACGTCAAGGCAATCCTCGCCCGCTTCTCCGCAACCCCGCACAAGGCAAAGCACCTCCTGGTCGCGCTGCGCAAGATGATCGTCGTCGGGCTTGACGAGGAATGGATCGAGAGCGACCCGACATGGAAGCTGGCCTACAAGCCAGCCTACAAGGGATGGCGCGCATGGACCGACACCGAGCGGGAGATGTTCGAGGCCCGCTGGGCACTAGGCACAACGCCGCGCACGGCCTATGCCCTCGCCTTGTGGCTCGGCAACCGCCGATCGGACATCGCCCGCCTCGAATGGAGCTGGTTCGATTTTGTGAAGGGCAACGTCACCCTGACGACGAAGAAGGGCGACAAGCTGCTCGTGCTGCCGATCACGCCCATGCTGCGTGAGGCGTTGATGGCGATTGAGCGCAAGCCGGGCGTGAAGACGGTCCTGGTCACCGCATACGGCGAGCCCTTCTCAGAGAAGTCACTGACCGGCCGCATGGCCGACTGGACGCACAGCGCCGGCATGCCGAAGGGCTGCACGCTGCACGGGCTCAGGAAGACGTTGGGGAAGATGCTCGCGGAAACAGGCGCATCGACGCGCCAGCTCATGGGGACGCTCGGACATGACGATATCGCCCATGCCGAACTCTATAGCCGCGCCGCTGAGCAGGAGCGGCTGGCATCCGATGCCATGAAGCGGCTGACGAACGATATCCGCTCCAAAAAGCGGCGTGGCTGACCACCTGGCTAACCGTGGTGGCGAACCACTATGCAGCCCTTTGAAATATCAGGGCTTTCTCAGGCCCTCCGGGCCCACCATTTCTGTCCATCGCCAAATAAATCCGGACTCTCGCCGCACAAAACCGGACTCACGCCACATAAGCCTGGATTCGACCCACTGGGGTCTATCAATTCCAGAATCGCGTTGTTTGAAGCTGCTCCACGTGATCCGGCATGGCAGACGGTGTATTGCTTGCTTTTGATTCACGACGTGGGTTGAAGCTGGTCGGGTAGTTTATAACAGGAGCGAATACGATCGTCCGAAGCGCGTGGCTGACTTTGGTTAGCGCGTGCTCGTGGTCCTGACGCCGATATGCAGGGGTCGCACCGGCGGACCGACGCATCATGATGCAGTAAGATATATTGAAACGACATCAACGAGGTGAGAGTGAAATGAGAGCTGTTATCCGAATCGCGCTACTGGCTGTATTTGCAGCATTTTCTCACCCGGGGTTCTCACAGGAGTTCCGAACGCTCCAGTTGGCTTACGGCATTTCGATAGACGTACCATCTCACTGGACTGAATTGCCCATTGAGGTTCGGAAAAATCTTGGCGCAGCTGGCAGAGCGGTCGTTGACAATGGTGGTCTTGCAAGTAGCTCAACAAAGGTGTCGTTACTTGCGATGAATGCGACTCCAGCTCCCCAAGGAGCGATGATCCGCGTCAGCGTCTCAACGCCTCCTGATTTCTCGCAATTTGATCTCTTGAGTGCGACGTCTTCTGATCTTGATGAGGTCGGAGCGGAAGCATCGAGGGTGTTCAAGGAGATAGAGCCAAGGGGCGGACCGAAGGTCATTGGAATGCTCCCGACAAAAGTTGAGTTCATCAACAATCATCGTGCTCTGACATTAAGCTATGTGCGCGCTGATGTAGCAAACACTTCGTCTACATGGCTTGTAACTCAATACAAAATTCCGGTTGAAACCCACATGATCGAACTAACTCTGTCGTTCAGGCAGTCTGATGGATCGATCTGGCTCCCAATTCTTGAACGGGTGAAACGATCTGTCGCGTTTTGATTTTGAAGACGCCTGAGTGGCTCCCAAACCGCCACGTAGAGGAACTACACCTGAGCGATGACGCTGCTATTGGCTTGTCGGCAGAAAGCGGTCCAACGTCGCGAAGTGGCCCGCAGTTCTCCAATTTGCGCGATTCCCGATGACATACAACGTCGTCTTGGCCCTGGTAACAGCCACGTTCACTAGGTTCGGTCGCCCTCCCGCCCAAGCCCTCGCTCCCGTTTGCGAAGGCAGGGGAGCACCGAGGACAAAGAACACTATGCCCGCCTCCCGGCCCTGCACGGTGTGGACAGTCCCGACGCGCTTCTTCACCCAGTCTGATGGGTCCTCCACCCAACCGTCCAGAACTCCACTTTCCGTAATCTCAGAGCGAAGATTGTCCTGCACGACGACGAACGGTGTTACGACATAGAGGTCGGGTTCATGACCGCCGCGGCGCAACTGCCTGAGCAGGTCGATCAGAACAACACCCTCATCAGGTGACCACTTATCGCTCGATGACTGGCTCACCACGTGCACCCAAGCTGATTTACCGAGGGTCGCATTGTCGGGGGTCGCACGCTTCGCCTGAACCATCAGGTTCGCATATGCAATCTCGTTAGAGATGTCGAACATCGGACTATTGCACCGACGATGCACCAAAAGTGGCGCTCCTACATCGCGGTAGCCACTTCCCGACGGAAAGCGGGCGCAGTAAGCGCTGGCCGCATCAGCCAGCGTCTGCACCGACGCCTCCGGAGCGTTGAACCGAAGCGGATCGACACCGAAATACCCGCATGCCTTCTCAGTAAAGCTGTTCGGCAAGGTGACAACAGGCTCGATTTGCAGCGGGTCCCCGACCACTATTGATCGCTTGGTCCTCATCATAGCGCCGACTGCCGCCTGTGGTACTGCCTGCCCGGCCTCATCGACAAGAAGCCAGCCCAGAGCCTCAGGCGGAATCCGCGAAAACATACGATGGACGGAGGCAAATGTCGTGGATACTAGCGGCACCACAAGGAAGAAAGATGCCCACAGCTCTGCTATCAACGCATCCTTGTCGGGGGTTCCTAGTGAGCGCGTCCCGAAGTTCTCCATGAAGATCGCCAAGTTCTGCCGAAGGCGCTCCGCCGCGCAATCGATAAATGCCCGATGGAGGAGAACCGCCTCTTCAAACACCTTATCGCGAAGGATGTTGGTGTTCCTGTCGAACCAGACATTGAGCAGCTGTATCTCGTCGTGCGGCCGGGCGAAAAACTCGGCATTTGGTATGGCGGCACCGAGGGTTCTGGCCGCTCGCGTTACCAATCCTTCTAGATTGACCCGCTCCGCATTCAGTTCCGCGACCCTTTGGGCGAGCTCGGCCGCGGCTTGCTTCGCACTCTTGGCTTCAATGCCGAGACTGGATGCCTGTGCCTTGAGAGCGGCCATGGCATCTTCTTTGGACCTTTCTGCTGCCGAGAGGCCTCGGTACCTATTCTCCCATTCTCGATAGGATGTGGTCTTCAGTAACCGGGCGAAGAACCCGGGGCGCAAGCGCTCATGTTGTTTGACCTCGTCACTGGCTCCGTCGAGGTCCTGCTTTTGCTTTCGCGCCACGTCGAGAACCGACGCGAGTTGGCTCTCTAGACTGACGATCCTCTCCTCAGTTAGTCGGCGCTTCTCGACTGCCTCATGATACTGACCGGCTATTTGGGTCAGCCGCTCCATCTGCACATGGATTTTCTGAATCTCGGCCTGCCGGACTTCGAAGGCGGACTGAGCTTTGCGAAACCGCGCTCTTGCGATTTCCCAACGAGAGGCGGCCTCTTGGGAGTTTGTCGGGGGAAGTTCACGCTCAACGACGGCTCGAGGGCGGCGGATTGGCGGACCGTCCTCTTGCGGGATCGATACGAACTGCGGCTGGCCACTGGCGTGGTTCAGGTAGGTCGATAGGCCCGTTTCTTCGTTTCGCCAAAACTCTTGGGAGAACTGAAAGCGATTCTCCGACTTGCCCAGAACGGCTGCGATGATTCCCCAGGTCTCTCGCTTTAGGACATTGTCTGAAATCGACTGAAAATACCGCAAGCCAACAGCATCTGAAGCTATCGATCCGAGCGACGGCAGCTCCTCGCTGACGTTTTCAACTGCCTTATTGTTGGTGGAAGCCACAATCATCTCGAACCCTTTGAGGCGGTTGTCGAGGCGATGGATAGTCAGCTTGGCACCGTTTCGCGTGAGACTGGTCTTCGTGGGTTCGAAGGCCTGTATCGGACGCTCGAAACCCGCCATGACGCTTGCGCGTTCAACGACACGCGCGGCAACGACATCTCGAAGCAGGGTTGTCTTGCCCGTTCCAGGCGGGCCGTTCACTCCAAGAATGCCCGTAGCCATCCGATCAGCCCTTGTGGCGTTCACTGCCGCTTGTTGGAGAAGCGCCAATGGGTGGCGACCGTGGCCTGGCCACCTACCGGAGGGTGTCATGCCGGGCTGAAGAAGATGGCAAAGACCTTCGGTGTCTTCGAAGAGGTCCGTGCGCGTCTGCGGGGAATTGATGCCGAGATAGTGAGAGAGTGCACGGGGAACCCGGTTCCCATCAATAAGGGCGCGAGCTTCTGCCAAATCCTCGAGGTAGAAGGAATTCATCAGGTTGGGTTCGGGCGGGTTCTTGTTTCCCATCCATTCAAAGCGCTTGACGGCAAAGTAGGGTTCTTTGACCTCCAATACTGACAACTCAAGAACCTTCATCAACCATTCGAAAACGCTCTGTATATGCGCTTTCGTAAGAGGCATGATCTCGTTGTCCCGATTTCGGCGGATCAGTTTCTCGCGAAAGGCCGCGGTGAGCACACGCTCCTGTCTGGTCCAGTCGCCGAGTTTGCGTAGGTCACCTTTCAAGGCGACAGGGACACCCCATGCGAAGCTCGATATGGCGGCACTGCCGTCCTCTTCGAGAAGCCTGCCCTCCTTGTCCAGCATCACGCTCGCAATCGGACTGAAGCCCTTCACTGACGGACGCTCCGGCCTACTATCGGAATAGACCTTCAACAGACTTTCAAGTGCAGGAGCCATCGCGATGGTGCCGAGATATAACTCGAAGTAGAGGCGCTTGTTCGGTCGCGACCTTTGGCTGATCTCCCACGGCAGGTCGCGGTTATGAAACATCGCCAGGCAAGTCTTATCTGGAACGATGTCTGCCTCCTTTTTGAAGCCCTGTGGAGAGAGGACCTCGAGCGCAGTCCAGGCGCTGAGAATATCTGATGCCTTGTTGGTCACGGGCGGCAGTTGGACAGGCCGCGCCGCCGATTGCGGCGACGGCGCTCGGACGGTCGGTGTTTCGACATCCAAGGAGAGTTGGGACGGTTTTGGCTGAGGAGGTTCCGAAACGCGAGGTGCGGGCTTCGCCTTCGGCTTCAGTGTGGAAGGTTCTGACCCTCCGGAGCGAGCGCCGACTATACGTTTCTTTAGGGCTTCTGCTTTTTGCGTCGTCCGGAAGCCGAGCTCTTCGGTGATCAGTTTTACAGTCTTGTCGTCCTGGCTGCTATTTTCATAAATCGCCTCAAGCTCGACGATCGACTTCGATAGGTACGGACGTTTCGACATTCAGATAACCTATTGCACTCTCTGGGCCATTGGCGGCGATCCACTATTCAACCAGTGTGATAGGAAATTCAACCGGCGGCGCGCACCCGTGCAAACAACAACCATCTTCCGGTATAAACCATTTCCGGTCTAGCCTCCCGCCCTGAAGACGATTCAAGGCGCTGATGACAATGAGGATCATGATCGCGCCGCCAACCTCGACTTCACCCTCGATGACAACCTGATTGGCGAAATCGGCGAGGCCGTAGCGGCAGAGCTGTTTGGCCTCAAGCTCTCTCCTCCCAATGCAACCGGGATCGACGGCCATGCCCCCGACGGCAGATCGGTACAGGTCAAGGCGACCGGGACAAATCGTGGCCCCGCATTCCGAATGGTGGACACCCGAGCAGATCACCTGTTGTTCCTAGTATTCGATCTCGAGAACCTGAAAGGCGAGGTCGTGTATAGTGGTGTAGAGGAGCCCGTGATCAAACTATTGCCGACGGAATGGGTCGGACAGAAGACGGTT
>Ga0209207_1001613_pt1 | contig 10110 bp, 8 predicted proteins | sample SaghotsprinmetaG_FD_184140 | JGI IMG/M metagenome (GOLD analysis project Ga0209207, IMG submission 184140) | Hot spring microbial communities from South Africa to study Microbial Dark Matter (Phase II) - Sagole hot spring metaG (SPAdes) (version 3) | ecosystem: Environmental > Aquatic > Thermal...
TACGGGGAAACCAGGTTTCCCCACCTGCGGTGAGCCTGTCGAACCGCACCCCTCCCTGCGGGGAGGCGCCCGGTTCCCTCCCCCAGCGGGGGAGGGCCAGGGAGGGGGCGGCCCTCCCAGAGATGCCCCATGTTCATCTCGTCGTTGTGCGGCGCAGCCGCATGGACGGCTGAGGTGAACATAGCCCGCGCGCGGGAGGGTTTGGGCGTAGGGGCGCGGCGCCGCCGCGCCCCTGCCCCCTCCCAGGAACCAACCCGCCCGCGGGGAGGGTTGGGGAGGGCTGCGCCCTCCCAAGAACAATACTATGTTCATTCTGGCGTTGTGCGGCGCAGCCGCATGGACGGCTGAGGTGAACATATGGGGCAACCCGGTTTCCCCACCTGCGGTGAGCCTGTCGAACCGCACCCCTGCCTGTGGGTCGTCGCAGCAGCTCGCACCTGCAATAGCGCCCCACTACTCCACCGGCTGCTGCGCCACGACTGCCGCCGGGCGACGCGCCGGCAAGCCGAGCAACCAGTGCTCCAGCGCCCCCAGCGCCACCAGTGAGGCGATCAGCGCCAGGCGTGGACCCGCCGCTTCGAAGCGGTGCGCGTGCGCTGCCAGCCAGAGCATAATCGCCAGCAGCGTCACCACCGAAACTGAGGGCACAAAGAACCAGCTAGCGGGGCGCCGGGCCCAGTAGCTGCCAAGATAGCGCAGGTGTGGAGGGAAGAACTCGACATTAAGCGAACGCACGCCCAGCAGCACGTTCAACTTGGCGCTGTGCTGCAGCCCCCAACTGAGCAGAAAGACCAGCGGACCAACGAAATTGACCCCGTCGTAGAGCAACCTGGCCATCAGCGCCAGTTCGGCGATGACGGCCAGTTCGTGGTAGAGATGCGTACCCAGAGCGTAGCCAAACCGCGCAAAGCCACGCGCCGCAGGCGGGCACGGCTTGCGCCACGGCCCGGTAATCACCCCGCAGTAGAATGCCAGTTCGTGCCAGGCCCAGATCAGAGAGCCGGCAATGAACCCCCGGTAGGCCGCCGTAAGCCCCACCTCCGCCCGCACCGCCCACAGTTCGTGATGCGCCCATCCCAGCAGGGGCAGCGCCACCACCAGGGCGACCCGACCCGCCAGCGGGCCGCGTCGGTTCAGCCCGGCTACGATCAGCGTCAGCCCCACCCAGAGCGCGATGGCCGCCAGCGGAGGGTATAGATACAGATGCGGCCACAGCGGCAGAGGGTAGTCCATCGGCAACGCCTTCCGGCAGTTACATTTACGCAAGACACTTGCGTGGATGGTAACACGACGGCAGGGCGCCTGTCAATCAGCATCGGGGAACTGCGGCTTCTCCACGAGCCTCTCGAGAGCGACCCGAAAGGGCGCAGCCCTCCCAAACCCTCCCCCGGGAGGGGTGCGGTTCGACAGGCTCACCGCAGGTGGGGAAACCCGGTTTCCCCATTTCCATATCGTTAGTTTCTCCTCACCAGCGGCAGCAGCACCTGCGCATCAACTCCGCTGCCCTGGAGCGCAATGTTCCGGGACGTACCTTCCGCCACCGTGATCACGGCGCGACCGCTGTACGGCCCGACGGTGCTGGGCGTAAAGGCGATCACCAGCGTGCAACTCTCTCCCGGCGCCAGTCTGCTCGGGAACGTTGTGGGACATGTGCCGCCACCGCGGGCGAAATCCCCCTCCAACTCGATCCCCGTCAGGTCAATCGGCGTGCCGCCCCCGTTCGCCACCAGGACCGGCAGTGTTTCGGAGGTGCCCAGCCGGTGGGGGCCAAAGTTCAGGCTATCGGCGCTCAGTGCCAGGCGGCCCGGCGCAGTGGTATCCTGAATGATCAAGGTCAGGCTTGCCGGTCCGGCCACCGTCGCGCCCTCCGGGTCACCGAGGGTAACGGTGAGCGTCTCACCGGGATCGCGGTCGGCATCGTTCTCGATCCTGAATCTCAGCGTCGCTGAACGTTGCCCCGGCGCGAAGACGATCCGGTCGGCGCGCAGGGTGTGATCGGCCTGGCTGGCCGTGCCGCTCACGCTGTAGGGTACCGACACCTCGCGGTTGCTGGCAAGGTTCAGGGTCAGGTTGATCGTCACCTCTTCTCCCTCGGCAGCCACCCGCGAGTGGTCGGCGAAGCTGAGCTGGCGCACGCGACGGGCAGCCTCTTCGACAGCCGCGCCCGCGTTGAGAATACCTGCGCCACAGCGACCAATGCACCCGCTGTCGGCGGGAAACGGCGTGGCCGTGGCGCGCAGGATCTCTAGCACCTCCGACCGGTTCAACCCGGGATTGGCCGAAAGCATCAGGCTGATCGCTCCGGCCACGTGGGGCGTGGCCATACTCGTGCCGCGGTAACCAGCGTAGCTGTCGCCGGTCGGTGAGGGAGCGGTCGCGCTGCTGTTGATTGTCGAAACCACCGCGGCGACACTATCGCCACCCGGCGCAGCCAGGGTCACCAGCGAGCCGTAGTTACTGTAAGACGCCCGGTTGCCGGAGGGTGTTGAGGCCGCCACTACGATGACCCCGGCGCAATTGGCAGGGATCATGCTCGAAGCCAGCCCGTTGGCGTTTCCCGCAGCGGCCACAACTATCGCCCCGGCCTGGTTTACGGCGTTGATGGCGTTCTGCATCGTGGTTGGGCAGACCGTACCATAGCCGCCCAGGCTCAGATTGAGCACCCGAGCCGGAGTGGCATTGTTCGGCACGCCCGGCACCGGCAGCCCCGCTGCCCAGCGTATGGCATCGGCAATGTCACTCAGACTGCCGCCGCACTTGCCCAGCACACGCACTATAAGCATCGGCACATCCCAGGCCGCCCCGGCAATCCCACGGCCATTGTTGGCCCGCGCGCCGAAAATGCCCGCCACGTGTGAGCCGTGCCAGCTACTTGAAGACGGTGGACAGCTAGAGGTCGCCTCGGCTGAGCTAACCCAGTCGCCGGGATCGCTCGGGTCCGGGTCGCGCCCATTGCCGTCGTTAGCGTTGAAGGGTGTCGAAATAAAGTCATACCCGGGATTGCCGGTCGGCATGCGCCCGGCCAGATCCTCGTGGGTGAGAAGGCCGCCGGTATCGAGAATGGCGCCGACGATCGTCGGGCTGCCGGTGGTGATCATCCAGGCTTCGGGGAAGTTGGCGCCGTAGTTCGTGCTGGTCACGGCCTGCAAGTTCCACTGCTCAGAGGCATACCGCGGGTCGGCAGGCGCCACGGCCGGGAAGAAGATCAGGTCCGGCTCGGCATACTCTACCCCCGCTCCGGCAACCAGACGCTCTGCCAGGCGCTGGGCCTCCTCAACCGGGAGCGGCTCGGGCAGACGCAACACAAGCGCGCCATCGGCCATGGTCCGCACATATTCCAGCGGTGTCGCAGCCAGGCCGCTCATACGCGCCGCAGCCTGCGCTGGACCGAGAACGGTCTGCGGAGCGGCGCTGTCGGAAGGCGGAAGACGCACGATGATCTGCTCGACCGGCGCAACCGGAGGCGCCTCGTTCTGTTCATCGGCGCGCGCTGGCCCGATCGAGACCAGCAGCGCCAGAGCCAGGGTGATCAGGATCAGCATCCTGAGCGGACGCGGGATGGTTTGGAGCATACGTCTTTCCAGGTGATCAGAGAGGGGTAAAGGTGGAGTTGCGATGACTCCGTAGTGGTGGATGGTAACGGAGGAGCTCCGGCAGGCGAGGCGCTACGCTGTGAATGGCGCCCGCAAAGGATATAACGTTGGAGCGTACGATATTGGAACGCCGTGGGCAGGGGTAAGGGGAAACCCGGTTTCCCCTTACTCTGGCAAGATGAAGACAGGTTTTTTCCTGGGAGGGCAAAGCCCTCCCTAACCCTCCCTGAGGAGAGAGCTTGCCGCCCCGTGGGTAGGGGTGTGGGGAAACCCGGTTTCCCCGCATATTCGTTAGTGCTGTGACGCGCCGACGTGGAGATGGGCGTGGTAGCTCGATCGCACCAGAGGGCCGCTTTCCACGTGGCGAAAACCCCGGCGCAGCCCCTCCGCTCGAAAGTGGGCGAATTCCTCCGGCGTGACGTAGCGATCCACCGGCCAGTAGCTCGCATCGGGGGCCAGGTATTGTCCAATGGTCACCACATTGACATCAACCGCGCGCAAGGCGTCAAGCACATCGAGCACCTCGGCGTTCGTCTCACCGGCGCCGACCATCATCCCGCTCTTGGTAACCAGGTGCGGATCAAAGGCGCGGGCGCGGGCCAGCAGCTCCAGGCTCTGCTCGAAGCGGGCGCGGGGGCGAAACCGCCGGAACAGCCGCGGCACGGTCTCGATATTGTGGTTCAGCACGTCGGGACGGGCCTCCAGCACCATCTGGAGAGCCTCCCAGTTGCCGTCGAAGTCAGGGATCAGCACCTCGACGCGACACTCAGGCACTCGCTCGCGGATCAGGGTGATGGTGCGGGCAAAGATATGCGCGCCCCCATCGGGCACATCATCGCGATTGACCGAGGTGAGCACGGCGAAACGCAGCCGCAGGTAGGCCACCGACTCCGCGACCCGTTCCGGCTCACGCTCGTCAATCGGCTGCGGCTTGCCTTTTCCGATCGCGCAGTAGCGGCAGCCGCGCGTGCAGATGTCTCCCAGGAGCAGGAACGTCGCGGTACGGTGGTTCCAGCACTCGCCGATGTTGGGGCAGCGGGCCTCCTCGCACACGGTATGCAGGCCCTTCTCGCGCATCAGGCGATGCACATCGGCGTAGTTTGCGCCGGAAGGCGCGCGGGCCTTCAGCCATTCCGGGCGCCGCGGTCGAGGCGCAGGCTCGGAAGAGCGCGCCACCTCAATGGAAGAGAGCGGGATCAGTTCAGCCATAGCAGCCTGTTTCTAGCCGGAGGCGCGGGAAACCCAGGTTTCCCACGTCGGTCACGCACGCTCCAATTGTACCCCATCTTCGGGTTGGATCTCCACGCCAAAGACAGCGGCAACATGCCTGAGCAGGGTCGTAGCCACCGCGTCAATGGGTGGAGCGTAGCCGAGCAGGCGCTCCAGCGAGGTGACCCCGCGATCGGCGATCCCGCAGGGCACAATCTGATCGAACCCGCTCAGGTCAGTGCTGACGTTGAGGGCGAAGCCGTGCGAGGTCACGCCCGAGGCGCTGAGCCGGACGCCAATGGCGCAGATCTTGGCCTGGCCCCCCGTGACCCACACCCCGGTCAGTCCTGGCGCCCGCTCACTGGTCACGCCATAGTCCGCCAGGGTGCGAATGATGCTCTCCTCCAGCGCCCGCAGGTAGCGGCCAAGGTCCCCGCCGTGCTGGGATAGTTTGAGGATAGGGTAGCCGACGAGCTGCCCGGGGCCGTGGTAGGTCACGTCACCGCCGCGATCGCTGACGACCACCTCCACACCGCGGCGTTGCAGTTCGTCGAGGGGCAGCAGCACGTGGGCGGGATTGGCCCGCGCCCCGAGGGTGATTGTCGGGGGATGTTCGAGTAGCAGCAGCGTATCGGGGATGCGTCCGGCGGAGCGCGCGGCAACCAGGTTGCGCTGCAACTCCAGAGCCGTGCCGTAGGGCAACCTTCCGGCCCGAATGAGGCGGATCGAGGGTGGGGCAGTGGTGACCATACATTCAGTATACCACCGCCAGATGACCGTCTGCCTTTCAGGGAGGGGCAAGGAAAAACTCCGGGTTCCCCATCCCCCAACCGGTGCTGGAGCCGCCTGGCGCCCCCCGGCAGGGGCATGGGGAAACCCGGTTTCCCATACTCTGACAAGATGAAGACGAGCTTTTTCCCGGGAGGGCGCAGCTCTCCCAGACCCTCCCCGCTGGCGAGTTATTTCTGGGAAGGTTGCGCCCTTTCAAATCCTCCCGGTGCGGGGGCGCGCTGCCCCGATGGGCAGGGGCGTGGGGAAACCGGGTTTCTCCATCTCTCCCTATGCGGGCCGCAAGTAGTTAGAACTCGTCAAAGCCCCCATCGAAACCACCGAAGTCGGCGAAGCTGTCGCCAACGTCGGCCTCAGCCATCGGCAGCTCAGGCGCCATCTCGCCGGCGGCGGCAAATGGATCGCCGATGCTATCGAAGAACGCCGCGGCAACCATGCTCCCGGCGAAGCCGGCCGCGAAGCTCATCAACAGAGTGCCGGCCAGCGCGCCCGCGCCCCCGAACATGCCCTGGCCAGCGGGCGCGGCGCCGAGCGCCCGCTCGACCGTGCCGGGGTTGCGCAGTTCGGCGCGCGTGGCGACCCGGGCCAGAGGTTGTGGCTCACTATCGGCGGGCGTCAGTCTCGCACGCTCGGCCTCCGGCAACTCCGCCGCCAGGGCCTGCAAGACGTAGGCCCGCTGCTCCGGCGTCATCTGTGCGAAGGCCTCGCTATGAGCCTGCTCGATTGTCTCTGGCGGAGCAGTGCGGAGCATGTAGCGGTAACGCTGCAGCGCCAGTTCGTGCTCATCCACCGGGACACCCGGGTTCCTCTGTGCGGGTGGCGCACCGTTGAGCCGAATCGGTCCCTCGCCAAAGGAGATGCGCCCGTCTGCCGGTTGCGGCGCCGATTGCTGGTTCTTGCGCCCAAAGAGGAAATCAAACCAACCCATGGTCCATCCTCCTGACATGTGCATACGCTTCTCGCGAAGTTGATTGGAGTGTTTCACATCTTAACCGTACCAGTCGCTGCCACGTAGCGCAAGGGCGCGTGCCCCCCATTCAGGGGAGGAGAAGCTCTCACAGGATGGTTGTCACCTTTCCCCGCTGGGAGGGGGATGGGGAAAGCCGGTTGCCCTATGGCCCAACCGCTGGTGGGAGCGGCTGGCGCCCCAGAGGCAGGGGGATGGGGCAACCTGGTTTCCCCGATGTTCACATCAGGCCCCATTCGCGAGGCGCACAACGCCGCGATGAACATGGGGCGTCTTTCGGAGGGCCACCCCCTCCCTGGCCCTCCCCCGCTGGGGGAGGGAACCGGGCTCCTCCCCACAGGGAGGGGTTGGGGAAACCCGGTTGCCCCGTGTCCCAACCGCGGTTGGGGGCGCCTGGCACCCCCACAGGCAGGGGGATGGGGAAAGGCGGTTGCCCCGTATGTTCACATCAGGCCCCACTCGCGGAGCGCACAACGCCGCGATGAACATGGGGCGTCTTTCGGAGGGCCACCCCCTCCCTGGCCTCCCCCGCTGGGGGAGGGAACCGGGCTCCTCCCCACAGGGAGGGGTTGGGGAAACCCGGTTTCCCCATTTCGCAACCGCCGTTGGGGGCGCCTGGCACCCCCACAGGCAGGGGGATGGGGAAAGGCGGTTTCCCCGTGTCCCAACCGCGGTTGGGAGCGGCAGGCGCCCCCACAGGCAGGGGGCGTGGGGAAACCCGGTTTCCCCACACCCCAACCGCCGTTGGGGGCGCCTGGCACCCCCACAGGCAGGGGGATGGGAAAACCTGGTTTCCCCGATGTTCACCTCAGGACTATGGAAACTCAGGACCTATGGTACAATTGAAACGCAACTTCCGCAGGAAGTATAACGTCTAAGAGCCTGGCGCCAGTAGGCTCAACGCGATCATCGGCGATCGCGGCACTCCCGGCACCGGGAGTCCTCGCGCTGCGCAATACCGGAGGTTATCGGAGGGTTCTTGAGGAATGGACCATTCTATCATCGCCGATCTACTTACCCACCCTCGTGTGAGTGAAACGCGCCAGCACATTCACCATAGTGTTCCAAAGTTCGATCATCTGCTCCGCGTCGCCCGCTACTCGTACCTGCTCGCCCCCTGGATGGGCGCCGACCGGCGTACCGCCGTGCGCGCGGCTGTGCTGCACGACCTCGACTCGCGTCTCGGCACGCTAACGACCCACGGGGCGATTGCCGCCCGCGTTGCCGCCGAGATGGGCGAGCCGGAGGCCGTTGCCGAAGCTATTGTTAGCCATATGTACCCCTTCGGCCCCCGCCCCACCTCTCGCGAGGGCTGGGTGCTGGTCGTTGCCGATAAGATGGCCTCGCTGAGCGACCTGTCGGTGTTTGTGGGCGGGTTGTTCACCGGGCGCAGTTTGCGCATCCGTAATGAATTGCGCGCCAGTGATCCGTTCTACAAGAGCCGGTCGGCCCGGCGCCAGCGTCGTCGCCTGATCGCTCGCCTCTGGCGCAGCCGGGGTCGCGCTGCTCTGACGCCCTGATGGCCCGCGGTTCTTGAGCGCGCTGCGAGTGCCTGCTCCCCCCAGCGGGGGAGGCCAGGAGGGGGGCGGAACGCCCCACACCCTCCCCACAGGCAGGGGGATGGGGAAATCCGGTTTCCCCATTTCCCAACCGCTGGTGGGAGCGGCTGGCGCCCCCACAGACAGAGGGATGGGGAAACCCGGTTTCCCCGTATGTTCACCTCAGACAGGGCATCCGGGGAGTTAAGGTTGTTCCCTACGCTCGTGTTAGCGCCTCGCGCAGCGCCGCCAGCGGCAGTCCATCAACCACACTCTCGCTGCTGCCTGCCAGGCTACCCCAGCGCAGAAGCGCCTCCCCGCGCAGCCGGTAGCGTTGCCCCAGGCGGCTCAGCAACCAGCGCAGGGCCTGCACCTGCATATCCGTGCTGCCTGCAGGAACGGCGGGCCACTCCGCCGGGCGCTCAAGGGCGATCCCGATGCTGATCGCATCCACGTTCACCTGCCGACCGTGCAGGTCAACCACGCCCGCGTGCCGGGCGGCCCGGCTCTCCTCCACGAGCTGGTAAATGTTCCCCGCTGTGCTGACCACGTAGTGGGTCGCAAACTGCGCGCCCGGCGCGGTCATCTGTGCCAGGGTTCTGGCCAGCGGCCCGGCGACCGCGTGAAGCACCACCAGTTGCACACCCTGCCCGCCACGCGACCCATAGGCTGGTGAGGGTGGCGCGAATGGCACCACGGCGAACCCCTCGGTCAGGGGTGGGGCGTGATCTCCCGGTACCACCACTGGCGCAGCCGGGGTGCTGGCGCTGGTGGTTGGGGCGGCTCCCAGCGCCCCGGCCGCAGCGGTGGAAGCGCTTCCCGACGGCGACCGGCCCTGTAGAACCGCCAGGTCGCTCAGGCGCCGCACCCGGCTCCAGTTTGGCACCAGGTTGAACAGCGTGTCGAGGGCGTAGATTTGCAGCGCAAAGGACGCCCCTTCGATCTGGAGTTGATACGAGCCGCAGAGAGGGGCGCCGATGTTGAAGGAGCGGGCCAGTTGATGGAAGGCCCAATCGGGGCGATAGGTGGAACCGGCCTTGCGATAGGTTGCAGCCAGCAACGCTTCGCGCAACCGGAGCGTCGGCTGGTCGGCGGCCTGCGCCAGGCGGCTGAGCAGCCGCACATCGGCGTAGTTCGAAGTGGGACTGTACAGCGTATCAACGGCAAAAACCTGATAGGCCCACTGGCGCCCGTCCACATTCATAATCTCGCTCGTGCCGATCGGCGGCCCGAGGCGGTTGATAACGGCAAACTGGTGGAAGGCCCAGTCGGGGCGCAAGGGGGAGCCGCCTGCCTGGTAGGTGCGTTCGAGCAACTCGCGCCCGAGGCCAGACGGTGGAATGCTCCCGCCCAGGAGGGCGGAGAGGGTTTGCACGTCACCCCAGTTCGGCACCTCGACGAAGAGCGTATCGCGGGCAAAGGGCTGGTAGTTGATGCGCTTGCCGGCGATCGTCGCTGTCACGCTCGGTCCCATAGGCATTCCCAGGCCCTGCTGCACGGCGTACTGGTGAAAGGCCCAGGCCGGGTTGTAGCCCTGCGAGCCGGCCTTGCAGCGGTAGCTCTGGTCGAGGAGCGCTTCGAGCAGGCGTTCATCGGAGGGGAGGATGCCGGGTGGCGGCGGCGGCGGTGGTGGGGGCGGGTCGGCGCCGGCCAGGTAGGCTTCGACCTGCGTCCAGACCCACTCTTTGGATACGGCCCAGCCGGGACAGCTCTTGATACTGGTGTAATCGCGGTGAAACGAGATCAACCGGCGCGGGGGGATCTGGAGCCGGCGCGAGAGTTCGCCCATCACCGCCAGGGCGTGCCGCCAGGTCACTCCGTCGGGCAGGCGCGTGTCGAAGTACCCCACCATTTCCAGGCCGATCGAGTACCAGCCCTGGGCCAGGGAGCCATTGCCGATACCGGCGTGCACGCCGATGCGTGACATTGGCGTGGCGAGCCAGATCCCATCCGCAGCCACGAAGATGTGCGGCCCTGCCGGCCAGCCCTGGTCGGCATAGAATCGCTGCATCCC
>Ga0209207_1001614_pt1 | contig 10102 bp, 8 predicted proteins | sample SaghotsprinmetaG_FD_184140 | JGI IMG/M metagenome (GOLD analysis project Ga0209207, IMG submission 184140) | Hot spring microbial communities from South Africa to study Microbial Dark Matter (Phase II) - Sagole hot spring metaG (SPAdes) (version 3) | ecosystem: Environmental > Aquatic > Thermal...
CCATCACGAACATGAAGCGGATCAGCAGCCAGCTCACCTTGTTGACGCCGGACTGGAAGGCCGTGGGCGCGCGGTCGGTGGCGGTGACGCGGGAAGCCAGCGCGCCGAAGTAGGTGGTGTTGCCGGTTCCGAGCACCACGGCTGTGGCCGAGCCGGACACCACGTTGGTGCCCATGAACAGGATGTTGTCCAGCTCCAGTGGGTTGATCGCCTTGGCGTCACGCTGGACGGCGAATTTCTCGACCGGCATCGACTCACCGGTCATCGCCGCCTGCGCCACGAACAAGTCCTTGGCGCTGAGCACGCGGCAGTCGGCAGGGATCATGTCGCCTGCCGACAGCACGATCAGATCACCGGGCACCAGCAGCTTGATCGGTAGCTCGATACGCTTGGCATCTTTCACACGCAGATGCGCGCCGTAATACTGCTCAAAAACCGGCGCGGCATCTTCGGACACATCACGGCGCATCACCGTCGCGGTGTTGCTGACCATGGCCTTGAGCGCATCGGCGGCCTTGTTCGACTTGGCTTCCTGCCAGAAGCGCAACAGGGTCGAGAGCACGACCATGGTGCCGATCACCACGGTAGCCTTCATGTCCTCTGTGAGGTAGGAGATGACGGCCAGCAGCGTCAGCAGCAGGTTGAACGGGTTCTTGTAGCAGTGCCACAGGTGCGTCCACCACGGCAGCGGCTTCTCGTGCTCGACCTCGTTCAGGCCGACGCGGGCACGAATGGTCTCGGCCTGCGACTCGGACAAGCCATCGGCATGGCTGTCCAGTTGCCGCAGCAAGGTGGCGGTCTCGGCCGTTGCGGCGCTGACTAGGGTCTGGGTCAGTTCCGGGGGCACTTCGCGGCTGACGCCGGTCTGTGCGAGGGTATCCAGCAGCGCCAGACGGCGGAAGTGTCTGGCAAGGTGGCGGGTACGCAGGAAGCCTGCGAACAACTCTTTCAATAGTGTGAAGTTCATTCTTGTTCTCCGGGGTGGCCTGCCCTATGCACACTGTTGAAAGCGTGCTCAGGCAGGCAGCCGATATTCAGGGTCTGGCATAGTTTGCTAAGGTTCTGTGACGGTCATGGCGTCACGGCAGGAATGGCGCTGACAGAAGCCGCAAGCCGATGGAGAACCATCGCTCCTCCGTACTGCCGCCGGCCCGGTTGCCGTAGGTGGTGTCGATCTGAAGGTGGTTGGGGATCAGCCAGTGCCGGAAGCCGACCTGGTAGAACGGCTTGCCCCGGTCCTGACCGAAGCCCTCGGCGATGAGCCATGTGCGTGCGGTCAGTTGCGTCTCCGAGCCGATACCCCAGGTCATCCTGTTTTCATGCCCAACCTTTTCGTGCAGCCAGCCGAGGTTGGTATGCAATACGAAGCGGTCGTCCCGGAAGGAGAAGCTGACCGGGACATAGGCGTAGAGGTCGCCGATCAGGTTGGTGTCAGTGTGGATAGCCGGATGGCGCACGTTACCGACGGCCAGTCCCACTCCCCAGCCGTTGGGCTCCAGGGGTTTGAAAATGGTCTTGCCCTGGAGCACCACGTCGGTGGTCTGGGTGCCGGTGGCGTCCTTGCCGAGGGCGCCGCCCAGCGTCACTTCCAGGTTGCCGGTGAAATTGCAGGCCGGTAGTGCCCAGTATTCCGTGCTGCCACGATTGTCCTTGACCCAGCTTTCGAGCTGACACGCCTTGGCATCGACGATGCGGGCATCGTCGGTAACCATTGGCCGCGCCGCTTGTGCTTGCGGGGCAACGAATCCGGCAGCCAAGACCCCGGCAAGGGCGGCCACCCCTCGGATGCGTGCACTAGGGCGCGAAACGATGAAATCAATACGCATGCTTACTCCCCGGCCAGTGCGCAAGTTCGCACAGCCGCAACGGTGCGGCCACGGATGTGACAGCACTCGAACTATCAAAAGGGAAGTAGCTGAAAGCCGCCGAGAACCGGCTGACTAATGCCACTACCCGCCAAGTTGGCAAGGTAGCGGCGAGATGGGAACCCGCGATTACCTTGCCTGTGGTTCGTCGATGCAAGATCGACTACTAGGACTGTCCACAGGAAGAACTCCGAAGTTAAAACGAATTGAATTGTAGCCCATCACAGAAGTGATGACAACATCCCCTCCAGGAGGATAGGATGACAGGACCATGACAACACACACTACCCATCCGGAGGTGATCAAGCGCCTCAAACGCGCCCATGGCCACTTGAAAAGCATTCTGACAATGCTGGAGGAAGGCAGAGGTTGTCTAGAGGTTGCGCAACAGCTCCAGGCGGTCGAGAAGGCCATCGGAAGCGCCAAACGGACGCTCGTTCACGATCACATTGAGCATTGCCTAGAAAGCTCGGTGCGCGAAGGCGCGGACAATGCGGACGAAACAATCCGCGAGTTCAAGGAAATCACCAAGTATCTGTAGCCCTGACTTGAATAAATCTGGCCGTTGACTCAGCCATGGACGTAGGTGGCCGTTTTTTATTGCAGTGGTGCTTCTTTAGTTGAGGGAGCCAGCATTAACCTCAACGCCGACCAGCGTTCCCGAAGAGGTGCCCTCATATTTGCTCCGAGCGAAGTTATTTTCAATTCGATCCATTTGGTTTGCTCTGATAGCTTATTGGTGCTCGACATGCGCCGAGCGGTGAAGCCGGGTGCGGTCAGCCAAAGCAAAGCCAAGACATTTTCAGTGTCTTGGCTTTTTGCATTTCTGGCCACCCGGTTTCAGCAAATCAAACCAACTGGAGAAACCAATGAACACGATGGAAGTGCGTCACGTTGCCAAATTCCCGATGGGGCAAATCGTCGCAACCCCTGCTGTTTTGCACCATCTGGAGCATCACGGCATCAACGCCAGCGATTATCTGAACCGTCATGTTCGGGGCGATTGGGGTGACATACCGGCAGACGACGCCAAGGAGAATGAATTCGCTCTGACACGCAGGCTGAGGATTATTTCGAGTTACGTGATTGAGGGCGAAAAGGTTCTCATCATCACCGAGGCAGATCGAAGCGTTACCACGCTGCTTTTCATCTCTGAATACTGACCTTCTGCGGCAAATCAACCGCCAGCCAGGAACTGAACCAGCCGCGCACGTCGCGGCTTTTTTTCGCCGCTTGGCGTCGGCACATTCAATATGTGTCGGCGTCAGCGGCAACCGAAAAAGCGAGTGAACCAATGAGCAAAAACACACCTTCCAAGCCGGATAACGGCAAGCCGCTGGAGGAAATGACGGCTGCTGACTTTGAGCGTGCGTCCCGCGCCGCCTCCACGCGCAGGGAGAATGCCAAGGACGTTCGATACTTCGTGCAGCAGGGCGGTGAATTACCGGCTTCCCCCGCCGTTATGGTGGCTTGGCTGACCAAAGTTGCCAGCCAGTTAGCCCCAGCCACTATTCAGCGGCGCATGGTATCGGTGGGGCAATGGCACAGAGAGAACGGCTATTCCTCGCCGCTGGATGATCCGCAAGTCAAAAGGGTGTTCTCCGGCATTGGCCGAACGGTGGGATTAGCGCAGCGCACAGTCGCCCCGTTGGTGCGGGATGACTTACTGGCGGTGCTGGCGGCTGTTGAGCGGCAGAAGCCAATGCGAGCGGCCAGAGATTCGGCTTTGCTGCTGGTGATGTTCTGCGCGGCTTTGCGGCGCGGCTCTGCCATCAATGTGCAGGTGGAAGACATCACTGAGCATGAACTCGGGATCGACTTGATTCTGAGGCGCAGCAAGACCGATCAGGCGGGCAAGGGCTTGGTTGTCAGCATCCCATATGCCCAAGGATCAAAATGCCCGGTTAAGGCCATCGCAAAGTGGCGCGAGCTTTCTGGAATCACCACCGGCTATCTGTTCCGCAGCGTCAACAAGCACGATCAGATTGGGGATGACAAGCTGCACGCCGACTCCGTGTGCCGGATCGTCAAGCATGCCGTCAAACTCGCCGGTCTGGACGAAAGTAAATACAGCTCTCATTCCGCACGGGCAGGATTCGTGACCTCCGCCGCCTCTGCACAGATGCCGTTGGCCGAGATTGCGCAGGTCACCAAGCATAGAGGGATGCAGAGCCTGCAACGCTACCTGCGCGTGGTGGATCAGCGCAGGACGAAATCCTTGCTTTGAGGCAGCGGAGGCGGCGCGATCACCACTCCGCCGCCTCTGGTTCTGCGGGAACTTCCGGCGTTTGGTCAGAACCTGCCGCGTCAGCCGGAATGCACTTCTTCGGGATGATCTGAATCGTTCCGTCATCCCTCAAGCGGATGCGCACCCAATCGCCAGCAGCAAGGCCCGCCGACTCCATCAGCGCAGACGGTATCCGGCAGCCCACCGAGTTGCCCCACTTGGTCAGTTTCTGCATCTTGCACCCCGTGTAAACGATGTATAGCCATGAAATTGTCGGAGTCGTCGGCGCGGCGACGCCATGACGCGAGCCGTCGTTGCGCCGAGCTGATCGGTGTCAGCGCGGGCACATCGGCTGGAGTGAGGGGGCGCTCTATCCGGTACCGAAAAAACCGCCCACAGCCAAGAATTCTCCTAACTGAGAGCGCGGTGCTTTCAGTCTTTTGGAGGTTCTATGGAAATCGAACACAGCGAAACGATACGCCCTTTGGTTGAGGCGCCTTTCTTCGAGAGTAGCGACAGTCCGCCGCTCTTCATTGCCTACATGCGCGAAGTAGGGGGCGTCATGCTTAACTACCTTACGCCGTCGAGGCCCGATGCAGAACCAGTCCGCATCACAGCAAGCCGCTCTGAAATGACGATTGATGAGTTGCAAACGCAGGGTGCGGTAAATATGGCAACGATCGAGACGCTTCGTGCAGTGGGGAGAGGGATTCTTAACCGCAATATCGACACCTTCATCGTGACGCGCCAGATCAAGCCGCTGACGAAGAATCGTGCCGAACGCCGCAAGCGTCGCAAGGACGATTCGGAGGAAAGCGACAACGCATTCGCTTTGTCCAAGGGCTGGCTGACTGTTCCGCAGGCGGCGAAACGCTTTCCTTTCACTGAAGGGGCTATCCGTCACATGATTTTTCAGGCCGAAGCCTACGTCAGAGTGAAGAAGCGTCCGTCGAAAGCGAGTTCGACCAAGAAGAAGCCTCACGTCCCCGATGGCTTCCTCGACGTGATTGTGAGGATTCCCAATAAGCGCCGGGTTTTTCTCGATGAGAAGAAGTTCGCCGCATGGATGGCTCAGTCGCAAGGTGTTTAGGCCAGTCCGAAAAAACCACTCATTAATTAACCAGCGAAGCTGCCATGTCGTCATTGATTAATCGCTAGTGCCAGTTTGTAGCCCTAGAGATTGATGATGTGATTACCAGTCTGGACCTTATAGGCTTGATGGTCTGTCTCCCCATTGTGGGTTGCGCGGCCATCGCGTCCATCACGGACGTTCGGCCAGATGCCCCAGCATGGCAGCTTCGCGCTTGGAGTTCAAAAATGTCTGATCGCGTGATTTTTATTTTGAAGAATGTGACTGCGGCAATTCGCGCCGCGTTCGCAGTGAAAGCTGAAAATTCGGAATCGAGTAAAGGCCCCATCAAGGTGGCCGAGCCTTCGGCTCTCTTTCCGAACGTGTCTTATTCGGTTGAGTCTAAAGGTGACAGTAGCCACGGCGAGGCCGTCGATCTCAAGATCGAAGTCGCCGCATCTACTGTTGTTGGCACCAACATCGTCTTGAATAACAACCCGTTTGAGCTGGTCAACACGACCATCAAGAACATGAACGTGAATCTGAAGCGGGCCGGATTCGCATCGGGGGAACGTATGCCCTTGAGTATGGCCGTTGCGGAGTTGCAGAACGCAGAGTTCACGTACCTCTTTCTCGGGGAGAATAGTGATGCGGCCCGAGACCTGTTGACGAAGATTAGCTTCCGTGTCCATGCCATTCACGGTGAAAAGGCGCAATCCGTTATCTCGTGCGACCGGGAGACGATTTACGCCAATCAGTTGCCCGAAGGTATGATTCGCGCCTACATCAAATGGGTAAAGGCCAAAGGGACTGTCTTGGAGACTGAAGACCCGGCGGCCCGCGCTGAGCTTGAATATTTGACGCCGGTACTGGTGCGGATTGAATACGTGGTGAACGGGCGCACCATCGGCAAAGGGATTTCAAGCCCTGACGGCAAACGTACTTTCAACCGCCGTGTTTCTAGCTGGAAGCATGAATCGCATAGTCCTGCTGACTGGGATCAGTCCCCTGCAAAGGCTGTATTCGGGTTCGTGCGTAAGGCGCTGTGGCTTGACCGCCCACTTGCTAGTGAAGCCGTTGCCCCCGAAAGTCTTGATATTTTGAAGCCGTATGCGGAGGTCTTGGCCTGGTACTTCGCGGGGAACGATCCGCAGGAGCATCCGTACTTCGCACACCTCGACAAAGAAAAGCGCAGCAAACGCTTCTCTGCTTGCAAGCAGGAGATCTACAAGGCGGGCCAGTTTGATATCACCATCCCGTGGGAGAAGGCCAAACTCCTTGCTGTTGATGGCCTTGGCGAGATTCTCACGTTCGAGAACCGCTTTCGCATCCCGCTGTGGCTTCGCCCGCATACTTTCACGCCGGAGGGGGTGGCGAAAGCCAATGGGAAGCTGTCTGCGCTGTACGCAGGCAAAGAGGGCGGTGCCAACGTTGAGGATGGCGAATGGGAAATGTCCACGCCCGCAGATGAGATTGATTTCGGCGAGCCGAACCGCAAAGGCCCGCCCAAGCCGACCTCTGCCACGCCCGCTTTTCAGCGCACCAAGCCCGGATTCGGTGTTCGCCGTTAGGCGCTGTCAGTGCAAACTCGGGCTACTTCTTGCTGCTTCTCCTGCGGCTGTCGAGGTAGTCACGAGTCACCAGTCTCAGATAGCCCTGTTCCTCAATCAATAATTTGGCCCGACGTTTAGCGTCGTTGACTTCCTTGCGTGCGGCATCAGGATCGCCTCGGTCCGTGAATGCGTCCGGAAATAATTGTCGAGCCACTTCAGTCGGGGTCACATTGCCGTAAGTCAGCGCGTCATACACCCTTAGCGTCTTAAATAGACCTGATTGGTTAACACGGACATCCGCAGGTTTCAGCCCGAATTCCCGCAGGTAGCCCAGCAAGACATCACGGGCAGCTCCCAACTGCGCATCTATCGCCGACAATCCTGCCGTCGTCACATTGTTCAGGTCGAACACCAAGGCGACCTCGTGCTGCTTGAGCACCACCCGGTATTCCTTGTCGCTATCCTTGGCCGCTTCGTACTCCCGAAACGCCTCGCTGAGCCAGAGGCAGCCGCTCGGGCTGAAATACCCTTCCTTGTACGGCTTGAACTCCCCCAGCCCCCAACTGCGTGCCATCCGCTGCTTGGCGCCCGCGGAGGCCTCAGCCAGTTCATCGCATTGACGCTGAAACTCCGGGTTTCGGCGCAAGAACTCCCACGCCCAGACGCGGAACGGCCATGCCTCCGGTGTCTTGGGGTAGGACTCGGGCTTTGTCCAGTCAGGCCGTGCCATCGTCGGCCTCCTTCTGCTGCGCGGGTGCAGCGCCAAGCCGTGACTGGAGCATCTTTTCCAGCACCTTGGAGATGTGGGCTTTGCTCAGGTGCGCGTACCGCTTCACCATCTGAAGGTCTTTGTGGCCCAGCACTTCGGCGATTTCCGGGGCTGTGGCACCCTCCATCGCCAGATAGCTTGCCGTGGTGTGGCGCAGATCGTGGAAACGGAAATGCTCGATGCCCGCACGTTCCAGCGCCGTTTCCCAAGACTTGCGCATCTGCACCGGACGATCCTTCGTGCGCGTACTCGGGAACAGCAATGCGGCCGTGTTGACCTTGCCGTGATTGGCCTTTTTATGTGCGTCGCGCAAGGCCCGAACCGTTTCAAACGCCTTGCCGGCCAGCGGCACGCCGCGGGGCTCGCTGTTCTTGGTCTGTTCGAGCAGCACCAGGGCAGTCGTATCGCCCTCAAACAGCACGTTGCGCCACCGCAAGGTCATGATCTCGCTGTAGCGCATGCCGGTGCCCACGGCCACCTCCAACACGGTCAGGAGGTAAGGGTTCTCAGATCGAGCGGCTTGCGTGCGCAGGCGCTCCAGTTCATCGGCGGACAGATACCGAATACGGTTGTTGCTGACCTTGGGCTTCTTGACCCGTGACATGGGCGACTCTGCCAGCCATTCCCATTCTTTTACCGCCACATTGAACACGTGGGACAGGAGCGCCATGTAGCGGAGTACCGTGGCCGGTGTCCGCTTTTTCTCTTTGCCAGTTGGGGTGACGAACGGTTGGCTAAGCAACTCGTCTCGGCACTTCCCGATGAGGGCGGGCGAAACGTCTTGAAGGTTGTAGCGACCGAGCTTTTCTTTCCACCAAGTGAGCTGCGGCCCTTGGTCACGCACCCGCTTGGGTTTCAAGGGGATCAGAACGTTCGTCCGATATTCCTCGATTAGCTCGCTCATCAGGCGCTTTTGCGCTACCTTTTGCGGCAGGAGTCGGCCGTCGTTGATTTCGGATTCGGCCTTTTTTGCCCAGTTCTCGGCGTCAGTCTTCTTGTCGAAGGTCTGAGTCAAAGGCGGGTGGCCGCTGATACGAATTTGAACGTGGTAAGAAACCTTACCTTTGCTGTTGATGCGTTTTCTAATGCTTGCCATGTCGTGCCCCTCTTACGCCAGCAGCGTGGAGATGGCACATCGGCGCATCGTTTCGAGTGTCCCTGACTGTCGCGGCGGTTTGTTCAGACTGTGCCACCAGTGTGCCAGAAACGAATAAGCGCGCCAACCGGCGCGCTTAACTTGTTGATTTTGCTTGTGCTTTTCAGTTTGTGAGCGTTGCATTACGAATCAGTTGCTCTACCAACTGAGCTACAACGGCACAGGCCACCCGACGAGCAGCACAGCGTAGAATTATAGCTTTTCCCCCTGGCTTCAGGCAACAAGGCTGCGACAAATGAATTTGCTGCGCGCGCTGGCAACGGTCAGCGGCATGACCCTGCTCTCCCGTATCCTCGGTTTTGTCCGGGATTTCGTCATTGCCCGGGCATTCGGCGCCGGAGCGGCGACCGATGCCTTTTTCGTGGCCTTCAAGCTGCCCAACCTGTTGCGGCGGATGTTCGCCGAAGGCGCTTTCTCCCAGGCCTTCGTTCCCATCCTCGGCGAATACAAGAATCAGCGCTCGCCGGAAGATACGCGGACGCTGGTCGACCATGTCGCCAGCCTGCTGTCGATGGCCCTGTTCGTCATCACCGCCATTGGCGTGGCCGGAGCACCGCTGCTGGTCTGGCTGTCGGCGCCGGGCTTCGCCGACGACGTGGGGAAATTCGAACTGACGGTGGCGCTGACCCGGGTGACTTTCCCCTACATCCTGTTCATGTCGCTGGTCGCGCTCGCCGGCGGCATCCTGAACACCTGGAGCCGTTTTGCCCTGCCGGCATTCACGCCGGTGCTGCTCAACCTCTCCTTCATCGGCATGGCCCTGTTTGCCGCGCCCTACTTCGAACCGCCGGTGATGGCACTGGCCTGGGCGGTGTTCCTCGGCGGCTTCCTGCAACTGCTGATCCAGATTCCGGCATTGCGCCGCATTTCCATGCTGCCGCGGCCGTCGATCAACTGGCGGGCCGCCTGGGCCGATCCCGGCGTCAGACGGATCAGCACCTTGATGTTGCCGGCCCTGCTCGGGGTCTCGGTGTCGCAGATCAGCCTGTTGATCAACACCATCTTCGCCTCCTTCCTGCAGACCGGCAGCGTCTCCTGGCTCTATTACGCCGACCGGCTGATGGAATTTCCGTCCGGCCTGCTCGGCGCCGCCCTCGGCACCATCCTCCTGCCGTCCCTGTCGCGCTGCCATGCCCGGCAGGATTTTGCCGAGTACTCGCGCCTGCTCGACTGGGGACTGCGCCTGACTTTCCTGCTCGCGGCGCCGGCCGCGCTGGCGCTCGCAATCCTGGCCGTGCCGCTGATTTCGACCCTGTTCTTCCACGGCGCCTTCACCGCCAACGACGTCTGGCAAACCCGCCATGCACTGATCGCCTATTCGGTCGGCCTGACCGGGCTGATCCTGGTCAAGGTACTGGCACCGGGCTTCTACGCCCGGCAGAACATCCGCACACCGGTCAAGATTGCATTGATTTCGCTGGCTGCCACCCAGGCCATGAACCTGGCGTTCGTCGGCTGGATCG
>Ga0209207_1001616_pt1 | contig 10090 bp, 8 predicted proteins | sample SaghotsprinmetaG_FD_184140 | JGI IMG/M metagenome (GOLD analysis project Ga0209207, IMG submission 184140) | Hot spring microbial communities from South Africa to study Microbial Dark Matter (Phase II) - Sagole hot spring metaG (SPAdes) (version 3) | ecosystem: Environmental > Aquatic > Thermal...
AAGCCTTGGCACAGCTGAAAGAACGGAACTATGCCGAGAAGTATCGGGCGCTCGACCAGCCCATTCATCTCATCGGCGTCGAGTTCAGCAAGGAGAAGCGACAGGTGGTGGCGATGCAGGTCGAGACCTTGGCAGGTTGGGCGGATGAGCGCCGTGCTGATGGGGCTGACTTTCGAGAAAACGTTGAAAGAATGGCTGCGCGGGCGCATCGCGGCGTTGCGCGGTGCTCGCTCCCTCGTTTATCTCATCGATAGGCTTTGGTCGCTGCGCACCGCGCACCTTGGCTGCTGCTGCGCTGGTCGGCGTGAAAATCACTCGAAAGGCATATTTCTCAGTGTCGATTTTCATCTTCCAGGGGTGGCGGCAACCAGGGGTGGTGACAACCACCATGATCGTTAGCTGATCCGACTGTCCGAAAAACCGGAACCGCCGCACGAGGAACCCTGAGACAGGGGAGTGCTATCATCCGTTGCCCTGCCGGCACCGCCGGTATTCCGAATGAATCGGGCGCTCGTGCATGTTCGACCGCTGCCTGCAAATCAATCTCCAGCAAGGTTTCGGTGGCGGCGAAGTCTATGCCGCCACCTTCGCGCGTACGATCGCCGCTCTCGGCATCGAATCGCTGCTGCTGGTGCACCCGCGCGCGACAGCCTGGGCGCGGTTGCCGCTCAATGGCGTGCGCGTCGTCTCTGGCGAAGAGCCGACCGATCTGGCACTGCCGCCAACCTGGATCGTCTGCCATCATCGTTTGCCGGAGCCATCGATAGCAGCCTTGAAGGCGCATGGGCATTTCGTCACCGCTTTCGCCCACATGCCTCTTTATGGCCGCGATCCGGCCCCGCTGCGCCCTTTCCAGTGCATCTACGCCGTGTCGCATCACGTCATCGCCAGCCTGCATGCGGCGGGTATCGATCGGGTCTATCCCGAGCCGCTCTGGGGCGTTGCCGCGCTCGACCGCGAAGGCGGTGGCGGCCCGATCCGCCGGTGCTCGCGTTACGACTGGGACCGCCGCAAACTGCGCGACCGCCTGCTCGGCGCGCTCGAGCCGCTCTGGCGCTCATGGCAGACCGAGCGCACCCTGGTGCGCCGGCCGGGATTCACGCTCGGCATCGTCTCCCGCCTGACCCCCATCAAGCAGTTCCCGCTGCTGTTCCGTTACCTCGCGCCGATACTGGCACGCCACCCGGAGGCCAAGCTGGAAATCTTCGGCAGCGGCGGCTATGCCTCGGTGCGCGACCTCGACCGCGAGCTGCGTCTTTTGGCCAGACGGGTGCGTTTCTGGGGCGAACAAACTGACGTCAAGGCCGTCTATGGTCAGATCGATGCCTTGCTGACCGGCTTGCCGGAAAAAGAAGCGTTGGGGCTCAACGTCATCGAAGCCCAGGCCTGCGGCGTTCCGGTGCTGGCCCCCGATGCACCGCCTTTCGACGAGACGGTGATCGATGGCGTGACCGGCTTGCGCTACCGCGATCCGCGCCTAGACCAGGGCGTCGGCTTCGAAGCGGCGCTGATGCGGATGATCAGCGGCCAGTTCCGCTTCGACGCGCACCGCGCTGCGCCGCATCTGGCCAGGTTTTCCCGTCAAGCGTTCACCGAGCGGGTCGCCCGGCTGGTCGCGAGTGTCGAATCCATGCAACCGCAGGAAATGGAACCATGACTATTTCGCCGGACCCGTTGCGGGCGATCGTCATCAATCTCGAAAGCGCAGTCGGGCGGCGGCGGTTGATGAGCGCCCAGCTCGATTGGCCCGGCATGCCGGCTCATGAATTTTTCGCCGCGATCGATGGCCGTCGACTCGATGCAGAATGCCGCCGCGCCCTGTACGACGAGGCCGCCGCAATGCGCCACGACAGACCGCTCACCGCCGAAGAAATCGGTTGCGCCGCCAGTCATCTGGCGGTCTATCGGCTGATCCTGGAGCGGAACCTGCCGGCAGCGCTGGTGCTGGAAGACGATGCCTTGCTCGGCCATCAGTTCCCCCAGGTGCTGGCCAGCATTCTCGCCATGCTCGAAGCGTCGCGCCCGCAGGTGATCTTGCTGTCCCATGTCGGCCGCTATTCTGCCTGGCGCAGCCAGCGGCTCGACCGGCTTCACCGCCTTTGCCGCCCCTATTCGGCCTTCGGCGCCCATGCCTATGTGATTACCCGGGCCGGCGCCCAGGTCATGCTGGAAATCCTGCAACCGATCCATACCGTCGCCGACGACTGGCGCCATGTCATGCGCAGCGGCCACATCGATCTGCGGGCGGTGGTGCCTTATGTGGTCGGCACGATACCGGCAGCGCGGGACTCGCAGATCGGCGACGGGCGCTTCGCCCTGCCGCGCAAGCGCTCCGCCCTCCATCGCTGGCTGTACAAATATCTGTGGATGAAGCTGTTGTTCCAGATCGTCGCCAAGCCGCTGCTACGGCTGAAGAAACAGGAATCGAGCTGGTGATCGGCCGTCCGGAATGGGCCGACATGGGCGAGTCGCCACTGGTGCGTGTCGGCCTGGCGGCGGCAGCGATCCATCTCGTCGTGCTGCCGCTGGGCCATGTCACCGCCGTGCGCAGTCTCTCGCTGGCGCTGGCTCTGGCGGTCGCGGTCATCGTCTGGTGGCGGGACGGTGCCAGATGGCCACCCCTGGCGGCCTTGTTTCCCGTCTGGCTGGCGGCCGCTTGCCTGTCGCTGCTCAGTACGACCGACTTTTCTGCCTCCATCGCTGCCATCTACGGCGAAATCGTTCGCTCGGCGTTGGTGTACTTCGTCTATTTCACCCTCTGCCGCCGGGCGAATGCGCTAGCGCCCCTGGCCTGGGCCACGGCCATCGGCTCCCTGCTGCTCGCCGGCCTCGCCCTGCACATGGCGGTGACGAACGATCGTTGGGTGCATGGCGTTCTGCCGGCGCTCGGCGACTATGCGACCACCGCCGTCACTTTGATCCCGCTGCTGGTCGTCGTCATCTGGCACGCGGACATGAAGCTGCGCTCCATCTCGGCCCTAGCGCTGGCTGGACTGATCGTCGGCGGCTACCTCACCTACAGCCGTGGTTTCTGGCTGACGCTGTTTTGTGCCGTAGCGACGGTCGCCGTCGTATCGGCTTGCCGCAGCCGACGTCTAGGCTGGAAAACGGTCTTGAGTCTGACGATCGCAGGCATCCTCGCCATCGCTCTGGCCGCCCTGGTTGCCGAACAGCGCGGCAGTACTCTGACGCGCTTCGCCGATCGTTCGGCCATCTACCTGCCGGTCGCACTGAAGATTTTGCACAACCCACTCACCGGCACCGGCTACGGTCACGAAACCGATCGCGCCTGGTATCGCACGGTTCCCGGCATGGACAGCCAGGTGTTTCACGCCCATAACATCGTCCTCAGCTATCTCGACCAGATGGGGCCGCTCGGACTGCTCGTGGTCTTCGTCATCTTCGGCCTGCCAGCGCGTCATTTTCTCGACCGAAGGCGTCGGCGAGAGACAATCCCCTTCGCCCTGGCCGGACTGGCTTTGCTCGCCACCGTCTTCGTGAAGAACAATCTGGACTTCTTTTTCACCGGCGCGAATCTGTGGCTCTTTTTCGCTCATCTCGGTATTTATTCCGGATGGATTGCATGGGGCGAGGAAATGGCGCAGGCAGGACGACAGCCGACGAGGGCTGGCGGACAGCCGTAGTTCGGGCTATACATGACTCGAACCAGCGAGGGCTAAGCCGACTTCCTGCCAGACACGCTCGACCGAGATTTCGGCCATCGGCGTGGCGAAGCTGCACTCGGCTTCCGGGCGTGGATGATCGATGGCATGCAGCAGTGGGTGTTCCAGCGGCGCGAAGCGGCGGGACGGCGACTGGCAGTGATAAAGGGCGATGAGCGGAATGTCGAAGCAGCCCATGATGTGCGTCGGGCCGGTATCGACGCCGATGTACAGATCGAGCCGGCTCATCAGCGCTGCCGTCTGGCGTAGTCTGAGCTGACCGGCCAACAGCGTCGCATGCGCGCCAAGCCGTTTTTTTAACGTGCCGGTGCGTTCGTGTTCGCGGCTGCCGCCAAAGATCAGGAAATGGCTCTGCGGCCAAGCGGCGAGGATGCGCTGGCAGAGCGCGATAAAGTTCTCGATTGGCCAGTCGCGCCAGGCCTTGGTCGGGAAGCTGGCAACCTGCAGGCCGATCAACGGCACAGCGTCGGCCGATAAGCGTGCGGCAAGGAAGTCGCTGGCCCAGTGTGCCTCGGCATCGGTGACGCGGTAAGAAAGCCGCATGCCCACCGGTTGGATGCCGATCGCTTCCGGCAGCGCCAGCAGCGCGGCGGCGCCATGCCGGCCGGGGGGCGGCGGTTCGACACAGGGATCGAGGCGTTGATCGAGGGCCGGTTCGTTCTGACGGAACGCCACGACGCGCCGTGCCACGCGCAAGGCATAGGTCACCAGCGGCTTGTCGTAGCCGAAGACGAAGGCGAGATCGTAATGCCGGCCCGGCAGATGACCGCACCAGAGGGCGCGCTGCTTGTTGATGCTGCCCACCCGGGCCAGGAAAGGCAGATGGTGCAAGACTTCGGCACGCTTGGGGTGGGCAAGGCAGGTGATTTCGGCCTGCGGATGAGCGGCGGCAATGGCACGCAGCGCCGGCGTGGCGAGCAGCGTATCGCCGATGCGGGTGACGTGGATGACGAGGATACGGCGAATTTCGCTCATACCGGCTGCACGGCAGCGGCGAACACTGCCTCCATGCGATCGAGCATGGTTTCGAGGCCGAACTGTGCTCGCGCCTTTACGCACGCGGCCGTGCCGAGACGGGCAGCGAGTTCCGGGTCGGCGATCAGCCGCGCGAGCGCCTGGGCCAATGCGGCGGTGTCGCGGGGGGGGACGATCAGCCCCGTTTCGTGGTCAACGATGGCTTCGGTGATACTGCCGATGGGCGTCGTGACGATGGGCAGGCCGACCAGCATGGCCTGCAGCAAGGCCTGCGGTACGCCTTCGTTGGCGTAGGAAGGTAGACAGAAGATGTCCAGCGCTTGCAACCAGCGCTCCGGATTGCGCTGCTGGCCGGTGAAACGCACGCGGCGGCCGAGTCCCATCGCTTTTGTCTTCTCTTCTAGCGCCTGGCGGCGCGGGCCATCGCCGACGATCAGCAGCTGCGCCTCGGGCGCAGCGAGGCGGGCGAAGGCGTCGAGCAAGTCATCGTGCCCCTTCCAGCTACGCAAGGTGGCAACGATGCCGAGCAGGCGCGTGTTCTCGTCGAGCCCCAGTTCGCGCCGCGCGGCGCTCCGGTCGGCGGGGCAGAAGCGTCGTGTGTCGATGCCGGTGGGCACCGAGGTAATGCGCGCCGCGGGAAAGCCGTTGTCGGCGACCAACTGCGCTTTCAGCTTCGTGCCGGTGGTGACGATGTGGCGCGTCGCGCGCAAGTAGAGCCAGCGTGTGGCGGCGTTGTCGGGTACGGCCGCCGAGATGTGGCGCGTGCGCACGATCGGCGGCGCATCGCGGTGGAACAGGCACGCCAGCGCGGCAAGCCAGCTGTCGGTCGAGCTGTGGCTATTGATGACATCGACGCGATGCGTCGCCAGATATCGGCGCAGCGCAAGCAGGCCGCGCCAACTCCTGCGCCCGATGGGCAGTGCCTGCGCCGGCACGCCGTAACGGGCGGCCTCGGCGAAGATGGGCGCCTCGGCCGGGCACAACAGGTTGACCTCATGACCGCGCGCGATCAATCCTCTGGCTTCGGTGAGGATGCGGATCTCCTGGCCGCCCCAACCGCAGGAGGCTTCGGTATGGACGATTCTCAAGCGGCGTTCTCCGCGAATTGCAGCCGATGAAGTTGGGCATAGGCGCCGTTGCGGGCCAGCAGTTCGGCGTGGCTGCCGATCTCGACGATGCGCCCTTGGGCCAGCACGGCGATGCGATCGGCACGTTCGATGGTCGATAGCCGGTGAGCGATGACCAGGGTCGTGCGTCCCCGCATCAACTCGTCGAGTGCGGCCTGCACCTGGCGTTCGGCTTCGTTGTCCAGTGCCGAGGTGGCTTCGTCGAGGATCAAGATGGGCGCATCTTTCAGCACCGCCCGCGCGATGGCGATACGCTGACGCTGGCCGCCGGAGAGGCGGGCGCCATGTTCGCCGATCGGCGTAGCGAAACCCTGCGGCAACGCCTGGATGAAGTCGAGCGCATGGGCGGCGCGCGCCGCGGCCTCGATGGCCTGCGGTGATGCGTTGGACATGGCGCCGAAAGCGATGTTGGCGGCGATGCTGTCGTCGAACAGCAGCACTTCCTGACTGACCAGGGCAATGTTGGCGCGCAGGCTGACGATGGACAGATCGAGGATGTTGTGGCCGTCGATGAGGATGCGGCCGCGATCGGGGGAAAAAAAGCGCGGCACCATGCCGGCCAAAGTGGTCTTGCCGCCGCCCGATGGACCGACCAGGGCGATGGTTTCGCCGGGGTGGATGGCGAGATCGATACCGACCAACGCGGCGCGCGCGGCACCGGGATAGGTGAAATGGACGTCCTCGAATACCAGTTCGCCGCGCGCTCGCCCCAGGGTCTGCCGGCCCCTGTCCTCCTCCGGCCGTTCATCGAGCAGCTGGAAAACGCTTTCGGCCGCCGCCAGGCCCCGCTGCAGGGGCGCGTTGATGTCGGCCAGATGCTTGAGCGGCGCGATGAGCATCAGCATGGCGGTGATGAACGAAACGAAGCTGCCAACCGTCGTGCCGGTCGTTTGCGACTGGATGAGGGCGATCCAGACCACCAAAGCCAGCGCGATGGCGGCCAGCATCTGGACGAGGGGTACGACGGCGGCAGCGGCGATGGCCTGGCGCATCGCATGGCCGCGCAGGGCGTTGTTGATCTTGTCGAAGCGCTGTGTCTGCTGGGCCTCACCGCCGAAGATCTTGATCACCTTTTGGCAATGAATGGTTTCGAACAGGGTCTGGTTCATCGCCGCCAGCCCGGCCTGGGCGGCACGGCTTTGCTGACGCAGGCGGTTGCTGAAGGCGCGCATGACCAGACCGGAGAGGGGGATCAGCGTCAGACTGATCAGCGTCAGCTGCCAGTTGAGATAGAGCAGCCAGGCCGTCAGGCCGACGATGGCCAGGCTGTCGCGCAGACCGACCGTGATCACCGTCGTCGCCGCCGATGAAACCCCTGAAACATCGGAAGCGATTTTCGTTACCGGGATGCTGCTGGCGTAGCGCAGATGATAGGTGGCGGGTAGGCGAACGAGGCGGGCGAACATCTCGCGGCGCAGATCGGCGATGACGCGGTTGGCGACCCAGGCAAAAGCATAAGAAGCCAAATAGCCCAATAGGCCCCGCACGAGAAAGATCGCGATGATAGCCAGCGGTGCGAGATAAAAGAGCTCGTCGCGTTCTCCGGTCGCGAAGCCGCGATCGAGCAGCGGCTTCATTAGCGCGGGAAACAGCGGTTCGGTCGCGGCGACGCCGACCGTCGCCAGCAAGGCAAGGGTGAAGACGCGCCAGTAGGGTTTGACGTAACCGAGGAGGCGAAGATAGATCTGACGGCTGCTGGCCGGCGGTGGGGTCATGAACGAAGGTGCAGGAAACTCGGCCGTGGATTATAGGCCGCGGCCGTGGTCGGCCGTCGGCAGCAGGCTACGGTAAAGGGCGATCATCTGTTCGGTCATCGCTTCGAGTCCAAGGTGGGCCACAGCCGCGCGCGCCGCCGGACGCATGCTGACGGCGATCCCCGGTGCGGCCAGCGCATCGAGATGCCTGGCGAGCGCTGCCACATCGTCGGCGGCGAAGACGAAACCGCTGATTCCCGGCTGGATCAGTTCGGCCGCACCGCAGGTGTCGGTGACGATCGCCGGCAAACCGCAGGCCAGCGCCTCCAGCACGGCGTTCGACAGCGGCTCGTAAAGGGTCGGCAGCACGAAGGCATCGGCGGCGCCCAGACAGGGGCGAACGTCCTGTTGTGCGCCGAGGAAATGGAAGCGGTCGGCCACACCCAGCCGCCGTGCCAGCGCCTGGTAACGCTGGCTGTGCTTGTCCTTGCCGACGATCCAGAAGCGGGCCATCCGGCAATGCATGCGCGCTGCCGCCTCGATCAGCGTCGCCACACCCTTGCGGGCAAAGCCCGAGCCGACATAGACGAAGACAGGAGTGTCGTCGGCGATGTCCAGCCGTGCCCGCAGGTCGTGGCGATGGCGCAGGGCCAGATCGGGATGAAAGGCAGCGAGATCGAGGCCGTTGTAGATCACATGCAGCTTGCCGGCATCGACCTGGTAATGGCGGACGATGTCGTCGCGCACCATGCGCGAGACGCAGATTACCGCCTTCAAATGCGGATCGCGGAACATGCGCGCCTCGGCAGCGAGAAGGTAACGATGCCAGGGCGAGCAGCGCAGCCACAAGCGGCCGAGCCAACCCGCGCGCCGGCGCCGCTGTGCAAGCCAGGCGGCATGGACGCCATCGCCGGCGCGGAACAGATCGCAGCCGGCGATGCGCTCGAGGCTTTGGACGACATCGAAATCACCGTTGGCGATCGCGCGCCGGACACAGCGGGCGAAACCGGCATCGCGCCAGAGGCGGCCGATGAAGAAGGGGTTGCAGCGTATGCCTTGCCTATCGCCATCGGCCGGCCATTGGCGCGCGATCACGGTCACTGCGACGCCCTGACTCTCCAGCGCCTTCAGCGCCCGTTCGACGAAGCGCTCGGCGCCGCCGTAGGGCGTGTACTTCTGCCGCACGATGGCCAGTTTCATTCTGCCCCTTCGGAGAGTAGTTTCCGGCAGGCGCTCAGCACCTCGGCCACCGGCAGTTCGCTCAGACACTCGGCGAGTTTGCCGCCGCCACAGCCATCGAGACCGCAAGGGCGGCATGGGTGCCGCGCCGAGGCGACGATGCGGTGTTCGACCTGCCAGGGCGCCCACTCGATATCGCCTGAGGGGCCGAATAGGGCGACGACCGGTGTGCCCATCGCGGCAGCGATGTGCATCGGCGCCGAATCGACGCCGACAAACAGGCGCGCTTGGGCGGTGAGCGCTGCCAGTGTGAGCAGATCGAGTTGGCCGGAAAAATCGAAAGTCAGCCCGCTCGGCACGGCGGCTGCGGCGATGATTTGCGCCACCATTTGCCGTTCGCTGGCCTCGGGCGCGCTCGTGAACACCAGCGGCCAGCCTTGCGTGGCCAGAACGCGGCTCAGCGCGGCGAATTTTTCCACTGGCCAGCACTTGAAGCGCCAGCGCGAGGTGGGGTGGATATGGATGAAGTGATTGGCGCTCAGGCCATGTGTGGCGAGCAGCGCCGCGATGTGCGCCTCGGCCGCAGCACCCGGGCAGAGCACGAGCGGCTTGTCGGCCGGATCGACAATGACCCCAACTCGGCGCAGTGCATCGAGATGGCTTTCGACGGTATGGCGCAGCGGATGTGAGGCGCGGGGGTAGAGATGGGTGAAACTGGCTCGCCAGATGCGGCTCGACCGTTGCGGTGCGACCGAAAAGCGCGGCCGGAGCAGCCGGCTGAGCCATGCGCCACGCCAATGCGGCCCGAGCACGACGAGCAGGTCATAGCGGCGGGCGAAAAGCGTGGCGAGCAAAGTGGCTTCGGCACGCCACCGCTGTCCCTGGGCGCGCCGGCTGCGGTCGACGCGATGCACCTGCGCGATGGCGGGATGGTGGCGCAGCAAGGGCGCCGTGTCGGCATAGACGAGGGCGTCGAGCTCGCAGTGCGGCGCGCAGCGTTTGAAGGCCGAGAACACTGGCGAAGCGAGCAGTACATCGCCGTGATGGCGCAGCTTGACGATCAGTGCACGGCGCAGTTCGGCAAAGGGCAGCGGGAAGGGGGCCGGCATGGCGGCGGAGAACAGTGAGGAAAACCAATCATCTTATCGTGAAAGAACCCCCTTGATGGGCGAGCTGCACCCTGGCGCGATGTGACGCCATAGTGCGGGGGTATGTGGGGATCAGGCGGCGCTGGGTTTTGCGATGAAGCCGTGTTTGACGAGCATTTTGATCCAGCGCGGTGCGTTGCGGCTGACCATCAGTGCTTCGTAATCGACGCTGCGATCCTGGTAGGGGGTGTTGCTGGCGAGCATGGCAAAGAGGGTGCGCAGCATCTTGTGGGCGAGCGCCACGATGGACTTTTTGTGGCCCTTGCGGATGGCAAGCGCGGCGA
>Ga0209207_1001620_pt1 | contig 10083 bp, 11 predicted proteins | sample SaghotsprinmetaG_FD_184140 | JGI IMG/M metagenome (GOLD analysis project Ga0209207, IMG submission 184140) | Hot spring microbial communities from South Africa to study Microbial Dark Matter (Phase II) - Sagole hot spring metaG (SPAdes) (version 3) | ecosystem: Environmental > Aquatic > Thermal...
CCGTTACTGGCTGCTGGCACGCAACAGCTTCACGCTCGCCGCGACGAGCGCCGTGCTCGCCGCGCTCCTCGCCGTGCTGCTCGCCTATGCCGCCCGTCTGGCCCGCTCGCCCTGGCCGAAAATTGCCACCCGGCTGGTCGGGCTAGGCTACGCCGTGCCCGGTTCGGTGATCGCCGTCGGCGTGCTGATCCCGGTCACCCGCCTCGACCACGCGCTGGCCGCCCTTTGGCAACAGCTGGGCCATGCCCATCCCGGCCTGCTGCTCACCGGCGGCATCGCCGCGCTCGTTTACGCTTATCTTGCCCGCTTCCTGTCCATCGCGCTGCAGAGCGTCGAAGCCGGCATGAGCAAGATTACGCCGAGCATGGACATGGCGGCGCGGAGTCTCGGCTGCGGCCCCGGCGCAACGCTGCGGCGGGTGCATCTGCCGCTGCTCTCCTCCAGCGCACTCGCTGCCGCGCTGCTCGTCTTCGTCGATGTGATGAAGGAGCTGCCGGCAACCTTGGTCATGCGTCCGTTCAATTTCGACACGCTGGCGACGCAGACGTGGACGTTGGCCGCCGACGAGCGCTTGGCCGAAGCTTCGACCGCCGCGCTGGCCATCGTCGCCGTCGGTCTGGCACCGATCGCATTGCTCGCCCACCAAATCGCGCGCGGTCGGCAGAGCGTCGCTTGCTGAGCTTACGCCGTGCCGGCCGGACTGACTTTCACCGCTTGCAGGAATTCACCATGAAGAAAACCTCCATCCTCTTCGTCTGTATGGGCAACATCTGCCGTTCACCGACCGCCGAGGGTGTGGCGCGCACGCTGGCCGAACGCGCCGGTCTCGCTCATCTCTTCGAATTCGATTCGGCCGGCACGCACGATTACCACGTCGGCCGCCCGCCGGACGCGCGTAGCCAGCGCGCTGCCGCGGCGCGCGGCTACGATCTTTCCGGCCTGCGCGCCCGGCAGGTGCAAAAGAGCGACTTTCAGCGCTTCGACCGCCTGTTGGCCATGGATTACGACAATCTCGAACTGTTGCGCGCCGCCTGTCCGCCCGCCTTACATGACCGGCTGGGACTGTTCCTCGACTACGCGCCCGAACTCGGCCGGCGCGAAGTGCCCGATCCGTATTACGGCGGCGCCGAAGGTTTCGATCTGGTGATCGATCTCGTCGAAGCGGCGGCGCGCGGCCTGCTGGCGCAGCATGCCGGCGCATCCGGCGAGCACTGAAGGCCCGCCTCCGCCAGCGGGTTGCGCTGGACCCGACTACCGGAATGAACGGGACGCGCCCGGCGGTCGTTCACGACCCCGGCGATGCCCGTCCTGAGCCAGATGGAAGGCGGCAGGGCGAGGGCCGCACAACACTGCCCATGCGCCCGCAGCGCAATTCCCTCAGCACTCCCCTTACAAAAACCGGTCCAGCAATCGTTTCGAAGCGCGATCGAGCGCTGCGACGTCGTCGATGAGGAATTGCAGGCCCTGCGCATCCATGATGAGCAGCGCGCCTTGGCCCAGACGGCGGATGTCTTCCTCGCCGCGCAGGGTCAGCGTCGCCGGCCCGCGGTCGGTGCGCACGCGCCACTCGCTGGGCGTAGCGAAGGTCGACACGCGCTCGATGCGCTCGATGCGCGGCCGGAATTCGCGCGGCGCCAGCACCTGTTCGACGGCCTGACGCTGCTCGGCGGGTAGATCGGCCAGATGGGCGATCCAGCGCTTTTCGTGACCGTCGGCACCGATCAAGGCCAGCCCCTCATCGGCGGCCGTGAAAGGAAAGGCGCGCACCGGCGTCACCGCTTCGCTCCGTCCGCCTTCGGTCAGCTGCAGCTGGCCGAAGGCGTCGATGTGCAACGAAAAATCACAGTCCGGCATGCTGTCTCTCTCCGACCGGCCAGACGCGCCCCTGGGCTTCCTCGTCCATCTGGCGCATCTGGGCTTCATAAAGGCGCGCGTAATGGCCGCCGCGCGCCAGTAACTCCTCATGGCGGCCGATCTCGACGATGCGGCCACGATCCATGACCACCAGGCGGTCGGCCTGACGCAAGGTCGACAGCCGGTGGGCGATGGCGATGGTCGTGCGGCCGCGCACCAGGTTGTCGAGCGCCTTCTGGATCTCACGCTCGGTTTCGGTATCGACCGACGAAGTGGCTTCATCGAGGATGAGGACCTTCGGGTCGATGAGCAGCGCGCGGGCGATCGAGATGCGCTGGCGTTCGCCGCCCGACAAACCCTGACCGCGTTCGCCGACCAGCGAATCATAGCCATGCGGCAAGCGCAGGATGAATTCGTGCGCGTGCGCAGCGCGCGCCGCAGCGACGATTTCTTCACGACTCGCATCCGGCCGGCCATAGGCGATGTTCTCGGCCACCGTACCGAAGAACAGAAAAGGCTCCTGCAGCACCAGGCCGATGTGGCGACGATAGTCAGCCAGACGCAGACGGCGGATATCGACGCCATCGAGCTCGATCGCGCCTTCGCCGACGTCGTGGAAACGGCAGATGAGGTTCACCAGCGTGCTCTTGCCCGAGCCGGAATGGCCGACCAGGCCGATCATCTCGCCGGGCGCGATCGCTAGATCGATGTTTTCGAGCACGCGCCGCTGACCATAGTGGAAGCCAACGTTGCGCAAGACGATGGCCCCCTGCGGTTTGGCGAGCGCCACCGGCGCAAGCGGCTCCGGCACGCTGGCCGTCTTGTCGAGGATATCGAAGATGCGCCGCGCGCCGGCCGCCGCCTTCTGCGTCACCGAGACGATGCGGCTCATCGAATCGAGGCGGGTGTAGAAGCGGCCGATGTAGGCCAGGAAGGCGGTGAGCACGCCGACGGTGATGTCGTGGCCAGCGATCAGCCAGATGCCGCAAGCCCAGACCACCAGCAGGCCGATTTCGGTCATCAGGCCCACCGTCGGCGCGAACAGTGACCAGGTGCTGTTGAGCTTGTCGTTGACCGCCAGATTGTGGCGGTTGGCCGCGCGAAAACGCGCCGCCTCGCGCCCCTCCTGCGCAAAGGCCTTGACGACGCGGATGCCGGGGATGGTGTCGGCCAGCACATTGGTCACCTCGGCCCAGACGCGGTCGACCTTCTCGAAGCCGGTGCGCAGGCGTTCGCGCACGACATGGATCAGCCAGACGATGAAGGGCAGCGGCAAGAGCGTCACCAGCGCAAGCAGCGGATGGATCGAGAACAGGATGACTGCGGTCATCGTGATCATCAACAAGTCGGTAGCGAAATCGAGCAGGTGCAAGGACAGGAAGACGTTGATCCGGTCGGTCTCGGAGCCGATGCGGGCGATCAAATCGCCAGTACGTTTACCACCGAAGTATTCGAGCGACAGGCCGAGTAGGTGCTCATAAGTCGTCTCGCGCAAGTCGCAGCCGATGCGCTCGGAGACCCACGCCAAGCGATAGGTCTTCCACCAGCCCAGCCCCCAAGCGAGCAGCGCGGCGAGCAACAGGCCGGAGAGGTAGAAAACGGTGAGCCCGATGTCGATCGGCTGGCCGTTCTGGAACGGGATCAAAATCTCGTCCATCAGCGGCATGGTCAGATAAGGCGGCACCAAGGTCGCACCGGTGGCGGCCAGCGTGAGCAGGAAGCCGGCCAGCAGCTGGCCGCGATAGGGCCGGGCGAAGCGCCACAGGCGCAACAGCGTCCAGGTGGTCGGCGGCGGCTCGGGGGCGCAGTGCGGGCAATGATCCTCATCCTCGGGCAGTGGCCGGCCGCAGCGATGGCAGATCGCTTCGCCGGCCACTTCTTCTTCGAGGCATGGCTCGCCAGCCCGTTGCAGCAGCGCTCGCTCGATTTGCGCCGCGAAACGCTGAGCCGCCGGCATCAGGCCGAGCGTGAAGCGCCAGATCGCCAGCCGGCGCTCGTTGTCGAGGATCTCCAGAGCGCCGAGCCCGCCGGCCTCGTCGAGCCGCACGCGCTGACCGGGGCGTAGTTGCAGCCGATACTGCTGCCCGCCTTCCTGCCCGACGAGGCAGTCCTCGTGCAGTTCGATGCGTAGGCGGACGAAGCGGAACGCGGAATCGAGGTCGACTTCCAGCACGGCGCTGGGCTCTGCGGTCGGGTGCATGGCTGCGGACACGGCGGTTCTCGTGTGAAAACGGGAGCGTTCAATAACGCCAGCAGGTGAGACAAAGTTACAGCCGTCGCGCGCAGGTTGTCTGTGTAGCGATCGGTCATCGCCGTGCCAGCGGGGCTGACTTTCGACGATAGGCTCCAAGCCAGCACAGCGTCATTCCGGCCAGATGCGGCGGCAGGCTTGGCCGACGGAGTGAGGCCCGGTTGTGCCGGCGCGCCGGAATTCACTGGCAGCAGTCGCAGAACCGCGATTCATTTCCGCCCGCTGCAGCCTTCGACCCGCCTCCCGGCAATATTGTGGCGCGCCGTCCTGCCAACCGTCCTCAGGATTTCGGACCCCGGCTGGCGCCGAAGGCCGAGACTGTGCCGCAAGGACGCAGCAGGCGCCGCCCGGCTCCGGAATGACGCGCCGTGCCGACCGGGCTGACTCTCAGCAAGCGCCGGCCGTCGCGCCGCCGCGCGCATCGTCGCCATGAACATAGGCCAGCAACTGCGCCTCGAGCTGCGCCTGCCAGCCCTCCGGCTTCAGGATGCGGATGTGCGGCAAAAACTGGCGCACGATGGGCAGAACCTGTTCGGCATCGGCGGCGTGCGTGGTCAGCATCAGGCTGCCGTCGTCGAAGGTCTTGACCAGCGTCTGGGCAGCGAGGAGTTTCTGGCGCTGGAAATAGCCGGCAGCCGGCGGCGCCACCAGTAAGGCCACCTCGATTTTCTTCTGCTTGATCCAGACGCTGTCCTCGCTCTCGAACATCGCCTGAATCGCAACATCGGGCACGAAGCCCTCCGGCAGCAGGCACAAGGCCGCGATCTGCGCCAACGCATAGGCTTTCGGCTGACCGGCATCGACCGCGCCGAGATACCAGCGCCCGTCGCGGTGCATCAGCCAATAGGGATCGACCGTGACCGTTTTGCGCTCGCCGGTGCGCTTGGTGTAGTCGAAACGCACCCGCCGATGCTCACCGATCGCCGTGCGCAAGCGATGAAAAGCCTCGCGCCACAGTTCCGGCGGCTCGACCGGCATCGGCTGGATGCTCAGGCCCCGATTCAGGCGCGCATCGAGCAGTTCGCGCAGGAAGCGGGCATCCAACGCCGGAAAGAGGGCCGCCGCGCCGGCCAGCTCGGCGAAACGGCGCAGGTCGCGTAACTCCAGCCGACCGAGATGCAGCGGCGAGGTCAGGCGATACCGGCCATCCTCGCCCCGCTCCAGCGGCAAAAAAGCCAGCCGCTGCAGGTCGCGCTGCAGCGTGCGCTTCGAGACCTTGAAGCGCCCGGCCAACTCGCCGATGTCCAGCGCCTCGCCCAGATTCAGGGCCAGCAGGATTTCGGTCAGGCGCTGGGCGAGGGAGTCGTGGGGGGAATCGGCGGGTGAGGCCATGGCTCAGGCCGCCTGTTGCAGATGCATATCCACATGGATGTCCGCGAATGGGCATTCGATCCTGCCGTCGGGGGTCTTCTCGATCAGGCCAAGCTCGACGAGCGCCCGCACATCCTCGTGCACGCGTCTCACATCCCGTCCGATGCTACGAGCCAGTTCGCGCACGATCAACGGGCCCCTGCCCTGCAGGGCGCGTACGATCTCCCAGCGTCGCGCACTCAGCCGACCGAAGAACATCGCCGGAGTCTCGAAAAGCAGTGACTCGCCCTGATAGCCGCCGTGCTGCCAAGCGGCGATGAAATCTTCGCCCGCGCGGTCGAGCGACGCGCGCCAATCGGTCGTCATGGTGATGGTCAGTGTACGCATCAGCCTCTCCTTTTTGTCAATTCAGCCAGAAAATCGGCGATCAATTGTTTTGGGCCGCGAAATTCGAAATTCGTTAACTCCCGTCCATCCAGATGACGTGATGGCCCTTGCCACGCTCGTTGTCGAAACCGACGATGCGTACCCCGTCCTTGCCACAGCCGCTACTTGTAACCGTGTTCTGTCGGCGGCACGGCCGACGGCACGCGCCAAAGACGCATCACGATCACGCCACCATCTGGCATGACGTCCTTCGACGAAAACAGCAGCTCGGCTTTTACGCTGACTTTCATTGCGGCTGCGCCACCCCGGAGCGTGGAAATCGGCAGTGCCGTGGGAGCGGCCTTGGCCGCGATTGCAACGGTCGCAGCCGATTTGACCGCCCAATCGTGCCCCGGATTCCGATCCATGGCCGCTCCCACGAGGACCTATGCACCTCGGGTGATTTCCACGCCAGCGATATGACAGGCATTTAATTATTCCTCAAGTTTGGTGCCAAGTCCCGGATAATTTTAAAGAGCTTGTTTATGATGGAAAAATTCTTGGTCATATTCATACACTTCTTTCATGGCCTGAAAAGGGGTGCGTGCGCCGAACGCTGGTAGATGCGGGTCGTGGATAAAGAGCCAGACGCAGCGATCGATCGCTTTCTCTAGCGCTTCGCCGTCCTTGAAGTGGAGGGACGATGCGGCCGTTGAAGCGATCGACTATGCCGTTCGTTTGTAGTCGGCGAGGCGAGTCAGGCGATGCTCGCGATCCCCCCCAACGCCCCGCCAAAAAGTGGGTGTCCTTAACACAAGCTTCTCCTTGCTTCTACTTACTTGGGCTGCAAGGCTATCTGTTCCTTGAGCCGCAAGGCTATCTGTTCTATGGTTGGATTCGGGTTCTCGGTAAGTATTTCCCCAAGGACCGCAATATACGCTTCACCAAGCGCGAGTGTTAATGTGCTCGCCGTAGCGGCGCTAATTAAACCACCGGCGCCAGTTCCAGGGCCAGGTATCATCTTTAATAAATTGGCGACAATAGTCCTACCGGCAACTGTTGTACCAGTTACACCTATAGCCGAGGTAATTAATGTTGACAGCGATCCCAATGACAACTCAAGGCCAAAGACAGAAGTAATACCCGCAATCATTCCCACCTGAATTGGTGCCAAAATTGCAGCGTCAGAGAACGGAATCGGGCTTGCACCCGCTGCGGCGGCAGCCGTTACAGCACCAGCGACTATCTTGCGGGATTGAGTCTTCTTGTAATCAATATCTGCCTTCTGCGCTGCTGCCAGCGCTCGACGCTTCCCCTCTGGAATTACCTCCGACGTAATACTTATAAGGCTATCTAAACCCATGGGATGGAGAATATGGCCCTCGTCTAGTATTTCTGATATTGCTCTAACTCGGACTACGTTTTTTGATTTCGAAAGAATTCTCCAGACCTCCTGCCTAAACCCGTTATCACTTCTTGCCTTTGTTATCACTGTTATAACAGGGACATGATTCGATAGCATATCAAGAAGATCGCTTTCTGCACTCTCTACTCGACGTCCGTCTTCTTGAATACACAACCACGCAACATGTACGTGGTTATTTGAATCTCTATCAGAGCATCGATCTTTAATCGTCTTTTCTAGTTCGCCTAGAGTTCCCTTAAAATCAGACATTTCAAGGCCGCGGGTATCAAGAATTGTTATTGGAGCGTTGTTTTTGCGAATCTCTCGTGTATTTTTTGTGACTGGCCTACCTTGACCTGTCTCTGCAAGATTTTGTTGAAATACAGAGTTTATGAGAGTACTTTTTCCTACGCCAGAACGCCCCGCAATTAAAATCGTTATCTGGCCGCGTTCAGTTGTTGCTTTTTCAATTGCTTCATTAATTAACTCATCGAGACTTTTCATTCACAATACTCCGATGTTTTTGTGACTGACAACATGAATAGTATAGTAAAATATCGCAATTATTATTCTCTATTGTATATTACCGTTATTGTGTCTTTTATTTTATTTTTTTACTATTTCGTAATCCGGATCCATTGTTGCCAGATATGTATGCCAATACCAATGGTAGTTGCCAAGCCGGTAAGTTGCGTTAGGCCAGTTGGAATCAAAACACCCGCCATCGCCGCAGATCGATATTCGGTGCGCCAAAAAGTGGGTATCCTTAACAGCTTGTGACTCCATCTAGGCCCACGTCGTGTTGTTCAGAATTTTCACTCATAAGTATTTGTTTTATCCGCTCGCAGTATACCAGGAATTATTCACCAACGCCTCCAGGATGCAACAATTAACCCAATGCAACTCGAACAATTTCGCTTGTAAGACCATGTAGATTCCATCCGGTTTCGGCGGAGTAAGGAATCACCCTATTATGTGGCGAAAATACTCTTATTATCTCAGCAACTTTATTATCAATGTTTTTCATCTGCGGATCGGTAGGTGTAATGCAAGATTTCCTACTCATTGGCTCAATCTTGTCACATTGACCAAGTGCAAAAATAACTCGCTTCCTAAATGTATTCTTTGAATATATTTGTTTTACGACCACCTCATCGATAGAATAATCACGCATGTCTGCACGAATAACATAAACGATCACAGAAGCGAAATCTATAAAATCTTCATAAAACTTGAAATATTCTTCGTCTCTAACCTCGCTTTCACCAATACCCGGAAGATCTCCAAGAGACAACCAGTATTTCCCGTGGACACGATAATCCAGGCATTGACAAACTTTTGTACAGGCAGAAACGTCGCTAGTTTCAAAAATATTCGTGCCTGAAATAGCATTTACCGTAGTAGATTTTCCGTACCCGGTCTTGCCGGCAAACAGGATCATCGCCTGAAGAGATACCGCCTTCGTATCCACATCTATCCACTTGTGCCAGATATTATTGTGCATGGCGCATTTGAATTGCTCAAAGACGGCATACCGATTCACCAGCTCTTCTATCTCTCCCCGGCGATGAGAATATTTAATAACCACGCCAAAACTCATAACCCAAAGAAGGAAAATAATTTTCCAACAGATTTTGTAACAGATTTTGTAATAAGCTTACCAACGGCATCTGCTACAGCAGTCGCAATTTCTGGTATCTTTTCCTTAACAAAATCAACTACGGAATCAAAAAATCCTTGCGAGGCCTCGTATCTTGCATTTTCCGAACGATTTTCATCTTTCACTCCCAAAAGAACCTGAAGCCTCTTCTCTTTAGGAAGAGCGTGGATAATGGAGTCCACTAACTCAAGCAATCCGTAACGCTCATTGGCAGAAACAGGAATGATTTTTTGTAAAGGCAAATTGAAATTACCAGAAACAACCTCCCGCTTCTTGAAAATATTGTCAGCCTGTTTAGGACCAGGCTGCCGCACATCGCTATCCCATTCGCGATATGGCTCGACCTTATCCACTTGATTGAGAATAATGAAAAATGGCAATCCATTCTCGATATATGGACTCACTAATGACTTGTAAGTTTTTTCATCGATCGTAAATGCTCTATCGTCAGCCTTTATAACCCACAATACAAGATCGAGTTTCGGTAGTAGATTGTTGTAAAGGAGTGCATACTCACTGTCTCTTTCTGCGTTTTCACCCATTCCCGGAACATCAATTAGCTTGATTCCTCTTTTGTTTCCGATTTTAACTATAACTTCTTGGGGGTTTCTAGTGCAAGCCTCAACATCGCTAATAGGGCATACATCCTGACCGAATACAGCATTACACAAACTTGATTTTCCCGCTCCAGTTTTCCCAAAAACACCAATTTTCGGCTCGTAGCTCAATAAATTGTCTATTTTATTTTTAATGGCCGAGCTTTGTTGTTCATTAATGGAAATGCCTTGCTTTTCAAGCATTGCAAAGAATTGATCGGATACAAAATTGCCAGAGATGTTAGGGGTGTTCATTTGTAATTCCTTTAGAAAATATCAATAAACATTTTGCGCTTCAATTAACTCAGTCAGGGTGATTTAAATACGCTTGAATGCAATCACAAATGACTGAAAATCTTTTTGATATTGCCAATCAGCCGATCCCAGTCACCGGGCTCCACCCTCTCCAACCCCTCACACCCGCACTTCGGACACACCTCCGGCGGTGCTTCATGTGCCGGAATGCAGTCGCTGCGCGGCGCAAAGGTCATCTGCCAGTGGCAGCGCGGGCAGTGGATGACGACGGGACGCGGCGGGATGGGCATGCGGGTCTCCTTCGGCAGTGGGCATTCCGTTCGGCGTTTCATGCCACACGGAACGCGCCAATTCTATGTCAGAGGCGGGATCAAGCGGACGTTCA
>Ga0209207_1001631_pt1 | contig 10031 bp, 12 predicted proteins | sample SaghotsprinmetaG_FD_184140 | JGI IMG/M metagenome (GOLD analysis project Ga0209207, IMG submission 184140) | Hot spring microbial communities from South Africa to study Microbial Dark Matter (Phase II) - Sagole hot spring metaG (SPAdes) (version 3) | ecosystem: Environmental > Aquatic > Thermal...
TTTATCTAAATCTAAACGAGAAGCTTGTTTCTTATAGAGTTTTTGTGCAAGAGGAACGACATACTCAAGAACTTGTTCACGATAGAAAGATACCATCTTAGCATCATAATCTAAACGATTCATTCTTAAATAACCTAATGGGATATAGTTTTCAAACCCTAATTCGTGCGCAATCTTAGTACGTACTTTAACTAAATCATCATAAATCTTATCTAAATTCGTTTCGTTTTGAATTAAGAAAGAAGTACGAGCTTCGAAAGCACGCTTACGTGTGTCGCGATTTGGATTTTGTGTAAAAGGGGTTAATTGGCTTAAAGTATATACTCCACCATCAAACTCGATTTGAGCGCTTGCCATAAGTTTGTAATATTCAGAAACAAGTTTATTTTCTTCTTGTAGTAACTCAATAATTTCAGGCTTGAATGTTTTTAATGCATTCTCAGCTAATTGGAAGAAAGTGACTGGGTAGACATCTTTTAAATCTTGTAAAAATTCTGAATTTAATACAGCGTGATAAAATTGCATATTTAATTCAGTATACAAAGGATTTTGGTTATCCCAATAATCATTTTCTACTTCATAGAAAGGATCTTGTGTATTAATGGAATGACGAATACTGGACAATGTTGACATGGATTCAATCTTTAATCTTATTTGATTAATTTTCTTAAAAAAAGATCGTTGTTCAGCACCATCGTTAGACTTTTTAAAACCATCTAATAATTCTAGAAATTCTTTTTTGACTTCTTCGTAATCAGGTCTTAGATAGACATATTCATTAAATTTCATGATTTTACCTCTTTTTCTATTTTAGCGCGTAGAACATCAAAATAAAAGTATGACATGGTATAATCAATACAATGAATAACTATAGAAGAATTCTATTTTATCTTGTTTTAAGTATTGTGCTAACTTCCTGTTCGATTATTTTCCCTGCGATAAAAGAAGATGCATTTGTAGACATAAAAGGATTGTATGGCGAAGATAGACAATTTGTTTTAGCCGGTTTACCAAGTTATGTGGATGAGAAGGAAGTTTATCGAATAAATGATGAAAAAGAATTAGCTTTATTGTCGATTATACATGAGAAAAAAGATAAGTTAAGAGTTTTCTATGTCAGTGATAATGCAATATCGATTGATCGAACTTTCTCATATGTTGAAAGTATTATTCCATATTCATTTAACATTGTGATAACAGAAATTCCGTATACTCGAAATGGTGAATTATTGATGACACTTTATTCCATAGAAATTAAGCCGAATCACTTGGATTATAAGTCGATTTTTGAGAGTGCGAAGAAATGGAATCGTAATTTACTTAAGCCTGATATGTCAGAACGAGAGAAGATTAAGAAAATTCACGATGAAATAGTAAGGAAAACTCAATATGATACGAGTATTTCGGATATTAATCTAAGTTCATCTGTTAAACATCCTTCCTTTGAGGCAACAGGTGTATTTGATTATAATACCGCAGTGTGCAGTGGGTATTCTCGAGCTTTTAATGCTTTAGCACATGATGCTGGAATTCCTTCCCTTATGGTTTCTTCGATAACCATGTTACATGCATGGAACTTGGTTTACGATGGTTTAAGTTGGAAGTTTATTGATACAACATTTAATGATCCAATTCCAGATCGCGCGGATCGAGTTTTATACACATACTATCTTTTAGATGAAAGACAATTTTTAAAAGATGGAAAACATAAGTTTGATAAGAGTTCAGATTCAACTTTAAGTGCTGAGGAATATATAGATTTTGCGGAGTATGTTTATCCTGAAACAAAGCAATAAAAAGTTTTCAGTGTATACGCTTGCAATAATAAATAAATTCGATACAATGAAAGTATAAAGTTTGGAAAGAGGTGTTCATAATGACAAGGGTAGAAATTGTTTTTCTTGTCACTCAAGACAATCAAACAACTGAGGTTGATGTCTTCGGCTGTGAATGCTTTATGAATGATTTTTAAGATGGGTCACGTGTGTCCATCTTTTTTATTTTCTTTGTTTGAAGAGCCAAGGAGGAACCAATATGGATCAAACAAATCAATTATTCTGGGAAGCAGCTGCTAGTGGTGACTTTCAAAAAGTCGTAGCAGCGCTAAACCAAGGAGCGGACGTAAATGTTCGCAATGCGGAAGCTAGAACAGCTTTAATGCGTACAGCGAAACGCGGGCATGAGAAAATCGTGCGTTATCTAATTGATCACGGTGCTGATGTGAATGCTAAAGATAACAATGGTAAAACAGCATTAATGGGTGCTGCTAAAAAAGGTCACTTTGAGATTGTTAAGATGTTAGTGGATGCTGGAGCAGATGTGAATGTTCAAGATGTAAAAGGACGAACAGCACTAATGCGTGCTGGCTTCTTAGGACACAATGAAGTTGTTGAGCTTTTAATTAAAAAAGATGCGAATGTAAATGCGAAGGATGAGATGGGTAGAACTGTCCTAATGGAAGCATGCCTTGCGTTTAGATATGATGTCATTAAACTGTTGATTGATAAAAATGTTGAAGTAAATGTTCAGGATAATAATGGATGTACAGCCTTAATGCGCGCTGCTTATAGTGGTTATGCAGAGTTGGTACAATATTTACTTGATCATGGAGCAGATAAAGAATTAATTGATGCGGAAGGCAATAAAGCCATTCACTATGTTAGAACTGATTGTTTAACGGAACTTAAACCGTTACTGAAATAGGGGAATAAAATAATGAAAGATTATGCAGCGCATGAAGTAAAGAATATCTGTTTACTAGGCCATTCAGGTTCTGGTAAAACTACAGTTGTTGAATCAATGCTCTACTTAACCAAAGCGACTGATCGTATGGGTAAAACTCTTGAAGGTTCTTCAGTACTTGATTACGATGCGGAAGAAATAAAACGTGGACTTTCCATTTTTACATCGGTTGCGCCAATTGAATGGAAAGATCATAAAATTAATTTCATTGATACTCCAGGATATTTCGATTATGCACAAGAAATGGAATCTGGATTAGCGGTAGCGGATAATGCACTCATTGTTGTTGATGGTAAAGATGGTATTCAAACTGGAACAATACGTGCATTTAAACAAGTTTCAAAACGAAAACTACCCACTATTTTCTTTATTAATAAATTAGATGAAGAAAATACAAGTTTCGAGAAAGTTTATGCACAATTACGTGATAAATTTGGTAAGTCAATTATTCCGTTTGAAATACCAATTGTTGAAAATGGAGGAATTGTTGGATCAGTTAATATTTTGCGAAATAAAGCATGGTATCTAAACGATCGTGAGAATGCAAAGGATGTTCCTGCTGATTTAAAACCTTTTGTTGAAGATTATTTGAACCAAATTAGTGAATCAATTGCTATGACCTGTGATGAACTAATGGAAAAATTCTTCTCTGGTGAAACTTTTACAGAAGCAGAGCTTATGCAAGGGGTTAGACTTGGTGTGCGTTCAGGTGAGATTAGACCTGTGTATGCTGGAAGTGCAACTAAGATGTTGGGTATTGAACGATTAATGGATTTAATTGGTGAATACTTCCCATCCTATGGTGAGTTAGGTACTGTAGAAGCTAAAGATACGAATGGTGAATTAATCACATTGCATACAGACGAAAAAGAAGCTTTCAGTGCTTTGGTATATAAAACAATCATTGACCCATTTGTGGGACGAATCTCTTTCATAAAAGTTATGAGTGGATTTTTAACGAGTGATACACAAGTCTATAATGTTCAAAAGGACAAAGCTGAAAAAGTTAGTCAAATATTTGTCATTAAAGGTAAACATCAGATTGCTGTTGGTAAGCTGTTTACAGGTGATTTAGGTGCAATTGTAAAACTTCAATATACTCAAACGAATGATACTTTGGCCACAAAGGCTAAATTAGTGACACATGAACCCATCGAATTCCCAGAAGGATTGCTAGCGATGAGCATTTGGCCTAAGAGTAAACTTGATGAAGATAAAATGAGTACATCTTTGCAAAGAGTTGAAGAAGAAGATCCGTCCTTCAAAATGGTTAAGAATACAGAAACAAATGAGTTAGTTGTATATGGTTTAGGTGATCAACATCTTGATGTAGTCGTAAACAAACTCAAAAACAAATATAAAGTTGAAGTTGATCTTAAAGAGCCTCGTATTCCATATCGTGAAACTATTCGATCTACTGTTACTGTTGAAGGTAAGCATAAAAAACAATCAGGTGGTGCTGGACAATTCGGTGATGTATTTATTACATTTGAACCATGTGATTCACTTGATATGGTGTTTGAAGAAAAGGTAGTTGGTGGAGCAGTGCCTCGACAATATTTCCCGGCAGTTGAAGCAGGGTTAAGAGAAGCAATGTTAAAAGGAGTTCTTGCTGGTTATCGTGTAGTAGGTGTTAAAGCAACGCTTGTTGATGGTAAGTATCATGATGTTGATTCGAAGGAAATCGCATTTAAAATGGCCGCAAGACTTGCGTATAAAGCAGGTATGCCGCAAGCAAAGCCAGTCCTCCTTGAACCAATTGTTAAAATAGATGTTATTGCACCTGAAGAATTTACTGGTACAATTATTGGTGATTTCAATAAACGTCGTGGTCTAATTCTGGGTATGGATTTAAATGATGAAGGCGAACAAGTCGTCTCAGCAGAAGTTCCAATGTCAGAAGTTATGCGTTATTCTACAGAGTTAAGATCGTTTACTCAAGGTATAGGTACTTATACCCAACGATTTGATCGATATGAAATAGCGCCACAACAAATCGCTGATAAGGTTATAGCACATGCGGCTCATAACTTAGATGAAGACGATGACGAATAAGCGTGGAGAAATCCACGCTTTTCTAAGGAGAAAACATGCCGAAATTATTTGCTATAGGTGGTGCAACCGTTGATTTAGTTGGATGCCCTTATAAACCGCTAAAATACCAAGATTCAAACCCCGGGAGTATAAAACTATCATATGGTGGGGTTGCACGTAATATTGCTGAAAACGCAATACGAACTAACTCAGAGGTTTCATTGATGGCTCTTTACGGAGATGATCCTTTCGGACAATTATGTTACCAGTATTGTAAAAATCTAGGTATCGATTTGACATATAGTAAAATACTTTCGAATCAACGTTCTGCCACATATTTAGCACTTCTTCAAAATGATGGAGAAATGAACTGTGCAATAGCGGATATGGAAATACTGAACAAACTTGGACCAAATGACTTTGATCAAGGAATTAAACAAATGAGTGAAAACGACTATTGTTCAATTGATACGAATCTTAGTGTCGAAACACTTGAGGCCCTTTGTCAAAAAATACCAGCAAGAATTGCGATGGATCCAATATCAAGTCAAAAAGCAATAAAGGCTAAGACTATTTTAAAATATTTATCTGTTTTTAAACCAAACTTAATGGAAGCGGAACTAGTGTGTGGGTTTGAAATCAAATCTGAAGATGACATAAAAAAAGCGCTCGATTACTTTGTGAATCACGGTGTAAAAGAGCCAATCATTACAAATGGTGAAAAAGGTGTTTATATGAGCAATGGTATTGAAAAGTTTCACCTTTACCACGAGGCTATTGAGCCAATTAATACAACTGGAGCTGGAGACGCGTTTCTCGGTGTGTATCTAAGCTATCGGTTAAAAGGCTATAATTGGATAGATTCTTGTCAATGGGGACTTTGTGCGTCTTACTTAACAGTTCAATCCGAAGATACTGTAGTAAAAACACTCAATGAAGAAACTTTGGCTGAAGTAAAATCCAGGTTAAAAATTAATATTGATGTTTTATAATTGATAAATCGATCAAAACAAATTAAACTTAGCTAAAATGAGGGAAAACAAATGTACGATAAATGTATAAATCTTCTTGAAGAAAGAGGAGTAAGTTTAAATGATATAGCACAATGCGTACTCTATCTACAAAAACAACATCACCCTGAAATACAAGAAGCGGAAGTCATTGAAGTAATTAAAAATGTTATCAAAAAACGTGAAGTTCAACATGCGATAATAACTGGAATAACACTTGATAAGCTTGCTGAATCGAATTCATTACAGGATGATGTCTTGCATGATATACTAATAAATGACAAATCATTGTATGGCATTGATGAAGTACTAGCTTATGGAATATGCAATTTATATGGTTCGATTGCGTTAACAAACTTTGGTTACATTGACAGGTCAAAGCCATTAATAATTAAAGAACTTAATGAACATGGTACTATGTGTCATACTTTCTTAGATGATATAGTTGGAGCGCTTGCAGCTGCAGCTGCGAGTCGAATTGCACATAACGCTGAATAGGAGGCAAACGTGAAGAAGTTATTTATAACAGTTATATTATTAGGGTTAGTTTTAAGTGGATGTAGTTCAGCTGGTTTAACACAAGTTAAACCGACAGAAATCACAAAAAAATTTGAAGCGAATGAAACGTTCGTAGTTTATTTAGGTTTATCTTATTGTTCTGCTTGTAAGATTTTTAGAAGTATCATAGAAAGTGTTATTAAAGAAACTAAAACGACTGTCTATTACATTGAATATGATAAGGAATCTCAAGAAGATTTAGATGTGCTTGTAAATAAGCATTTAATTCAAAATGTAGCATTTCCATATAGTTTCCCTATTATCTTTATTGTAGAAGACGGGAAGATTTTGGATCAATTCTCACTAGCTCAAACCGATAATGAGGAAAAATTTAAAGCTCGGTTATTAAAAAATGGGGTCATTGAAGAGTAAAGAAATATCTTCGGTCATTAAGATTGAAGATGTAAAAAGATTATTGAGAAATATCGGCATTCAGAATGGCGATGTTTTAGAAGTTCATGCATCTTTAAAATCCATTGGGTATATCTTGGGAGGTGCTAATGCACTTCTTGATGCTCTTCTTGAAACGATTGGATTTGAAGGAACAATAATTATGAGCGCACATTCAATTGATAACAGTGAACCCGCCTATTTTCAAAATCCACCTGTAGATATTTCCTTGTATAAATCAATTCGCGATAATACACCGAGTTTCAAGGGTAAGTTCGATGATTTAAATGGAATGGGACAATTAGCGATTGCGCTTCAAAAAAGACCTTCTGTCTATTTTTCTAATCATCCTCAAGTAAGTATGATGGCACATGGTAAACATGCTAAATGGATTACACAATCGCATCCTCTTAATGATATGTTTGGTTTAAAGTCACCACTTGCAAAAATGGTTGAATTAAAAACGAAAGTATTATTAATTGGTGTTGAATACAATACATGCACTGGGATGCACTTAGGGGAATATTTGAGTCATAAAAGACCGATAATCATACAAGGTTCGAGAATGGTTGTAGGTTCAAAAGAAGATTGGGTTAAGTTTCTTAGTTATGATTTTGATTCTGATGAATTCAATCAAGTAGGTCGTATTATGGAGTTAGATAATCGAGTTAACCTTAATTTATTGGGTAATGCAATGGTAAAAAGTTTTGATCTTGAATATGCAGTCAGAAGTACACAAAGATTTTTTGAGGAGAACTTCTAATGTATGCTAAATTATTTAATCAAACGATAGAGATTCAATTAGATGATATTGGTATTGTTGGTATGTCTTTTTCTTTAGAAGAAAATGTTGTTGTTGATGAGGAAAGTGAAATTCAAAAACAACTAACTGAATATGAGAATGGGTTACGTAGAGAATTTAAATTGCCATTGCATTTGATAGGTACAAGTTTTCAAAAACAAGTGTGGAATGCACTTTTAGAAATTCCTTATGGTGAAACGCGATCCTATCAAGAAATTGCAATGCAAATCGGAAATCCTAAAGCACTCAGAGCGGTAGGGGGTGCTTGTAATCGGAATCCAATAGGTATTATTGTCCCTTGCCACAGAGTTATAGGTAAAAATGGAAGTTTAACAGGCTATGCGGGCGGCTTATCCTATAAAGAGCTATTACTTAATCATGAAAAAGATGGGAAACTTTAGTCCCATCTTTTTATTAATTCGGTTACTATTCCTATAAGAAATTCTTCAAGTTCTAAGTCAAATCGATCTAGCAAAGGCGAGTCAACATCGAGTACACCAATAACTCTATTTTGATATATCATTGGAACAACACATTCAGAATTGCTTGCACTATCACATGCGATGTGCCCTTCGAATAGATGAACATTCTCAACATTCAATACCTGTTTTCTTGAAGCGGAGGTTCCACAAACACCTTTGCCGAGTGGTATTCGTGTACAAGCAGGTAAACCATTAAATGGACCAAGAACTAAATCCTCCCCTTTTAATAGGTAAAATCCAACCCAATTTAAATCTGATATCATGTGGTAAACAAAAGAAGCTAGATTTGCCATATTGGCTAAACGATCTGGCTCAGAGTCTATCAAAGAGATAGCTTGTTTCAATAATAAAGAATAGTCATTTGTTTTATTTAGTTCGTGCATAGTATCACCTAGGATATTCTAACATAAAGTATGTTATAATAACACTGTGAACAGGGGTGCCGAATGGCTGAGATGCGAAAGCAGACCCTCATCACCTGATCTAGTTAAGACTAGCGTAGGGAGTTACACTGCCTTACGCCTCATGGAGGTGTTTTTTTATGAAAAGATCAAGAGTAGTTTTAGATATGGTATGGATTGGAGTGTATGCAGCATTGTTTATTGCTTTAGATTATGTTTCAAATCAAGTACCATTCTTTAGAATGCCAAATGGAGGTACAGTTGGATTTAGTACGATTGTACTATTATTGGCAAGTTATCATCTGGGATGGAGAAAAGGACTTGTGGTGTCGTTATTAACGATACCTCTTCAAGGTTTCTTCGCACCATTCTATTTTGTTAACTTATTTGGATTCTTCTTAGAGTATATTGTAGCGTTTGGAATTTATGGTCTTGCATCTATTTTCCCTAATATTAATTATAAAGTCGAAATTATGAGTGGCATAATCGTGGTAAATGTAATTCGATTCTTCATTCATTTAGTAGCAGGTGTATATTTTTGGGAGATTACTTGGTGGGGATCCTTTGTCTATAATTTTGGATATATGTTTATGACTCTAATAGTAGGTTTGATTTTTACACCTCTTATCTACAAAAGAATCAAGATTATAGCAAATCATTAATCTATATATAATATAGAAAGAGACATCTATTGATTAAGTTAAAGGGATGCCTCTTTTTATATGGATTAAAAAACGGTATAATAAAAAAGCACTTGAGGAGGTAAACATGAAATTTGAAGTGGGACAAAACATTACCATACAAAGTTATAAGCATGATGGAACTCTTCACCGTACATGGTTGACATCAAAAGTGCTTGCTGTTCATTCTGATCATTTTGTTGTTGCAAATAATCGTACTTGGGTGGTAGAGGCGGATGGAAGAAGATGGTTCACGCGTGAACCAGCGATATGTTTCTTTTATACAAACCGCTGGTATAACGTAATTGCGATGGTTCGAAAAACTGGAATCTACTATTATTGCAACATTGCTTCACCCAGCTTGTATGATGGTGAAGCGATTAAGAACATTGATTATGATCTTGATGTTAAAGTATTTCCTGATGGTAATGAGTTGATATTAGATGAAGATGAATATATTGATCATTCAGTACTTATGGAATATTCAGAAGAATTAAAAGAAGTGATTGAATTAGGAATGGAAGAGATTTTAGAAGTTATCCACAATGGGGAATATCCATTCAAGGAAGATGTTATTCAAACGTATTTAGAACAATACATTTCACTTAATCATCAAAAATAATAGGGCTACTTGATAGTAAATGATCACCTTAAAAAATAAAATGAAAAAGAAGAGAAAAAGAGAGATAAATCGTTGACAGACACATCTTCGTTTGGTATTATTAATAGGCACTCACCGAGAAACAGGGTTTGGAAGTGAGGGGCGCTGATCTTTGAAAACTAAATAGGAAACAACGTCAATTTAAAAAAAACGGAAACGTTAACCATCGCAAGATGGAAACATAAAACAAAAAAACAATGAGCAGTTCAAACGGAGAGTTTGATCCTGGCTCAGGATGAACGCTGGCGGCGTGCCTAATACATGCAAGTCG
>Ga0209207_1001632_pt1 | contig 10031 bp, 16 predicted proteins | sample SaghotsprinmetaG_FD_184140 | JGI IMG/M metagenome (GOLD analysis project Ga0209207, IMG submission 184140) | Hot spring microbial communities from South Africa to study Microbial Dark Matter (Phase II) - Sagole hot spring metaG (SPAdes) (version 3) | ecosystem: Environmental > Aquatic > Thermal...
AGGCGATGGAACTGCACGATAACTTCGGCCAGACCACGCACATCCGCCTGCTGCGCGGCGAACGCAACCCGGCGCTGGCAGCCGGGCTGTTCCGCTTCACGCCGCCGCCGGGCAGCGACGTGATCGGCGAATAGCAGCGCGTTTCAGGATTATTGGCAGGACAACAGCAGGGAGCTGATTACCTGGTCGACTTCCGATCTACTCTGATCGTCGAAGTAGGTTTGAATGAAAGATAAAGCGTGCTGGTTTTTGATGCAGGCATAATATTTCTGATAAATATCTGCACCATTAACGCTTATGCGGGCGTCGAAATATCCGAGCGGCGCGTTGCTGATAGTTTCCGTATGGCAGTCATCGTCAACTTCCATTTCGATTGCTGCGTTTTTCAGCAAGGAACGTGCGTGGAATAGATAGTCGCAGCCGGTTTTTATACCCGGCATGACTTCGATATTCTCGGCAACGGCTATTACGCTTGGATTGAATTTAACCGGTGTGCCAGGTTCATGTTTGAAAAAAGCGAATATTGGCACGGTCGTTTTGATCGACTCTGCCAGAATGGCTTTCATGTTCTTGTCTTCGCCCGCCACCACGCGGGCCCCTTGCGAACTCTGTTTTATTGTTTGCTCCGGGTCCTGGGCGAACCAGCCTTCTGGCTTGTCGACCTGGATGTCAAAGTAGGCATTGGTGTATCTCTTGCCATCCGTGGATTTAGTGATTACGGAAGTGACTGGTTCTTTATCCGAGCACGCGAATAGGGACAGTGCCAGAACAGATAGAAAAATATATTTCATTTCAACACTCAATATTGGTCGTCAAGCTTGCTGTTCAAAGCTGACGGGTTCCTTGTGGTTGCTTCTGATGACGACCGTTCCGGCAATCTTGTCATGCCAGCCCTGTTTTTTTCTATCAATTCCGACCCAGATAATTCCCAGGAACAACGGGATCATCGAAACGTAGTAAGCAAGGTAACGGCCAATGAACTGTCCGGTTGAAGGCTTGCCGCCGGTTTTCGCGTCCACTATTGTCAGCCGGGTTGCCATTTTTCCCGGCGTGGCAGATTTGTACACCCAGAAAATAATGACTGCGATTGCCGGAATGACGTAATTGAACATCGCATCCCAAAAACCGAGAAAAAACGATTCGCTCTCCCAGTACTCAGTACCATATATGGCGGTGAGTATCGGCAAGATTATGATCAGCATCAATACCGTATCTATAATTGCCGCGCCTGTTCGTATCCAAAATCCTGCATATTCTTGTTCGTTCATTTAGCCGCTCTCCCCAAGGCATGGTACATCGTTTGAAAATGACGATATCGTGCCGTGAATCATATGGAATATCAAGCGTTTCGTTGCCACTACGGTCTGTTTGAAGCGAGGCTGGCCCTTACAGGGCACCGACCAAAGCGTTGAGAGTTTTAGCGCCTGAGGGCGATAAAAACCAGCCGAGTGCTCCGCAATTGAGCACAACGGTGATCCAAAACGTGGCTTGAAACGACGCCTTGGCGGATTTGTGCCGAAGCAATCGCTGCGCGGCCAGGGCGCCGGGCCAGCCACCGAAAAGGGCGAATAAATGCAACGTGCTTTCCTGGGTTCGCCATCGATTCCGTAGGGCTGCGGATTTATCGAATGCGTAGGCGAAGAAGGCAATGATGCTGGCGACAGCGTATAGCGCGAGGACCGTAGCGGGGAGTCGGCCAGCGGCGACAGCACCAACGAGAAAGACCAAGAAACAAGCTGCGAATAGCGGGGGAAGATTGCTGCGCCCCTGAGCTTTAGGCGGTGTCGGCCGTTCGCCAACGAATGCAACAGTCTTCGCTTGCGAGCGGCCCTTTCCATCGACCGTGAGTTCGTAGGTGACGAGTACGTTTGCTTCCGGTCGGCGCTGCCGGCTGGAAAACGAGTTGATGTGCACAAAGACTTGCTCGCCACCGCCGTTGGGTGTGATGAATCCAAAGCCTTTGTCATCCTTCCATGTGCTAATTCGACCTTGATAGCGCATGTTGATCTGATGAGAGTACTAACCTTGTAGTGAAAGGGCGTTGCCCGGTTTTTTGTCGAGCAAGTGCCCAGCGGAGGCCCTAGGCTGGAGCGGTTTTGAACTCAGTGTCTGGGGTTATTGTGAGGTCAGTTTCTGTGCAGAAGACGCTACCAGTGCAGAAAGGAATGATTGATCTTCAAATAACGTTTTCATTCCGTTTTCAAGTGCCCGATTCAGTGCAAGCCTTGCATTCTCACCAGACGCTAGCTGCGTGTTTGGCTCTACACCTTGTGTGGCGATTTGCTTTGAAAAAATCAGCTCCCCCTTCTTCGACTTGACGATGACTGACATGTTCAGGTCTGCAACAGCATCGCCAGCGAAAAACCCAATCTTGTGATCGTTATAAAACCGGGTCAGATCTGCCGCAATTTGCACTAGAGCCGCGTCTGCTGAAAGCTGAAAGCCCCGTGAGCGGAGTTCTTGTTCAATCGCTCTACGAACAGTAATTGCTACGTCTTCAGATGCAAGAATAGGGGCCATCTCCATACCGTACCCATTTTTTTTGCTACTGACTTTGCTTTTGTCTTGCCGATGATCATTGACTTGAACATTTACGGTTACGTTATTTGCTCCGGGAATTTGGGCAATACCTTGCTGCTGGCTGTAGGAGAGTTGGACGTGGTCGGTGGTGAGAGCGCACCCAGAGAGAGCCGCAAGTGCAATACACGATGCTACGGAAAGAATTTTTGCTTTCATGGTTTTGATTTACCCCTTTGACTGAAAAAATTTGAAACGGATACACCTAACGTTGAAAATCACTGGAGATAGGCCGGCAGCATGCCGGAGATTCGGTGGATTGGGCTGTTAGGCAATTCAATGTGCTTCATGGCTAGGGCTGAATTTCCTGTATTTGATGGGCACAGCCCAGTCACCAAAGACAATTTCGGCAATTATTTATGAACGTAGTGTGGAATGTCATAGGCGAGCAACATACATTCCATTGCACAAAGCTCAGATTCAGATCGGGGCGCTGCTATTGCGAAGAACTCCATGCTTGTGTCCGAGTGGAGGCTAACGTGATAGTTCAGGGACGCCGCTTGACGCGCCTTGTTTCAACCAGCGGGACATATTTTATATGCCAATAGAGTGATGCGGCCACTCCGAGCACAATAAATGAAATTTGGGCCATGCTGCCGGAGAAAATGAAGCTGATGGCTATGCATCCGACGATCAATGAGTGACTTTTCGCGCCGATCCCGAGGAATTAAATGTTAGAGGTGTGGCCATAGCTAGGAAAACGCAAGCAAATCAATGAGAGTGTGCCCCGCAACAATCGGCCACAATGAACCTAATTTGAAGTACCACGCACAGGCAACGAGGTTAAAGAAAAGCGCTGCGGTGACTATGTGAGGCCCTTGCTCCCAGTGGGCCATGGCAAACACAGTCGATGCAACGAGTGCAAACGAGATCCTGGATGGTTTGATTTTGAGGTTTCGATATAGGAGCCACGGCAGACCAATGTAGAAAATGCTTTCAACAATGCCGGCGGTGATTGCCGAATAGAACCAGATAACTGTTCCCAGCGAACCAGTTGGGAATACCCCAGGAAAGGTAAAGAAACCTGTGGGCTGGCCGAACAGTTGCCAGGCCCAGTTTCGTGCCAGATAGAATGCGAGTCCTGCCGTGATGGAAACACCCACTGTTCCAAGAGTTAGTGTTTGCCAGCGTAAATCGGAAGTATCAAGTCCATAGTGCTTAGGAAACACACTCGCTTTTTTGGCGAGGAATATAAGAAGGATTGTCGGTAGAGCAATCCACTGCACAACGTCAGCAGCCCAGAACAAGAGTGCGTCAATTCGAGCGAGGGCTGCCAAGTAAATGCCATTGACCTGCCAAATCAACACAACCGGCAGTACCGCCAAGCCAGTCGCCATTTGTTGCCGTCGATCAAGGTGCATTCGGATTGACTCTAACGTGCTAGCTCAAGGGCGCCCCGCTTGCGGCGCGTCCCAGCGATTGGAGGGAGCGACCTTGACCGGGATGTTATGCGTGGCGGTATAGCTAAGGGCACGTGTGAACCTCTATTTGAACGGAATGTGCTTCGTTACCGTTGGCGCAATCAAGTAAGCGGCGAGGAAGGCCGGTGCCGCGAACCAAGGCGAAAACATAACCTTAGCCAAATCTAGCGACGAAACAACGTCAGCAACCATAAGAATGCCGATCGTGATCGTAACGAGAGCGAATGAGGTCTTGAGTCGCAATCCAAACGGCATTTTACGCCTGGCGTTTTAAGAAAAGGGCGCTACGCGGTGCTTTATCGCGCAGCGTCCAGCGACCGGAGGGAGCAGCTTTGGCCGCAGTGTTAGAGGGCATATGCCTATACTAGCCAAATGATAAGCACTGGTAGAGAAATGGTGACCACAGAAAACCGCCTGGCAGCGCGGAAAACTCGCATAGCGCTGTAGTGAGGTGCACTGGTTTCAGGGAGGCGAAGCAGTCTTGGGTTGAAAAAAGCGCTGAATTCCAGCCAGCGCAAACTCGCGAATTGCGAATATAAAGCTGGAGCGTGCAATTTTAGAAAACCCATTAGGCGGCCGAGTTCAAAATTGAATGTGAACCCACCCAGCAAGAAACTGAATAAAGCGAACGAACCCAGGGTGTTTTCGATGCCGTAATTGATTAGTGCAGCGGTGAAACAACCAAAAGCTACGAGCCACGCGACCCAGTAGATTTTTGTGAATGACTTGGGCGTCTGCGACCAGTTAGGCTGCATGGGGCGGGTGTCAGACATCTGCTTGATCTTTTCGAACTAGTAGCCGCAAAATGAAACCACCTAGGACGACATACATAAAGTTACTTGCGACATGAGCCCAAGAGACGGATGCGCCCTGCGCATTTCGCAGGATGACCAGACCAGACTCTAGTGTGGCAACGGTAACTATGGCGCTCCAAGTGAGAATCGCTGCAATCCGGGCGAGACGGTGCCCACGGAAGAGCAACGCACCTGCCGTAACCAAAGACGCAGCAATAAGCACGTTCAATAGCGACGCCCAGTGGAGTAGTGGCTTACCAAAAAACCAGACTAGAACACACTCACTCGACAAGGAGATCACGCCAAGGATTCCCATTGCTGCACCGAGGAGAGGGGCGCGTGACATGGCTTAACGTTTGAATTCACCGGACTTGCGCGGCTTTATGCGCAAGGTCCCTCTCGAACGCAGGGTTAGAGCCCATTTCATTTGCTCCTGCCGGCTGATAGCTCAAGCAAACGCTGGTTATAAAGTTCGGCGTACTTCACGAGGCGCATGAATTTCCTTGAGTGTGGATCATCGCCAATCTCGGCACACGTAATCGGACGGCGGCCTTCTTCCATGGCTTTCCTTACCTTAGGTGAATCCTTTAGTGGCCACCCCGGGATGACCTCTCCGCCTTCGTTCTGGCAAACAGGAATAACGATGTGTCTTCGATCTCCCCGGGCGAATGATTGTTCTGCCTCGGTCGCAGGCTTTGTAGCAAGAATACGCTCAAGGGTCTCGCCTGCCATTGCGTAGGCGGCGAAGAACATTGCGACCAAAAGCATGAGTGGGCGGAAGGACATGGGCTAACGTTTTAGGTAAGGTGCGCGCCGCTTGCGGCGCGTCCCGTGGAGGCCGAAGGCCGGAACGAACTTGACTGAAAGGTTAGGTTGCAAAACCGAGTACCTCACAACCCGCATATCAGAAATTTCCTTCATGTTAGGTGACGCCCCGATCATTTGCTTTGGCTTTTAATCAGAGTACGTAGCACGTCAATCGGCATATCCCCCAAGCCGGTAACTCGCTCATTATTTAGGGATGTGCTGTACTTAAACTGGGCCGGACTGCCGATGAAGAAAATAATCTGTCCATCGATAGAGTACTCGTTTGGTTTAGGGTAAAAGCTGCATTGGCGAAATTCGTCGCCGACCTTGTAGTAGAACTTCGTGCCTGGTGATTGCTTCAATATCTCCGAGATTACGCATTTGAGCCGGTCGCCATCTTTTTCATATCGCGAGATGGCGATAACACTCGCAGCCTCAACTTGCTGTTCAAGGGGTAGAGAATGGAAGTGTTCGAGCACTGGCCGACTTGAATCTGGTGAAGATGAGGTAAGTGTTGGCTCAGGGCCATCCCTGGAAAAACTAATCACGGAGATAAAAGCGACAACGCACATTCCGGCGAACAAGACCAGAAGTACGATCAATGACCATACGGCAATGGTTAGCCTCCTAACTGCTCGAGTGAGATTAGCTTGATCAGAGGGGTCCATAGTGGTCACCTAACGTCCAAGGTAACGGGCCTGCGCTGCCTTTAGCGCAGGTCCGGTTGACCGCCGGGTTGGGCCACAAATGTTAGCGTGCTTCGAAGGCTTCAAGAAGGCCATAGTATTTTGACAACAGTTCTTCGGCACCTGTGGCCCCCTCCAGGCAATCAACTTCGTGGCGGACAAGATAGAACTCTGACTCGCCCCGGATAGAGCCGCGACTCAATATCTTCGAAAGGGCGCCTCGCTGTTTTGCACCAAACTCCGGGAATTCATTTTCAATAGCGGTTTGCAGTGCGGCAACCGCTTGACCTCTCCACTGAGGCGCGACTCGCTGAAGCCGTTGTGGCGTTTCACGCAAGCCTTGCTCCAGCCCGGCAGCAACTTTCGACCTTGTCACTCCAGACCGTGGATCGGACAGCCACTGAGCGTATTGAACTTTAGCGTTCTCCCAACTGCGAACTACGCCGTAGGCATCGTCATCGGGCACTGCCGCCAGTTGAGCACAGAGGCTTTCAAAGACAGCAAAGAGCTTGTCGTACTTACTTCGCTTCGGCATACGGCCAGCTTCCTGCAAGCACATGGTGATTTGTGGCCCAACGTCTGAATTCACCGGCCTGCGCGGCTTTTTGCGCAGGTCCGGTGGAATGATGGGTTAGGCTGGGGTGCTAAATAGCGTGATGTCATAGTCGATCACTGGTTTGTCACCTTGCCCCCCGAAGAATATGACCTTCCCGTCCATTCTTGTGCGGTCGTGATACAGCTCAAGCGCAATTGCCCCCACCACAAGGCCCCGAGATTCTGTGTCCTCATATGTTGCGGTAAGCCGGCCTGCAACAAACCAACCGGATAGCTCAAACGAGCGCTTTATGTCCCGACCAGACTTGGATTTAAAAACGACCAACTTGCCCCAGATACGGTTCCTAACTTGCTTGAGCTCCACATATCCTTCGCCGTTCGCTAGGTACCTGAGCCTCCATTTTCCGGAAATTCTGGGACCCGTTGGCTTGAGAAAGTTCACGAAGGAAAAGCTCTTCAGAATCCAGCTAGAGATCCAGACAACAGGAGGAACCAATATTCCAGAAAGAAGCCATTCTTTGTTGGCAGCAAGGGTAGAAACTAGTGCATCCATTTTGGCTCCGTAAGGCCTAACGTTTGACGTGAGGGGCCGCCGCAGCGGCGAAGCCGCGGAGGGAACCCACAAGCGCAGCTTGTGGGCGGTCCCTCTCGACGGAGTAGTTAGATTTCACGGACCGCAAAGCTCTCAGCCTTGAGGTATCCAGTGGCCACCGCGGGTGGAAGCAGCCCTAGTATCGCAGCCTTGATAGTCTGTTTTGCTGCAGCCATACCGGCTGAGTCACTAAACTCAAATGCCCCTCTGCCATCCTTTTCCTTAGCAAATCTTATGACCTTCTCGAACAGCGACCTAGCTGAGGTTATTGCTTGATCTTTTTGCATTGTTTCCATATTGAGAACAACTGCAGATTCAATCGCAAGATCTGTTTTTGTTGTTTTTGAATTGTTTATGTCTAGAAGTAACAGCTCCGTTTCTCCGGAGTACCTCCACTTCGTACGCTCTTCGAAGGAAGTGACGACTTGGGCAAAGGACTGCTGGCTAAACAGCCAATCCACACCTCCGATGGAGGTTACGACCTTTTGATCGGAATGCTGGTTTTCTGGCCAATATGCACCGTAGCCGCAACAGTAAAAATCAAAATTTTCCCCAGACCTGTGGTGAAAGTATTCAAGACTAGGAAGGATTTCGTTCTTAACGTAAGGGATGTGAGGGTTGGCGAACAATACCCCGACGAAGCTTTTTTCGTCGCGGTTGTTTAGCTGTGCCATTAACTCTCCGGCACTTGGGTGCGCCGAATCCAGCGTAAAAATTCGCCTTGGCTTGTGCTTAACGCTATCGACAATGCTGGAGAAGGTAGTGGCTTCAATCATGGCTGAAATCTAACGTGAAGGTCACCGGCGCTGCGCGGCTTTATCGCGCTGCGTCCGGTGGACCGCAGGGTTAGATTTAAAGCGCATACCAGTCCTCAAAAGCTAGGATGTTTTCTAATTGATGAAGGATGACCGGACATTCCGGGAGTTTCTCGCGCCAGAACTGAACTCTGGCGTCTCTCTGACCTGCCCCCATCCACTCAAGGATATGAATTTCCTTCTGCTTACAATGCTGTGTTGCCACTTCGTTTAGATGTTGATCGCAGCCAGAGTAACCAAAAAGTACAACTTTTGAGGCCTCAGTAAGCGCCTTCGAGAGCCTTGACCAATACTCAGTAAGAATTGTGGAAGAGGCAATTACTAGCGGCTTGTGTTCAACGTGGGTTAGCACAATGTGGGACGACTCATCCGGTGTAACAAACGACCGCTCGTCTCGCATTAGCTTGCGGTTTCCTACAAAGAGTGGTGATCCATGCAAATGTAGATACCACCCTAGTCGTGCCTTATTCTTTCGGTCTAGGTTTCTGCTGTCGAAACCGACGTTATGAAACCCGTCAATCAGGGTTCCGCTATAACCGCGTAAAACTTCTGTTTCTTTTAGTGGGTCATAAAGCAGGTTGTCGTAGTTCAGAACCGCGACATGCGACTTCGTTTCCTTAATGAAGTTGGAAAGGGACTCAATGAAAGGATCAGGCAATTTCTTGCCGGAGTCATGAAAGTAACTGGCAACTTCGTGAACGAAACGTCGGAAAGCGAGCGGCAATTCTCTACTGTCGTCGTTCAACCAACTAACATGCTCTGACTCAAAACCTCGTAAAAACTCGGACGCCACAATTGCGACCTGTAATTGATCGAGTTGCACTTCTGACTCTGGAAATGCATCTAGAGATAAACCTCGTATAGCAGAGGTCACAAGGAGTTTATGCTCGTCGCGAAAATGCTCTGAGCCGTTCCAGACTGAACGCAATCCAGAAGATAAAGCGAAATATTGGCTATCAAGAGCCATCCCGAGGCCGTTGCCAAAGATTAATGCGAGTCTAGGCATAAGTCATGAATCTAACGACAGAGTTGACCGGCCTGACGCGGCTTTATGCGGCAGGTCCGGTCGGACGACGGGTTGTGCGGATGGTGGAGAAGACTGATGACGGTTGCGGTTCTTTTCGCCCGCGCCGACAGCCACTACAAGGCACTGCCTGACGTGGACGTGTTTGACGCCGAGCGCGACGCGCGCACTTACGATGGGCCGTGGCCTGTGGTAGCGCACCCGCCGTGCCGTGCATGGGGCCGGCTGCGGGCCTTCGCCAACCCGAGGCCGGACGAGCGGAACCTTGGGCGCTTGGCGGTGGCTCTGGTGCGGGAATTCGGCGGAGTACTTGAGCACCCGGCTGGATCGACGCTTTGGGACGCGCAGAAGCTGCCGCGACCTGGCGACCGCGACCAGCTCGGAGGCTGGACACTGGCAGCGCCACAGAAGTGGTGGGGCCACAAGGCGGAAAAGGCCACATGGTTTTATGTGGTCGGCTGCGCACCTGGCGAGATACCGGCGCTGCCCTACGTGATGGGCGAGGCGGCCTACGTGGTGCAGAGCCGGAGGCGCGAGGACTACCGGCCGCACATAACGAAGGCAGAACGGGAACACACGCCACTCGAGCTGGCGCGCTGGCTGGTAGAGCTGGCCGCACGCTGCAAGGGGCACAACGTGAAGTGGACGGCATATTCGCCGTGTATTCTGGATTGCCGCCGTCTATCCTCGCTGGCATGTCAGCCGAAGAAGCCCGGCCAGCCTTGCCTTTTGCGGAATTAATCTGCATATCTCCAAGGAT
>Ga0209207_1001635_pt1 | contig 10028 bp, 9 predicted proteins | sample SaghotsprinmetaG_FD_184140 | JGI IMG/M metagenome (GOLD analysis project Ga0209207, IMG submission 184140) | Hot spring microbial communities from South Africa to study Microbial Dark Matter (Phase II) - Sagole hot spring metaG (SPAdes) (version 3) | ecosystem: Environmental > Aquatic > Thermal...
GGATAGTCGAACAGCAGGATGTCATGCATCCCCCGGTAGCGCTTCATCGCATCCGCGTAACCGATGTCGGGCAAGTTCCCGGATACGATCACCCGGTCGAAGCAGGAAAGCGTGCCGATGATCTGTTCATTGTGCAGGTCTGCCAAGGCGTTCATGGCCGTGCTCCCGGTGGGTGACTACTTTTAGCTTAGCCCAGACGTGGCAACATTTTTGGTTTACAGTTTCATCCTTTTTTGGCATGCACACCCCCTCCCCGACAATCACCCCGCCACAACAGGAACGGGCCAGCGGAGCCAGCCGCTCCCCGCCGCCCCTAGCCCATTTTTGCGGCAACGGTCATGCCCTGGCGGCGGGGGCGTGGTTTTGGGGGGGCGGCGGGGGTAGAATCCCCCCACTGCAATGCCCATCCGCCGGGTCTGGACCTCCTTGGGGAGCCCTTCATGATCGACCGCCGACTGTTGCTGACCCTGACCGTTTTTGTCTTTATCCTGGGGGCCTTTTATTTGCTCTTTTTGGTCTTCGAGCCCTTCCTGCCGGCCCTGGCCTGGGCGGCGGTGATCGCGGCGGCGACCTTTCCCCTCTACGAGCGGATGCGCAGTCGCTTCGGCGGCAGCGACAACTGGGCGGCCTTGGGCATGACCTTGGCGGCCTTTCTGGTGATCATGGCGCCGTCGATTTGGGTGATGGCGCAGATGTTCCGCGAACTGCTGGAGGCCCAGCAGAGCGTTAAGGAGGCGGCGGCGGTGGGGGGCTTCCAGCGCCTGGACGGGGTGATGCGGCATCCGATGGTGGCGCCTTGGGTGGAACGGGCCAATCAGCTGGCCGCGGCGGCCAATCTGGACCTCAAGGAGGCGGCCATCCAGGGGGCGAAGAACGTGGTGCAGTTCCTGCTCAACTCGGTCACCCAGGTGGTGAAGAATCTGTTCTTCCTGCTGCTGCAGCTGTTGCTGATTCTGCTCGCCCTGTTTTTCGTTTACAAGGACGGGCGACGGCTCAACGATGCCTTTTGGCAGCTCATTCCGCTGGCCGACGACCATAAGGCGTCCGCCCGCCAGACGGTGGACAGCGTGGTCTCCGCGGTGGTGGTGGGGGTGCTGGTCACCGCCCTGGTGCAGGGGGTGCTCGGTGGCATCGGTTTCTGGTTCTGCGGGCTGCCATCACCCCTGCTGTTCGGCGTCCTCACCTTCGTCTCCGCCTTCATCCCGGTGGTGGGCACCGCGCTGATTTGGGGACCGGGGGCGGTCTTCCTGATGCTAAGCGGCGAGATGGGCTATGGCATCACCCTGCTGATTTGGGGGGCGGTGGTGGTGAGCGGGGCGGACAGCGTGCTGCGTCCGCTGCTGATCAGCGAGCGCAGCGGCCTGCCGTTGCCGTTAATGATGGTGGGCGCCCTGGGGGGATTGCTCGCCTTCGGCTTCCTCGGCATCGTGCTGGGGCCGCTGGTGATCGCCCTCTTCCTGCTCGCCCACAAGGCGGCCGTCCGCTGGCGCCGGGCGCGCCTTGCCGCGGCGGCGGCCGGGACGGCCGAGGATGCCGCGACGCCATCACCCTAATGCTGCCTCAAAGGAACCCCCGCATGTCCAAGAACCGCCTCGCCGACAGTTATAGCCCCTATCTGCGTCAGCACGCCGACAATCCGGTGGATTGGTATCCCTGGGGGGAGGAGGCCTTGGCGCGGGCGCGCCGGGAGGGCAAGCCGATCCTGCTCTCCATCGGCTACTCGGCCTGCCACTGGTGCCATGTGATGGCCCACGAGTCCTTCGAGGACGCGGAGACCGCGGCGCTGATGAACGAACATTTCATCAACATCAAGGTGGACCGGGAGGAGCGGCCGGACCTGGACAAGATCTATCAGACCGCCCACCAGTTGCTCGCCCGCCGGCCGGGGGGCTGGCCCCTCACGGTGTTTCTGATGCCGGAGGACCACACCCCCTTCTTTGCCGGCACCTATTTCCCCAAGGGGCACCACCACGGCCTGCTGCCCTTCCGCACCGTGCTGCAACGGGTGGCCGAGGCCTTCACCCACCAGCGCGGACCCATCGAGGAGCAGAACCAGGCCCTGCGCCATGCCCTGGACCGCCTGAGCCCGCGGGGGGCCGACGCCGGGCCGCTGGACGCGGGACCGCTGCGCGCCGCCGCCGAGTTCCTCGCCCAGAATTTCGACAGCGCCAGCGGCGGTTTCGGCGGGGCGCCGCGCTTTCCCCATGTGGAGAGCCATCGCCTGCTGCTGCGCCAATGGGCGGCCCTGGGCGGCGCGGGCGAACTCTATCGCCGCATGGTGGAGCACAGCCTGGAGCGCATGGCGGTGAGCGGTATCTGCGATCAGGTGGGGGGCGGCTTCTTCCGCTACTCGGTGGACGCCGAGTGGCAGATCCCCCACTTCGAGAAGATGCTCTACGACAACGGACTGCTGCTGGGGCTCTATGCGGACCTGGTCGCCTTGGACGGCGCGCCGCTGTTCCGCGACGCGGCCTTGGGGATCGCCGACTGGGCGCGGCGCGAGATGCAGGCCCCCAACGGCGGCTTTTACAGCAGCCTGGATGCGGACACCGAGGGCCACGAGGGGCGCTTCTACCTCTGGACCCCCGAGGCGGTGCGGGCGCTGCTGGACGAGCGGGAATACCTGCTATTCGCCCGCTGCTACGGCCTGGACGAGGGGCCCAACTTCGAGGGGCAATGGCATCTGCACAACGGCGGCGAGCCCTGCGCCGCGGAGGCGGAGCGGGCCTTGCTGCAAGGCGCGCGCGCCAAGCTGCTGGCCGCCCGCGCGGGGCGCATCCGGCCGGGCCGCGACGACAAGCAGCTCACCGCCTGGAACGCCCTGCTGATCGAGGGACTGGCGCGCGCCGGGCGCCGGCTGCAACGCCCCGAGCTCATCGACATAGCGGCACAGGCGCTGGCCTTTGTGCGGGAAAACCTGTGGCGTAATGGTCGCCTGCTGGCGGTGCATCAGGGCGGCCACTCCCACCTGCCGGCCTATTTGGACGACCACGCCTATCTGCTGGCCGCCCTGCTGGAGCTGTTGCAGGCACGCTGGCAGAGCGACCACCTGGCCTTCGCTATCGAGTTGGCGGAACAGCTGCTCGACCGCTTCGAGGACCCGCAGCACGGCGGCTTTTTCTTCACCGCCCACGACCACGAGCGCCTCATCCACCGCCCCAAGCCCTACGCCGACGAATCCCTGCCCGCCGGCAATGGCGTCGCCGCCCTGGCCCTGCTGCGCCTCGGCCACCTGCTCGGCGAGCCGCGCTATCTCGGCGCGGCGGAACGCACCCTGCGCTCCGCCTGGGCCAGTATCGGCGATCATCCCCAGGCCCACTGCACCCTGCTGGAGGCCCTGGAGGAGTTGCTAGAAGCGCCGCAGCTGATCGTCCTGCGCGGCCCGCCGGAGGAGATGGCCCAATGGCAGCGAATGGCGGAAGCGAGCTTCGCGCCCCGCCGCCTGTTGTTCGCCATCCCGAGCGATGCGCCGGACCTGCCCGCGGCGCTGGCCGAAAAGCGCGCCGGCGCCGGGACCATCGCCTACCTGTGCCGCGGCACCCAATGCAGCCCGCCGCTGCACGACTTGGCGGCCTTTGATGAGGCGCTGGGGCGGCCACTCCAGACCTGAAGATCCGCACCGGGGAAACTATAGCCGGCTCGTGCCTGGGATCGCCGGGTTGCACTCGGCGCCGACGCGCGCAGCCATTGCGCCGCCTGTCCCCTGCCGAGCACCGTTCGGCACTCCCAAGGACAGACCGCGCGAAGCCCTTGACCTCCTGAGGTCAAGGAACCAGGCCAGGGGGAGACCAACTTTGGCTATACTCTCAGCAGAACCCTTAGAAACCAAGCCCCAGATGGGCCGGGGCGCCTTCAGGAGACCAAGCCGTGTCCAACCTCCGTTATGTCCGCCTTGCCCTGCTGCTGCTCGCCCTGGCCTTGGGGCCGGCCTTGGCCGAAGAACAGTACGGCGCCATCGCCTACTCGCAAGTTAACGGCAAGTACGGTTACAGCTACAACTATGGCGACCCGGAAGAGGCGGATCGGATCGCCCTGGCGGAGTGCGTCAAACGCGCACCGACCGGCTGCGAGGTGGTGCTGTCGTTCCACAACGGCTGCGGCGCCCTGGCGCGCGGGGAGCGCAACGGTTACGGCGCCGCCTGGGCGCGCACCGCCGAGAGCGCTCTCGATGGGGCCTTGAGCGGTTGTCAGCGCGGCGAGCGCGGTTGCCGGGTGGTGGAGACCATCTGTACCGGCCAGCAACGGAAGGCGGCTAATCCGCCCGCCAAGACGGCCGCGGTGGAGGTGGCGCCGGCTGAGCCGGACAGGGTGGCCGATCTGTTCGGCGGGTTCGACCGCTTCCTCGCCAGCCAGCAGCGGGACTGGTGGCAGCCGTTGGTCGGGCCGGGCATCGGGCTGCTGATCGCCTTCCTGTTTCTGCGCGCGCTGCTGCGTAGGCTGCGCGAGGCGATTCCGGCGGCGCTGCGGCAACAGATCGCCCAGGCCGCCCGCACCGCCCAGGCGCGTCAGCGCCAGTCGCCAGCCGCCGGCCGACGCCAGGCGCCGCCGTCTAAGCCGGTGCGGGTGGTTAATTCGCCGATCCAGGACCACAACCTGGTGCGCCGCTACATGCGGACGCGGATCATCGTCCGTTAGCCGTCATTCCCCCATCACCACCCGCTGCAACAGCTGCATGGGGCCCACCGCCTTCACCAGCGCCATCTCCTCCTGGTTGCGCACGAACAGGGAGCCGGCGAATCCCAGTGCATTGACGGAGATGCCTTGATAGAACTCCTGGCGGCGCGGCGCCAGCAGCATCCAGCGGCGGGTCACCAGCAGGTTGTAAGGCATGGATTGGCGCAATTCCCCCTCCCGCTCCAGCTCGCCGATGCCGACGAAGCCGAGCATCTCCTCGTAGAGGTCGTGCAGGATGGCCGCCGCGGCCAGGGGGTTCGGCGGCAGGTCGGAGTGGATCGGCGCAAAGGCGTTGCGGAACGGCAGGCCCGGATGGTCCCCCAGCCGGCCCTGCCGGGAGGCGCCGTCGATGAGGGGGCTGATGGGCAGTTCCGTCTCCCCGTTCACCAGTGGCAGCGGCACCAGTTGCAGGTGCTTGTGCGGCTGGCTGGCGCCCGCCTCGCGGCCGCCATTGTAGAACCCCAGGCTGGGAAACTCCGCCAGGCAGGCCCACAGGGCGGCAAAATCCGCCTCGGTAAGCAGCCGCTCCTGGTGCTCGAACTCCCGGGTAACGATCAACAGATGCCGCTCCAGCACGTTGAACTTGTTGAGCACCGCGAGGTGCCGCTCGCCGATGGCGCCCACCCTGAGGGGCGGCTCCGGCGGCAGGAAGGGATTGCCCGGCCTGGGCTCCATGGCCAGCCGGCGCCGCTCCTCCGCCTTGCGTTCCAGGTTGGACACCGAGCGCACCAAAAAGCGCACCCCGCCATCCTCCACCAAGGTCTGATCGGTCTCGATAGGGAGCAGGGCGCCGGCCGCCAGGGCCGCGCGGGTCTGCGCCTCGATGGCGGGCAGCAGGCTGCCGGGTTGCAACAGGGGATGGGTCATGGGATGCCTGGAGTCGTTGAGGTTGCCGGGAAAGTCCGTAAAGTCAAAAGCGGAACACAGAGGACACGGAGGAACACGGAGAACACAGAGAAAACGCACTCAATGGGGCCGGGCTCTAACCCTTTTCCGGCAACTGAGCGGCTGGAGTGCAAAAGCGTAGCGCGAAGCGCGTAGCTTTTGCTCGGCTGAGCGTCTGGAGTGCAAAAGCGCAGCGCGAAGCGCGTAGCTTTTGCTTGGCAGCTGAGCGTCTGGAGTGCAAAAGCGCAGCGCGAAGCGCGTAGCTTTTGCTCGGCGCTGAGCGTCTGGAGTGCAAAAGCGCAGCGCGAAGCGCGTAGCTTTTGCTCGGCGCTGAGCGTCTGGAGTGCAAAAGCGCAGCGCGAAGCGCGTAGCTTTTGCTTGGCAGCTGAGCGTCTGGAGTGCAAAAGCGCAGCGCGAAGCGCGTAGCTTTTGCTCGGCGCTGAGCGTCTGGAGTGCAAAAGCGCAGCGCGAAGCGCGTAGCTTTTGCTTGGCAGCTGAGCGTCTGGAGTGCAAAAGCGCAGCGCGAAGCGCGTAGCTTTTGCTTGGCGCTGAGCGTCTGGAGTGCAAAAGCGCAGCGCGAAGCGCGTAGCTTTTGCTCGGCGCATCCATGCGCCTCACCCCTAGGGGCTTACGCGCAAATCCGCTCCCAGCAGATTTGTGCAGTGACTCCAAAAGCTTTGCTTCGCTGCGCTTGTGGACTCCAGGCCCCCCTGGGCGGAACGAGGACTAAGGCTAGGCCGCGTGGCCGAGGCCCTTCCAACCCCAACGCTTTTCCCTCTGTGTTCTCCGTGCTCCTCCGCGTTCTCTGTGTTCCTGCTTTTCACTTTCACGGTAAGATAAGCGGATTGTAGCGATTTGGAAACTCCGGCAGTCCATCATGAAGAGTCTCTGGAACCCCTCCGATGCGGCCCGCTGCGCCGCCGACCCCCTGGCCCTGCGCGTCTATAGCTCCCGGCTGCTGGGCCAGGCGCCCTCGCTGGTGCTGCACGGCGGCGGCAATACCTCGGTGAAGGCCCTGGCCCATGACCTGTTCGGTGACGCCGAGGAGGTGCTGTATGTGAAGGGCAGCGGCTGGGACCTGGCCAGCATCGAGGCGGCTGGCTTCGCCCCGGTGCGGCTTGGGGTGTTGCAGCGCATGGCCGGCCTGGAGCGGCTCAGCGACGCGGAGATGGTGCGCGCCCAGCGGGCGGCCATGACCGACCCGGCGGCGCCGAATCCGTCCGTGGAGGCGATCCTGCACGCCATCATCCCCTTCAAGTTCGTCGATCACACCCACGCCGACGCGGTGGTGACGGTAACCAACACCCCCAGCGGCGAGCAGCGCATCCGCGAGATCTACGGCGACCGAGTGCTGATCATCCCCTATGTGATGCCCGGCTTCATCCTCGCCCGCAAGATCTTCGAGCTGACCCAGGGCATCGACTGGTCCCGTTTCGAGGGGATGATCCTGCTCAACCACGGCCTCTTCAGCTTCGCCGACGACCCCCGCGAGAGCTACGAACGGATGATTCGTCTGGTCAGCGAGGCGGAAGGCTATCTGCAACGCCAGGGGGTGTGGCCGGCGAGTTGCGTGAAAGAGGGGCCATCCCCGAGCGCAAGAGATGCCATCTCTTCGAGAGATGGCATCTCTGGTGAAGAACCTGAGTTGCACCTGGCGCGCATCCGCCGGGCCGTGTCGCAGGTCCTGGGTACGGCGGTGGTGTGCCAGTGGGCGCGGGACGACCTCTCCCTGGCCTTCTCCGCCCGGCCGGATGTGGCGGAGATCGCCATCCGCGGCCCCCTCACCCCGGACCACGTCATCCGCACCAAGCCCATCCCGGTGATCCTGCGGGAGGATGCGGAGGCATCCATCCAGGGCTATGCCGCGGCCTATCGGGACTACTTCGCGCGTAACGACGACGGCCGGCTCAAATGCCTCAACCCCGCCCCCTGCTGGGGGGTATGGCCGGGGCGCGGGGTGGTAAGCTTCGACAGTTCCCGCAAGGGCGCCGCCATCGTCGCCGACATCGTCGCCCACACCCTGCCGGCCATCTGCGCCGCCGAGGGATTGGGCGGCTGGCGGGCGCTGCCGGAACGCGATCTCTTTGAAATGGAATACTGGGAGCTGGAACAGGCCAAGCTCGGCAAGGGCAAGGCCCCGCTGCCCCTGCAAGGGCGCATCGCCCTGGTGACCGGCGCCGCCTCCGGCATCGGCAAGGCCTGCGTGGAGGAACTGCTGGCCCAGGGGGCGGTGGTGACGGCCCTGGACCTCAACCCGGCCATCGCCACCCTGTTCGGCAAGCCGGAGGTTCTGGGGTTGGTGTGCGACGTGACCGACGCGGGCCAGTTGTGCCAGGCGGTGGCGGAGACGGTGCGCCGCTTCGGCGGCCTCGACATCCTGGTGAGCAACGCCGGCGCCTTTTTCGCCGCCGAAACCATCGCCGAGATGTCCCATACCACCTGGCAGACCAGCCTGGCGGTGAACCTCACCAGCCACCAGCAGTTGTTGCAGGCCGCCGCCCCCTATCTGCAACTCGGCATCCAGCCGGCGGTAGTGATGATCGCCTCCAAGAACGTCCCCGCCCCCGGCCCCGGCGCCGCCGCCTACTCCGTGGCCAAGGCCGGCCAGACCCAGTTGGCCCGGGTGGCGGCCCTGGAGATGGCCAAATACGGCGTGCGGGTGAACGTGCTGCACCCGGACGCGGTATTCGACACCGGTATCTGGAGCGACGAGATGCTCGCCACCCGCGCCGCCCACTACGGCATCAGCGTGGAGCAGTACAAGCGCAAGAACCTGCTGCGCAGCGAGATCCGGTCAAAGGACGTGGCCGCCCTGGCGGCCGCCCTGGCCGGGCCGCTGTTCGCCCACACCACCGGCGCCCAGGTGCCTATCGACGGCGGCAATGAGCGGGTGATTTAGGAGCGGTTTAACAACGAAGGCCTTGGTCATGTTCCGGCCACTTCTACGCCTGGAGTGCAAAAGCGTAGCGCGAAGCGCGTAGCTTTTGCTCGGCGCGTCCATGCGCCTCGCCCTCGGGGGCTGGCGCACAAATCCGCTCCCGGCGGCTTTGTGCAGTGATTCCAAAAGCTTCGCTTCGCTACGCTTTTGGACTCCAGGGAAGGGCTGGAGTGCAAAAGCGTAGCGCGTAGCGCGAAGCTTTTGCCGTGCGTGACAAGAATCAAGCACCCCGAGGGAGCCCCCTTGCTCAAGCGTTACCGCAACGCACCCGCCCATCTGCTGCTGGACGATACGCCCTACTTCATCACCGGCGCCATCTACGACAAGCGCCCACTGCTGGCCGGGCCGGGACTGAAGGAACGGTTTACCGAATTGTTGCATCGGGGCTTCGAGCGTTACGGCTGGCGGCTTGACGACTGGGTGGGGCTGGACAATCACTACCACCTGCTGGGCCAAAGCCGCCTCGGCGCGGACCTGCCGCGGCTGCTGAAATACTTGCACGGCCAGTCCGCCCGATGGCTCCACGAGGCTACCGACTGCCCCTTGCCGGTGTGGTGGAATTATTTTATCGTTCCCACGCTCCAGCGGGCAGGAACGCGTCCCGGGCCGCTGGAGCGACCTGGGCTACACTCCTGCCCGCTGGGGCCTGGTAGCGATAATACAATTGCCAATGATCGAGGGCCTGATGAAACGATCATTTACATTGGAATATTGGATGGATGACGGCTGGTTCGTGGGCAGACTCAGGGAGGCGCCCGGCGTCTTCAGCCAGGGAGAAACCTTGGAGGAGCTTGAGGCGAATATCCAGGATGCCTATGCGCTGATTATGGAGGAAGCGGCGGCAGCACCGCATCCACCGAGCCGTTGCCGGGAAGTGGTGCTGGAGGTGGCTTGAAACGCGGAAATTTCATTCGGGAGATCGAGCGGGCGGGGTGTGTGCTGAAGCGTCATGGCGCCAGACACGATCTCTACCTGAACCCCGCTACGGGCGGTTCCGCCCCCTGTTCCGCGCCACCCGGAAATCAAGGAGAGTCTTTGCGCATTGATACGACGGCAACTTGGGTGTATCCGTTCAGTCGGGTAGGGTGCGTTAGGCGCGCACCCGGCTTTGTGCCTATCCTCGGCACCGCAGCAGCGGGCCTAACGCATTGGGCTGGATGGAGGTTATCTGTTGTCGGAGGATTGGCCATGCACCCCTGTTTTGGCTGGTTCCCACGCGCCGCGCTCATCGTTATACACAAGTCTGTACGCCATCTTTGCTCCGGCCCCGCAGCCCCCGTGGTTAGCGGGCCTTCGCGGCCCAGGGGTGTCGCCAGGTTCGTCAAGCCACTGAGCGGAGGGTATATAAAAATCAATAGGTTACAGATAGCGCACTGAGTTGTGTATAACGATAATCGCGCCGCGTGGGGCCAGCTAAAAACAACTTCAGGCTTGTGGTCTTCGGGGGGTGCTCCGGGAGCGCCCGATCTGCGGGGGGCTGGGCTGGGAGGCTAACAGCTCTTGCTCTTGCTCGCGCTCACCCGTTGCGTGG
>Ga0209207_1001636_pt1 | contig 10016 bp, 7 predicted proteins | sample SaghotsprinmetaG_FD_184140 | JGI IMG/M metagenome (GOLD analysis project Ga0209207, IMG submission 184140) | Hot spring microbial communities from South Africa to study Microbial Dark Matter (Phase II) - Sagole hot spring metaG (SPAdes) (version 3) | ecosystem: Environmental > Aquatic > Thermal...
ACACAGGCGCGGCACCAGCTCGTTGGCAAACGCATCGGAGGTGGCCAGCCGCACCTGCCCGGCGCGCAGGCCCTGCAGTGCGCCGATCTCGCCCAGGGCGCGCTCGGCGTCCAGCACCGTGCGGCGCGCGTGCACGGCCAGGATCTCGCCCGCCGCCGTGAGCACCATGCCGCGCGGGTGACGCTCGAACAGCGGCGTGCCCAGCTGCGCCTCCAGCCCCGCGATCTGGCGGCTCAGCGCCGAGGCGGCCACATGCAGGCGAGCCGACGCCTCGGTGAGCGATCCGCTCTGCGCCACTTCCAGAAAGTAGCGCAGCGTGGTGTCTTGCAGCAGGTGGGCGCGCATCGGTGGCGGGTTCTCCAAACGAGGCCGCAGTATGCGCCGGTTTGCCGCTGTGGCAAAGCAGTTTGCCGAAATGCTGGTGGTCAAGCAAGGCACAGCTTCCTAAGATGGCCCACTCTTTGTGTGTGTCTTGTTCAACTTCTTGGCTGGAGTGCTGCGTATGCGTCTACTTTCCTGGGGCCGTGGTGTCTGGGGCCTGGCCGGCCTGTTGGTGGTGTCGGCGGCGGCGCATGCGCAGGCCAACTGGCCGGACCGCCCCGTGCGGGTGATCGTGCCCTTCCCGGCCAGCGGCGCGACCGACCTGGTGGCCCGCACCGTCACCCAGCGTGTGGCGGCCGACCTGGGCCAGCAGCTGGTGGTGGACAACAAGCCCGGCGCGGGCGGCACCCTGGGCACCGCCGAGGCGGCCAAGGCCGCACCCGATGGCTACACCCTGCTGCTGACCACGAGCAGCACCCACGCGATCTCGCCCCACCTCATGCCCAAGCTGGCCTACGACCCGCGCAAGGACTTTGTGCCCGTGGCCCATGTGGCCGACGCGCCCAGCGTGCTGCTGGTCACCAACTCGCTGCCCGCCAAGACCGTGGGCGAGCTGATTGCGTATGCCAAGGCCCACCCCGGCAAGCTCAACTACGCCACCAGTGGCAACGGCACCATCGTGCACCTGAACACTGCGGCCTTCAGCGCCCAGGCGGGTGTGGACATGACCCACATCCCCTACAAGGGCACGGCGCTGGCCATCCCCGACCTGATTGCCGGGCAGACGCATGTGCTGTTTGACTCGCTGCCTACGGGCATGCCCCACGCCAAAGCCGGGCGCCTGCGCGCGCTGGCCGTGACCAGCGAAAAGCGCAGCACCCTGGCGCCCGAGCTGCCCACGCTGGCCGAATCCGGCCTGCCCGGTTATTCGTCGGTGACCTGGTTTGGTGTGTACCTGCCTGCAGGCGCTTCGCCTGCGCTGGTCGAGAAAGTGCACAAGGCCTTTGCCAAGGCCGTGCAGGCGCCTGAAGTGGCCGAGAGCCTGGCCAAGCTGGGCGTGGAGCCCGCCGCGCCGCGCACGCCCGCGCAGTTTGGCGCCATGGTGCAGGCGGACAGCAACCGCTGGGCCACCGTGATCCGGCAGCACAAGATTTCGGTGGATTGATTGCCCCCTGTGTTGCCTTTGGCGCCTTCCCCCGAGGGGGACGACGCCCTCGGTGCGGGGCGGCCCTTCCTTGGCGCCTCTCGCCTTGTGCCGCGCCAGTTTCAACACGGGTGGCGCTTATCCACCGTGGAGTAAAGACATGAGCCAACAAGACATCGACTGGTCACTTCCCTACGCCTCTCACCGCAGTGCGGTCATGGGCCGCAATGTCGTCTCCACCTCCCAGCCGCTGGCCGCGCAGGCGGGCCTGCGCATGCTGCTGGCGGGTGGCAACGCGGTGGACGCCGCCATTGCCGCCGCCATGGCACTCACGGTGGTGGAGCCCACAGGTTGTGGCCTGGGCAGTGACGGGTTTGCCATCGTGTGGGACGGCAAGGAGCTGCATGGCCTCAACGCCTCCGGCCGCTCGCCTGCGGCGTGGACGCCTGAATACTTCGAGAAGCTCGGCGGCATCCCTGAAACCGGCTGGAACGCCGTCACCGTGCCCGGCGCCGTGTCGGCCTGGGTGGCGCTGTCCAAGCGCCTGGGCAAGCTGCCGTTTGCGCAGCTGGCGCAGCCCGCCATCGACTATGCGCGCAACGGCTTTCCGGTGTCGCCCACCATCGCCCACCTGTGGGCGCTGGGCGCGGCCAAGCTGGGCACGCAACCGGGTTTTGCCGAGTGCTTCATGCCCGAGTACCTGGGCGGCCGCGTGCCCCGGGCGGGCGAAGTCTTTCGCAGCGAAGCCCATGCGCGCACGCTGGAGCTCATTGCCGAGACCGAGGGCGAGGCCTTCTACCGGGGTGTGATCGCCGAGCGCATCGCAGCCCATTCCCAAGCCAACGGCGGCGCGATGACGCTGGCCGACCTGGCCGCGCACCAGGCCGATTGGGTGGGCACCATCCACCAGCGGTTTGGCGATTCGGTGATCCATGAGATCCCGCCCAACGGCCAGGGCATTGCCGCGCTGATGGCGCTGGGCATGCTGGACGCACATGGCATTGGCAAGCATCCGCTCGACAGCGTGGAGACCGTGCACGCCAGCATCGAGGCCATGAAGCTCGCACTGGCCGACCTGCACCAGTACAACGCCGACATCGACGCCATGCAGGCTGTGGCGCCCCAGCACCTGCTGGATGCGACCTACCTCGCAGGCCGCGCCCAGCTCATCGACCCCGAGCGCGCAGGCGACCCCGGCCACGGCGCGCCGCGCCCCGGCGGCACGGTGTACCTGGCGGCGGCAGACGCGTCCGGCATGATGGTCTCGTTTATCCAGTCCAACTACATGGGTTTTGGCTCGGGGGTGGTGGTGCCGGGCACGGGCATCAGCCTGCAGAACCGGGGCCATGGCTTCAACCTGATCCCGGGCCACGCCAACCAGGTGGCGCCGCGCAAGCGCCCCTCACACACCATCATCCCGGCCTTTGCCATGCATGCCGACGGCACGCCGCAGATGGCGTTTGGCGTGATGGGCGGCCCCATGCAGAGCCAGGGCCACACCCAGATGGCGCTGCGCGTGCTGCGCTATGGCCAGAACCCGCAGGCCGCGGCCGATGCGCCCCGCTGGCGCGTGACGGGTGGCAAGGGCGTGGCCGTGGAGCCGGGCTTTGACCCGGCCGTGGTCGCCGCGCTGCGCGCACGTGGGCACGAGGTGACGGTGGAAGAGGGCAATGGCGTGTTCGCCTTTGGCGGCGCGCAGCTGGTGCTGAAGAACGGCAGCAGCTACATCGCAGGCTCCGACCCGCGCAAGGACGGGCACGCCGTGGCGTATTGAGCTAGATGCTATAAAAACAGGAGCTGTTGGCGCTTTGTGGCCGCGCGCAGAGCCCTGTTTTTGCTTGGAAAAGTGGCGCCTACCGTGTCTCGCGCACGGTCAGCCACGCGCTGGCTGCGCCGCTGAGCACGATGGCCGCGATGCCTGCCATCGACCATGCATCGGGCACATGGCGGTATACCAGCCAGCCCGCCAGCATCGCAAAGCCAATCTGTGAATACAAAAACGGCGCAATGACAACAGGCGTGGTGCGCGCATAGGCGTTGAGCAGCAGCATGTGCCCCACCGCGCTCGACAGGCCCATGGTGAACATGCCCGCCCACAGCCATGGGTCGTTCACGGTCTGCCAGAAAAACGGCACACCCAGCGACACCAGCGCGGTGGCAACCCAGCTGGTGTAGAGCTGCGTGGTGGCCGGGCTTTCCTGGCCCGCCATCTTGCTGCTGAGCACCTGGTAGCCCGTGCCCGCAGCCAGCATGCACAGCGGCCATAGCAGCGCCCAGGTGAAGGCTTCGCCCCCGGGCCGGATGATCGCTAGCGTGCCCGCCAGCCCGGCCACCACCAGCAACCAGCGCAAAGGGCTCACGGGCTGGTGCAGCCACAGCGCCGCCACCACCGTCACACACAGCGGCACGGTGGCCACGATAGCCGTGAACTCTGCCAGCGGCAGGGCCGTGAGGCTGATGAAGCCGAACAGGCTGGTCATGGCAAACAGCGCGCCGCGCAGGGCCTGGAAGCGGGGCTGTGTGGTGCGCAGCGCCGAGCGCCCCGTGCGCTGCAGCACAAAGGCCGTGGTCAGCAGCGACTGGAACACATAGCGCATCCACAGCGCCATCACGATGGGCACGCTCGCGCTGACCAGCTTGCTGGCGGTGTCCAGCAGCGCAAAGAACGCGCAGGCCACCACGGCCAGCGCGATGCCTGCCAGCGCCGCACGCCGGCGGGCGGCAGGGCTGGTGGACAACGCAGGGCCGGGGGGACTCACGGCGTGCTGCGTGCGCGTTCCAGCAGCATCGCGTCGCCGTAGCTGAAGAAGCGGTACTGCTGCGCAATCGCGTGCCGGTACAGGCCCATGATGTGGGCGTAGCCCGCAAAGGCGCTCACCAGCATCATCAGCGTGCTCTTGGGCAGGTGGAAGTTGGTGACCAGCACATCCACCACGCGGAATGCAAAGCCCGGCGTGATGAAGATGTTGGTGTCGCCCGAGGCCTGGCCCGTTTGGGCCCAGGATTCGAGCGTGCGCACGGTGGTGGTGCCCACGGCCACCACGCGGCCGCCGCGTTGGCGGCAGCGCTCCAGCGCGGCCAGCGTGGCCAGCGGGATCTCGTACCACTCGCTGTGCATCTGGTGCTCGGCCAGGTTTTCGGTCTTGCAGGGCTGGAAGGTGCCTGCGCCCACATGCAGCGTGACGCTGGCGCGTTCGATGCCGCGCGCCGCCAGGTCGGCCAGCACGCCTTCGTCAAAGTGCAGCGCGGCGGTGGGCGCTGCCACGGCGCCGGGGTTGCGGGCAAACACCGTCTGGTAGCGCTGGCTGTCTTCGGCCTCGTCGGGGTCGTGGTCGGCGTTTTGCTGGCGCTCGATGTAGGGCGGCAGCGGTAGGTGGCCGTGGCGGTCCATCAGCTCCCAGGGCGATTCGCCCGCCGGGCCGTGCAGCGCAAAGCGGAACAGCGGGCCGTCCTCGGTGGGCCAGCGGCCCAGCAGCTGCGCGTCAAAGCCGCCCGCCTTGCGGCCTCCGGCCATGTGCACCACGCTGCCGGGCAGGGGCTTTTTGCTGACCTTCATGTGGGCCACGACTTCGTTACCCGGGTTGCCAGCCTCGGCGGGCAGCACGCGTTCGATCAGCAGCTCCAGCTTGCCGCCGCTGGCCTTCTCGCCAAAGATGCGCGCCTTGACCACGCGCGTGTCGTTGAAGACGAGCAGGTCGCCCTCGCGCAGCAGTCCGGGCAGCTCACGAAAGATGCGGTCTACGGGCTGCATGGCGCGGCCATCGAGCAGGCGCGAGGCGCTGCGTTCGGGTGCGGGGTGCTGGGCAATGAGTTCGGGGGGCAGCGAGAAGTCGAAGTCGCTGAGGGTGAACACGCGGGAAGCGTGGGGCGCGCTGGCTGCGCCGGGGGAGAAATCAGTCATCGTGCTTGAGGGCCGAACGGGCCCGTACCAAGGTAAAAATTGCGAAGGGCGCGATTGTCCCACGCGCCCGTGCCGTCCGCCGGGGCCAGGTTATGGTTGCGTGGCGATGGCCACCGGCGCGGGCACGCTGTGCACCAGCCGGTGCAGGTCGCTTGCCTGGGCCAGGGTGGTGCCCGGGTGCAGCAAGGCCGCAGCCCCCGCCGCCACGCCCCAGCGCAGTGCCTCGGCAGCGGCGTCGCCCCGGTCCAATGCCCAGACCAGCGCCGCCAGAAAGCAGTCGCCCGCGCCCGTGGTGCCGGTGGTGGCGGGCACGTTCAGCGCCGGGGCCTGCCACACGCCCGCGCGGGTGGCCAGCACGGCGCCCTGTTCGCCCAGCGACAGGGCCACGGTCTCGGCCGCGCCGCTGTGCACCAGCGATTGGGCGGCAGCGCACCAGTCGGCGGCCTGCTCCAGCGGCTGCTGCACCAGCTCGCGCAGCTCCCGGAGGCTGGGTTTGACCAGGGCCACGCCCGCCTGCAGCGCAGCGGCCAGTGGCGGGCCCGAGGTATCGACGACTATCCGCACGCCCCGGCCCGACAAGGCCCGGACCAGCCGGGCATAGAAATCGTCAGGCGTGCCGGGTGGCAGGCTGCCGCTGGCAATGAGCCAGCGCGGCGGCGTGGGCAAGGCGGCCAGCGCATCCAGGCAGGCCTGCCATTCGGCTGCCTGCAGCGTGGGGCCGGGCAGCACAAAGCGAAACTCCTGGCCCGTGCTGGTCTCGACCACCGAGAAGTTCTCGCGCGTATCGCCCGCAATGGCTTGCAGTGCCGTGGGCACCCCTTCACTGGCCAGCAGGTGCCGCACCTGTGCGCCCGCTGCGCCGCCCACCAGGGCCCAGGCCAGCACATCGGCGCCCAGCCGGTGCAGCACGCGGGCCACGTTGATGCCGCCACCGCCTGCAAAACGCTGCACCGGGCCACAGCGCAGCTTGTGCGTGGGGGTCACGTGGTCGGTGGTGGTCGCCAGGTCGAGCGCGGGGTTCAGGGTCAGGGTGATCAGGGCGGGCACGGAGGAAGCGCGGGGCAGGGCAGGGGCGGGCGTGGTGGCCAGAGCAGACGGGCAGGGCTACCAGGCCTTTTCGGCAAACCCCGACCAGAGTTCATTGATGTCCGGAAAGCGCCATTTCTCGGGGTCTTCGCGGGCCACGATCTTCTCGTTGCAGCCTGGGGCGGCCAGGTCCACCAGCTCGGGCGGGATGCGCAGGTCGGACTTGGTCGAGAAGAACACCTTGACGATGGGCGTGGTGAGGGCCGTGGGGGCCTGTTCGGTCACCACCCCGATGCGCCCCGAGGTCAGCCGCACCAGCGAACCCACGGGGTAGATGCCGATGCTTTTGACGAAGGCCTGGAACAGCCGTGCGTCGAAATGGTCGCTGGTCCACTCGGCCATGCGGCGCAGTGACTCGGACGGGTCCCAGCCGCTTTTGTAGGGGCGGTCGGAGGTGATGGCGTCGTACACATCGCAGATGGCCGTCATGCGTGCGATCACGCTGATGCCTTCGCCCTGCAGCTTGTCGGGGTAGCCCGATCCGTCGATTTTTTCGTGGTGGTGCAGGCAGGCGTCGAGCACGGCATCGGGCACGTTGCCACCCTCCTTGAGCATGTGGAAGCCCTCCACCGGGTGGCTGCGCACCACGGTGAATTCCTTGTCGGTGAGCTTGCCCGGCTTGTTGAGCACCGACAACGGGATCGCCGCCTTGCCCAGGTCGTGCAGCAGGCCCGCCATGCCCGCCAGACGCGTCTGCTCGTCATTGAGCTTGAGCTGGCGCGCCAGCGCCACCATGAGCGCGCACACCGCCACTGAGTGCATGTAGGTGTAGTCGTCGGCCGTTTTCAGGCGCGCTAGGCTGATCAGCGCGCCCGGGTTGCGGGTGACGGAATCGGAGATTTCCTCCACCAGGCTCTGCGCACCCACGGAGTCCACCGCACGGCCCATGCGGGCCTCGCTGAACATCGACACCACGGCCTTCTTGGACTTCACGCAGATGGCGGCCGCCATCTTGAGTTCGCCCTGCATGTCGGTGGGGGTGCGGTTGCGCACCGGTGGGGGTGGCACGGGCAGGCTCACCTGGATGGGGGGCAGGTCTTCCAGGCGGCCGAAGTCGGTCTCTATCTTGGCATCCACCTCTTCGCGCGAGACCGAGACGGTCCCGGCGGCCACGTCCAGGCCCTTGGAGGTATCGATCCAGCACTCGTGGATGGCGGTGGCCTGGATGCGTGCCAGATCCTTGGGGTCTTTGAGCACAAACTTGGCCCGCCAGAATGGGTGCTCCATCCAGGATCCGCAGAACTCGTGCAGGTACATGCCCAGGGTGAGGTGTTGGATTTGGATGCGCTTGAGCATGGTGGGGCCTGGACTTGGAAAAACCGCCCGTCTTTAGGCGTGACTAGCGGTAACCATGGTAGCCTTTTTGCCCCGTTCCTGTCGCTCGTAAAACCCGCTACATGCCGCCTGCAGCCCCCAGAGTTTCCCCTAGTGCCAAGGCCCCGGCGGCCCCTGCTGCGGCCAAAGGTGGGGCCTCGGTGGCGCAGAAGGCGCTGCAAAAAATCGGTCTGCGGCGCGACATCGACCTGGCCCTGCACCTGCCCCTGCGCTACGAAGACGAAACGCGCATCATTCCACTGGCCAACGCCCGCGACGGGCAGATCGCCCAGATCGAAGCCACCGTGGTGGCGTGCGAGGTGCAACTGCGCCCGCGCCGCCAGCTGGTGGTGCAGGTGGAGGACGGCAGCGGCAGCTGCGAGCTGCGCTTCTTCAGCTTCTATCCCTCGCACCAAAAAACGATGGCTGTGGGCGCACGCCTGCGCATCCGGGGCGAGGTCAAGGGCGGCTTCTGGGGGCGGCAGATGCTGCACCCGGCCTTCCGTGTGGCAGGCGGCGAGCTGCCCGCCGCGCTCACGCCCGTTTACCCCACCACGGCAGGGCTGCCCCAGCCCTATCTGCGCCGCGCCGTGGTCAGCGCGCTGGCGCGGGTGGACCTGTCGGACACACTGCCCCCCGGCGCTGAGCCGCCCTGGGCGCGGTTTTATGGCCCAAATGGCCTCCACCGCGCGTTCAGCTTGCGTGAGGCGCTCACATTTTTGCATCACCCCACGCCCGACGTGGCGCTGTCCACGCTGGAGGACCACAGCCACCCCGCCTGGCAGCGCCTGAAGGCCGAGGAACTGCTGGCCCAGCAGCTGTCGCAGTACCAGTCGCGGCGCGAGCGCGACCGGCTGCGCGCCCCGGTGCTGCGCCCCGCCAAGGCCAAGGCGGGCACGCTGCCCCTGCACGAGCAATTGCTGGCCGTGCTGCCCTTCAGCCTCACCACCGCCCAGCGCCGCGTGGGCGAAGAAATTGCCGCCGACCTGGCCCGCCAGGTGCCCATGCACCGGCTGCTGCAGGGCGATGTGGGCTCGGGCAAAACAGTGGTCTCGGCCTTGGCCGCCTGCTTGGCCATGGACGCGGGCTGGCAGTGCGCGCTGATGGCGCCCACCGAAATCTTGGCCGAGCAGCATTTCGCCAAGATGATCGGCTGGCTGGAGCCGCTGCTGGCCGCGCGCGGCCGCAAGGTCGCCTGGCTGGTGGGAGGGCAGAAGAAGAAGGACCGCACCGCCATGCTGGCCATGGTGGCCAGCGGCGAGGCCGCGCTGGTGGTGGGCACGCACGCCGTGATCCAGGAGCAGGTGCAATTCAAGAACCTGGCGCTGGCCATCATCGACGAGCAGCACCGCTTTGGCGTGGCGCAGCGGCTAGCCTTGCGGCAGAAACTCGCAGCGCATGGCATGGAGCCGCACATGCTCATGATGAGCGCCACCCCCATTCCGCGCACCCTGGCGATGAGCTACTACGCCGACCTGGATGTGTCTGTGATTGACGAGTTGCCTCCCGGCCGCACGCCCATCGTCACCAAACTCATTGCCGACAGCCGCAAGGACGAGGTGATCGAGCGCATCGGCGCGCAGGTGGAGGCCGGGCGGCAGGTGTACTGGGTGTGCCCGCTGATTGAAGAAAGCGAGGCGCTGGACCTGAGCAATGCCACGGCCACCCATGCTGACCTGAGCGAGGCCTTGCCGGGCTGCATGGTCGGCCTGCTGCACTCGCGCATGCCCACGGCAGAAAAGAAGGCGGTGATGGCGCTCTTCACCAGCGGCCAGATGGGCGTGCTGGTCAGCACCACCGTGATTGAAGTGGGTGTGGACGTGCCCAATGCCTCGCTCATGGTCATCGAACATGCCGAGCGTTTTGGGCTGAGCCAGCTGCACCAGCTGCGCGGCCGGGTAGGGCGCGGCGCGGCGGCATCGGCCTGCGTGCTGCTGTACGCCACCAACGACAGCGGCCGCGTGGGCGAAACCGCCAAGGAGCGCCTGCGCGCCATGGCCGAGACCAACGACGGCTTCGAGATCGCCCGGCGCGACCTGGAGATCCGAGGCCCCGGAGAGTTCCTGGGCGCCCGCCAGTCGGGCGACGCGCTGCTGCGTTTTGCAGACCTGGCCACCGACACCCACCTGTTGGAATGGGCGCGCGAGCTGGCGCCGCAGATGCTGGACCGGTATCCTGAGCTTGCCGCCAAACACGTGGCGCGCTGGTTGGGTGGAAAATCGGACTATCTCAAGGCATGAGACGCTCAGA
>Ga0209207_1001648_pt1 | contig 9957 bp, 9 predicted proteins | sample SaghotsprinmetaG_FD_184140 | JGI IMG/M metagenome (GOLD analysis project Ga0209207, IMG submission 184140) | Hot spring microbial communities from South Africa to study Microbial Dark Matter (Phase II) - Sagole hot spring metaG (SPAdes) (version 3) | ecosystem: Environmental > Aquatic > Thermal...
GGGTTAACTCAATAGACACGGCTAAGCATGTAGTACCGACAGTGGAGAACTGGCGGACGGGGGTTCAAATCCCCCCGGCTCCACCAAATTTGTTGTAAGTCGTTCATTTCTAACGCTTTTTACCGATCACCCAATTCGACAGAACTGGCTTGGGCGGCAAAAGGCGGCAGAAATGGGCGGCACGCCTTCCCCCTGACGCACTCACTTGGAGTGCGCCATGCCCCGCTACATCGAACGCAGCCGCCACGGCCTCTATTACCTTCGCCTCCCCAAGCACCTTGCCCACCTCAACGAGGGCAAACGCGTGTCGCTGCACACGCATAGCAAGCGACTTGCCATCCAGCGCGCCAGACGGCATATAAGCAGCCTCAACCTCTGCTTGAGCCTGCCCGTGACCAATACCGTGCCCACTTCCGCCGCCGAATACCAAGCTCTCAAAACGGAGTTGGAGCGGGATTTTCAGGAAGAGAACCGCAAGCTCGATCAAGTCTTGCTCGCCGCCGCCCGCCTCCCGGACAGCTCAACGGCAGTCAAACTCGCGCTGGAGCAGCGATTGCGCAACGTGCTGGTTGAAGAGACCCTGCACTACATTGCCCAACAGCTCGAAAGCGCTGCCCTGACGCCAGTGGCCACACCTGAAAGCCAGTACGCCATTCTCCACAGCCTGCTCAACCATGCGGAAAATCTGGAGATAGAAATAGCTGGCTCGCGACAATCGGATGGCAGCATCAGTCGCTCAACGCTAGAGCACGCAAAAGGTATCTTCAGGGCCGAGATTTACAGCCAGCATGAAGAACTGGCCGAACGCTCGGCTGGAGTGCAGGCGCCCGCCTCGAGCAAGCCAGAACCGAACACCATCCCCGCGCCCTCAGGCCCGCCGATCACCCTGGTGCAACTGCACGCACTCCAGCAGATCGATGCGCAAGAGTTGGAAGGGCCGGTCACCAGCCGCACTCGAGAGGAATACGGGCGCCTCGCACGCGTGCTCACGGTACTGAGTGAGCGCAAGGCTATCCAGGCATTCACCCAGGAGGATTTCGAACGCCTCCATAAGATCGTGCAGAAAATTAAGCTCGGAGCAGTGCGTCGCCTCGATGTTGATACCGCCAAAGTGAGCGACCTCATTCCCTCTGGTACGTCCTACACCCCCATCCAATCTGAGACCGCCAGTACCTACTCCGTGCGCCTGAATGCCCTACACCTGTTCGCGTACAAGAAAGGCTATACCTCGGTACACCCGGACAAGATCACCAAGCCCCGTTTCGCCAAGATCGCCAGTAAGCAGAAAAAAGCCACGCCCCTGGACGAGACCAAAGCCAAGTCGTATCGGGTGGATGAACTCCAGGCCATCTTCAATGGCTATCTCTACCGCCCTGCCGAGCTGAGTGCCCGCAAGGAGATACACCCGTATCAGTTCTGGCTACCGCTGATTGCCCTGTACAGCGGGATGCGTATCGATGAGGTCTGCGGCCTCTCTACGCGTGCCGTTGAACAGAGCCAAAGCGGCATTTGGCACTTCAAAGTCGAAGAGCAATCCACGCTCAACCGAAAACTGAAAAACAACGCATCGAAGCGGCGTGTACCAGTACACCAGCACCTCATTGAGCTGGGCTTCATTGACTACGTGCAGGAGAGAAAGCAGCAAAGAGCAACCATGCTCTTTGACGGGCTGCACCACAACCGCAATGGTTGGGGCAATACCGCAACGCGGTTTTTCACACGCCTTCCCACCCAGAACTCCATCGGTACGGGTTACCTGTTCGACATAGGTGTGCACAAGCAGAAGCGCGATGGGCGCGATTTCCATGCCTTCCGGCATACCTTTATCGACCGATTGCGGGCCTGCGGCGTGGACAGTGGCTATGACATCGAAGCCATTACCGGCCACGAAAAGGAAAACGTCAGCGAGGCGGATCGCTACGGCGATGGCCCGGAACTCCGCGACAAAGCCGAGAAGGTCAATCGCGTCTCTTACGAACTCGATCTCTCTCATATCGATTACGAGCTGTTCAAGAGCCACTATCGATCCGCATTGGCTCGATCTCTGCGTGCTTTTAAAAAGGAAAAGCAGAAGCAAAAGAACAACGCATAGCCAGAACCAGCCAAACACCTCAAATACAGGCGCTTATATAGCGCCTGTATTTATTTTGGCAAGTCAATAAAAATCGTCACGATATTTGATACAATAATAACAACAAGAAAATAAATCATGACAAATACAACCAACACAACAATAAATCTAGATGCATTCTCTAGAAAATCTGTAGCCCGATTTGCCTTTTCACTCTTTGATGAGAAGGAGCGCTCTATGCTTTTTGACGGAAGAGTCCCTCCCTTTAAGCCCGCCCGCACATCGAGAAAGCTAAACCGCTGTACGCCTGAGCAAATCTCCGGAATCGCAAAATACCTCGTAGAGCATCATGCCAAGATACTTAAGCGTCTATATCTACTAGAGAAAATTGGCTATCTCAGCCATGACGAGTCAAACACCCATCAGGCATGCTTCATAGAGAACCTTGCCATCTACGACGCGTACAATAAACGTATAGCGCTAGACTTCGGTCTACCCACTGAGAAATCCATCAGGCGCGCTTGTGACTATCGCTCACTGAAAAAGCAACTCATCAAGATTGCCAATGATCAACGTGTGAATAGCGAAGCAATTAGCGCGCAGGTCGGCGGTGCAACCAACCAGAGCTATTGTTCGGATCAAACACTGAAGTTCAGAAAAAGACAGGAAGAGCTGTCACAGGAAGCCCTTGAAAAAGTCTATGTAAGGCGTAGCGACTCAGATCAAATCATTACACTGGCCGAGATCGCGAAAGACCAGGAACGGCGGAAGTTTAATCACCTCTTCCATATCGCAAAGAATCTTCAAGTGATGGCGGATGAGGCAGAACTGACGGGCCATTTCGTGACGCTCACCGCGCCCGGCAACTATCACCCCAATCCGGCTAAAGGCAAACGCAGCTACGACCAGAGCCAGCTACGCAACGCGCATGTCTACCTTCAAGAACGCTGGAAGCTGCTCAGAGCCCGCTTAGCCAAAGCAGGCATACCGCTGTCAATCAGCACCCTCTTTGGCATGCGGTTTGTCGAGGTGCATAAAGATGGCTGTGCCCACTGGCACCTGCTCATTTTTACCACCCCGGACAGATTCGCCACCTTCCAACAGTTCGCAGATGATCTCTTCCCAGTTCACCGGCAATGGGATCATGTGGCAATTGACCGGGATAAAGGGGAAGCGACGAGCTACCTCTTCAAGTACCTGGCCAAGGCAGTGGACAGCTCTAAATTTGACGATGCCCGGCTAACAGCAAACGCATTGGATGACATGCGGAGTGAGCAAGATCAAGCGAGCCTCGCCAGCGCAGAACGCGTCACCGCTGCGCTAAGAGCGCAACGGATTAGACAATACCAGTGCTTCGGCGTCGGCAACGCAATGACCAAATACCGCTTAATCAACAAAATCGAAGAAAGCGTCAATAGCTTTGACAGTGCATGTGTCCGATCAACACTCACCGCCTGCCGAATGTACAACGACGGCAAAAAGGACAAGACCAATAGAAACCTAACCGGCTTTAAGATGCTCCTCACCAAATTTTCAGACGCGGTTGAAGTAGTAAAAGAATCAAGCTTGAATCGGTTTGGCGAAAGCACATCGCGCACCATTGGGCTTCGCTTCAGATGCGGGCATGTCTATCTCCTTCCACAGTACGAAATAAGCTGCACACTAGAAGATCTAATTCTTGAGTCCTCACCTGAGCCCGTTTTCACCAGTGACCATGAGCTAGATAGCCTGGAGAGAGAATCTTTCTTGGAGCAAATACAGCCTGCAAATGATGACGACTTTTATGATGATTTATTTAAAGAGCAGAAAGATACGGTTACAGTTATTTATAGTGATCCAAGAAAAGCCTACCCCCCTGAACGGGCGAAGTCACTAAGACCTTCAGCATCAGAACCACTAAAAATTGTCAATGAGCTAAACCCTAAACGGTCTCAAGTCAAATACATTGACAAAATTCCCTCATCGACAGCAGGCCCACCACTGGAAACACCCGAAATAATCATCTTATTGTCAAACTGGTAAACAGTGTCAACAGCACTGACATTAACCGCCAGCTGCGCTGGCCGAATTCAGCCACCGCTGGTCGGGTCTAAAGCCCTATCGGCAGCATTATCGTGTTCAAGTTCAACATTTGCAGGCACGTAAACACACGACTCTCTACAGAGCCGCGCAAGAATGAAGAGAAGAATATGAAGCGAAAGGAGCTAGCTGATCTAGATTCTCTCATCCACCTATTCGGCGGTGTGATTTCTAAACCACTTATTCAGCGGTGACCAAAATCGTTGTATCTGGGCAGTAGCTCATTTCCTTAATATCCCTCATGTATGAACACATTTTATTAATCTAGTACCTTTCAGTCCAATTGATATTCCATAAGCTCTGAAATACCAACCATAGACGCACCCTATGTAAATAACAAAAACAATTATCCTTAGCTATCCAACACAGTGGGGGCCTCGCCCCCTACCCCGATTGCGCACCTGTAAAAGGGGGACCAAACAGGCGCCCCCCATTTACAAGCGCGCCCGATCTCAAAGTGGATACATTGTCCTTCAGCTCCCCAACGCAATCTTTGAACGAAAACACCAAGCGGCCTCAGTCAGCTCCAGGCTCAGGGAGTCAATACCTTTTAATACTCTCTTACTGTCCGCCACCTCAACAGGGCAAGTCTCGAAAACGGCTCTAAGCTGAGCGCAAAGCTCTTGTGCCACTAGTAACTGGCGCCACCAATCTTGTATTGATTTCCTCGCAACACGTAAATCAACCACTTCAATATCGCCCGTCGTGTGCACTCCAACCCCGCACATACCAGCGACAAAAGCATACACCTCAGCAAGTGTCTCAAATCCCTTACGCCGCCTATGAGCCAGTGTCAGTGGTGGCTCCACATCAAAGACAACATTAACCCTTCTAAGCAAACTAACACGAGAGCCAGCTTGCGCAAGAAGAAACGCCTTCTTGACCCGCTTAGTGAATATTTTATCCAGTGCACAAACCCGTGCAATATGTATCTGGATGTCTGTTATTAGCTTGGGTGAAAAACAATCCAAAGCATCCCGCTTGACCAATTCTCCAAGAAATTCCTCACCGTATCTCTTTACACATAAAATATTACCCACCACAACAAAAAGCTCCTGAGCAATAGAAAGCGTACAAGCGTACTCATGACCAACCATCTTTATATTCAACCCAGGAGCTTGGGATAGCATAAATCACCTCTCAATCAGTTGAAGCAAACAATAGCGTGGATAATGAGAATTATAAAATCAAATTTTATAAATAAAACCGCCAACACAATAAGCAAACTCTATGTCAATTAAACAAACAATCAACCACATTAATTAATCATTAAAATCGTGATATAATATCACTCAAAACATAATAATAAGAGAAAAACGCATGGCTAAAGATACTGCTGACAACACTACTATTGACATGTTTGACATGCTCTACCCAAAACAACTACCGGGTAGAAAGCCAATTTTCGGAACGGCAATGACACCTGCTCAACGAGCACGCCGTTACAGAGCAAACAAACAAAATAAGTCAAAGAGTTAGCGTAATGAACAAGGCTACTCAGGGCGTGTACTTCGTACACTCCCTGATCCTTGCGATGGGATTCTCCCCTCGACCCCTAAAAGCGTGGGGTTTCCCCACACCCCAACAACAAAAACAATAATAATGGGTGATATATGAGCGAACAAGAAAACGCGCCGCGCGCTAAAAAACCACTATCAACTACCCGTATACACGTGAAGTTGAAGAAAGAATTCAAGGCCGAACTAGAGAAAAAAGCTGCTGACAACTTTATGTCGTTGTCACAGTTGCTGCTGCAATCTGCCCGTAAATCCACAATAACGATTAAGCGTGTTGATGCACCCAAAAACTCGAAAGAACTTTTGGCGATGACTGCTGCTTACAATAAGTTTGGCGCACAGCTAAATATGATTGCCAAGCACTGCAACACGCACAAAGCCAGTAGTGACAGCGTAAAAATCCTCACAGCCTTGATCGACATCGAGCGCGGCATTGCTGAGATGAGAGCCGCTACTCTGGGAGAATCCTAAGATGGCTATGCACGGATTTAGCGGCAATAGCGGTAGCGGTGGAGGCGGTGGAGGCGGGCCAGTCGATTACATGACCGATGATCACTACTACGACAAAGAAGACGGCTTGTGGATGCCCAGAGATCCACTGCCGGAAGTTGTAGAGGGTGATCCAGCGTTGATGGTGCAGATGATCGATGCGCTTGATTACAAGCACCAGTACACCAGTGGCGTGCTGTCGTTCACTAAAGAAGATACTGAAAAGCTCAAAGCGGCAGGTCTCGATGCATCTATTTCAGAGATTACCGGGCGTCTCAAAGAGATGCTGTTTGCTGGCATCGCTCCAGAACATCATCACATCTTGATTGTTGCCCATACCCATCTTGACCGGCTTGAGCTGCATTACGTGCTGCCGCGCCATAATTACGAAGTCGATAGAGCGTGGAATCCCGCACCACCTGGAGAGGGGAAATACCGGCAAATGGATGCGCTGACTGACTTCATTAACATGAAGTATGGCTTGGATGATCCACGTGACCCCCTTCGCGCAAAAGCTGTGAAAGAAGTTTTGTGGGAGCCGGCAGAGCAAAAAGCCACACGCGAAACGCTTAATGCATTTTTCAAAGAAGCGGTTATAGATGGCGCTATTGATAGTCGTAAAGAGCTGATCGATCTTGCCAAAAAAGCCGGATTTGAAATTACCCGTATCGGTAAAGACTACGTTTCAATGAAACAGCCTGGAGCAGAGAAAGCAATCAGATTGAAGGGAGAAATTTACAATGAACGATTCACTAGCGGAGCTGAGCTTACAGACACAAAAACAAAGAGTGCAGAACGAGCAGCTTATCTCGCAAAACCAGCAATTGCTGAGCGATATAAACAAGCAATACGAGAACGTCAAGACTTTATTGAAAAGCGTTTCCAAGAGGCACTTAGCGTTGTGCGGGCTGGAAAAAGCTATTCGGAAACACAAAAATTCAATAGCACGAAACGCGGCGATATCATCGAAATCAGTAAAAGTCCTTCTGGCAATTTCGCTAATAAGCGTGGCAATTCACGCACTACTAATGACAATAAAATGGTGAGAGAAAATGACGGATTTGGAAAAGAAGCTAATGCAATTATTGAAAGAGCAAAACGAGTCAACAACAATACTGAGCAATCTTTTGATCGAGCAAGTAGAGTCATTGAGGCTGGATTTGCGGTCGTTAAATCAGCGCCTGAGCGAACTAGAGGGCTGAGTATGGCGTCGGCATATAACGTAGTTCCAAGTTCACCTGCCGAAGCGCTGGATGGCATGGCGGATGTATCTGGCCCCTCTGGAAGAGCGGATACCGGTGATCCCGAAGCTGACCGGATCATTAACGCAAAGCGGAGCGAAGCTGCGGCTCTTGATCAGGCTCGTGCGTTACAAGCAAAAAAAGACGCTGTGAGAAATAAAAAAGCACTTAAAGAAATCGTAGGCGCTTGGCACTCAAAGAGTATGTCATAGCATCGACAGCAATGGCACGCACCGCAAACTAATAAATCTAATCACAATATAACACTAAGGAGTTTCCATGGCACAACGAACAGCACTCGAGCAAGACACTATCGATTTTGCAGAGTCAATAGTTTATATCTTTGAAAAGCAGCTAGAGCTTCAGAAGGAGCTTATGGAGTTACTACATGCAATAAGAGAGAGGAACGTGACTCTTGATCGTGAGCTTGAATTAACCTCATTTGAAGTTAACCCTCTATTCCTTCAAGAGTTTAAAAACAACAATACTCAAAAGCCACGTAATGACGCAAACAATGGAACCGACCTCTCGATTTGATCAAAGAGGTCGATAACCTTATTTACACAGCCCAGAATTAACCGAGTCAAATCCATTTACTGCGTATGTGTATCCAACGTCAGATTTATTACCATTTATTCCTGACGTCCTAACTGTAAGCTTCGAGGCTCTATGTAGTGAAGCTGCAAGTTGGCTATTGCTGGGGGCTTGTAGCTCACGACGATGCCAATTCAACGGCCACTTCTCAGTATAAGCCGCCTTGTCGTCTACATTGAATGTTAACTCGAAAGCATTGTTGCGCCCGGTATTAGCCAAGCCAAGCATGTAAGGCAGAGCATCAATAGTCATTGAGCGCTCGCCCGCAAAGCATTGGATTGTTAAGCGATATCTATTGTTATGCGGAACCCCCAGCATACCGACTGCAACGGTTGTTCCAGCAGTATAATACCCTTTCTTGCCCGAACTCGATTGAGCCATTTCTGGCTTGGTTCGAAGCCAATTTCCGAGTATTTTAGCTCCCTCTTTATCTGCGTTAACGCGGCAAGAAGACGCGTTATCTTTAGCGACCAGATCGCAGAAATCTGCAAGAGTAACAGAAGGTGCTAGGAGCGCTACTGTTGAAGCTAGTATTAAATACTTCATATCCGACCATGCCAATTAGCAGAGCATAAAGTTTTTCCAGGAGGATTGTTTACTTTCTATCCGCTGTAAGCCTCTACGTGCTCGGCTGCATACTTCCTCTTCAAAGTTCCAAGTAATATATATGCAATATAGGGTGTTGCAATGACCCCAATAACAACCACAATTAGCCCGATTGCGAGCAGTTGCGCAAAAATAAGCATCACGAGATGCGCTGTTTGATATTGGTCATACCGAGCTTGAGTATTAATATTTTTGACAGCGTAGGCTTCAAGTTGACCTTTTTTCATCTTGCCAACCACAACAACTTCATCTCCTTCCGCTACATCCATACCGCCCTCGTGCACGAATGTAACAGGTGTATTGTCTACACGAAAAGTAAATTGGTCGTGACTGCTCATGCTCCCTGAAACGTTCCCCGTTACAGGGCCCGTCTTAACACTTCCGGCGGTATGAACACTATTCTGGATATTCGACACCTTTCCGGTAACTTCGACCAGTCCTTTGCCAATTTCTTTTTGCATAATTTTCTCTGATAGAGTTTGATTAAGCTATAGCATCATACTAATAGCTCAATAAGCAGGATTAGATGGTGGAGCTGTAAATTACTTGCCGATTAGCATCGAGAAGATCAATCTTCTGAGGCGCAACAAGAATTGTCCTAGATTCGCTTGACGCAAACTCAACTGCTTGAATATAGCCGTAGACTTTCACCTTCAGCTCTTTACGCTTAGAGGCTATTTCTCTTGCTAAAGTCTCATCCTCAACCTTCAGCAATACACTTGATCCACCAGTAAAGCCGACTTTGAAGTGGCCGTTAGTGGTTTTGAAATAGCAGCGCTCCTGCTCGACGCCTCTGAACTGCTGCTCAAACCGACGCTCTTCTTTGGTGTAATTCAGCTTGTCGGAGAATAGACAATCATCAATCCTGAAGGCCTTTAGATCGAAGTCGTACGCTCCAATGTTTAAATAAACACCGTGACTCTCTGGGTTATAAAACTTTACAAGTTTCTTCCCCTTAACCTTGTCAGCCTCATGCCTTGTTTCAGCGGCAATTTTTTCCATCAAATCGCGCTTTTTAAACTCGTCTTTCTCATCCTGATATTCACTACCAAGACGAAAAACATCTGCCACGTTTACTTCAGGACTGACTGAAAGCTTAACAAACTCAGCAAGTTGCTCTGGCGTTTCTTCCCAGTCACGCAGGCTATGGTACAGCTGAAATGCAGTTGTCGGATAAAGTATATCCAAATATTCGTCATCCTCCCCCATACCAGGGTTAGGAAATGTTTTCACTTTTAGGTTTTTCGAAGAATAAATTGAACTTGTAACACTTTGAATTACTGGATCAGCAGCCGTAGCTTCTACTTTGACTATTTTTTCAGCCGCTGGCGTTTCTTCTTCTGAACAGCCATAGAGCATC
>Ga0209207_1001654_pt1 | contig 9910 bp, 7 predicted proteins | sample SaghotsprinmetaG_FD_184140 | JGI IMG/M metagenome (GOLD analysis project Ga0209207, IMG submission 184140) | Hot spring microbial communities from South Africa to study Microbial Dark Matter (Phase II) - Sagole hot spring metaG (SPAdes) (version 3) | ecosystem: Environmental > Aquatic > Thermal...
CCTGCGCCCAATACCATTAAGTTAAGGAACTACGCTGGTCACACCGCTCCTGCGGTGTGACCGATCTCGCGGCGCTCCGCGCTGCGACGCTCACTCGGCGCAGAGCGCCGGAGGGTGCGTGACACCGCAGGAGCGGTGTCACGAGCACGTGCCCACGTGCCAGGCTTAACTTAATGGCATTGGGCCTGCCCCGCCTCTGCCAGATGGCGATTGAACGCCGCCACCACCGCGCTCAACACCGCCGCCACGCTGTCCCGGTGCATGGCCACGCCGGTGCGCCGCTCGCCGTCGCACTTGAGCTGCACGAAGCAGGCGGCCAGGGCGTCGGTGCCGCCGCTCATGGCGTGTTCCTCGTAGGCGGTGATCTCCAGGGCGATGCCGAACTGCCGCTGCATCGCCGCCACCAGGGCCTCCAGGGCGCCGGCGCCGCTCCCCTGTAACAGGGTGATGACGCCGTCGCGGGCCAGCTCCACCCGCACCGAATCCTGTTCCTGGCGGTCGATGTGATAGGCCTGGAGCCGGTAGGGTCCGGGCCGATCCAAATAGCTCTGCTGAAACAGTTCCCAAATCCGCGCCGGCGTCACCTCGGTGGCGCGCGTCTCGGCGTCCTGCTGCACCACCTTGCTGAATTCGATCTGCACCCAGCGCGGCAGGGTGATGCCCTGATCGCGCTCCAGCACATAGGCCACCCCGCCCTTGCCAGACTGGCTGTTGATGCGGATGACCTCTTCGTAGGAGCGGCCGAGATCCGCCGGGTCGATGGGCAGATAGGCCACCTCCCAGGGCTCCCCCTCCCGTTGCCGCTTGATGCACTTGCGGATGGCATCCTGGTGGCTGCCGGAGAAGGCGGTATAGACCAGCTCGCCGGCATAGGGGTGGCGCGGGTGGACCGGGATGCGGGTGACCGCCTCCAGGGTGCGCACGATCTCGTCCATGCCGGAGAGATCCAGCTCGGGGTCCACCCCCTGGCTATAGAGGTTCATGGCCATAGTGACGATGTCCATGTTGCCGGTGCGTTCGCCGTTGCCAAGCAGCGTCCCCTCCACCCGATCCGCCCCGGCCATCACCGCCAGTTCCGCCGCCGCCACCGCGCTACCGCGGTCGTTGTGGGTGTGTACGCTGAGGATGAGGGCATCGCGGTGGCGTATATGGTCGCCGAACCACTCCACCTGATCGGCGAACACATTGGGCGTGGCCATCTCCACCGTAGCGGGGAGATTGACGATCATGCGCCGCTCGGGGGTGGGCTCCCACACCCCCATCACCGCCTCGCAGATCGCCACCGCGAAGTCTAGTTCCGTCCCGGAGAAGCTCTCCGGCGAATACTGAAACACCCACTGGGTCTCCGGCTGCCGCTCGGCGCGCTGGCGGATCATCTCCGCCCCGCGCACCGCGATGTCGATGATCCCCTGGCGGTCCAGCTGGAACACCCGCTCCCGCTGGATGCGCGAGGTGGAGTTGTAGAGATGGACCACCGCCTTGGCGGCCCCGCGCAGGGCGTCGAAGCTCTTTTCGATGAGATCCTGGCGGGCCTGGGTGAGCACCTGCAAGGCAACCCCCTGGGGGACGCGGTCGCCGTCGATGAGGCTGCGCACGAACTGAAAATCCGGCGCCGAGGCGGCAGGAAAGCCCACCTCGATCTCCTTAAAGCCCAGCTTCACCAGGAGATCGAACAGCCGCTGCTTCTCCGCCACGTTCATCGGCTCCACCAGCGCCTGATTGCCGTCCCGCAGGTCCACCGCGCACCAGCGCGGGGCGCGCTCGATCACCCGATCCGGCCAGCGGCGAGCGGCCATGGGGATGGGCGGGAATGGACGGTATTTGCGATGATCGAAACGGGACATGACACGGTCTCCTTTAAAATTCGGGCCTTGGTCATCGTTCCGGCCACCTGTGAGGCTGGAATGCAAAAGCGTAGCGCGAAGCGCGTAGCTTTTGCAGTGTCCAAAAGCTTCGCTTTTGGACTCCAGGCTACCTCCGGCCGGAACAATGACCAAGGCCAAAATTCGCTATGCGAATTTTAGTAATGCCCGACGGCGCTGGGCGCCGCGGGGATGCTTGGTAGAAGTTGAGAGACAGTGTAACGCCGGAGCGGGGGTGAAAGATTGCAAAGATTCGAGAAAAACCGAATAGATGCGCAATATAATTGCGAATTAATGGCCAGTTTTATAAATTAATTGCGCTATAGAATTAAAAAGAGCAACCTTTACTATCTTTTCCCTTAACCCTTAACCCTTAACCCTTCCCCTATGGACCTCGACCGTTACGACCTGCTCCTCCTCGACGCCCTGCAACAGAACGGCGGCCTCAGCAACCTGGAGCTGGCGGAGCGCATCGGCCTCTCCCCCTCCCCCTGCTCCCGGCGGGTGAAGCGGCTGGAGGAGCAGGGGCTGATCCGCCGCCGCGTCACCCTGCTGGATCAGGCCCGGCTCGGACTCACGCTCACCGCCTTCATCCAAATCAGCATGGACCGCCACACCCCGGAGCGCTTCGCCCACTTCGAGGCGAAGGTGCGCGACTACCCCGAGGTGCTGGAGTGCTACCTCATCACCGGCCAGGCCGCGGACTACCTGCTCAAGGTGGTGGCGCCGGACATGGAGGCCTACCGCGCCTTTCTGCTGGAGAAGATCACTCGCATCGAGGGGGTGAGCGGCGTCCACTCCTCCTTCGTCTTGACCCGGGTGGCGGAGCGCACCGCCCTGCCCCTGGGCCACCTGCGACGCGCCTAGCCCGCCGGACGGGCGCAAAAATCCGCGCCCCTTCCCTGCACGAGCGGGCCTTCTGGTCTTATAATCGCCCCCGAAAAGCGGGAAGGCCGGGGCGTCCCGGCCCCCGATTTTGGTGCGGCGAAAACGCGAACTGGGGGGACGATGAAACTAGAACTGGTGCCGATCGAAGGACAGAAGATCCTCTCCGAGGAGGAGAAGGAGCGCCTCAAACGCAAGCTCCGCCACCCCACCCAGAAAGAGCTGGATTCGTTCAGCCCGGAGGATGTCCGCCAGATCAAGACCTTCATGGGGCGTTTCATCATCCTGTCGGAGCAGCTCCACTACGAAATGGCGGACCAGAAACGGTTTGCCGACCTGGAGGAACACATCGCCAAGCTCTACCTGGAACGGCAAGCCCTGGTCGAAAAGGCCCCGCCTCCGGTGAAGCGCTTCTGCGAATTAATGGATCTCATTGGCGTGGAGCCCTGGCGGGTCATCGAGGTGATCATCGCCGGCCTGCGCGGCGAGGATCGCCGCATCTACTTCGAGACCAAGAACAAGGCGGGGATCAAGGCGGCGGTGGACAACCCCTTCCTGATGCAAGTGGACGACGATGCCACCGAAAAACTCATGGCCCTGGCGGCCAACGCTAAGCGCCTGACCCAGCGTGAGCTGGAGGATCTGATCGCCCACCACTCCCTGGAGAGTCTGATCAAGGAGCTGATCATCGGCCGCAAGGTGAACTACGGGGTGTTCTGGGACGACGACTACTACGACCTCTAGGTTCCTGCGGGGCCTTTTGTCGGGAAATTTGCGCCCGCCGTGCGATTTCCCCTTGCCCTTAGAAAATTTTTGGCCAAGAATTGCCCCCTTCCGGGCCACCCGCCCAAGCCGGCCTTATCGCCGCACGGGATGGCATGTTCACTTTAGGTTTTTTTGCCGCCAACGCATCCCGATGCGACCGCGGGCAGGACAGCGAGAAAGATGCACCAGCCGTTGAAAAAACTGAAACTGCAAGGGTTCAACAACCTCACCAAAACCCTCAGCTTCAACATCTACGACATCTGTTACGCCGCCACCGGGGAGCAGCGCGCGGCCTACATCGCCTATATCGACGAAGCCTACAACGCCGAGCGCCTGACCCAAATCCTCTCCGAGGTGGCCCACATCATCGGCGCCAACATCCTCAACATCGCGCGTCAGGACTACGACCCCCAGGGGGCGAGCGTCACCATGCTCATCTCCGAGGAGCCCATCATCTCCGAGCAGATCGAAAACAGCGAAGGCCCCGGCCCGCTGCCGGATGCGGTGGTGTGCCACCTCGACAAGAGCCACATCACCGTACACACCTATCCGGAGAGCCATCCGGGGAACGGCCTCAGCTCCTTTCGCGCCGACATCGATGTCTCCACCTGCGGCCGCATCTCGCCGCTGCGGGCGCTCAACTTCCTGATCCACTCCTTCGAGTCCGACATCGTCATCATGGACTACCGGGTGCGCGGCTTCACCCGCGACGTGCGCGGCCGCAAGCACTACATCGACCACAACATCAGCTCGATCCAGAACTACATCTCCCACGACTCCAAGAAGAAGTACCAAATGGTGGACGTGAACGTCTATCAGGAGAACATCTTCCACACCAAGATGATGATCAAGGACTTCAAGCTGAACGACTACCTCTTCTGCGTGGATGAGAAGGATCTCAAACCGAGCGAGCAGAAACGCCTGCAGAAGCTGGTACGACGAGAAATGACCGAGATCTTCTACGGCGAGAACCTCGGCCGCAATCTCGAATTCTATTGACGCTGCCCCCTGGGATCGCCGCGCCCGCTGTTTTTCGACCAACCACCATCCTGACGAGGATCCTGCTCCATGCTGAAACCCGGCGCCATCGCCCCCGCCATCGAACTGCCCAACGCCGACCTAGAGATCGTCAACAGCGAGCAATTCAAAGGCAAGAGGAATCTGGTGGTTTACTTCTACCCTAAGGACGATACCCCGGGCTGCACCCTGGAGGCCATCGAATTTTCCGACCGGGAAGAGGAATTCGCGCGCCTAGAGACCGTCATCCTCGGCATCAGCAAAGACAGTTGCGACAGCCACGGCGCCTTCCGCGACAAACACGGCCTCGCCATCCGCCTGCTCTCCGACCTGGACGGCACCGTCTGCGAGGAGTACGGCGTATGGCGCGAGAAGGAGGCCCACGGGGTGAAGCAAATGGGCATCCTGCGCTCCACCTTCGTCATCGACAAACAAGGCATCGTCCGCCACGCCCTCTACGACGTGAAGCCCAAGGGCCACGCCGCGGCGGTGCTGGAGTTGGTGCGGCAACTGTGAGTGGCATCGGGACTGATTCTGGGCGCTGACCACCATCCGGGGAGAACACGCCATGATTGTAAGCGCCAAGTTATAGTGAAGGTACTTGAGATTTGGCCACCCACCGCCGGGCAAGACCTGACAGGTCTCCGGCCGGAACGATAATCAAGGCCCCAGGGGAAGATCCTCCATCCGATCCTGCAACGCCACGGGCCAAGAGATGCCATTTCTGGAAGAAATGGCATCTCTTTCCTCTTCCGGGGCGGCTGCCCGGAAACCCCCATGATCGTTAGCGAGAGTGCTCCGCCTCATGGTCGAAGAGGTGCAACTGGTGGAAGAAGCCATGCACACTGAAAGGCCTGTGGGCCTCATCCCGGTGCGGTGGAAAGACAATGGCGGTGGCGGCGGCGCCGATCAGGCAAGCGACGCCGCAGATGGAGAAGGCCAGCGGGAAGTCGCCCAGGTCGCCAAGCATCCCCCCCAACACCGGGAAAACGATCCCGCCCACGCCGTAGGAAAGGAAAACGTAGGGGTAGTTCTGGCCCACCGCGCGGTTGCCGAATTCGTCCGCGGTGAGGGCTGGAAACAGGGCGAAGTTGCCGCCGAAGTTAAAGCCGATCAGGGTAGCGCCCAGGTAGAGCAGGTATTCCTGCCCCGCCATGGCAGTAAAGGCAAGCAGAATCAGGCCCTGACTGCCCGCCATCAACACCACCGAATGCTTGCGGCCCAGTTTGTCGCTCAGGGCGCCCCAGACGATGCGGCCAACGCCGTTGGCGAGGCTGAAGAACACCGCCATGGCGGTGCCGGCGATGGCGCTCGCCTCGGCCAGGCTGTAGCCGGCGGCTTGAAGGGCCTCCATCGGGTAGAGCTTCATCAGCCCAATGGACATCAGGCCGGCGCCGGCGCTTACCGCGAAGGTGAGGAAGATTAGGTAGAACTGCGGGGTGCGCAGCATGTCGCTGGCGCTGAATTCCTCGCCGCCGGCGCCGACCTTTTGCGGCGGCGGCTGGTAGCCGGCGGGTCGCCAGCCGGCGGGCGGCATTTGCATCCACAGGCTGCCCAGGAGCACCAGTACGGCGAAGGCGACGCCGTAGATCATGAAGGTCTGGGCCAGGCCGACGGTGCCGATCAGGTTGCCCCATTCGTCGGCGAGTTTCACCCAGGCCATGGCGCCGAAGCCAAAGCCGGCCACCGCCAGGCCGGTGATCATCCCCTTGTAATCGGGGAACCAGTTCATGCCCACCGCGATGGGAACCACATAGCCGAGGCCGATGCCGGCGCCGCCGATCAGTCCCACGCCGACCAGCACCCCCCAAAAGCTGGCGCCGCCGGTCAGGCCGGCCAGGAGGTAACCCGCCCCCAGAATCAGCCCGCCGGCCACCGCCAGGGGACGCGGCCCCCAGACCTTGAGTTGCCGTCCGGCGAACACCATCACCAGCGCGAAGGTGGCGAGGCCCACGGCAAAGACAATTTGGGTGTCGAGCTTGCTCCAGCCCGCCGCCTTCAACTCCGGGGTGAAAACGGACCAGGCGTAGATGGCGCCCAGACAGAGCTGGATCAGGATGGCGCCGATCACCACCCACCAGCGATTCATGATTTTTTCGTTTGACATCTTGTCGGTCTCCCTGGAAAGCGAAATAGTCCGCGCACTCTATGCCGCTTCGGTGACGACGGGATGACGGCCGTCACCGCGGACCTATTGCTGTTAAAGTATAGGTGGAATAACATGAAAACCAATCAAGTCGTTCGGGAGGACGGAACCCATGTCACGATTTCTCGCCCTCGCCTGCCTTTTCGCCATCGCCGCCGCGCAGGCGGATCCGGAAAAGGTCGCCGTCTGTCATAAAGCTCGTAGGCTGGGGTGACGAAGGAACCCCAACAAATCGCGTCCGAACCCCTAATCGTCGTTTGCCACCGTGTCATGCATCCGCATGATTTCATGCATCGGAATTGTTGGGGTTCGCAAGCTCACCCCAACCTACGGGGCTGTCATAAAGGCAAGAGGCTCCGTGTGGCCGAGCCGGCGGTGAAGGCCTACCTGGGCCACGGCGACATGCGGGGATCCTGCGCAGAAGCGGGTGGTTCGAAGAGGGCAAAAAAACCTCCCGCGGGTTTAAAACCTGCGGAAGATTGTCTTGCGAGCCTTCCAGCCCCGCCCCCCCCCGTGGAAACGCCGACAAAAGAGATGCCATTTTTTCAAAAAACCGCATCTCTGGACGTGCACTTTCGCGGTAAGGTCACGCGGCAAGGATTCCGCTATAATGGCCCGATAAAGAGACGCAAGCCGCCATTCTTACCCAAAGCGGACGCCGGGCGACTGCATCCCGATCCAACACCGATGCAGATCTCCCCATCCGCGGGACGAAGAGACACCATGCAAAAACGCTTCCTTGCCGTACCCTTGTTGGGCCTGCTCCAAACGCTGACCGCCTATGGGGGCGCCGTTACCATGGACATGGATCGGCTGCTCTCCCTGAGCCTAGAGGAGCTGCTGGCCACCGAGGTCACCATCTCCACCCAAAGCAAACAATCCCTGACCAAGGCCCCCTCGGTGGTCTCGGTGATCGGCGCGGAGGACATCAAGGCCACCGGCGCGACTAATTTACGCGAGGTTCTGCAAAGCGTGCCGGGCATCTACGTCCGCAGCAACTCCTTCACTAATCGGCCGCAGATCATCTTCCGCGGCGCCACCAGCACCCATACCCTGCTGATGGTGGACGGTCAGCCCTTCAAAGACCTAGTATGGCACTCCGGCATCTTCTGGAAGGGGCTGCCCACCGCCATGATCGAACGCATCGAGATCATTCGCGGTCCCGGTTCCGCGGTCTATGGCTCGGACGCCGCCGCGGGGGTGATCAACGTCATTACCAAGGCGGCGGCGGGGGTGAGCCGTTCCGAGGTGGGCCTGCGCGCGGGCAGCTTCGACACCCAGGAGGCCTGGGCCCAGCACGGGGGGAACGCCAACGGCTTCGCCTACAACCTCACCCTGGACTTCAGCGGTACCGACGGTTACAACCCCTTTATCCCGACGGACAGCCAGACGAGCGTCGATGGCAACTACGGTACCGATGCCTCCTATGCGCCGGCTCGCGCGCGCTATGGCTGGGACAACCGGGATCTGCGCTTCTCCGTGGCCAAGGAAAACTGGCGGCTGAATGCCGGCTATATCGGCCACCGGGACGTGGAGGTGGGCCTGACCGGTTATCTCGCCCTGGACCCCAGAACCCAGGGCGACGACAACCGGCTCAATCTGGACCTGAGCTACGACAATCCAAAGATCGCCCCGAACTGGGGCCTCAATTCGCAGGTGAGTTTCCGCTATCTCGACTACAACTCGAAGAATGGGTTCTTCGAGCGCCCGCCCGGCTACCAGGACAAGGATGGCGTCTATCCCGAAGGCTGGCTCAACCGACTCCGCTCCAAGGAGCGCAGCCTGGGGCTGGACCTGAGCGGGGTTTACGACGGATTCGCGGACCACACCCTGCGGCTGGGCGCGGGCATCGGCCGCAAGGATCTGTACGCCCTTGAACAACAAGTCAATTTCGGCAAAGGTCCGGACGGCCAACCGCTCCCGGCCGGCGGCCCCTTGGTGGACATCTCCGACACCCCCTACGCCTTCGCCCCCGAGGAGAGCCGCGAGATTGCCTATCTGTTCGCGCAGGACGAATGGAAGATCGGCGCGGACTGGGCACTCACCGCCGGGGTGCGCTACGACCACTATTCCGATTTCGGCGCCGCCGTAGATCCGCGGGTGGCGCTGGTCTGGCGGGGCAGCGAACAGCTCACCGCCAAACTGATGTACGGCGAAGCCTTCCGCGCCCCGTCCTATCTGGAACTCTACTCCAACCGTGGCGCCACCAGCGGGAGCGCCGATCTCGACCCGGAACGCTCCAATACCTGGGATCTCTCCTTCACCTATCTGCCGGCGAAATCGCTGAAGCTCGACCTCAGCCTCTACCGCCTGGAGCAGAGCGGCCTCATCACCACCGACGCCTCCGGGCAGTTCGGCAACCGGGGCCGCAACCACTCGCTGGGGTTGGAGTTGGAGGCGCTGTGGGAGGCCGCCGAGGGGGTGCGCCTCGCCGGCAATTTCACCGTCCGCGACGACAGCGAGCCGTTCCTTTCGTCCAATACGATCCCCGAGCGATCCGCCTACCTGCGGGCGGATTGGGCCTTCCAGCCGGGCTGGAACTGGAACCTCCAGGCCAACTGGTACGACGACCACCCGCGCCCGCCCAAGGATACGCGTAACCCCATCGGCGCCTACACCCTCCTGGACACCACCCTGCGCTACGCGCCCACGCCGGAGTGGGAATTCGCCGCCTCGGTGCGCAACCTGCTCGACCAGGACGCGCGGGAGTATTCCAGCCGCCGGCTACCGGAGAACCTCCCGCTGCCGGGGCGCAGTCTCTATGCGGAACTGCGCTATAAATTTTAAGGCTTACCGTGAAAGTTCGCTCCCAGAGATGCCATTTCTTTAAGAAATGGCATCTCTCTCCTTGATCAGGGTTCCGGCCGGTCGCGCGGCTGGAGTGCAAAAGCGTAGCGCGAAGCGCGTAGCTTTTGCCTTGCGCGCTCTGCTCCTGGTAGCTTTGGGTCGTCACGCCAAAAGCTTCGCTTCGCTACGCTTTTGGACTCCAGCCCCCCCGGCCAACAGGATGAGCGGACCAAGAAATGACATCTCTTTCCGGTTCCGGGGTGGCTGCCCGGACATCCATGATCGTTAGTAGAGTCCCGGCATTTGAGATACCAACAGTTAGACCTGACAGGTCTGCCTGGGAAAGATTCGGTTCTTTCTAGATCTGTGTGGGTAACCCCCCTCACCCCCTACACCCCCCCAACACTACATCTTGTGGCAAAGGGGGAAGCCGGCAGATGCGCCAGCT
>Ga0209207_1001656_pt1 | contig 9904 bp, 9 predicted proteins | sample SaghotsprinmetaG_FD_184140 | JGI IMG/M metagenome (GOLD analysis project Ga0209207, IMG submission 184140) | Hot spring microbial communities from South Africa to study Microbial Dark Matter (Phase II) - Sagole hot spring metaG (SPAdes) (version 3) | ecosystem: Environmental > Aquatic > Thermal...
CTGCTGGGTGCGCGCCTGGTAGCGGTGCTGATCGGCGAGCGGCCGGGCCTCAGCTCGCCCGACAGCCTGGGCATCTACCTCACCTGGCACCCGCAGGTGGGGCGCCACGATGCGCAGCGCAACTGCATCTCCAACGTGCGGCCGGAAGGCCTGCCCCCCGCCGCTGCCGCTGCGCGCCTGTGGTGGCTGTGCCAGGAGGCGCGGCAACTGGGGCTGACGGGCGTGGGGCTGAAGGACCGCAGCGATGCGGTGACGCTGGCGGCTGACCAGGGCGGTGACGCAGCGCAGCTGCGTTGAGCCCCCCTCTGGCACACCGCGCAAAGCAGTCCCAAACCGAGCGCAGGCCTCTGAACCCGCGCTGCAACGCCCTCCCATCTCTGCCCCAGGGCGAGACGGCAAGGCCACCAGCGCCGCCTACAGCCGGTGCGAGCGGTCTCCGTGGCTGAACCCCAGCGGCTCCCATGGCTCGCCCGCGCCCACAGCCAGCACCTTGAACAGCTCGCCCATCTCGTGTTCCATGATCAGTTTGGCCGCTGTCGCCCGCTGGGCTTGCGGTAGATGCTCCATTTTTGATAGCAACCCACAGTTGATGAGGAAATGCGCCTGCGTGGTGTAGCCCAGCACGTTCAGGCCCGCCTCCTGCGCGGCCAGCGCCATGGCGGTGAAGTTGACGTGGGCGGTGATGTCTTTGAGGCCCACCGCCACCAGCGGGTCACCATCGGCCAGGTGGCCTTGGTGGCACATCACGGTGCCCATGTGGCGCTGGGGGTGGTAGTACTCGCTTTCGCCAAAGCCGTAGTCCAGCAAGAAAGCCGCGCCGCGCGTGAGCCGGCCGGCCAGCATGCGCATGAAGCCTTCGCCCTGCGCGTGGATCTCGGTCAGGTAGTCCTGCGGGCCTTCGATGTCCACGGGCGGGCGCAGGTCGGTGGGGCGGTCGGCCCAGGCAAAACTGCCGTCTTCGGCCACCACCACGACGCGCTCATGCCACACACCGCCCTGCTGACCGCCGTGGCGGGCGAGCAGTTGCACCGGCATGGCATCGAGCACTTCATTGCCCACCACCACGCCGCTGAATTTCTCAGGCAAGGCATCCACCCAGCGCAGCTTGTGGGCGTGGGCCACCAGTTTGGCCTGCTGGCGCGCGCGCAGGCTGCCCGACAGATCGACGATGGTGTAACGCTGCACCTGGTCGCCCAACGTTTCCAGCAACTGCAGGGCCAGCGCGCCGGAGCCCGCACCAAACTCCCAGACCTCGTCGGTCCCGGTGTGCGCCAGGGCTTCGCCCACCTGCACGGCCAGTGCCTGGCCGAACAGGGGGGTCATCTCGGGTGCGGTCACAAAGTCGCTGCCGGACTCGGGCATGGCGCCGAACTTGGTGGAATCGTTGGCGTAATAGCCCAGGCCGGGGGTGTAGAGGGCCAGCGCCATGAAGCGGTCAAACCCCAGCCAGCCCCCTTCGGCGGCAATGGCCTGGGCGATGTGCTGGTGCAGGGCGGTCGTTAAACTGTCGGGTCTTTGGGTCACGGCCCGCATTGTCCCCCAGCTCCCATGCCTCACCCCACCCACCCGCGCACCGTTCTGGTCACAGGCGCCGCCAAGCGCCTGGGCCGCAGCATTGCGCTGGCGCTGGCGGCGGGGGGATGGCAGGTGGCGGTGCACTACCGCTCGTCGCAGCAGGATGCTATGGATACCGTAGCTGCTTGCGCACAACTGACGCGCGGCAGTGCCCTTTTTGATGCAGATTTTGAAGACGAGACCGCCGTGCGCGCCCTGCTGCCCCGCGTGGTGGCGAGCTTTGGCCGCGTGGATGCGGTGGTCAACAGCGCCTCGCTGTTCGAGCACGACAACGCGGAGACCTTCGGTTTTGCCGCGCTGGAAAAACACCTGCGCAGCAACACCGCCACCCCCGTGCTGCTGGCCCAGGCGCTGCACCAGCATGTGGCCGATCGCGTGGCGGCGGGCGAGGCCGATGCGCAGGGCGCTGTGGTCAACCTGCTGGACCAGAAGCTCTGGAACCAGAACCCCGACTTTGTGAGCTACACGCTCTCCAAGGCCGCGCTGGAGGCGGCGGGCACCATGCTGGCCCTGGCGCTGGCGCCGCGCGTGCGGGTGGTGGGCGTGGCGCCGGGTCTCACGCTCACCAGCCACATGCTCAGCGACGAAAAGTTTGCACAGCTGCATGCGCTCTCCCCGCTGGGCCGCTCGTCCACCGCCGAGGACGTCGCCGCCACCGTGAAGTTCGCGCTGGAGAACCGGTCGATCACCGGCACCACGCTGCTGGTGGATGGTGGCCAGCACCTGATGAAGTTTGACCGCGATTTTTCGCTGATGTGAGCGCCCGCACACACGCACATATATACAAACAGGCCCACCCAAGCCAGGACCTCTTTCCATGACCCACGCTGTTGGCACCCAGATCCTCACGCTCACCGGACTGCGCTTTGACGCCAACCTGGGCATCCTCGACCACGAAAAGACCGACCCGCAGCCCATCCAGGTGGATGCCGAACTGAGCCTGGGCGTGCAACCGCTGGCCCCGCGCGACGACGACATCGGCCATGTGCTGGACTACCGGCGTGTGCGCCAGATCATCATCGACGAGTGCACGGCCGAGCATGTGAACCTGCTGGAGAGCCTGATCGGCAAGCTGGCCAACCGCCTGATGCAGCTGCCCGGCGTGCTGGGCGTGCGGGTGAAGATCGCCAAGCTGGAGATTTTTGACGACTGCGAAGTGGCGATCCGCATGGAAACCGGGCAGTGGTGAGCCCCCCTGCCCCTGCCGCCCGAACGGCGGGAATGAGACAATTGGGGGATGAGTACCGTCTGGACAGAAGCCGAATCCCCCGCCGTGGCCGCCCCTGCGCCCACTACTGCGCCACGCCCTGAGATCAAGATCGAGCGCGAAACCCACAAGCTGGAAAAGCGCCTGTGCCGCGAGGTGGGCAAGGCGATTGTGGACTTCAACATGATCGAAGAGGGCGACAAGGTGATGGTGTGCATGTCCGGCGGCAAGGACAGCTACACCCTGCTGGACATCTTGCTCAAGCTCAGGGCCCGCGCGCCCATCCACTTTGACCTGGTGGCCGTGAACCTGGACCAGAAGCAGCCCGGATTCCCCGAGCATGTGCTGCCCGAGTACCTGAAGAGCACCGGCGTGCCCTTCCACATCGAGAACGAGGACACCTACAGCATCGTCAAGAAGCTGATTCCCGAGGGCAAGACCACCTGCAGCCTGTGCAGCCGCCTGCGCCGGGGCATTCTGTACCGCGTGGCCGATGAGCTGGGCTGCACCAAGATCGCGCTGGGCCACCACCGCGACGACATTTTGCAGACGCTGCTGCTCAACATGTTCTTCGGCGGCAAGATGAAAAGCATGCCACCCAAGCTGGTCAGCGACGACGGCAAGCATGTGGTGATCCGCCCGCTGGCCTACGTGGCCGAGAAGGACACGGCCCGCTGGTCCGCGCACCGCGACTTCCCCATCATCCCCTGCAACCTGTGCGGCAGCCAGGAGAACCTGCAGCGCAAGCAAGTGGGTGAGATGCTGCGCGAGTGGGAGAAAAAATTCCCCGGCCGCGTGGAGAACATGTTCACCGCGCTGCAGAACGTGGTGCCCTCGCACCTGCTGGACGGCAACCTGTACGACTTCAAGAACGCCCGGGCCACGGGCATCGCCAGCGAAGACGGTGACAAGGCGTTCGACAAGGAAGAGTTTGCGGCGCCCTCGCCATCCCTGCCCGGCGTGCAGGTGGTGCAGCTGTCGTGAACTGCTGGGACCAGCGGAACTCTCACAGAGGTCCTCCTCCCAGGAAACTCTGACCATGACACAACGCCGCTGGATTCCCCTTCTTCTACTTGGCCTGGCCACCGCCCTGCTCGCAGGCTGCAGCACCACCCGCGTGGTCGAAGGCCAGGTGCAGAGCTTCTCGACCCTGGCGACCGTCCCCACACCCGCCACCTACCGCGTTGAACGCCTGCCTTCTCAGCAAGCCCCATCGTTTGACGCCATCGCCACGCTGGCCGAGCAATCCCTGGCCCGCGCGGGCCTGCAGCGCGACGATGCCGCGCCCCGCCTGCTGGTGCAGCTGGGTGTGCAGGCCGACGCCGTGCCGCGCTATGACCCGTTCCGGCCCTATGGCCCCTACGGCCCCGGCCCCTGGGGCATGGGCGGCTGGTACGGCCGGGGAGGCTGGGGCGTGCATGGCCTGTGGCGCTTTGGCGAGCCCACACCCCTGCACCGCCGCGCCGTCAGCATCGTGATGCGCGACGCCGCCAGCCAGGCCGTGGTGTACGAAACCTCGGCCGTGCACGAGGACGTGTGGGTGAGCGACCCGGCCGTGTATGGCGTGTTGTTCGACGCCGCGCTCAGCGGCTTTCCAAAACCGCCCCAGGGGCCCCGCCAGGTGCGTCTGCCCCTCGCACCGCCAGCTCCTTGACACCCTGCAGCCCCCACCAACCTACTGCATGCAAGCCACCCGCATCGTTGCCATCCGCCACGGCGAAACCGCCTGGAACGTGGACACCCGCATCCAGGGCCACCTGGACATTCCGCTCAACGACACCGGCCTGTGGCAGGCCGACCAAGTGGCCCGCGCACTTGCCGACGAGCCCATCGCGGCCATCTACACCAGCGACCTGCAACGCGCCCACGCCACCGCCCAGGCCGTGGCCCGCACCACGGGCGCACCGCTCACCACCCACGCCGGCCTGCGCGAGCGCAGCTTCGGCCATTTCCAGGGCCGCACCTTTGCCGAGATCGAGGCCGAGCTGCCCGAGGACGCCTACCGCTGGCGCAAGCGCGACCCGCACTATGCCCCCGAGGGCGGCGAGTCGCTGGTCACATTGAGAGAACGCATCGAACGCACCGTGGCCCAGCTGGCGCAGCAGCACCTGGGCGAGCAGGTGGTGATGGTGGCGCACGGCGGCGTGCTCGATGTGCTGTACCGCCTGGCCACGCGCCAGGACATCCAGGCGCCGCGCACCTGGCAACTCTCCAACGCGGCCATCAACCGCCTGCTGTGGACACCCGACGGCCTGAGCCTGGTGGGCTGGGCCGACACGCAGCACCTGGACAACAACGCCCTCCGCGATGAAACCCATTCCTGACGCCCAAAGAACCTGTTCAAAGTCTTTTTGGAGATTGCATTGGAGTGCAATCGGGATGAGTGGACGCCTCGGATGCGCCGCATGGGCTCATGCCCATGCAAGCAGCTGGGGCGTCCAATCGCCCGATTTCACTCCAACCCTTCGGGCAAGTGCTTTACCGGGCGGTCTGCGGCGTTGCGGCGCTTGTGGATAGCCGGGCTATCCACTGCGCGCCGCGCCTAGCACCCCATCCCGGAAAGACACTTGTGCAACTCCAAAAAGACTTTCAACAGGTTCTTGAATCCACCATCGGCCAGCGGGTGGACCTCATTGACACCCCGGCGCTGGTGGTGGACCTGGACGCCATGGACCGCAACATCCAGCGCATGGCCGACTTCGCGCGCAAGCACCATGTGCGCTGGCGCCCCCACGCCAAGATGCACAAAAGCGCCGAGCTGGCCCTGCTGCAACAGCAGGCGGGTGCCCAGGGCGTGTGTGTGCAAAAAGTGGCCGAGGCCGAGGCCCTGGCCGCCGGAGGCGTGCGAGACATCACCATCACCAACCAGGTGATCGCCATGCCCAAGCTGCACCGCGTGGCGCGGCTGGCCGCCCAGCTGGCGGCGCGCGGCGGGCGCCTGGGCGTGGCGGTGGACCATTCCGAAGGCATCACCCGCCTGGCCGAAGCCATGGCGCAGCATGGCAGCGACGCAGGCATCGACGTGCTGGTGGAGATCGACGTGGGCCAGGGCCGCTGCGGTGTGCCGCCTGGCGAGGCCGCCGTGCCGCTGGCGCTGGCCGTCTCGCGCAGCCCGCGCCTGCGGTTTGCGGGCCTGCAGGCCTACCATGGCCGCGCCCAGCACCTGGGCAGCAGCGTGGGCCGCCGCGAGGCGATTGCCCAGGTGGTGCGCGCCGCCCACCACACGCGCCAGCTCATCGAGGCCGAGGGACTGACCGTGCCGCTGATCACCGGCTCGGGCACCGGCACCCTGGTGCACGAGGCCGCCAGCGGCGTGTTTGGCGAGCTGCAGGCGGGCTCCTTCATGTTCATGGACGCCGACTACGCCCGCAACGAGCGCGAGCCCGCGCAGCCCGCGTTTGAACACGCACTGTTCGTCAAGACCCAGGTGGTGTCGGTGCGCGACACCCACGCGGTGTGCGACGCGGGCCACAAGAGCCACGCCATCGACTCCGGCCTGCCCACCGTGGCCCTGCTGCCCCCCGGGCATGCGCTGCGCTATGGCAACGGCGGCGACGAGCATGGCCTGCTCTACGCCGATGGCCCCGAAGCCCGCCTGCCCACGCTGGGCCGCATGCTGTGGCTGATCCCGGGCCACTGCGACCCCACAGTGAACCTGCACGACTTCCTGATCGGCGTGCGCGGTGGTCTGGTGCAGGGCGTGGTGGAGCGCATCATCCGGGTGGATGCGCGGGGGGCGCTGACGTAGGCGCAGCCCTCTAAACATTGCGGCTCTAGGGGTTCACCTGCCCCGGTGTGGGCTGGTTGCTGGCCCACAATCCGGCGCCATGAGCCCCAGCCAGATCATCGTCCTTGCCACGCCCGTCTTCTTCTTGCTGATCGCCATCGAACTGGCTATCGGCTTCAAACGCCAGCGCAATACCTACCGACTGGCCGATGCTGTGAGCAGTATCAGCCTGGGCATGCTCAGCCAGACCAGCGCTGTGTTCACGCGGCTGCTGCGCGTCGGCATCTACACAGCGCTGTTCGAGCATATGGCGCTGTGGCGCAACGATGCCTTCTGGACCAGCCTGCCCGGCTGGCTGCTGGCACTGGTGTTCTACGACTTCTGCTACTACTGGCTGCATCGCATGGGGCATGAGTCGGCCGTTCTGTGGGCCGCGCACGCGGTGCACCACCAGAGCCAGGACTACAACCTCAGCACCGCGCTGCGCCAGACCAGCTCGGGCGCGCTGCTGGGCTGGATTTTTTATGTGCCCATGGCGCTTGCCGGTGTGCCGCCGCTGGTGTTTGCAGTGGTGGCGCTCATCGACCTGCTGTACCAGTTCTGGGTGCACACCGAGCAGGTAGGGCGCCTGGGCTGGTTCGACCGCTGGTTCTGCAGCCCGAGCAACCACCGCGTGCACCATGCCGTGAATGACCCGTACCTGGACAAGAATTACGGCGGCATCCTGATCCTGTGGGACCGGATGTTCGGCACCTTCAAGGACGAAGACGACCAGGAGAAATGTGTGTACGGCACGCGCGGTCTGCTCAACAGCTGGGACCCGCTGTGGGCCAACGCCCAGGTGTATGCGGGGCTGGCACACGACAGCTGGCACGCGCGCAGCTGGCTCGACAAACTCAAGGTCTGGATCAAGCCGCCGGGCTGGCGGCCTGCGGATGTGGCGGAGCGTTTTCCCAAGCCCGCCTTCAGCATGGCGCAGATGCAGCTCTACCACCCGCCCATGTCACGGGCCGTGCAGGGGTTTGCGCTGGTGCAGTTCGGCATCCTGCTGGCCGGGGTGGCCGCGTTTCTATGGCAGGCCGACGCGGCGCCGCTGGCGCACAACGCGATCTGGTTTGCGGTGCTGCTGGTCAGCCAGTGGGCGCTGGGCGCCGTGATGCAGGGGCGCATCGGCATGGGGATGGCGCTGATGCTGCAAAGCGCCGCCCTGGCCACGGCCACCAGTGCGCTGGGGCTGACCGAGTGGCACTGGGTCTTCAAGCCCCTGACGATGGCAATAGCTATTATTTTGATAGCGATAAGCGCTTATTCATTGCGCGCAGACGGCCTTTTTGACTCCAAAAACTGGTGGCTGATGGCGGCGGCACTGGCCGGGTCGCTGGCGGGCGACGTGCTTTTGATGTTTTCCGGCTTCTTCATCCCGGGGCTGGTGAGTTTCCTGGTGGCGCACCTGTTCTATGTGGCGCTGTTCAAGAGCGGACAGCGCTGGTTTCCGCACCGGGGTGCGCTGGTGGCCACACTGGGTATTGGCGTGGCGATGTACGCTTTCTTGTGGGTCGGTGGCTTGCCGCCCGCGCTGCGCGCGCCCGTGGCGGCCTATGTGCTGGTGATTGCGCTGATGGCGGCTCAGGCCATCGGGCGTGCCACCGTGCTGCGCGATGGGCCTGCGCTGCTGGTCGCCCTCGGCGCGGGGTTCTTCATGCTGAGCGATTCGCTGCTGGCCACCAACCGTTTTGTGCAGCCCCTGCCCTGGTCGCAGGTGTGGGTCTTGTCCACGTACTACGCGGCGCAGGCGCTCATCGTGGGGGGCTGGCTGCTGGGGCAGCAGGCGGGCGGCAGCGCTCCAGGCCGTTCGCAACCGGCGGCCCCCTCGGCAGCCATCACGGCCTGAGGCCACCCCGCCCTGCATCAAGCCCGTTGCCGCATGGCCTCCAGGGCCACGCGCGGCAGGTGAAAGACGCCCGCCGCAGCCGAGGCCGCCGCCAGCCACAGCAATACACCCGTCCACCACAGGGCCCAGACCCAGGCGTTGAAGTCGGCGGGTGCTGCCAGGGCTTCGGCCTGGATGGCAGGAAGGGCCACACCCGCCAGCCCCCGGGCACCCGCGAACCGCACGCAGGCTTCGCCCCAGACCCACGCCGCAAACGCCGCCAGGCTCACGGCCATCAGCACCAGAAACACCCGGGCCTGCCCCAGCCACTTGAGCGCCGCCACGCTGACCACCAGCGCACCAAACGCCACCGCGATGGCGGCGCCCGCCAAAGGCTCCCGCGCCAGCGGCAGGCACACCGGCAGCGCCACCAGCACGGGCCACAGCGGCCAGGAAGCCCCCGCCCCCGCCAGCCCGCGCCAAAGGGGCTGCCACGCACCCACCACCGCCAGCCCCACGGCCACGGCCGCCAGGCAGAACCCGCCACCGTAGCGCCAGGCGGATCGTGGGTCCACGGGCAGGTCGCGCGGCGGGCCCCAGCGCCTGCGCAGCGTGCACACCAGGGCCCAGGCCCAGACACCGTCTGCCGCCAGCCAGACCAGCGCAGGCAGGCCCATCAGGCTGACAGGCGCACCCACAAACACCGGGGCCACGCCGTAGCACAGCGTGATGAACGCGTGCAGGCACACGCTTGCGCAGGCCGACACCAGCGCCAGCTGCTGCACCGTCCACTGGAACGGACTCAGGCCCATCCGGGCGGCAAAGTCTTCCTCTGCCAGCAGGGGGCCGGGCTTTTTGACGGGAGGGAGGTGTTTGCGGCCACGCCGCCTTTGCCGCGCCATCGCCTGCGCTGCCAGTCTGTGCCTAGAGGGATCAGGCCCCGAACAGATCGGGGTTGCCGCGCTGCGCCGGGGGCTGCAGCCCCAGGTGCCGGAACGCCGCCAGCGTGGCGATGCGCCCGCGCGGCGTGCGCTGCAGAAAACCCTGCTGGATCAGGTAGGGCTCGATCACATCCTCAATCGTGCCCGCCTCTTCGCCAATGCTCGCGGCAATGTTGTCCAGCCCCACGGGGCCGCCGTCAAAGCGGTGGATCACGGCTTCGAGCAGCTTGCGGTCCATCACGTCAAAACCTTGCGGGTCCACGTCAAGCATGGCGAGCGCCTTGTCGGCAATGGGCTTGGTGATGCGGCCATCGCCCTTGACCTCGGCGTAGTCGCGCACGCGGCGCAGCAGCCGGTTGGCAATGCGCGGCGTGCCACGCGAGCGGCGGGCGATCTCAAAGCCGCCTTCGTCGTCCATGGGCGCGTTGAGCAGGCCCGCGCTGCGCTTGACGATGCGCGCCAGCTCTTCGGCCGTGTAGAACTCCAGCCGCGCCACGATGCCAAACCGGTCGCGCAGCGGGTTGGTGAGCATGCCCGCACGCGTGGTGGCGCCCACCAGGGTGAAGGGCTGCAGGTCGAGCTTG
>Ga0209207_1001660_pt1 | contig 9873 bp, 9 predicted proteins | sample SaghotsprinmetaG_FD_184140 | JGI IMG/M metagenome (GOLD analysis project Ga0209207, IMG submission 184140) | Hot spring microbial communities from South Africa to study Microbial Dark Matter (Phase II) - Sagole hot spring metaG (SPAdes) (version 3) | ecosystem: Environmental > Aquatic > Thermal...
GTGGTCAACTATCACTTCCCCAAACTGGACGGGGTGATGAACGTGCTGATCCTGCTGCCCTTCGCCATTCCGCCGGTGGTGTCTTCGGTGGGCCTGATGCAGCTGTTCGCCGCCGGCCCGCTGCCGATTCTCGGCACGCCATGGATTCTGATCGGCTGCTTCTTCACCATCGCCCTGCCCTTTATGTACCGCGCCATCAGCAACAACCTGCAGGCCATCAATTTGCGCGACCTGATGGACGCCGCTCACCTGCTCGGCGCCAGCACCTGGCGCGCGGCCTTTATGGTGGTGCTGCCCAATCTGCGCAAGGGTCTGATGGTGTCGATCTTCCTGTCCTTCAGCTTCCTGTTCGGCGAATTCGTCTTCGCCAACCTGCTGGTGGGCAGCCGCTACGAGACGCTGCAGGTGTACCTGTACAACATGCGCAACGACAGCGGCCACTTCACCAGCGCCCTGGTGATTTCCTACTTCATGTTCGTACTGCTGATGACCTGGGCGGCCAACCGCCTGAACAAGGACAAATCATGAGTTATCTGAATATCCGTGGCCTGCATAAAAGCTATGGCGCCACCAATATTTTCACCGATATCAATATCGAGATCGGCAAAGGCCAGTTCATCACCCTGCTCGGCCCCTCCGGCTGCGGCAAGTCCACCCTGCTGCGCTGCATCGCCGGCTTAACCTCGGTGGATGGCGGGCAGATCCTGCTCGATGGCCAGGATCTGGTGCCCATGGCGCCGCAGAAGCGCGGCATCGGCATGGTATTCCAGAGCTATGCCCTGTTCCCCAATATGACCGTGCAACAGAACGTCGCCTTTGGCCTGCGTATGCAGAAAGTACCGGCGGCCGAAGCCAGCAAGCGCGTTGCCGAGGCGCTGGAACTGGTGGAACTGGGCGACTATGCCAATCGCCACCCGCAGCAACTGTCCGGCGGCCAGTGCCAGCGTGTGGCCCTGGCCCGCTCCCTGGTCACCCGCCCGCGCCTGCTGCTGCTCGACGAGCCACTGTCGGCCCTGGACGCGCGCATCCGCAAGCACCTGCGTGAGCAGATCCGCAGCATTCAGCAGGAGCTGGGCCTGACCACTATCTTCGTTACCCACGATCAGGAAGAGGCCCTAGTGCTATCGGATCGAATCGTGCTGATGAACGGCGGGCAGATCGTCCAGAGCGGCGACGCCGAAACCCTCTACACCGCCCCGGCCGACGCCTTTGCCGCCGGCTTTATCGGCAACTACAACCTGCTCGACGCCGACGACGCCAGCCGTCTGCTGCTGCGCCCGGTCAATAGCCGCGTGGCGATCCGCCCGGAAGCCATCCAGATCGCCGCTCAAGGCATCGAGGGGCGGATTCTCGGCCACAGCCTGCTCGGCAATGTGATCCGCTACCGCATCGAGGCCCGTGGTGTGGAGCTGACCGTGGACGTGCTCAACCGCTCGGCCGCCGACCTGCACACAGCCGGCCAGGCGGTCAACCTGACTATCGACAACCATGCAATTCGTGAGGTGGCCTGATGGCCCTGGCAATCTTCGACCTGGACGAAACCCTGATTCATGGCGACTGCGCCAGCCTGTGGACCCAGGAAATGGTGAAAATCGGCTGGGCCGATGGCGAATCCTTTATCGCCCACGAGCAGGAGCTGATGCGCCAGTACGCCGCCGGCACCCTGGCCATGGAAGACTATATGAGCTTCACCCTGTCGCCCCTGGTGGGGCGCACACCGGAAGAAGTGGCCTTTGTGGTGGAGCCCTTTGTCGAGGACGTGATCGAGCCGATCTTCTACAGCGATGCCAGCCGCACCCTGGCCGCCCATCGCAGTGCCGGCGACCGCCTGCTGGTGATCTCCGCCTCGGCGCACTTTCTGGTCAGCGCCATCGCCCAGCGCTTCGGCATCGACGAGGTCCTGGCCATCGACCTGGAGCAGCAGCACGGCTTCTACAGCGGCCGCACCCAGGGCGTGCTGACCTACCGCGAAGGCAAGGTGACGCGCCTGCAGCAGTGGCTCGGCGAACAGGGCGAAAACCTCAGCGGCGCCGCCTTCTACTCGGATTCGCGCAACGACCTGCCGCTGCTGCAACTGGTGGACAAGCCCTTCGCGGTCAACCCCGACCCCACCCTGCGCCAGCATGCCGAACAGGCCGGCTGGCCGATCCTGCACTGGCGCTAGAACCTCCAGCAAGAAAGGCCAGGCCCCATTGCGCGTTACCTTTGGTCACCGCCAATCGACCTGAACAGAGCAAGGCCCGTAGGGTGCGCCGTGCGCACCAGGGTTGTTGGCGGCAAACCGCAGGTGCGCACGGCGCCCCCTACCTATTGGCCTGTCAATGCGTGCGACATGCCGCCGGCACAGAACCAAAAAAAACGGGAGCCCAAACGGGCTCCCGTACTCATTCGCTGAGAAATGCCGAAGCAATGCACGGGTAGTGCGCTTCGGCTACAACCTCACCTGCGCTTCCTAAAAAACGCAGAGGCCAGTCTGGCAAAAAACGCCGCGGTACTTCGTGTCGCTTTGTTGGCCCTTTGCAAAGAAATGTAACCACTGGCTGCCCCCAGGCCGGCGCGGCACAATAGCCGCCATGAGCGCTGACTTTATCCCCGCCTGTTGCACCCCACCCAGCCCGCACTGGCCCCTGCCCCTGGCCCTGCCCGGGGTGCAGCTGAGCAGCAGCCGTTTCGACCCGAGCCTGCTCGACGCCCAGGACTTCCCGCGCTGCACCATCCCTGCGGTGCCCGGGGTGGCCAAGCGCCAGGCCGAATACCTGGCCGGGCGTCTCTGTGCCCGCGAGGCCCTGCAGCGTCTTACGGGCCAGGCCTGGGTACCCGGTATCGGAGAAGACCGGGCCCCCCTCTGGCCGGCGGGGGTCTGCGGCGCCATCACCCACGGTTCGGGCTGGGCCGGGGCCATTGTCGGCCACACCGGCCAATGGCGTGGCCTGGGCCTGGATGTGGAAAAACTGATCCCGGCACCGCGGGCCGAGCGCCTGGCCGGAGAAATCCTCACACCGGCTGAGCTGTTTCGCCTGGAAGGGCTGGACCCGGCCCGGCGGGCACAGCGCATCAGCCTGACCTTTTCGGCCAAGGAAAGCCTGTTCAAGGCCCTCTATCCCCTGGTGCAGCGCCACTTCTACTTTCAGGATGCCGAACTGCTGACAGTGGACAGCCAGGGCCAGCTGCAGATGCGCCTGCTGCTGGACCTGCACCCGGACTGGCCCACAGGCAGTGCGGTCGAGGGACAGTTCGCCGAGTTCGATGGTTATTTGCTTAGCCTGATCAGCATCCCCGCCTAAAGGGCACAGCCCAATGCCCCGGGCAAATCCGCTAAACTGCGCCCACTACCGCCTGGAGTGCCCTATGCGCGATTCACTGAACCAAGGCCTGATCGATTTTCTCAAGGCCTCGCCGACCCCCTTCCACGCCACCCGCAACCTGGCCACGCGCCTGCAGGCGGCCGGTTTCCAGGCTCTGGACGAGCGCGCCAGCTGGAAAATCGAGGCCGGTGGGCGCTATTACGTGACCCGCAACGACTCCTCCATCATCGCCTTCAAGCTGGGCAGGCGCGCCCCGGTCGAGGCCGGTCTGCGCCTGGTCGGCGCCCATACCGACAGCCCCTGCCTGCGGGTCAAACCGCAGCCCGAGCTGGCGCGCCTGGGCTTTCTGCAACTGGGCGTTGAGGTCTACGGCGGCGCCCTGCTGGCCCCCTGGTTCGACCGCGACCTGTCCCTGGCCGGGCGCGTCACCTACCGCCGCGACGGCAAGGTGGAGAGCCAGCTGATCGACTTCCAGTGCCCCATCGCGATCATTCCCAACCTAGCCATCCACCTCAACCGCGAGGCCAACCAGGGCTGGGCGATCAACGCGCAGACCGAACTGCCCCCCATCCTGGCCCAACTGGCCGACCCGGATGCCGCGGATTTTCGCGCCCTGCTCACCGAGCAACTGGCCCGCGAACACGATTTCAGCGCCGATGCGGTGCTCGACTACGAGCTGAGCTTCTATGACACCCAGGCCGCCGCGGTGATCGGCCTGAACGGCGACTTTATCGCCGGTGCGCGCCTGGACAACCTGCTGTCCTGCTATGCCGGCCTGCAGGCCCTGCTGGCCGCCCCGGACGACGAGAGCTGCGTGCTGGTATGCACTGATCACGAAGAGGTCGGTTCCTGCTCGGCCTGCGGCGCCGACGGGCCGATGCTGGAGCAGGTACTGCGCCGCGTGCTGCCGGACGGCGACGACTTCGTCCGCTGCATCCAGCGCTCGCTGCTGGTGTCTGCCGACAACGCCCACGCCGTGCACCCCAACTACCCGGACAAGCATGACGAGAACCACGGCCCCAAGCTCAACGCCGGCCCGGTGATCAAGATCAACAGCAACCAGCGCTACGCCACCAACAGCGAGACGGCCGGTTTCTTCCGCCACCTGTGCCTGGAAAACGAAGTGCCGGTGCAGAGCTTCGTCACCCGCAGCGACATGGGTTGCGGCTCCACCATTGGCCCCATTACCGCCGGCCAACTGGGGGTGCGCACCGTGGATATCGGCCTGCCGACCTTCGCCATGCATTCGATTCGCGAGCTGGCCGGCAGCCATGACCTGGCCCACCTGGTCAAGGTGCTGACGGCCTTCTATGCCAGCGCTGAACTGCCCTAGCAGGCCAGACGCCCAACCCATTTAACGAGGTTTCCCATGTTCGATTATTCCGCCCGCCCCGACCTGCTCAAGGGTCGCGTCATTCTGGTCACCGGCGCCGGCCGCGGCATCGGCGCCGCCGCTGCCGAGAGCTTTGCCGCCCATGGCGCCACCGTGCTGCTGCTGGGCAAGACCGAGGAGCACCTGGGCCGGGTCTACGACCGTATCGTCGAAGCAGGCCACCCGCAGCCGGTGCTGATTCCTTTCAACCTGGAAACCGCCCTGCCGCACCAGTACGACGAGCTGGCGGCGATGATCGAAGCCGAGTTCGGCCACCTCGACGGTCTGCTGCACAACGCCGCCATCATCGGCCCGCGTACCCCCCTGGAGCAGCTGTCCGGGGACAACTTCATGCGCGTGATGCAGGTCAACGTCAACGCCATGTTTATGCTCACCAGCACCCTGCTGCCGCTGCTCAAGCTGTCCAGGGATGCCTCGGTGGTGTTCACCTCCAGCAGCGTCGGGCGCAAGGGCCGTGCCTACTGGGGCGCCTATGCGGTATCCAAGTTCGCCACCGAGGGGCTGATGCAGGTACTGGCCGACGAGGTCGAGGGGCTCTGCAGCGTGCGCGCCAACAGCGTCAACCCCGGCGCCACCCGCACCGATATGCGTGCCCAGGCCTACCCGGGAGAAAACCCGGCGAACAACCCGCCGCCCGAGGCGATCCTGCCGGTGTACCTGTACCTGATGGGCCCGGACAGCAGCGGGGTCAATGGCCAGGCCTTCGATGCCCAGTGACACCCCAGGCCGCCGGTTTTCCGGCGGCCATCCTGACCAGCGGCAGCAGATTGCCAGCATAGGCGTCAGAGACCCGGCAAAAAGCGGCAATCAGAGGCCGCAAAAGCAACTCAACTCATTGATAAATAACGAATTAAAATAAGTGGCACGGAATTCGCTCTAACCTCGTTAATGCCGCACACCGCGCAAGAGGTAGAGCCGTATGGCCCCGCACAACCAGTCCAACACCATCGACTTCGACGCCGCCAAGCTGCAGCGTCTCGGCTATGCCGGCCGTGGCCAGAAGCCACTCAAGCCGGTCAGCCTGGCCCAACTGCGTCAGCAACTCAGCCTGCAGCTGCAGACCTCCCTGGAAGCCGAGCGCATTCTTGAGCTGTTCTACCGCGAAGTGCAGCGCCTGGTGCCCCTGGACGCCCTGAGCTACCAGCTGGCCTCCTGCGACCTGCGCCTGGACCTGGGCAACCGCGCCAGCCATTCCGCCGGCTACCGCCTGAACCATGATGGCGAGTACCTGGGCGAGCTGACCTTCCGCCGCAACCTGCGTTTCAGCGAAGACGAACTGGGCCAGCTCGAATCCCTGTTGGCCAGCCTGCTCTTCCCCCTGCGCAATGCCCTGCTCTATCGCGCGGCTCTGCAGACCGCCCTGCGCGATCCGCTGACCGACACCGGCAACCGGGTGGCGATGAACCAGACCCTCGGTCGTGAGATCGAACTGGCCCGGCGCAACCTGCAGCCCCTATCGATCCTGATGGTGGATATCGACCACTTCAAGCAGATCAACGATCAGCACGGCCACAGCACCGGCGACGAAGCCCTCAAGGCCGTGGCCAGCGCCCTCAAGAGCAGCCTGCGCAATATCGACATGGTGTTCCGCTACGGTGGCGAGGAGTTTGTCGTGCTGCTTTCCAATACCGGCCGCGAAGCCGCCTCCATGGTCGGCGAACGCCTGCGTCTGTCGGTACTGGGCATCCAGCAACTGGTGGACAACCGCGCCCTGGACCTGTCCGTCAGCCTGGGCTGCGCCACCCTGCTGCCCGGCGAGGATATGGACAGCCTGCTGCGCCGCGCCGACAGCGCGCTCTATGTATCCAAGCGCAGCGGCCGCAACCGTCTGTCCATGGCCGGCTAAAGGCCCGCTGCAGATGCAAAAAAGGCGACCCTAGGGTCGCCTTTTGCGTTGCTGCTGCCCCAATAGCCTGTCGCGCTCAGCTCCGCTGAGCTTAGGCTGGGCTGGAGCTGTAGGGTGCGCCGTGCGCACCGGTATTGCGCGGCCAAACTTGGTGCGCACAGCGCACCCTACGGCTTGCGGCCGCGACCAAAGCCTGGGCGCTGGCCTTCGCCAGCCGGCTGAGTGCGCCCCTTGGCTGGCGCCGCAGGCTTGCGCGGGCTACGCCCGGTGGATTCAGCGCCCTGGCGCGAGGCCGCCGGTTTGCCGCCACGCTTGACATCGCTTGGCCGCTCGGCCACGACCGAACCCTTGCCCTGCTCGCCACGGCCTGCACGGCCACGACCGCCTTCCTTGTCGCCGCTTGCGCCCAGCGCCGGGCGCAGCACCCGGCCCGGGCGCTCGCCACGGCCCAGGGGCTTGGCGGACTTGCGCTGCAGGCGGTCGAGTTTGTCCCGTGCCTTCTCTTTCATATCCGGCAGGGCCACCGGCTTGAGGCCGACCTCGGCACTGAGGATATCCACCTCGCGCTGGCTCATTTCCCGCCAACGGCCCATGGGCAGGTCGCTGGTCATAAACACCGGACCAAAGCGCACCCGCTTCAGCCGGCTGACCACCAGGCCCTGGGATTCCCACAGGCGACGCACTTCGCGGTTACGGCCTTCCATCACCACACAGTGATACCAATGGTTGAAGCCTTCGCCGCCCGGCGCCTGCTTGATATCGGTGAACTTGGCCGGGCCATCTTCCAGCATCACGCCGGCTTTCAGACGCTCGATCATCTCCTCGTCCACCTCACCACGCACACGCACGGCGTATTCACGGTCCATCTGGTAGGAGGGGTGCATCAGGCGGTTGGCCAGTTCGCCATCGGTGGTAAACATCAACAGGCCGGTGGTGTTGATATCCAGGCGGCCGATATTGATCCAGCGGCCTTCCTTGGGGCGCGGCAGGCGGTCGAACACGGTGGGACGCCCTTCCGGGTCGTCACGGGTGCAGATCTCGCCGTCGGGTTTGTTGTAGATGATGACGCGGCGCACGGCTTCTGCGTTTTCTTCGCGCTTGAGCAGGCGGCCATCCAGGGCGATGGCGTCATGCAGGTCGACACGCTGGCCCAGGCTGGCGTCGGCGCCATTGACCTTGACCCGCCCGGCCTTGATCCAGGCTTCGATTTCCCGGCGCGAAGCCAGGCCCATGCGCGCCAGGACCTTCTGCAGTTTCTCGCCTGCTGGGCTGTATTCTTCGGTTTCACTCATCTGGGCACCTCCCGGTGTTTTCTCTGGTGATGGACGACCCGCGGTCGTCGAAGGGTCGCGGAGCATACGCGAAACGCGGCGTTCACGCACTGACTCAGGGTAGCAGGCGCCAGCCGAGTCGATGACCGGCAATACAGCGCGGCCCGCAACAAGTAGCCCGGATGCAATCCGGGCTACCGCTAGTCCCGGGGCAGTTCCTGTTCCTCGGCAATCTCGGACGCAACAGCCGAAGTATCCAGGTCCGGCTCACTAAGATCATCGAAGTCGGTCTTGAGCCCCTGCTCCATGGCATCCAGTTCGGCCAGCAGGCTGCCAAAGCTGGTCTCCTCGACGCTTTCGCCTGTCTCGCTGGCCAGGTCGGCGCGGGCCTGCAGGGCCTCGGGCACCGGCGCCTCCTCGTCGAAGGCCAGCACGGGTTCCGGCTCCAGTTCGCGCAGCGCGGCCAGAGGCGGCAGTTCGTCCAGGCTTTTGAGGTTGAAGTGGTCGAGAAAGGCCTTGGTGGTGGCGAACATGGCCGGGCGCCCCGGCACGTCGCGGTAACCCACCACGCGAATCCACTCACGCTCCAGCAGGGTCTTGGTGATATGGCTGTTGACCGCCACGCCGCGCACATCCTCGATCTCGCCGCGGGTGATGGGCTGGCGGTAGGCGATCAGTGCCAGGGTTTCCAGCATGGCGCGGGAATAGCGCTGCGGGCGCTCCTCCCACAGCCGGCCGACCCAGGGGGCGTACTGCTCGCGCACCTGCAGACGGTAACCGGAAGCCACCTCCTTGAGCTCGAAGGCGCGCCCGGCGCAGGAGTCGCGCAGGTGCTCCAGGGCCGCCTTGAACACCGCCGGTTCCGGCCGTTCGGCCTCCTCGAACAGCTCGGCCAGACGCTCCAGGGATTGCGGCTTGCCCGAGGCCAGAAGAAAGGCTTCCAGCAGGCCGGCCAGTTCGCGGGGATCGCTCAGATTCATGTCTATTCGGCTCGCGCTCGCACGTGGATAGGCCCGAAAGCCTCGTTCTGCACCAGTTCCACCAGGGACTCCTTGATCAGTTCCAGCACCGCCATAAAGGTCACCACCACCCCCAGGCGCCCTTCCTCGGCGGCGAACAGGCTGACGAAGGGCACGAAGGCGCCGCCCTTGAGGCGCTCCAGCACCTCGCTCATGCGCTCGCGGGTGGACAGTGCCTCGCGGGTCACCTGGTGGCTCTCGAACATATCGGCGCGGCGCAGCACCTCGGCCATGGACAGCAGCAGCTCCTCCAGGCTGACCTGGGGCAAGAGCTTGCGCGCCCGTGCCTCGGGCGCATCCAGGCGCGGCACCGTCAGGTCGCGGCCCACCCGGCTCAGGCCGTCGATGCCTTCGGCGGCGGCCTTGTAGCGCTCGTACTCCTGCAGACGGCGGATCAGCTCGGCGCGCGGGTCTTCTTCCTCGGCTTCGGCCTCGGCCGAGCGCGGCAGCAGCATGCGCGACTTGATCTCGGCGAGCATGGCGGCCATCACCAGGTACTCGGCGGCCAGCTCCAGGCGCACCGACTGCATCAGCTCGACATAGCCCATGTACTGCTTGGTGATCTCGGCCACGGGGATATCGAGGATGTCGATATTCTGCTTGCGGATCAGGTACAGCAACAGGTCCAGCGGCCCCTCGAAGGCTTCGAGAAACACCTCCAGGGCATCCGGCGGGATATACAGGTCCAGGGGCATTTCGGTAACGGCCTGGCCATAGACCAGGGCGAACGGCAGCTCCTGCTGGGCATGGGCCTGGCTGTCGGGGCTAGGGGGCGTCACAGGGCTGCTCATGGGGCCTCTCAGCGGTAGTTCAGGCCAAGGGCCAGGCGCACTTCGCTCAGGGTTTCGCGCGCTTCGGAGCGGGCACGGTCGGCACCCTCGGCGAGAATCTGACGCACCAGATCGGGGTTCTCACGGTAATCCGTGGCGCGGTTCTGCAACGGGATCAGTTCCTGCTGCACGGCTTCGATCAGGGGCGCCTTGCACTCCAGGCAGCCGATCCCGGCGCTGCGGCAACCTTCCTGCACCCAGGTGCAGGT
>Ga0209207_1001664_pt1 | contig 9860 bp, 10 predicted proteins | sample SaghotsprinmetaG_FD_184140 | JGI IMG/M metagenome (GOLD analysis project Ga0209207, IMG submission 184140) | Hot spring microbial communities from South Africa to study Microbial Dark Matter (Phase II) - Sagole hot spring metaG (SPAdes) (version 3) | ecosystem: Environmental > Aquatic > Thermal...
CATCCGCTTGAACAGCGCCAACCCGCCCCAGGCCGTAACTTCACGGTCGCTGAAGCTGACCGAGAACCCTTCTCCCCGTAGCACCAACCCTGCCATGCCCATCACCTATCCAACTGATCCACAAAAGCTTTCTCTAATGGTATCCATTAGAACCGCCTCCCTCTCAGCGCCAACCACCGAGGCGCGTAGCTTGCACCAAATTCACGAAAAATGGCTAATGGACAATCTGGGTTGAGTGTTTTGTCGCTTGCTTGCGGGCACGGGCGGGGACCTCCGGCGCGACGCGCCTGCGCTCCCCGCCCAGCAGACAACCGGCAAAATGGAATTTACAGAAAGAACGATACACAACTTGTCGGCGCTGGGGCGGGCGTATCGTCGTTCCTACTGTGTGATCGGCAGCGCCGTTTTATCCACGACGCGGCGCAGCACGAAGCTCGAATGCACCCCGGTCACGCCGGGGATGCGCGTGATGCGGTTCAGGAGCAGTTCCTGATAGGCGTCCATGTCGCGCACCACGGCCTTCAACTGGTAGTCGGCATCCTGGCCGGTGATGAGCAGGCATTCGATCACTTCGGGAATCGCGGCGATCTCGGCCTCGAAGTGGGCGAAGCGGTCGGGCGTATGGCGATCCATCGAGATGTGGATCAGCGCCATGAGGGAAAGACCGAGCTTCTTCGCGTCGAGCAGGGCGCGGTAGCCGGCGACGATGCCGGCTTCCTCCAGCGCGCGCACGCGGCGCAGGCAGGGCGAGGGCGAGAGACCGATGCGCTCGGCGAGATCCTGGTTGCTGATGCGGCCCTCCTGCTGGAGGATGGCGAGAATCTGGCGATCGTGGCGGTCGAGTTCCATGAATATGTCTAATATCCGGGTTTATGAGCAATATAATTTCGTTTAGCGTCTAAATGATGGCATAAAACGCAAGCACCTGCCAAGCGATTTTTTCTAACATTGCGCCATCGCAGTGCCATTCAGGAGCCGCCATGTTGTCGAATCCCGCCGCCAAGTACCGCGCCTTCCCGCCCGTGAATCTTCCCGACCGCCAGTGGCCGAACCGCGTGCTCGACCGCGCGCCGATCTGGATGAGCACCGACCTGCGCGACGGCAACCAGGCGCTCTTCGAGCCGATGGACGTCGAGAAGAAGATGCGCCTGTTCAAGACGCTCTGCGCCATCGGCTTCAAGGAGATCGAGGTCGCCTTCCCCTCGGCTTCGCAGACCGAGTTCGACTTCGTGCGCACGCTTGTCGAGGGCGGGCACATTCCCGAGGACGTGACCATCGAGGTGCTCACCCAGGCGCGCGAGCATTTGATCCGCCGCACCTTCGAGTCCGTGCGCGGTGCGCAGCGCGTCATCGTGCATGTCTATAACGCGACCTCGCCGGTTTTCCGCGAGACCGTCTTCGGCATGAGCGAAGCGGAGGTCGTCAAGATGGCCGTCGATGCCGTGCGGCTCATCAAGGACTTGGCTGCCCAACAGCCCGAGACCGAGTTCATCCTCGAATACAGCCCCGAGACCTTTACCGCCACCGAGCTCGACTTCGCGAAGGAGGTCTGCGACGCCGTCACCGCCGCATGGGGTGCGACACCGCAGCGCAAGGCGATCTTGAATTTGCCGGCGACGGTCGAAGTGGCGACGCCGAACGTCTATGCCGACCAGATCGAGTGGATGCACCGCCACCTCGCGCGCCGCGACAGCGTCATCCTCAGTCTCCACCCGCACAACGACCGCGGCACGGCGGCGGCTGCCGCCGAACTGGGTCTCATGGCCGGCGCCGAGCGCGTCGAGGGCTGTCTGTTCGGCAATGGCGAACGCACCGGCAACGTCGACCTCGTCACGCTCGCGATGAACCTCTACACGCAGGGCGTGGCGCCGGGGCTCGACTTTTCCGACATCAACGCCGTCGCGCGCACCTACGAGCAGTGCACCCGGCTGCCCATCCACCCGCGCCACCCTTACGTGGGGGATCTCGTGTTCACGGCCTTTTCCGGCTCCCACCAGGACGCCATCCGGAAGGGCTTCGCCGTCCAAAAGACGGCGGAGCACTGGACGGCGCCCTATCTGTCCGTCGATCCGGCCGACATCGGCCGCAGCTACGACGCGCTGATCCGCGTGAACAGCCAGTCGGGCAAGGGCGGCATCGCCTGGCTGCTCGAAACCGGCTACGGCATCGTCATGCCGCGCCGCTTGCAGGTCGAGTTTTCCGCCGAGGTGCAGCGCCACACCGACGCCACCGGCGGCGAGATGAGCGCGGCCGACATTTACGCCCTGTTCGCGCGCACCTATCTCGACAGCGCTTCTCCCCTGCGTTACGTCGAGCACCACTTGTTCGAGCACGGCAAGCAGCAGGGCATTCGCCTGGCCGTCGAAGCGAACGGCGTGCCGCATCTTTTGACCGGCGAAGGCAACGGCCCCATCGACGCCGCCGTGCATGCCTTGCGCGGCATCGGCATCGACGTGCAGGTGAGGAGCTACGAGGAGCGCGCGATGGGCGCCAGCGACGCCGCCGGGGAAGCCGTGGCCTGCGCTTTCGTGGAACTCGCGTGCCACGGCGGCGAACGCGACGGCCAGCGCAGCGAGCGTTTCGGCGTCGGCATCGATGCGAACATCGTCACGGCCTCGATCAAGGCGATCGTTGGTGGCGTCAACCGCCTCGGCGTCGTCGGGAGAATGCGGGCGGCGGCCTGATCCGCTCTCCGGGCGGCGACGGCCATCACCTGCGCCACCTTCTCGTAATGCGCGTGGCGGTCGGCGCGAATGGGCAGTTGTGTATCGTTCTTTCTGTAAATTCCCTGTCGTCCGCTGTCGGGCAGGATTGCCGGGGGAGGGATGGAAAAAGTCGACGCCGGCAGGACGGCGCCAAGCCCGCGAGAGGCGGCTATACTTGGCTGCAATGGAGGATGGCCGATGACCTACGTCGTGACGGAAAACTGCATCAAGTGCAAATACACCGACTGCGTGGATGTCTGCCCTGTCGACTGCTTCCGCGAGGGACCGAACTTCCTCGTCATCGACCCGGAGGAGTGCATCGACTGCACCTTGTGCGTGCCGGAGTGCCCGGCCGAGGCAATCTACGCCGAGGACGATGTGCCGGAGGATCAGCGCGAGATGATCGCGCTGAACGCCGAGCTGGCCAGACAATGGCCCGCCATCATCGAACGCAAGGAACCGCCCGCCGACGCTGACGCATGGCGCGGCAAGCCTGGCAAGCGCGCCTTGCTGGAACACTAACGGAAGAGGAGGGGACATCATGCAAGTCAGGCAGATTCTCGACATCAAGGGCACGGTGCTCTACACCATCGCGCCCGACAAGAAATTGTCCGAGGCGGTCGCGGTGATGAGCGAACAGGACGTCGGTTCGCTGGTCTGCTTCGAAGGTGGTCGCATGGTTGGCATGCTGACCTTCCGCGAGGTGATCCGCGCCCTGCACGAGCATCATGCGGCCTGGGGCGGCGTGATGATCCGCGACGTGATGGTGAAGAATCCCCGCACCGCTGATCCGTTCATGGACGTCGACCAGCTCAGGCACCTGATGGTCAGCGAGCATATGCGCTACTTGCCGGTGATGGACGGCTATACGCTGCTCGGCGTGATTTCCTTTCACGATGTCGCCAAGGCCGTGCTCGAAGAGCAGAGCTTCGAGAACCGCATGCTCAAGGCCTACATCCGCGACTGGCCCGAAGGCCAGGAGCCGTCTGCCTCCAACGCCTGAGCCGTACGCGGCGGCGCGATGGACCGCCCCTGGCTGAAGTCCTATCCGCCGGGCGTGCCGGCGGAAATCGACGCGGCGGCGTTTCCCTCGCTCGTCGCGCTGTTCGATGCCAGCGTCGCGCGTTTCGCCGCGCTGCCGGCTTACACCTGCCTGGGTCGCACCATCGATTACGCCATGCTCGACCGGCTGAGCGGTGAGCTCGCCGGCTATTTCCAGTCGCTTGGGCTGGCGCCCGGCGCGCGCGTCGCGCTGATGCTGCCGAACGTCCTGCAGCATCCGGTGGCGCTGTTCGCCGCGCTGCGCGCCGGCTGCACGGTGGTGAGCTGCAATCCGCTCTATACCGCGCGCGAACTCGAATACCAGCTTGCCGATTCCGGCGCCGAGGCCATCGTCGTGCTGGAAAATTTCGCCGCCACACTCGCGCAAGCGCTGCCCGGCACGCGCGTCAGGCATGTCATCGTCACCGGCCTCGGCGACCTGCTCGGCCCGCTGCGCGGTACGCTCGTCAATGCCGTGGTGAAGCACGTCAAGCGCCTCGTGCCGCCCTGGCGCATCGGAGGCGCGCTCGCCTGGCGCGAGGCGCTCGAGCGCGGCCGACGGGCGGGCTTCGCGCCCGTCGCGACGAGGGGCGAGGACATTGCCTTCCTGCAATACACCGGCGGCACCACCGGCGTCTCGAAGGGCGCGATGCTCACCCACAGGAACCTCGTCGCCAATCTCGAACAGGCGCATGCCTGGATCGCCGGCAAGGTGGAAGAAGGAAGGGAGACCATCGTCACCGCGCTGCCGCTCTACCACGTCTTTTCGCTGACCGCGAACTGCCTGACCTTCCTCAAGCTCGGCGCGAACAACGTGCTGATTCCGAACCCGCGCGACATTCCCGGCTTCGTGCGTGAACTGGCGAAACATCGCTTTACGGCGATCACCGGCGTGAACACACTGTTCCATGCACTGCTTCGGCATCCTGAATTCGCACGGCTCGATTTTTCCGCGCTCAAGATCAGCCTGGGCGGCGGCATGGCGGTGCAAAGGGGCGTGGCCGAACGCTGGCAGGCGCTGACGGGAAGCACGCTGATCGAGGCCTACGGTCTGACCGAAACCTCGCCGGCCGTGACGATCAACCCCCTGGATCTGCCGGCCTTCAACGGCAGCATCGGCCTGCCGGTGCCCTCCACCGATGTGGCGATCCGCGACGAGTGCGGCCGCGATCTGCCCATCGGCCAAGAAGGCGAGCTGTGCGTGCGCGGCCCGCAGGTGATGGCGGGCTACTGGAACCGGCCGGAGGAAACGGCGCAGGTGATGCTGCCCGACGGTTTTTTGCGCACCGGCGACATCGCACGCATGGACGAAAACGGCTTTGTCTATCTGCTCGACCGCAAAAAGGACATGGTGCTGGTCTCCGGCTTCAACGTGTATCCGAACGAGGTCGAGGCGGTGGCCATGGCGCATCCGGGCGTGCTCGAGGCGGCGGCGGTCGGCGTGCCGCACGAGAAATCCGGCGAGGCCGTGAAGCTCTTTGTCGTGCGGCGTGATGCCGCGCTCACCGCCGAAGCCGTCATCGCCCATTGCCGCCAGAACCTGGCCGCCTACAAGGTGCCGCATCTGATCGCGTTCCGCGACGAACTGCCGAAGACCAACGTCGGCAAAGTGTTGCGTCGCGCCCTGCGCGAATAGGGCCGCCGCCGTCCCGCCCGCGCCGACTTTCAGGACGCGTGCAGCACGACCGGAATCCTGCGCGCGCCGAAGGGATGGTCGAAGTGCGCGAAGCGGCCGGCGATGGTCGTGCCACAATGCAGGCAATGCCCGCTGTCGTCGAGCGAATAGGAAAGGATTTCGTACCAGTCGCGTTCGATCACCGGCTTGCCGCAGCCGGGGCAGCCGGTGGCATCGCCTCTCCGGTCATGCACGTTGCCCGTGTAGACGTAGCGCAGACCGGCGTCCAGGGCGATCTTGCGCGCGCGGACGAGCGTGGCGAGCGGCGTCGGCGGCGCGTCGAGCAGCTTGTAATCGGGGTGGAAGGCGGAGAAGTGCAGCGGCACGTCGGGGCCGAGTTCCTTGCAGCACCAGGCGGCGAGCTGCTTGAGTTCGGCATCCGAGTCGTTGTGGCCGGGGATCAAGAGCGTGGTGAGTTCGACCCAGCAGTTCGTCTCGTGATGCACCATCGCGATGAGGTCGAGAACCGGCTGCAAATGGCCGACGCAGAGCTTGAAGTAGAAATCGTCGGTGAAGGCTTTCAAGTCGATGTTGGCCGCATCCATCTTGGCGTAGAACTCGCGCGCTGCCGGCAGGTGCATGTAGCCGGCGGTGACGGCGACGGTCTGCAGCCCCAACGCGTGGCAGGCGTCGGCGGTGTCCATCGCGTATTCGGCGAAGATGACCGGGTCGTTGTAGGTGAAGGCGACGCTCTTTGCGCCGTAACGCCTCGCCGCCTGTGCGATGGCTTGGGGGCTCGCTTCGTCCATCAGCCGGTCCATGTCGCGCGACTTGGAGATGTCCCAGTTCTGGCAGAACTTGCAGGCGAGGTTGCAACCGGCGGTGCCGAAGGAGAGGACGCTCGAACCGGGGTAGAAGTGGTTGAGCGGCTTCTTCTCGATCGGATCGATGCAGAAGCCGGAGCTTCTGCCATAGGTGGCGAGGATCATCTCGCCGCCCCGGTTGGCGCGGACGAAACAGGCGGCGCGCTGACCGTCGTGCAGCTTGCAGTCGCGCGGGCAGAGGTTGCACTGGATGCGGCCATCGTCGAGCTTGTGCCACCAGCGGGCGGGGGCGCCCGTCAGCTCTTCTCGGCTTCCTTCCATTTTTGCACCTCGTAGCGATAGAGCCTGACGTCCGGCGACCAGAAATCCGGCGAAAATCCGGCTTTCTGTTTCAGGTGGGCGAAGAACTGGCGCGGCTCGGGCAGGCTCTCCCACACCTGCGGCAGGAAGGTGCCGCGCCGGCTCCGGCATTCGAAGATCATGCCGTCGATGCCGGGACGCATCTGGCGGATCGCGTCGGCCTCGTCGGCAAAGTTCAGCGGCACGGCGGGCGTGAGTAGCGATACCTCGACGCGCGTGCGCTCCAGTTCGTCCGGCGCGAGCGGCAGGAAGCGCGGGTCGCCGAAGGCGGCGGCTTTCGCGTTGGCCTTGACATCCTCGCCGAGCGGTCGCCACGCTTCGAGCGAGCCGATGCAGCCGCGCAGGTCTCCGTGCTGCGTGAGCGTCACGAAGGTCGCGCCGGGCTGGTGAAGCGCGGGGTGATCCGCCTCGGGACGCGGCGCCATCCCGAATTCCGCGGCGATGGCATTGCGGGCGCGGATCAGCAGGAGCGCGCCGAGGTCGTCGTCAGGCATGGCCGGGTTCGCTGAAGGCGAAGCTTGCATAGCCGACGACGCGCGACTTGTCGCCGGCGGTGTCGCCGGAGTTGCGCAGGTCGAGCAGTTGCGGTCTGAGGTCGCGCCGCCGCGCGACCTCGATGAGACCGTTGATCGGCGTCGCGCCGCAGGCCTGTTCGTGGTCGGCGAGCAGCCGCAGGTGGACGATGTCGTCGGCGGTGCGGGCGTCGCGCCGCCGGGCGTCGGCGTAAGGGTGGTAGTGCGAGAGATCGGAACTGACGACGATCAGCGTCTCCGGCCCGCCCCAGAGCAGCTCGATCACCTCGGCGACCTCGTCGGGCGAGGCGTAGCCGACGGCGAAGGGAACGAGGCTGAAGTCTTCCAGCGCTTCCTGCAGGAAGGGCAGTTGCACTTCCAGCGAGTGTTCCTCGGCGTGCGCCGCGTCGTGCGCGACCACCTGCGGCAATTCGAGCGCGGCGGCGATGGCGGCTTCGTCGAGCGGGATGCGACCGAGCGGCGTCGCGAAGGCTTGAACGCGCGGCACGGCCAGGCCGCGCACGGCGACGCGGTGGCATGGGCCGAACAGCACGACGCGCCGGATCGTTGCGGCGTAGGGCGCGAGCCGCGCGTAGGCGCCGGCGGCGACCGGCCCGGAGTAGATGTAGCCGGCGTGCGGGACGATGATCGCTTTCGGTTGCGAAAAAGTCGACGCCGGCGAGACGGCGGCGAGCAGCCGCTTCACTTCCCCGGCCAGTTCCGGCGGGGCGCCGGGGTAGAACATGCCGGCGACGGCGGGCGGACGAACGTTTTGCATGGACGACTCCCTTCGGACAAGGTCCCGCTCGGCTCCATTATAGAATCCGCCGATGAGCTACTTTGCCTTGATTCCGGCCGGCGGCGGCGGCGCGCGCATGGGTGCCGCACTGCCGAAACAATATCTGCCGCTCGCCGGGCGCCCCATGATTCGCCACGCCGTCGCCGCCTTGCTGGCCGTGCCGGCCATCGCCCGGGTTTTCGTCGTGCTGGCGCCTGGCGATGTGCATTGGGACGGCTTCGACTGGAGCGGTTTCGAAGGCCGCCTGTGCGTCCTGCGCTGCGGCGGCGCCACGCGCGCCGCCAGCGTGACCAACGGCCTGCGCGCCATGCGGGAGCAGGCGGCGGACGACGACTGGGTGCTCGTGCATGATGCGGCGCGTCCCTGCCTGTTGCCAGAGCATGTCGAGCGCCTGATCGCCGAGGTGGGCGACGACCCGGCGGGCGGTCTTCTCGCCGTGCCGGTGGCCGACACCCTGAAGCGGGCTCACGAGCCGGTGTCCGACGGCGTGCGCGTCGCGGCCACCGTTGCGCGTGAAGGACTCTGGCAGGCGCAGACGCCGCAGATGTTTCGTTACGGATTGCTGACGGAGGCGCTCGAGTATGCGCCGGCGGTCACCGACGAGGCGAGCGCGGTCGAAGCGCTCGGCCAGCATCCGAAACTGGTCGCCGCCGACGCGACCAATCTCAAGGTGACTTGGCCGCTCGACCTGCGCCTGGCCGAGGCGATACTGCGCGACCGGGAGAGCTAGATGGACATTCGCGTGGGGCAGGGCTTCGATGTGCACGCCCTGGTTGCCGGACGTCCGCTGATCCTCGGCGGCGTGACGATTCCCTTTCACCTCGGGCTGCTGGGCCATTCGGATGCCGATGTCCTGCTGCACGCTGTCACCGACGCCATCCTTGGCGCGGCGGGTCTGGGGGATATCGGCCGCCTGTTTCCCGACAGCGACGAACGCTGGCGGGGCGCCGATAGCCGCGAACTCCTGCGAGGGGCCTATGCGGCGGTGCGGGCCACCGGCTGGCGCGTCGGCAACATCGATTGCACGGTGATCTGCGAGAAGCCGAAGATCGCGCCCCACGCCGCGGCGATGCGCACCCACATTGCCGCCGATCTGGGCATCGCCGTCGAGCGCGTGAGCGTCAAGGGCAAGACCACCGAGCGCCTCGGCTTCGAAGGCCGCGGCGAGGGCATCGCCGCCCAAGCCGTGGCGCTGCTGCTGCGTGACTGAACGGGAGACGCGCCGGGTCTTTTCGCCGTCTGGGCGGGCTGCCGCGCGATGCCGTCCGGCCAGCGTCGACTTTTCGAAAGCCTCGCGACTGCTCTGACCGCGGCAGGCTTTGCGCTCGACCCCCGTCCTCATGTGCCGCACGTCACCCTATTGCGCAACGCACGCCGCCAGGGGCGTGCGCCGGGAGCAGAAACAGAATGCTATTCTTATAAAAACTGCCCAAGCACTGGTCGCCAAATGTCTCATCGAAAACAAAAACAAATTCGCATGTTGGGCGTCGATCCTTCGCCTTCGCTGCGTGCGGTGCTGGCGCGGGTGGCCGAAGAGTGCGGGGTCGCCATCGATCTGTGTGCGGATGTTGCCGAAGCGCGCCGCTTTCTGGGAGGCGATGCCTACGATATCGTGGTCACCGCAGCCGAATTGCCGGACGGCTGCTATACGGACGTGCTCGCATGCGCGCGCGCCCGTGAGGATATGGCGCTCGTCCCGGTCATCCTGCTCGTGGCGGGGCGCAACGAGTCCGCCGTCCGGGAAGCGCTCGACAAGGGGATGACGGAAGTGTTCTTCAAGCGCGACTTCGACGATCTGGCGCGCTATGTGGAAAGGTTGGCCGCCATCTCCGCGCCGGATGACAAAAATTCCAGTGTGCAGATGCGCGCCCTGGTGGTCGAGGATGATCCCGCACTGGGCGCCTTTTGCAAGGAATTGCTGGGGCAATACGGCTTCAGCGTCGATTACGTCCCCTCGGGCGAGGCGGCCTTGTGGGAGGCGGAGCGCCGTCGCTACGACTTCAT
>Ga0209207_1001670_pt1 | contig 9818 bp, 9 predicted proteins | sample SaghotsprinmetaG_FD_184140 | JGI IMG/M metagenome (GOLD analysis project Ga0209207, IMG submission 184140) | Hot spring microbial communities from South Africa to study Microbial Dark Matter (Phase II) - Sagole hot spring metaG (SPAdes) (version 3) | ecosystem: Environmental > Aquatic > Thermal...
GGAATAATAGGGATATTTGCAGTTTTTTGTTCTCTGTAGTAGTTTTCAAGTTCAGTATATTGTTCATTTAACAGAATGACATCCGCTAAGTTTTCGACAGGTATACCTGCTTGCAAGTTATGCTGGATAAGGTTTTTATTTATTTCGTCTGTATAGCTGCTGGTAATAACAATATGATCATAGTCTACGTTTGGCATAGATGATGGATGGAAAATTTCAATTCCTAGAAGATACTGTCCCTGTTTTTTTTTGTCGCTGTCTAGAAAGCCAGCGATCTTGTATTTTAAAGCTAAAGCTGGCAAGAATTTTAATGTTTTGCTACCGGTACCATATATATAAATTGTCAGCATCCTATTATCTACCTTGCTCTACAGTTGCTAAATCGTAAATTGAATTTATAATCAGTTTGGCGTTATATGCTTCAGTAGTTATTACTTCACGGTGGCTCCCTGTTAATACTCTAACAGTATTTACACCTAGCTTATTCAAATTCAAAAAATCTTTCGCCGGGTTATCTCCAATATACACCATATCTTGCCACTCACATTGCTCTGCTTTTTTAATCAACTCGAAACAATACGTTGAAGGCTTAGCATTTTTTATACCAAAACGGTGAGTAATAAAAATGCGCTTAAAGTAATGCGCAATTCCCAAGGCCTGGACCTTTTTCTGCTGTACGATCTTATTGCCATCGGTCACCAGATAAAGCGGCTTAGGCAATTGTTGCAGTAATTGATGATGTGCAGCCGGCATAGTGATTTGTGGCTGATGCAGACGGTAGCAACTGACGCAGGCTTTGACATTTGCTTTGGTAGCGAGTCCATGTGCCGCTAGTAAGTCGTCGAAAATACGACCACGGCCTCTGGAGTCCAATAACTGCTGCATAGTTTGGTAGCTGATATCCTCGTCAAGCTGCCAGCGGTTAGCGACAAAACGCGCAACGGCACGTAAGCCGCTATCAACATACTGACGCTCGTCGTACAAGGTATCGTCTAAATCAAAGATATAGATCACAGATAACGATCTCCGGCAAATCGAACCTGCGTCAGAGGTGCTGATGCAGGGTGAAAGGGGATGGCATTGATATCTTGCCCACAGCTTTCTGCCAGACTCCAGTAAAGGCTGTCTACTCCGGCGGCAATGCCTAAAGTCGAGGCGCCGCCAAAACGGCTGTTACATTCGATCAGGTGTAGTTGTTGCTGCTCATCGATGATGGCTTGCAGTACGACCGGGCCTGTTAACTGCAGTGCCTGTAAAACATCGCTGATCTGCTGGTCGTACTGTGGTAACGCCACGGTTTGAGTGATTTGGGATTCACCATGCTCGACTTTGATACGATAACGGTAAATATGGGCCTTCAGCCGCCCTTGATTATTTAGCCAGGCATCAATACTAACTTCCCGGCCACTGATATAGGGTTGAAAAATGGGAGCAGTCAGCTTCGCGGCGTGACGTAGTGCGGCTTCAGGCTCTAACGCCAGCCCGAGACTCTGGCTGCCGGCACCAAAGCGCTCTTTTACCACCCAGAGCGTTGATTCAGCGACGGTACCGGGCAGGCTTGCATAAGCCGGGATTGCCGGCAGGGCTAACTGACCCAAAAAGTCGGCAAACAGCAGTTTATCAAGACAGCGTTGGATACTGTTTTGTGGGGCGACCAATACCTTGATCCCCAGACTAGCCAGATGCGCCTTCAGACCAGACCAAAATAGCAGCTCGCCATCACGGCTGGGTAAGATATGACTAATCTGAAACTGCTGTAAACCCGCAATAATCTCTGGCAGATAGTGTTCCTGACAGGGCGGCATTTGCCAGAATGTGTCTGCAAAGTATTGGCTGACCACAGGTGATGCCAGATCAGCCGCAACCAGTTGCGCCTCAGCATCCAGCCGCGTAGCTGCACTTCGCAGAGCCTGTAATAGCGGTACCTTAGCGCCTGAGCTACTCAGCATCACCCGCATCAGGCCGTCCTGCCAAGCAAACGTTTCTGAACTCTGACTTGCATTTGCGTTACCGGTAGCTGCGATCTGCGGTTTTGATATTCGGTGATTCGTGTTTCCTGTACGGGTTGTTGCCAGTTGCCATACATAAATTCGAGAAAACCAGCCGGATCACTGGGTACATAAAATGTCTGTCCCAGAAAATGCACCTGTTCATAACGGGCAAAATGACGTGCGGGTGCAAAAAATAACCCGGCTGACGATAGCAGCTCTGAGTTTTCTCCCCTGATTTGCCGGCGTTGCAGGCTCAGATCGAATGGCAGCAGTTCGCTGGGTGCTTTAGGAGTAAACTCCAGATTGATACAGGCGTCTACCTGATCAATAGTCAGGACAACCATTTGCCAATCCAGTTGCTCCTGCTCAGGCAGCTGCGGAAAAAAATCTGGCATCAGCCGCAGTAAAGCAGCAAACTCGGTATCATCAATAGCCAGATCAATATCATCGTCCCAAGGGATTAAGGCTTGCTCGCGAATGACACCAAGTAAGGTGCCGGAATCGAGGCAGGGGCGGATCCCGTGCTGCTGTAGATAGCTGTTCAGGCGCTGTAACAGTTGGTGGGCCAGTTTTAACGTTGCCATATGCATAAAAGGCTTAGTGGCTTTCAATTGCTGTTTGGCGGGCACCGTAATCTTATCTGCCGGTACGCCCAGCGCCGTTAACTGGGCACTGATAGCGTCAATCCACTGGCTGGTAATAATAATCTTAGCATATGACAAGCCGGGTAGTTGCGCTGGAGCTATCACTGGTACACCATGCAGCTGGCCTCCCTGACGCGCCGGATCATTATCCAGAATGGCAATAACTTCGAGCTCCGGATTTTGCTGCAGAAAAAATTCCCCCGCTTTACTGGCGCCAAACAAGATGACTGCAGCAGGTTCTGACATCAGATTAACTCCCAGCTCATCGGTGTGCCCTTGGTTACTGCACGTTTCAGCACTTTGCCCAGTAACAAGGGTAAATATTTAGGTGCTAAACCCAGACCTGGCCGCACAGAGCGTAAATTCTCGGTAGTTAGGATCGTACCTGCGGGCAGATCCTGAGCAAGATATAAGGAGCGACGATGACGTCGCGACGCCACCTCTTTTTCGGTACAACCATAGTGCACTTTACCGAGCGCATCATGAGCACGAGCGGTTTCTTCAACCAGCAATTTCAGCTCGGCCGGTTCCAGAGAAAACTCTGCATCGACCTCGCCACCATTTCGATCCAGCACAAAGTGTTTCTCAACCACTGTCGCTCCCAGTGCGACAGCTGCTACGGCAACGCCAACACCGGGAGTATGATCGGAAAGACCAACCTGACAATCAAATAAGGCAGCCAAATGAGGAATGGTGAGTAAGTTCGCATCCAGAGGGCGGGCAGGGTAGTTACTGGTACATTTCAGCAAAATCAAGTCCCGGCAGCCGTTGTCGCGTAATACCTGTACCGAGTCTGCAAGTTCAGCTTGTGTCGCCATACCGGTCGACATAATCACAGGCTTACCCGTACGCGCTACGGCAGTCAACAAGCCATGATCAATATTCTCAAACGAGGCAATCTTATAGCAGGGGACATGCAGTGACTCCAGAAAATCTACGGCGCTCAAATCAAAAGGGGTGCTAAAAGCTAACAATCCTTTACTGCGGGCATACTCAAAAATGGGCTGGTGCCACTCCCAGGGAGTCATAGCCTGTTGGTATAGATTATACAGAGAGTTACCCTGCCACAGGCTGTCGGAGTCAGCGATGAAAAATTCCCGTTCGTGAACATCCAGGGTGATAGTATCCGGAGTGTAGGTTTGCAGCTTTAACGCCTGGGCCCCAGCAGCCGCAGCGGCATCAACTAACGCCAGCGCCTTTTGTAACGATTGACCATGATTCCCCGACATTTCTGCGATAATCAGCGGTTTATGCGTCGGGCCTATGACAATATTACCAATGACAATGTCAGACATCTTTACCTCGTAAGCGGGTGATAATTTTCTGGACCACTGCTGGCGTACCAGCGTTAGCTGGCACCAGGCTACCCGCGATCTGTGCCATTTTAGTTAACCGATCTGGCTGTGACAGGGAGTCGTTAAGCCGTTCTGCAAAACCCTCAACTGTCATGTCAGCAGCCTGCCCCAGCCAGATACAGGCACCAAGTTGATCCAAATAGGCCGTTGTGGCCTGCTGATTTTCCGCAACGGTAACGATCAATCCCGGTAAGTGACAAATACACCTTTCCCAATGGCTGCTACCACCGCTGCCGAGCATGAGTCTGGCCCGGCGCATAAGTTTTGCCATATAATCGCACTGCACGTGGAGCTGTGCATTGGGCAGGCTGCTGACTAACTGCGTAACTTCAGCGCGCCACGGATTATTTGCACCTATTACAATATCGGCAGCTAAATCGGAAAGCTTTAACCTTGTTAACGCTAAAATTGCCATGCTAGTTAGGTTTTGTTCATCGCTACCGCCAAAGCCAATCAGCAAATGCTCTCGTTTAGTCTCTGATGACAGATAAAACTCGTCTCTAAGTAGCGCGAAAGCGGGACCGAGCATGGTCTGGCAATGACGGGGTAGATGACGCTGATAGCGACTGGCGCTGTCAGGGAATAAATTTTGGTCTAATAGCAGGTCACAGTCCAGCTGACGGTTAGCCAAATCATCAATTTGCAGAATGAGTCGACAACGCTGCCGCAACAATGAACAGTAAGCGGCTGCCAGCTGATAATGATCCACGATCAGCAAATCATAATGCTGGTCAAGCAAGGCAAGAGATTGTACCGCGTCGCTCCGCTCATCCATTTTTGTCTGTTCTGGCAGCAACGGCAGGCGCAATAATGTAAAGCCTTCGTTGAGGACCAGGGTATGCAGATCCCCGGGAGCATCACGACAGATAAAATCCAGCTGGAAGCCTTTTTGCCGCAGAGCTTTGGCTAATGTCAGACAGCGCATGAGGTGGCCGCTGCCCAGGCGCAGTGAAGCGTCGACCCGAATCAATCCTCGCATTGGCTAGCCTGTTTGCAATAAACGATACAAGAGTTCGGCGCGGGTCCAATCTTCCGGCGTATCGATATCCTGTACCAGATGGTGTGGCAGTACGTGCATGCGCGAGTTTTCAGCGAATATTTTTTTGCTGCTATCTAACCAGGTACTGGCTTTCGCCCAGTAGAGTTGACCGGCATCGTGAAAGGCAGCCGGTAGATCCTGTGAGCGCATCGTAATAGCTACAGGGTCAAAAGGGGTGATGCCACCGGATGGCGTTTGCAGAATCGCCCGTTGGATCGGGAAGGAGAAGCGTGCGGCAGTAAATACATAATCGACAGCTTCGGCACTCAGCTGCTCGTGAAGTCGACGAATGATGTCGCTGTTTAGCAGAGGGGTAGTAGCATAGATACAGGCACAATAATCAAGTTCCCAACCCAGTTGCTGTAGCTTAGTCAGCGTGTGGCGGATCACCGGGCTGGTTCCGGTGAGATCATCTGCCAGTTGTGCCGGACGCATAAAAGGTACCTCTGCACCATACTGCAGTGCGACCTCTGCGATCTCGGGATCATCCGTAGATACCACAACCTTATCGATAACACCGCTGGCTAATGCTGCTGCAATGGGATAAGCAAGCATCGGCTTACCGCAAAAAATACGGATATTCTTACGGGGTATCCTTTTACTACCGCCCCTGGCCGGGATAATTGCAATATTCATAGCGTGTCCGCATGATTCAAATAGAGCTAAGAAAGGCGTTAAGTGTCGCAACGACATATTGCTGCTCACTCGTTTTCAGCCCGGGAAACAGTGGCAGTGTCACCGCTTCAGCGTAATAATGTTCGGCGTTCGGACAATGCCCGGGGTGAAAGCCGAGTTGCTGATAGTAAGGCTGCAAATAGATCGGAATATAATGCAGGTGTCCGACGATCCCCTTGCCTCGGAGAAATTCAACACAGGCTTTATGTTGTCGCCGACTCAGCCCTTTTAGTCTGATCACATAAAGGTGATAGCTGCTGTGTCTGTCGGACTTGACGTGCAGTGGCACAATGTTGGTATGACCGGCGAACTGGCTATCATAAAAGGTCGCGAGTTGATTACGCTCGCTAACAAAGGTACTGAGTTTATGCAGCTGACTCAAGCCGAGTGCAGCCTGCAGATCGGTCATCCGGTAATTAAAGCCCAGGATTTGCTGCTGATAGTACCAGGGACCATGGCTGGGTTCGGTCAATTCCGCCGCATCGGAAGTAATTCCGTGACTACGTAACAGCTGTAATTTGCGGGCTAACGCCGGATCCCGGGTTAGAGCCATGCCGCCCTCAGCAGCTGTAATAATTTTTACCGGATGAAAACTAAAGACCGTGATATCAGAAAACATGCCGTTACCCACGGCCTGTTGCTGATAATGCGCACCTATGGCATGTGAGGCATCTTCGATAACGGAAAAGCCGTATTCGGCGGCGAGTTCTGCGATCTGTAGCATATCACAAGGCTGACCGGCAAAATGCACCGGGATCACTACCTTGGGTAGGCGATTCTGTGCAGCCGCCTGGCGTAATTTGATGGCTAATGCCGTAGTGCAAAGGTTGCCGGTTTCTGGTTCGATATCCACAAAATCGACATCGGCATGGCAATAGCGGGCACAGTTGGCGGATGCGACGAAAGAATTAGGCGAAGTCCAAACCCGGTCACCAGGACCCACACCCAAAGCCAGACAGGCCAGGTGTAACGCAGAAGTTGCACTATTCATTGCAACGGCAAAAGGTGCCTGGCAAGCTGCGGCGACAGCCTGCTCAAACGCCGGCACAGCAGGACCTTGCGTCAACCAGTGTGACTGTAAAACTTGCAGTACGGCGTCATAGTCGTCCTGATCCAACAACTGTCTGCCGTAGGGGATCATAATTCAGCGTCCTGATTGAACTGGCGTATTTCTTCAACGCTCAAAAAATGAGGATTCAGATCCGAGACATATTCAAAACCCGGTACCACGGGTTGACCTTTTTCACCCACGGCGTTAATGGTAAAGTCGTTACTACGCTGGAAAAATTTTATCGCCGGCGCTATCAAAAAATGATCAGCATATTCAAACGTATGGTAAGACATATCACCTGGGCACATCATTTCATGCAGTTTTTCACCGGGGCGAATGCCAATGATCTTTTGTGGTAATCCCGGAGCCATGGCAGTCGCCAGATCACTGATCCGTATCGAAGGAATTTTCGGTACGAAGATCTCGCCACCCAACATTCTTTCGAAATTTTTCAACACAAAATCGACGCCTTGTTGCAGAGTAATCCAAAACCGGGTCATATCCTGATGCGTCAGGGGCAAATGGTCAGTACCATTTTGTAGCAATTGTTTGAATAGCGGGACGACTGATCCACGCGAACCGACGACATTACCATAGCGTACTACCGAAAATCGGGGCTTACTGCTACCAACCATGTTGTTTGCGGCGATAAATAATTTGTCTGAGGCGAGTTTGGTTGCGCCATATAGATTTACCGGATTCGCTGCTTTGTCTGTAGACAAAGCAATGACTTTATCCACATTACAATCGATAGCAGCATTAATCACGTTTTCCGCACCATTAATATTAGTTTTAATGCACTCCATTGGATTATATTCCGCGGCAGGTACTTGCTTTAGTGCTGCCGCATGGATCACATAATCAACACCATGCATTGCGCGGCGTAAACGTTCAGGATCCCGCACATCTCCGATAAAGTAGCGCATACAGCGTTCATGATACTTTTGCTGCATCTCATACTGCTTAAGCTCATCACGGGAGAAAATAATGATTTTTTTCGGTTTGTAGCGGGCCAGCAAGGTCGCAGTGTATTTATGTCCGAAGGAACCGGTGCCGCCGGTAATCAGTATCGTTTTATTATCAAACATAGTCCGCCCTCTAACGTGGCTGTTGGCGCTGCCATCCTCTGTTAACTGAACGATAGCATAAATTATGCCGAAACCAATAAAAGTGTCAGTAAAATCAAGCTGCAATTACTTTATCGTTGATATTTCATACAGCGCTGGTCGCCGCTGTGGTGATTGACTATACTTAAGGTTAAACACAGAGCGCGGGGCATGGCCAATGAAACTTAATACCTCAACGGGTCTGAATACGCTAAATCAGGCACAACTGCAGCAGGAAAATTTGTTAAAGAAACTGGCTAATGGTCGGCGGATAAACAGTGCGGCTGATGATGCCGCCGGTTTGCAGATTGCCAACCAGCTTAGCAGCAGTATTAACGCCAAAGCTCAGGGCGAACGCAATCTGTATGATGGTATCTCGTTATCCCGGGTTTATGAACAGGCATTGCAAGGGGTTAACGATAACTTTGCCGAGCTTGGCCGGCTGGCTGTCGCCGCAGGAAACGGTATTTACGGCACCCAGGAGCGGCAGGCGCTACAAAAGGAAGCCAACGGCTTGTTGGATAATGCCCGACAAATTATTGATAACACGGAGTTTGCCGGTAAAAAGCTCTTCGGTGCCGATGCCAGTATCAATTTCGAATCTGGTAACGGGGCATTGAGTTTAACCACCACTGACCTGGGCACTGCCTTGCAAAGCCAAAATGCCTTTAATCTCGACCTGACTAATCCGGCGGGGGCCGCCCAGGCGCTGGGGCGCATTGAGCAGGCTCGCGATTTTATCGGTGCTTTGCAGGCAGAGGCAGGAGCGGAAGCGAATCGTTTTGCCGCCGCCGCCCGTAACTCATCAGGGCAGCAGGTTGCCGAATCTGCTGCCCGCAGCCGGATTGCTGATCTGGATTATGCACGCGCCAGCAGTGACAGAGCGGCAGCCAATATTCTGACCCAAAGCTCAATCAATGTGGCCATGCAAGCCCGCATTTCCTCTGAGCGAGCGTTATCCTTACTAAGCTAGTTTCAGCACCGCGTTACCTGCTGGTTTTTTGACGTCGATTAAGCGTAAGCGTCAAAAAACCAGCATTTTACCTTGCAAGCCAGCGCTTAGCTTGTACAATGAAAATAAATAATCAGAAAAATCGCGCTGTTATGTCTCTCACACCACCGCTATATATCTTTGATTTACAGCCACAACGGGCTGAACGTTTATCTACTGTACTGAGCTTTGTGACCGAACCGCATCAGTTGCTCGGCGCCGATACTTTACAGGATAAATTGCAGCAACAGCCTGAGTCCGTAGTGATATTGGGAGCGACAGGTGTGGTTGAACCCGCGGTGCTGGTCCGGCAATTTCCGGCCTCGGCGTTTCTGGTGATTGGCGACGCCCTGTCTTATCTGCTCGAGCATGCCAATGTGGTTGGCGTATTAAGCGAGCCCTTTGTTTACAGCAGCCTGACACAGCTACTGCGCGATGCCCAGCAATATCACCGCCTGCTCCCCACCCATAAACAACCGGAATTACTGGCGAAGTTTGATGGCATGGTGGGGCAGACTGCCGCGATGCAAAAAGTGCGGTTCTTAATTCAGCAAGTAGCGAAAACCGAGGCCAATGTGCTGGTGCTCGGCCCCTCCGGTACCGGTAAAGAAGTGGTAGCGCGCAATATTCATTTATTGTCGAACCGCGCCAGCGGGCCCTTTGTGCCGATTAACTGTGGTGCTATACCGGCGGAGTTGTTAGAAAGCGAACTGTTTGGCCATGAAAAAGGGGCCTTTACCGGTGCGATATCTACCCGCAAAGGCCGGTTCGAACTGGCGCAGGGCGGCACCCTGTTTTTAGATGAAATTGGCGATATGCCGCAGCCGATGCAGGTAAAATTACTGCGCGTGTTGCAGGAGCGTATTTTTGAACGGGTAGGGGGCGCTCAGACTATCAAGGCGGATGTCAGAATTATTGCCGCCACTCACCGCGATCTGGAAACGATGATCGGTGATGGCAGTTTTC
>Ga0209207_1001675_pt1 | contig 9792 bp, 8 predicted proteins | sample SaghotsprinmetaG_FD_184140 | JGI IMG/M metagenome (GOLD analysis project Ga0209207, IMG submission 184140) | Hot spring microbial communities from South Africa to study Microbial Dark Matter (Phase II) - Sagole hot spring metaG (SPAdes) (version 3) | ecosystem: Environmental > Aquatic > Thermal...
TCCCAGGCGATGCGCGCCAACAGGTGGGAGCCGGCCCACAGGTCTGATGTGGTGCGCGCCTCGGCGATGAAACCCTGCACCGGGCCGAAGCTGACCGCCAGCAGGGCCGGCGTGCCGGTGGCGTCCAGGGCCATGGCCCCGGCGAAGGCGGAGACGACATCCAGATGCGCCCAGATGCTGTGATCCGGGACGCGGGTATCGGCGGGCAGGTTCTGCCAGAGATGTTGTAGGTCGTTCGCCGGGGTGTCCGGGCCGAAACGCCAGTAGGCCAGCAGGGTCTTGTGCATGTCCGGCCGGCCGGCGGCGTCATTGACGATCAGGCGCTTGAAGTGGTCCAGGCTGACCGACTTGAGATGCTCGGGCAGGATGTCGGTCAGTGGTGGAAGCTGATGCGGTTCGCCCGTCAGGGGGTGGATCAGCACCGGGCTGGCGGCGAAATCCACCTGGGTCCAGGCGGCGTAGTGCGCGCCATTTTCGTCCAACGGCCATTGTGGGCGGTCAGCGGCGGCGTACCGGTCGGCGCGCCTGAGGATGGGCGCTACGTCCGCCGGCATGGCGCGGCTGCCGAACAAGGTTTCACGCAGTTCCGCCACCGTGCCCCATTCGTGTCCGGTCTTGTCGCGCAGCAGGATCAACGCCTTCTCGGCAGGATCGTGCAGCCAGGCGGCGAGTTTGGTTTTCCAGAGGGCCATGGTCGCTCCCTCAAATCCGACGGAAGGCGGGCTGGTTGTCCAGCCAGCCATGTACCTGTTGCCAGATGTCCGCCTGTTGTCGTGGGCTAGGTGCGCTGCGACCCAGGGCCTGCGCCAGCTCGCGTGGCAGGGCGCAAGGCAGGTGGAAGATGCGGGCCACGAATGCGCCGTCGCTGTTCATTGCCACCTTGAAGCGGAGCTGATTGGCTAGGCGGGTCTGGTTGCCCCACGCCCTAACGGCGTGGTGAGTCACCGGGTAGGCCAGCAGATGACGTTGCTCGAAGGGGCCTGGCGCACCCAAAACGAATTGTCCGCGAAACCCGATCTTCGCCCTGGCCAGCGCCTGCATGGCCTCGCGCCAGGTAGCGAAGGCCGATGTGGATTGCCAGATCAGCGGGCGGCCATCGTCGCTCAGTCCCAGGGCATGGGGCCAGTCCAGGCGCAAGCAATCGGCAAGCGGTCGTATGACTCGGCGTAGAAGGGGGTGGTCTGCGGCCAGGGGTGCCATGGGGGCGCACTCGCCCCTGCCTTCACCCGTGTGAAGATGCTCGAGTTCCAGCGAGCCCCAGCCGTTGCGGGAGCGACCGCCCAGGGCGCCGAACCAGTGCAGTAGTTGCACTAGCTCGGCAAGGGGCCCTTCCCTGCCAGGCCACACAAGGCGCAGAACATTGGTCTCTCCGGCCTGGATGGCGGCGTTGTGTTTCAAGTGAGTACCCTGCTGGTATACGAGCGGCCCATAACCAAGATAGAGGTGGGCGCCGACGTTGCGGCCGTTCTGGCCGACTTCCGGGTGAAAGACTTGCGGGTCGCTGCCCCATCCCCCCCGTAACTTGCCCACTGACCAGGCATCCAGGCGGAGCCGCAATAGGCTCTTCTGGCTTCCGCCTCCCTCGTCATTGGCCGCGCCGAAGAGACGGCCTTCCTCTTCCCGCAACCGCGCCACATCCGTGATTCCGCACACCACCCGCCACCACTGCCGCAACAGCGCCTTGAACGGCGGTGTGCGCCACTGGGCGTTCTGTTCCGCGTTGCCCAGAAAGGCGGGGGTGTTGAAGCGAAGCCGATAGGTAAGCGGTCTCATCCTTGCTTCTCCTGCTTGTGACCTAGTTTGACAGTTGAGTTTATCGTGAAAGTCGCGTAGTAGACTCACTAAGCTCCCCTCCCCCGCGGGGGGAGGGGCGGGGGGAGAGGGAACGGACACGGCGACATTCATGCTCTGGGGTGGCCGTCGCCATGTCCGTTAGCCAGCATGCTTCGATAGCTCTCTCCCTAAGGCGAGTGTAGCGCCCGCAGCTGCTTTTTTCCGCGCGGCCTTCGGGGCCTTAAGTCCGTGACGGCCTCGCTCATGGCTGGGCTTACTCGATGATCTCGATCTGCTCGGGGCTGAGCGGCAGCGAGTAACGGCTTGCGCCTTTGGCGCCGCTTCGGCGAATCTGGTAGCGCCGCGCGGCATGGCTGCCGAGCATCTGCTCGAAGAGCTTGTTGATCCGCGACTTTTGCGGCTCGAAGTAGTCGCCCAGATCCTTGGGATTTCCGAGCCGCCAGCGTATGGCTTGCTCAATGCGATCATAGTCACCCCCTGCTGTATTGAGCACCTGGCTCGCACAGTGCAGGAATTCCCCGGCGGCCTCCTGGCGCGACCACTCAACCTCGGCCTCGTCTCGCCTGGCGCGTTGTGCGAGCCAGTAAAGAAAGGCAAATTCCGTCGGACCGAGGGACGCGGATTCATCATCCAGGTACACACACCTGTCCTGGAGGCTCAGACGTAGACGGGGCTCGGCCCGGGCGCGCCCGGCAGCCGCGACGGCCTCGGAAAAGCGGGCCTTGCCCTCGAGCAGCCGCTTGGGCAGTTCCTCGCGCAGACGCACGAATGGGATTTCCGCCAGGGTCACGCGCGCATCCTGGCAGTTGACCAGTTTGTCGCCCTTGACCTGGATGACGCGCTCGTAAGGGGTGGGATAGAAAAACTCCCAGCTCGACTCGAACGGCTCCGAGACCAGCACATGGGAGAGCCGATCCTGGGGGCGGCCATAGAGTGACAGGGCATAGCCGAGGTAATAGCCCATGGTCTTGCGTCCGCCGGCGATGGAGACGTGCAGGGCGGCATGATCGTCGGCGGTGAATTGACGCACACGCTCGGTGATGAGGTCGGCCGCCCGCTCGTTGTCCTGCGGCGAACGGATGTCGCTCAAGGACTCGCCGTTGGCATCGGTCAGGACGTGGATGTGATCCGCATCGAAGCGGATGCACTCGGCGAGGGCGAAGTCGCGCAGAAAGCGGCGGAACCAGCCTGGATCTTCGGACAACAGCGCCAGCCGGGCGCGCTCGCTTCCTTCGCGGGTGGTAATGAGATGCACCTCGGTGGGAAGGCATGACGGGTCGCGATGCAGCAGGGCATAAAGGGTTTCGGTCACCACTTGGGGTGACAGTCCTGTCACCGCAAGCAGGATGCGGCGGGGGTAGGCGTGGGAGGGGTCGGGTGTCATGGCGTCGGCTCCTGGATGACGGCCATGATGAATCACGCGTGGCTCGCTGGATGAGCCCGCAAGCTTGCGGGCTCGATGCGGTATTGGCCCAGCCCCATGGTGGCGCCGCTGCCGGCATGGATCCACTGGCCCAGCCACAGGTAGGGCCAGAAGGGCGTGAGATCGATGCCCGCGAGATCGATGCGGCCGACCACGCCGCCCATCTGCATGGAGGTCTTCTGGCGGTTGGAATAGCGGGCATTGTCCTGCCAGTGCAGTTCGCAGGGGGCCTCGATCCCCCGCGCCAGCTCCATCAGGGCGCGGAAGTCGGTCTCCAGTGGGGTGTCGGTATGGAAGGCGGTAAGCATGGACACCCGCCGCAGCAGGTTGCCGAACAGGTCGGCGAAGCGGAATTCGTCCGGCCCCACACGATGGCCTTCGCGCTTCACGCGCAGGGGGGTGAGAAGCCTGACGCGACAGGCTGGCGGCGCATCCGGGGCTTTGTGCCAGGCGGGCGGCAGGGGCTCCAGGGACGCTCCCGGGCGGTGTATGAGCCGCCAATCTTCGCTACCCAGGGCTGCTTCCTGCTCCACGGCGACCAGAAGAAGCTGGTTGCCGGCCACCCCTTTGGGGCCCTCTGCCGCCTTGGTGAGGGCATGGATGAACAGGGCCAGATGACGATGGGCCTGTCCGACCAGGGTAAAGCCCAGCGTGTAGTCTTCCCCCCCGCCTTCGCCGGGCTCCAGGATGAAGGGGTGCGGCGCCGTCTCGTAGCGGCGCATCTTGGCGGCGCCCGGTGGCGGGGGGGTGTCGTAGAAATAGGGGTAGGCGCAGGAGTGGTATAGCGCGCATTCCCGGCATTGCGGCAGACGGGTCATGCACACCGCCCGCTTGAGGGCATGGCCTAGTGCGCCGCGCCAGGCGGAGCCCGGGAAAGCGCTGAGGCGCGCGGGCGCCTCGGCGCGGAAGCGGGCGCGATAGCGCCCCACAGTCAGGCGAGGCAGTGTTGACGGCAAGGTGTGCTCTTCACGCATGTTCGGGATTCGGGTGATTTGTACCACACCCTTCCCCAAACTGCCTGACGACTATCCATGGCGGGAAGAAGGCTGGAAACGCGCTAACCGTTTTGGCCGCTTGGCCAGCCCTGACGATGAAAGACGTCGTTGGCGGCCATGAACGGTCCCTCTCCTTAAGCCCCTCCCCCGAGGGGAAAGGGCGCGTCGTGAGTCGGCTGCGCGACTTTCACGATAAATGCCGAAAAACGACGGGAGCAGCCAACGACCGACACCTGTCGACTCGATGCATCCTGCCGCATGGCCCTCGCTTCCACCTGAAGGAATGCGCCTTCGACGGCCGCCGCCCGGCTCAGACCACCGTGGCTGACAAACGTGCAAGCCTGCTGGCCGTGGACCAGAATGCCCTGGGCCGCTGGTTGGCGCACATTCGCCCGCGCAGCAATTTATTCAGCGTTTCCCTAGCGCGTGGCCTTCGCCAGCGGCGAAGAAGCCAGTGGCCGCTTCGGCCCCCTGGCGGAAAGCGGGCACTGAAGCGCTGCTTGGATTTCAGCCTGCCCGGCGAGGAGGAAAGCAGGAATTCCTGGACACCTGCACCGTGTTCGCCGACAGCGACGACTTTTCCCTGATCGGCCCATGGCACAAGACCCAGCGTCCGGCCCGGCAACTGGCGTTGGATTTCGATCGCTGCGTGGCCCACAACCCGGAGATTCACTTCTCCGCCGACATCACCCTGGCTTCATCTTCCGTCTGCTCGCCCTGGCGGAGAAGGCCGCCAGCAGCCGACCGGAAGACGCCATCTGGCAAAGCTGGCTGACCTATCACGCGCGCCGTTCGTGGAAGACCGGCGAAGCCGCCCGCGCCGCCGCCCAGGCCGAGGTCGCCGGTCGTCTCAGGGATGATCTGACTCACTGCAAGCTTGCCGTGACCATCCCCGTGGCCAATACCCTTTACCGTTGTTGCGTACCTGACGATGGCATAGACCCGTATGGCCTCTTCTTTTCAGAATTCAATAGCCAAAGGCTTGGCTGGTTTTCAGCACAGCCGCTTCATTATAGCCGCTTCATTCTGGAGAGCGGGCGAGGGATGCGTTTTCCGACCTGCGAATTGCCCACGCCAAACGAATTTCGCCCGAGTTACCCGTTGTGCGGGCAAGACGTCGTCACAATGATCAACCGAGCATCAAGATTCGAGAACCAAGCAGCCGCCTGAGGAAGTGACCATGAATACGAAAAACTCCCAACTCATCATCGGCAGGAGCAATGCCGGCCACGGCGCGGTGGTTACCAAAACCACCTACGAAGGCACGGTGATCGCCCGCGCCTTGGAGCGGGCCGGCCGCAATCCCCATCTCAAGGGCCACATCCACGAAATCCTCGTCAAGGATGCGCGCAATGCCCGCAACCTGCTCACCCTGAACGGCGCCAGCACCGAACTGACCAAAAGCACCACGGCAAGCACCGTCGATCTGGTGACCACCAAGGGCGGCAAGGTAATCGAGCGCATCCAGGTCAAGGATGTCACCAGCCAGGCGGGCATCGACAAACTGGTCAAGCAGTGCGCCGAGGGCAAATACCGCAGCGCGCAACTGGTCGGTTCCGAAGAGTGCGCCCAGGCCTTCAACAAGGCCGCCGAAAAGGCGGGCATATCCAAGCGCATGGCCAGCACTGGCGTGTCTTCGAGGACTACCGAGTCCTTGGCCCAGCGCGCCGGCGCCAGCGGCAGCGGCAGTCTCTACAGCGCGATGGGGCAGGCTGCCAAGGCTGGCGGTGCAGTCGGCGCAATCGTCGGCGGAGGCGTCGCGGCCGTAAAGGGCTGTATCGATCTGATCGACGGTCGCGCGGATGCCGTGGAAGTGGCCGGCTCGGTGGTCAAGGCCAGCGCCAAAGGAGGTCTCAGCGGCGCCGCAGCCGGGGCCGCCGCAACAGCGACCGGGGCTGGCGCGGTAGCCGCCGTGTCAGCGCTGGGCATGACCGGAATGGCTGCGACCGCCGTGACGATCGGCGCTCCGCTCGCCGCCGCGGTCGGGGTCGGCTACGCCGCCTCGAAAATCCTCGATTGGATCTTCGACTAAACTATCCGCCATCACGACACGGGAGCCGCCGCCATGAGCATCACCGTTCACAACGCTGCCGGAGAATCCGTCCAACTGTCCGATAATCCGTTAGCCCAAGGCGGCGAGGCAGCTGTCCATGCCGTCCCGCGCTTCCCGAACGTGGTCGTCAAACTCTACCACCCGCAGGTCCTGCAAAAGCGCAGCGACACCCTGCGCGCCAAGGTCGAAGCAATGAGCAGCGACCCCAGGCTCGCCAGCTTCAAGGAAAATCCCGCTCTGGCCTGGCCGCGATTTTCGGTGTTCGATGAGAACGGTCAGTGGCGCGGCTATGCCATGCGCAAGGCCACCGGCGTGCGCATGAGCCTGCTCGCCCACGCGATGGCCTATCGCGAGCACTTCCCCAACCTTGATCGCCCGGCCGTGGTGGCCTACCTGCTGAGACTGCTGGGCGTGCTGAAAGAGTTGCACGCAGCGGGCGTGATGCTTGGCGATTACAACCTGGCCAACTTTCTGTGCGATCCGGGTAGCGCCACAGTCACGCTGATCGACTGCGACAGCTGGCAGGTGAGCGCAGCGGGCAAGACTTTCCGCTGTCCGGTGGCCGCCCCCGACATGCTCCCGCCCGAACTGCATGGCAAGGAGTTGGGCAAGATCGACCGGACGCTGGAAAGCGAATACTTTTCCCTGGCCATTCTGCTTTTTAAGGCATTGATGCTCGGCCGACATCCCTACGATGCGGTTGGCGGCTCCGGTCCATTGGAAAACATCCGCAAGGGCTACTTCCCCTACGGCCTGGGCGGCGGCGGCATACCGAAAGGGCATTGGTTCAACATCTGGAGCCATCTGCCCTACAAGCTGAAGAAGCAATTCATCCGCACCTTCAAGGAAGGCGCTTCGGACCCGTCCGAGCGCACCTCCGTTGCAGAGTGGATCGACGTGCTCAAGCTCTACCAGCGCGAGCTGGGCAAGGGGTGGCATGACGCCCAGATCAAGCCCGCCAGACCCAAGGCCAATGAATACCGGGGCGCTCAGTCCATTTCCAAGCCGCTTGCGGTCTGACCAAGGAGAACGCCAAGCCTGCTCTTGCCAATTTCACGAGCACCACCAAGGAGAAAGACATGAACGAATCGCACGACGACCTTATCGACAACCCGACGCCGCGCTGCCCGGTGGCGCTGGTTCTGGATACATCCGGCTCCATGTCCGGCGAGCCCATCGAGCAGCTGAACGCGGGCGTCCAGTTGTTCATCGACGAGGTCAAGCGCGATGACCTGGCGCGCTGGTCGGTGGATCTGGCGGTCTATACCGCTGGCGGCTCGGCCCAGTGCATCCAGTCTTTCATCGGCGTCGAACAGATCGCTGGGGTTGCCTGGCTCAGTGCAGGCGGAGGCACCCCGCTCGGGCCGGCGACACGCATGGCCCTCGACGACTTGGAAGCACGCAAGAAAGCCTACCGCAACGCCGGCGTGCCTTACTACCAGCCGTGGCTGGTCCTGATCAGCGACGGGGCGCCGGATCATGGCTGGCAAGATGCCGCCCAGCGCGCAGCCGCGCTGTCCGCCCAGCGCAAGCTAGTCAGCCTGCCCATCGGTGTGCAAGGCGCTGACATGGAGGTGCTCTCGCAGTTCTCCAACAGGCCCGCCGTGGCGCTTGACGGACTCAAGTTCCGCGAGCTTTTCCTGTGGCTTTCAGCATCCATGGCGCGGGTTTCGGCGAGCGCCTCATCGGATGCTTCGGTGCAATTGCCCAGCATCGACAGCTGGGGGAGCATCTGACATGGGGCGCAAGCACAAACCCACACCCCGGCGCGACACATCCCGGCAGGCAGCCGACCACGTCGCCAGGGATACAGGCGCATCGGCGCTACCGCCGCCAGTAGTCGGTCCAGAGCCGGGCAGCGCTGCAGACACGCCATCCCTCGGACAGGACACGGGCGCAACGGCAAGCGCGTGCGAACCGGCGGCGCTACCGCCGCCTCCCCCGCCATTGCCGATTCCGGTGGCGACCTGGCAGCTCTGTGGCGATGCCGTCATCGGACTGGCCCACCGGCGCAAGGGCCTGCCTTGCCAGGATGCCGTTGCCTTTCGCAACTTGCCGCGCCCGATTCTCGCCTTGAGCGATGGCGCGGGTTCCGCGGCCATCAGCGAGCGGGGGGCGCAAGCAATGGTCATCGGGGTCAGCCGTTTTCTGTGCACCATGGAAGACGATCTGGCGCCCTGGCTGGACGGCGATGACAAGGCAACGCAAGCCCATGCGACGATCTGGTCCGAGAGGCTGCGGCTGCACGCCCAGGGCCTGCTTGCCGATCTGGCCCGCGCAGAGCGGCGCGATGTGCGCGATGTGAGGGCCACCCTACAGGTGGCGATCATCGGCGAACGCCATATTTTCTGGTGGAAGGTGGGCGACGGTGCCATCGTGGCGCGGAATTCTGAGAAGATGTGGGCACTGGGCAATCAGGCCATCGCCAAGGGCGAGTTTGCCAATCAGACCTGTTTTGTTGATACGGCCAGCGCCGCCGATGTGCAATCCGGCGTGCTGTCCGCCGGGGAGGTTTGCGGCATCGTGCTGATGAGCGACGGCGGGGCGGAACGTCTGGTTGCCAACGATGGCAGCAAGGTGGCAGACCGCCTTGGAAAATGGCTCGATGACGTCGCGGAGCAAAGATTCTCCACTGACCAAATCGCCCTTGCCTTTCACGATCCGAAAATGTGGGAGCGCACCAACCTGGATGACCGCTCTTTGGTGCTCGCCGCCAGACCGTGCAAAATGGGGTTGGGTGCCCGCACTGATCGTGCTTGCGGCGAAGCGGCAGGCGAAATACTTGCGCGGCATGCGCACGATGCACTCACTTGAGCGGCAGGCGGCGTAGGGCTAACGGACATGGCGACGGCTACCCCAGAGCATGAATGTCGCCGTGTCCGTTCCCTCTCCATTAAGCCCCTCCCCCGCGGGGGAGGGGCGCGTCGTGAGTCGGCTACGCGACTTTCACGATCACCTTCACCGACCTAATGCACGACGTCTCTGGTCTATACAATCGTCCGGTACACAACACCGTCGGGGTCCTGGACAGTCGTCGGTGCGCACACTAGACTGCGGGGAGGAAACTTCAGCGGCATGCGAAACCTTGCCAACCCCCCTTGTAAGGCATTGATGGAAAAGAGATAAACGGAAGGAACGGAACCACAGACTGACCTGATGAAGAAGGGATTAAGACGATCTGCGCAAATTTTGCATATATAAGAATTTGAACCACAGACTGACCTGATGAAGAAGGGATTAAGACTAAAAGATTTAATTACATTAATTAAAAATAGATTTGAACCACAGACTGACCTGATGAAGAAGGGATTAAGACTTATTATTTTCAGGAATGGAAGCTTTTTTAACTGAACCACAGACTGACCTGATGAAGAAGGGATTAAGACGCGCAGCTTCAGCGAAGATAGACGGATTCCGTGGGAACCACAGACTGACCTGATGAAGAAGGGATTAAGACGACCAGTTATATATTTTACCATTATTATCTGGGAACCACAGACTGACCTGATGAAGAAGGGATTAAGACA
>Ga0209207_1001676_pt1 | contig 9790 bp, 10 predicted proteins | sample SaghotsprinmetaG_FD_184140 | JGI IMG/M metagenome (GOLD analysis project Ga0209207, IMG submission 184140) | Hot spring microbial communities from South Africa to study Microbial Dark Matter (Phase II) - Sagole hot spring metaG (SPAdes) (version 3) | ecosystem: Environmental > Aquatic > Thermal...
TATTACTAGAGCACTTATGGAAGTTTCTGCTGATTACCGTCCAGCTTTAAAAGCTGCTGGTTTCGTTACACGTGATCCACGTGCTAAGGAACGTAAGAAGTACGGTTTAAAAGGCGCAAGAAGAGCTCCACAATTCTCAAAACGTTAATCGATACAATTATCAATTACTCAAGAACTTCCTTATGGGAGTTCTTTTGTATATCTAAGCGTATAATAATAGTGAGAGGTATATATGAACTTTAATGATGAAGCTAAAAAATGGGATACTGAACGAAGAATTATTCGAGCTAAACAAATATCTGATTTTCTAAAGCGAGAAATTAATATAAATCAAAATAGTGTAATGCTAGAATTTGGCTGTGGAACAGGGCTTATAAGTAGTAATTTTGTTAATTGCTTCTCTAAGATAATTGGATATGATCAATCAGAGAAAATGTTGGAAGTTTATGATTCAAAGTTTCTAGAGATAAAAGATAAAATGATAAGTACAAACTCTTTAACTGGTTTAAACACAAAAGTTGACATAATAATCAGTTCAATGGTGTTTCATCACATTATCGATATTAATCATGTTTTAAATGATATTAGAAGTATCTTAAAACATGATGGGAAGCTTATCATTGTTGATTTGGATTTAGATGATGGAGGTTTCCATAGTGATGAGAGTGGATTTAATGGACATAATGGGTTTGATCGAGAATTATTTGTGAGTCAACTTAAATTAAATGGATTTGATGTTACTCAGATTGGAACAGTTCTTGAAGATGTAAAGATTTGTGATGATAAAGAAATTCCTTATAGTCTTTTTTATGTTTATGCCATGAAAGTAGACTAAAAAGATATCGTGAATAACATATTTTCTATGGTTTTTCACAAATGAATGAAATATCAAATTCACTTTATTTTCCTATACAAATGTTATTGACATACTAGATTAGTTTTGATATATTTATATGGCATCGATTGTGGAATGGGCCTGTAGCTCAGGTGGTTAGAGCGCACCCCTGATAAGGGTGAGGTCGTTGGTTCGAGTCCATTCAGGCCCACCATCGATAGTTGGGGTTTTAGCTCAGTTGGGAGAGCACCTGCCTTGCACGCAGGGGGTCATCGGTTCGAGCCCGATAAGCTCCACCATATTAACAAGTAAGCCACTTTCGGGTGGCTTTTGTTATATATAGAGGGAAATTATGCTTAAGTTAAAAGAAAACAAACAGTTTTATCTCCACGTTCTTGCGATAGCAATTCCTTTTATGCTGCAACAACTTATAACTTCTTCTGTTAACCTTTTAGATAACCTTATGGTTGGTCAATTAGGTGATGCAGCAATTGCTGGGGTGGCGGCTGCAAATCGATATTATATGATTGCAAATTTCGGTATCTTTGGTGTTGGTGGTGCTATGTCTATTTTCTTGGCACAATATTTTGGTGCTAAAGATGAAGAACATGTTAAACAAACATTTAGATATGGAATTATAAGTGCTTATGTAATTGTTACACCATTTATACTATTAGGATTTTTATATCCAAGTCAGATACTTCGTTTCTTTACGACTGATTTAGAAGTTATTCAAATGGGAACGAATTATTTAAGGTTGGCTATTCTAACATATATTCCAATGGCGTTGTCTATGACGATTGGGAATGCGATGAGATCTTTAGGTGAAACAAAAGTTCCAATGTATTCTTCTATTATTGCGATTCTAACGAATGCATTCTTCAACTATGTCTTAATCTTTGGTCATTTTGGTTTTCCAGCGTTTGGTGTGGCTGGGGCAGCGTATGGAACGATTATTGCACGTATAGTAGAAGTTGTTATTTTCTTGGTTGTAACAAAGCGCATGGACTTTATGTTTAAGACTGCAGTTCAAGATCTTTTCAAAATTTCGAAGAGATTAGTTAAAGCGATGACTATTAAAGCTGTTCCATTAACAGTTAATGAAATCTTTTGGTCAAGTGGAATGAGTATATTATTTATGTTCTATAGTACTCGTGGTAAAGAAGTTATGGCTGGCATGTCTATATCGGGCTCTGTTGCAGACTTATTCTTTACTTTGTTTGGTGGAATGGCGGTTGCGACGACAGTTGTCGTTTCTCAAGTATTGGGTGCTAATAAGTTAGATGAGGCACGTGATAATGCCTATAAGATGATTCGGTTCTCGTTAATGCTTGCGGTTGGTTTAGGTGTGCTTATGTTTGGATCTAGTTATATTGCGCCAAATTTCTACAATGTAACAGATTATAGTCGTGAAACTGCAACTACTTTCCTTCGTATAATGTCATTTATGTTCTGGATTTATATGACAAATGCTCAATGTTTCTTTATTCTTCGAGCAGGTGGTGATACAAAATCAACTTTATTGATGGATTCTGTATTTATGTGGGTTGTTAATTTACCTGCTGTAGGTTTAGTGACCTACTTAACAGGTTGGAATGTCTATGCGTTATATCTTGTAGGTCAATCAACTGATTTCTTGAAATTGGTTGTTGCATATGGTCTTGTTCGTAAAGAGAAGTGGGTTAAAAATTTAGCGCATACACATGAAGAAAAATTAGTTGTGTTAGATGATTAAAATATCTTAAAAATCTCTTGAAATGTGTTTATAACTATGTTATATTTTATAAGCACTTGCCTAAATAGCTCAGTCGGTAGAGCAAACGGCTGTTAACCGTTAGGTCGTAGGTTCGAGTCCTACTTTAGGCGCCATTGTTGGCCCGTTGGAGAAACGGTTAACTCACATGCCTTTCACGCATGCATTCACGGGTTCGAATCCCGTACGGGTCACCATCTAAAAAAACACGTAAGCAACTAAGCTTACGTTTTTTTATGCATAGATTTGTTGCATTCATTTTATAAATGAGCTATAATCATAAAGCATTAAAAATTGACCTGTTAGCTCAGTTGGTAGAGCAACTGACTCTTAATCAGTGGGTCCAGGGTTCGAGTCCCTGACGGGTCACCATTCAGTAATTTACCTATATCGTATTGATGTAGGTTTTTTATTTATCTTGACACATTTCTTATAGGTTGAAATAATGAATTTAAAGTGGGTGAGTTATGCTCAAGAGTTATGTCTTAAAAATTGTTTTGATTGGGACAATGATATTACTTATTTTTGGAGTGTTTAATTTGCCGTATGGATTTTATGATTTGTTACGTGATTCTGTTTTTTGGGGATCTATCTATATAATATATAAGATTAAAGATATTAATGAGGATCATATTCTAATATTCATTATTTTGTTTGGACTTGGACTTATCATTTTTAATCCAATTCTCAAGTTAGAGTTAACGAAAGGAATTTGGATAGTGATTGATATCTTATATGCTCTGATATACGGATTGTTCTATTTGTATTGTATAAATCATGATTATATCTAAACTTGTTATCTAATAAGTTTTTTATTTTTTATAATATTATGATAGTTATGAAAGAGAAATGAAATATTTTCATAAAATATGTAAAAAAATGATTGTATTTCACATAACTTTCATTTATAATCAACTCATATTACCAAAGGAGGGTATTTATGAAGAGAATTATAGCGCTTACCGCTACAATCGTACTTCTAGTATCAGGCTTGACGGCTTGTGCGAGTACATCAGGAGATGCGGAAACAATTAAAGTTGGTTTAAACGTTGAATTAACGGGAGAAGCAGCTGTTTATGGAACACCAGAAAGAAAAGCAGCTGAAATGGCTGTTAAAGAAATTAATGCGGCTGGTGGTGTATTAGGTAAAAAGATTGAATTAGTTATTTATGACACTAAGACTGATACTGCGGAGTCCACAAGTAATGCGACTAAGTTGATGACTCAGGATGGTGTTGTGGCTGTTATCGGTGCAGCAATTTCTGGAACAACTATGGCGGCTGCTCCAATTGCGAATCAATATCAAGTCCCTATGATTACTCCGTCTGGTTCTAATGCTTTAGTAACCAATGATGGTAAATCAGTTTATCCGTTTGTATATCGTGCATGTTTTATTGATCCATTCCAAGGGGTTGTATTAGCAAACTTTGCGGCTGAAAACTTAGGAAAATCAAAAGCTGTTGTATTAGGATCAAGTTCTTCTGACTATGCAAAAGACTTAGCATCTATCTTCTCAAAACAATTTGCTGCAAAAGGCGGTTCTGTTGTCGCAACTGAATACTATACAGATGCTGATACAGATTTCTCTGCTATCTTGACAAAAGTTCAAGCTGCTGGTGAATTTGATGTTATCTTCGTTGCTGACTATGCTGTTCGTGCTGGTTTAATAATCAAACAAGCTCGTGAAGCTGGTATTGCTGTTCCGTTTGTTGGACCTGATGGTTTTGAATCACCTGATCTTGTTGAACTTGCTGGTGGTGCAGCAAATCTAAATGATATTTACTTCTCTACTCACTTCTCATCATTAAGTGAAGATAAGAAAGTTCAAGATTTTATTAAGAACTATAAAGCTGAAACGGGTGAAGCGCCAAGTGCTTTAAGTGCATTAGCATATGATACAGTTTATATGTTAAAAGCTGCGATTGAAGCTGCTGGTGAAGTTAACTCACTAAAAGTTAATGCGGCTTTAGAAGCTCTAAAAGATTTCCCAGGTGTCACTGGAACAATTAGTTTTGATGAATGGCATAACCCTGTTAAGTCCGCAATCGTTGTTCAACTTGTTAATGGTGAACAAGCTAGCGCAACAGTTGTTAATCCTTAATCTCAATAAAGTAGTATCACTTAAACAGGTGAAAGGAAACTTTCACCTGTTTGTTTCAAAAGGAGGTAAATATGCAAGTATTTTTACAACAGCTTGTTAATGGACTATCTATCGGTAGTATTTATGCTTTAATTGCATTAGGCTACACGATGGTTTATGGAATTATTAAGCTAATTAATTTTGCGCATGGTGACATGTATATGATTGGTGCATATATTGGGTTAGTATCTGTAACGGTATTTAAGCTTCCGTTCTTTTTAGCCTTAATTAGCACAATGGTTTTCACAGCTTTAATTGGTGTAGTAATTGAAAGAATTGCGTATAAACCTTTGCGTAAATCTACTCGTGTAGCTGCGCTTATTACTGCGATTGGGGTTTCGTTCTTTTTACAGAATATTGTGAGTCGTATTATGGGGGCTAAGATTTATACTTTTCCGTCTGTTTTAAATAATGAGCTATACGTTGTAGGAGGAATACGAATTAATTCTCAACAGTTAGTTATATTTGTAACATCGATTGCTTTAATGTTCTTATTGCAATTGATTGTTCAAAAGACAAAAATTGGTAGAGCTATGAGATCGGTAGCGGTTGATCAAGATGCAGCTCGTTTAATGGGTGTTAATGTGGATCATGTCATAACATTAACATTTGCGATTGGTAGCTCTCTTGCGGCAGCGGCAGGCATATTAGTTGGAATTTATTACAACACTGTTAATCCTTTGATGGGATTTGCGCCTGGGTTAAAAGCATTCGTAGCAGCAGTTTTTGGTGGAATTGGAATTATTCCTGGTGCAATGATTGGTGGTTTCTCGATTGGTCTTATTGAAACATTCGTGAGTGGTTATGGTTCTACTCTTTATAAAGATGCGGTCGTTTATATTATTCTTATCTTAATCTTGATTGTTAAACCAAGTGGTTTACTTGGTAAGAATAAGAAGGAGAAGGTCTAGTATGAAACAATCACTTTTTAATAAAAAGAATCTTGCTTGGTTAGTTATTGCGATTGTTGTCTTTTTTGTTATTCAATTTCTTATTGATGCTAGAGTCATCAATCCATATTATCGTGTTACTTTGTTTTGGATTTGTATTTTTGCAATCCTTGGTGTGAGTTTAAACATCATAATTGGGGTTACTGGACAGTTTTCTTTGGGTCATGCTGGTTTTATGTCTATTGGTGCTTATAGTGCTGCAGTAGTGTTAAAAATGATGCCTGATTACACGGGGCTAGCAATTGGTATGGCTGTTGGTTTAATTATTAGCTTTGTTGTTTCATTTATTGTTGCTATGCCAACATTACGGCTAAAGGGGGATTATCTTGCTATCGCTACATTAGGTGTCGGTGAAATAATTCGTATCGTTATTCTTAATATGACAATTACGAATGGGGCATCTGGTATAAGTAATATTCCGTTTTTGGTTAATTGGCCATTGATGTTTGTGTTTACTGTATTAGCTATAGCACTTTCCGCAAATTTTAAGAATTCTGCTATAGGTCGTGCTTGTATATCCATCAAAGAAGATGAAATTGCGTCTGAAGCAATGGGAATCAATACGACTAAGTATAAAGTTACTGCGTTTGTTTTTGGGGCTTTATTAGCAAGTATTGCAGGTGCATTATATGCGACAAGTTATTATGTCATTAAACCTGAAACATTTGGTATTACCAATTCGATTAATATTTTAGTCATTGTCGTGTTCGGTGGTATGGGTAGTTTAACAGGAAGTGTATTTGCTGCAATTGTTCTAGGGATAATTAATATTGTTTTACAACCGTTGGCTGAGTTAAGAATGATTATCTATGCATTAGCCTTAATCGGTATTATGATATTTAGACCTCAAGGGTTACTTGGAACTTATGAAGCATCTATCAGTTCATTATTTGATTTTAAAGCACATTTAAAGCGTTTTTCTAAAGCTGGGAAGGAGAAAGCATGAGTTTCTTAACAGTTGATCATATTACTAAGAACTTTGGTGGATTAAGTGCTGTATCCAATGTCTCATTAACAATTGAAGAAGGTGAGTTGGTGGGTTTAATTGGTCCTAATGGAGCGGGTAAAACAACTTTATTCAATGTTTTAACAGGGGTGTATACTCCAACTACGGGTCGTGTTATCCTTCATAAGAATGGCAAGGATATTGAGTTAAATAAACTTCCTCCTTATAAAATTACGCATCAAGGTGTCGCAAGAACTTTCCAAAATATTCGTTTATTTAAAGAGTTGTCTGTATTGGATAATGTAAAGATAGCGATGAATCAAGAAGTTAAATATTCAATTTTAGGTGCGCTATTGAGGATTGGGAATTTTTATAAATCTGAAGCAGATATTGAGAAAAGAGCATTAGAGTTTCTTAAGAAAGTAAATTTAGATGAGTTGGCACAAACTAAGGCTAAGAATTTACCTTATGGAAAACAAAGACAACTAGAAATAGCGCGCGCTATGGCAACTGGAGCTAAGTTATTATTCTTAGATGAACCTGCTGCTGGGATGAATCCTCAAGAGACATTAGCGCTTACAGAGTTTGTCGCAAAAATACGTAAAGAAATGGATTTAACCATTGTATTAATTGAGCATGATATGTCGCTTGTAATGGAAATTTGTGAGAGAATATTCGTGTTAGATTATGGTAAGTTAATTGCACAAGGGAGTGCTGATGAAGTTAAACATAATCCAAAGGTTATTGAGGCTTATTTAGGGGAGGAGGAAGCATAATGTTAAAAGTTGAGAGTTTAAATGTACATTATGGAGTCATTCATGCCTTGAAAGATGTTAATATTGAAGTAGAAGAAGGTCAGATTGTTTCGTTAATCGGATCAAATGGAGCGGGTAAAACAACTCTGTTACGTACAATTAGTGGTCTGATTAAAGCAAGTTCTGGTTCTGTACTTTATTTAGGTGAAAATATTGCGAGTATTTCTGCGCAAGTCTTACCGACGAAAGGACTTGTACAAGTGCCAGAAGGTCGAAGAATATTCTCTGGCTTAACTGTTTATGAGAATTTAATGATGGGTGCCTACTTACGTAAAGATAAAAATGGAATCAAAGATGATTTAGAGAAGGTTTATAAACGATTTGAAATTCTTGCGTCACGTAAGAATCAAGATGCGGCTACCTTGTCCGGTGGTGAGCAGCAGATGCTTGCGATTTCTAGAGCTCTTATGGCTAAACCAAAATTACTCTTATTGGATGAACCTTCAATGGGATTAGCGCCTTTATTGGTTAAAGAAATCTTTAATATCATAAAAGATATTAATGATCAAGGAACGACAATTCTACTGGTTGAGCAGAATGCGATGCAAGCCTTAAAGATTGCAGATAAAGCATATGTATTAGAAACAGGAAGTATTGTATTACAAGGTACTGGTCAGGAACTATTAAGTAGTCCTGAAGTTCAGAAAGTCTATCTGGGAGGATAACTATGTACGTAAAGAATAAAATGACAATTAATCCAAAAACAGTGTCACCTGATCAAACTATTTCAGAAGTTTTGGATTTAATGCATGAGTTTAAGATTCATCGTATTCCGGTTGTTGATAAGGGTAAGTTAGTTGGTTTGGTCACTCAAGGGGTTGTTCAAGAGAATACACCTTCGCATCTAACAACACTTAGTATTCATGAAATGAATTATTTATTGTCTAAGACTAAAGTTAAAGACATTATGATTAAAAAGGTTATCACAGTTGGTCCAGAAGCTTTAGTTGAAGAAGCAGCTGATATCATGGAAAAGAAGGATATTGGTTGTTTACCTGTCATTGGTGATTCTAATGTTTTGTTGGGTATCCTAACAACATCGGATATCCTAAAAGCATTTGTGGATTTATTTGGTTATTATCAAGAAGGAACTCGAGTTACTGTATTGATAAACGATCGTGTAGGTGAATTTGCGGCCTTTACAAAGCTGTTTGCAGATAATAAGATTTCTATCTCGCATTTTACAAATCAAGGAAATGAAGTGGTTATTCGTTGTAATGAGTTAGATAAGAAACGTGTAAGAGATTTATTAGAGAAGAGTGGTTACACTATTACATCATTAATCTAAGCAAGCCTAGGCTTGCTTTTATCTTGTCTTTCATTATTATTTTGTTAGAATGAATAGGTAATGTTTTTTTAGGAGGATGTTCTATGTATGATGTAATTGTTTTAGGTAAAGGGCCTGCAGGGATTCAAGCAGCTGTTTATATTAAACGTGCTAATTTAAATGTTTTAATTATTGGTAAAGATGGTGGTGCTCTAGCTAAAACAGATAAAGTGGGAAACTATTATGGATTTACCCAAATTAGTGGTCCAGAATTATTAGAAGAAGGATATAAACACACTAAAGCACTTAATATTGAAATGATTGAAGAAGAAGTCACTGGACTTAGTTTTGGATTAGAATATACAGTTACAACAACACAGAACTCGTATCAATCAAAGTCAGTTATTATCGCAACCGGTTCTCCTCGCGCTACACTTAGAATTCCTAACCTAAAAGAGTTAGAGGGTAAAGGAGTATCCTACTGTGCTATTTGTGATGCCTTCTTCTATCGCAAGAAAATAGTAGGTGTATTAGGTCATGGAGATTATGCAGCACAAGAGGCTCATGAGTTGGTTAATGTAGCGGATGAAGTTATTGTGTTTACCAATGGATTAGAACCGATTGGCCATTTTGATCCAAAAGTTAAATTTGTAAAAGATCGTATTAAGAACGTGGTTGGGCAAGATCGTATACAAGGTATTACCTTAGAAAATGATCAAGTTATTGAAATATCAGGATTATTCATTGCACTTGGATCTGCATCAGCTACTGATTTAGCGCTTAAAATAGGTGCACTGGTAGAAAATAATAAAATTATCGTGGATGAAAAGAAACAAACCAACGTCCCAGGACTGTTTGCGGCAGGAGATTGTACACCTGGTGTGATGCAAATTGCCAAAGCAGTTGGGGATGGATGCGTTGCTGGCCTTGAATCTATCGCATATATTCGAAATTTAAAGTAACTTTGTATTGAACTGTATTCAAAAGATTGTTATAATTTGAATGCACTTTGCGCGTGTGGCGAAATTGGCAGACGCACTAGACTTAGGATCTAGCGGGCAACCATGGGGGTTCGAGTCCCTTC
>Ga0209207_1001678_pt1 | contig 9782 bp, 7 predicted proteins | sample SaghotsprinmetaG_FD_184140 | JGI IMG/M metagenome (GOLD analysis project Ga0209207, IMG submission 184140) | Hot spring microbial communities from South Africa to study Microbial Dark Matter (Phase II) - Sagole hot spring metaG (SPAdes) (version 3) | ecosystem: Environmental > Aquatic > Thermal...
CGCAACAACTGCAGCGGCATATTCAGCGACTGCAGGGCATGGGCCCGCTCGTACTCTTTCTGCAGTCGCACATCCAGCCACTGCGCGCCACTGGCTAGCAGGCGCGAGGCCTCGCCCAGGGAGACCTCGTTGACCACCGGCGCCTTGAGCAGGGCGAAGAAATCCTGGCGATCCAGACGCAGCACCACGCCATCTTCCAGCATGGTCACCGTGGCATTGCGCGGGCTGTCTGAAAGCAGGGCCTCTTCACCGAAGCAGGCACCGATCTCCAGCTCGGCCAGCACCTGCTGCTCGCTGCCAGCCCCGCGAATCACTTCAGCCCGACCACTTTTAAGGAAATAGCAACAGTCGCCCGCCTCGCCCTCGGCCAGCACCGTGCTGCCGGCGGCCAGTTCGACGCGCTGCAAACGCCCGAGCATGGCGCGCACGTTGGACGGCGGCACCTTGGCAAACAGCGGGTTCTCCAGCAGACGCTCCAGCCACTCCAGCTCATCTTCACCCTGGCCCAACTCCAGCAACAGGTCGTGATAGGCCAGGCGCCAGGTCAGCATGCGGTTGAGGGTGGCGGTATCCAGGGCCAGCACACTGGCATCGGTCAGGGCGCGCGCCTCATGCAAGCGAGGCAGGCTGGGCGATAGCGGGTGGCAACTGAGCTCGCTGCCGGCCAGCACGCGCTGCTCACCTTCGGCAGACTGCAACAGCAACTCGCCCGCCAGCAGGTAATAGGTGACCCGGGCCTGATCACCCGGGCGAAACAACACCTGACCCTGCAGCAGGGGCTGCGGCGTCAACTGGCCACGCAACTCGCGCCACTGCTGCTCGGACAGCACATTGAGCGGGGTCAGGCTGCGCAACTGTTCGGGGTTGAGGGGTTCGCTCATGGAATATCCAGGCTCCGCTGGTCAGGCTTGAGTGTAGCCATCTTGATTGAGTCGACACGACCGCAGTGCAGCCCTGCGCCCCTGCAAACCGCCGGTATGCACAAACACAAGACGACTACCGCGAGCAACATAACCGCCCTGCACAGCCTCACGCAATGCCAGCAAGGCCTTGGCGGTATAAACCGGCTCCAGGGGCATGGCTGTCTCCGCTTCGCACTGCTGCATAAAGGCCAGCAGTTCATCATCGCTGCGGGCAAAACCGCCCCGCGCCGCCGGCACCAGCCGATAGCCCTGATCCGCCGCGCCGGCCTCTCGCAGGACCTCCCGCACCTGGGTGGCGATGCCATAACGCTCGGGCACCGCCAGCGCCCCATATACCGGACGCCGCCCCGCCTCCGCCAGGACCAGGCCGGCCAGGGTGGTGCCACTGCCCACGGCCAGCCACCAGGCATCGCTGTCCGCCCAGCCAATAGTCGACAACTGGCGCTGCAGCATGTCGCGCAGCGCCGCGCAGCCCAGGGCACCCGGCAGGCCACCACCGCCTTCGGGCACGGCATGGAAACCCGGGTAGCGCTGCAGCCAGGGCGCCCAGAAACCGACCTGATGACGCGCCCGATAGGCGCCATGGTCGAGCCAGTGCAACGTCATACCAAAGGCCTGCAGGTCGCGCACCGTCGGGGTGTCCTGGGGCGCACCGCGCAACAGGCCGACGCTGGCAAAGCCGAAGCGCTGGCCGGCAGCGGCCAGGGCATGCAGGTGGTTGGAATGGGCACCACCCAGGCTGATCAGGCCCCGGGCGCCCTGGGCGGCGGCCTGTTCCAGATGGTGTTTGAGTTTGAACCACTTGTTGCCGCTGATCAGCGGGTCCAGCAGATCCAGGCGCAGCACTGCCAGCTCCACCCCCACCGCGTTGGCCCAACTCGGGTCGAGCCGCTGCAGCGGCGCACTGGGCGACCAGTCGGGGGCAATAACAGTCAAGGCCTAACTGACGGTGCGCAGGCGGCTGCTGGCCTTGTGCCGGGCGCAGCAGTTCGAATCGCCCATGACAAAGCGGCTCGGGGTATCCACCCGATCAATGGGAATGGCGCAGCGCTCGCCGCTGGACAGCAGCCCCTCGCAGCTGGGCTGCTGATAATGGGCCAGCCACTGGCGGTACTGCTCTTCTGAGACATAGCACTTGGCCGCCACGTAGGCCATGGGATTGTCCTGATAGGCGGCAATATCCTGCAGGGCAATGGTCAGGTGACCGGCCCCCGGGTGATAGACGACAAAGACCACGCCGAGCTTGGCCAGGCGCTCCAGCACCTGCCCGCCGCCCTGACTGGCCAACTGGTCACGCTCGCGCTTGAGGCGCTCGAGCTCCGTCTTGAGCCGGGCTTCCTGCTCATTGTGATAAGCCAGTTCGACATCACGGATGGCGATCTGCTCCTTGTACTCGATCACCGCACTGGCCACTTTCGCCTGCAGCTCGTTTTCCAGCTGCGCGCGCAGACCATCGCTGGCACTGCGACCGTGCTGTTGCAGAGCCTGTACCTGCCGGGTCATTTCCTCGCGGGAGCGCTGCAGGCTCTCGGCCTGGGCGGCCAGCTCCTGTTTCAGGCTGGCATTGAGGGCCTCCTGCTGTTGCAGGGCCTGATGCAGACCATGAATCTGCCCCAGCAGATGCTTGCTCTGTTCATCCTGAGCCAGCTTCAGCTTGGCCAGCTCTTCTTCATGCTGGCGCGTCAGACTGCTGATGCGCAGACGCTGCTGCTTGATCAGCTGGGCGGTCTTAAGACGGTGCTCCTGGTCGAGCTTCTCGTCCTTACGCTGAGCCTCGACGTTTTCCTGGGCCTGTTCCTGGGTATACCAGCGATCCTCCGAAGCCATCTGCAGACGCTCGGGGGTCACAACCTGGGGAGCCTCCTCTTCGATCAGAATGCCCAGCGCGTTGCGCTTGACCGCATCGCGCAACAGGACCAGATCGTTCTGTCCAGGCGCCAGGCTGGGGTCCCACATATGCATCTGGTGCCAGGACACCGGGCACTGGCTGCGGCAGGCCAGACGAATAGGCCCGGCGCCGAGATCGGGCCCGCGCCCGGCCTTCTCCGCCAGATGTTGCAAGGGCATGTTCCAACCCGAGTCGGGGGCACCCTTCTCGTCGAAATCCAGGTAGAAAAACACCAGTGCCTTGATCAACAGGCGCGGATTGATCAACACGTAGGCCACGCGCATCTGCTGATCGGCAAACTCCGGCAGGTTGACCACGCCATCGAGCAGCGCCTCGAACTCGGGCAGGAACATCTGCTTGCAGATACCGCCGCGTTCACTGAAGAACATCACGGCCTCAACCATCTGCGGCTTGCTCTGCATGCTCATGGACTTTCCTCTATGCCGAAGCGGGGCGCACCGTTCAGCGCGTATCAGCAGTTTGTCGTATGACACCACAGCGGGGTGCCGGCAACAAACAGACAATCATCTGACAGCTCAAGTTCTGCCCCGTTCAAGGCAACATGGCTGGGTTCAGATAAGTCTAGGGGAAAAGCCGCAGCCAGCAATGTGACTGGGTTGGCAGCGCCCCGGCCGACTGCTCGGCAAAACGCCGCCTGCGGGGGAAAACTGTGACGGGCTTGGTGGAACCAGCCGGCGCAGCGGCTGGCACACAAGTACCAAGGCGATCAGGCGCCCTTGGCGGCGGCCAGAAAAGGAGCCAGGCGCCGTCCCATCTCCTCGCCCAGGGCCGCGAGGCCGCTCATGGGCCGGATCATCACCTCGAACTCGACGATCTGACCGGCCTCGTCGAAGCGAATCATATCGATACCCTTGAGTTCCCGTCCGCCGACGCGGGCCGAGAACTCCAGCACCACACTCAGGCCATCAGCCGTGGCCAGTTCGCGGTGATAGGTGAAATCCTCGAACACCTGCAGCACGGTATTGAGGATCAGATTGACCATGGACGCCCCCTCGTAAGGTTTGAACGCCATGGGTGAGCGAAATACCGCCTGGGGATGCAGCAGCTTGGGTAAGGAACTCAGGTCCTGGGCTGCGACAAGCTGATGCCAGCGCTGCACAGTGGCGGCGGCAGCGGGATGCAGTTGAGCGTCGAGGGACATCGGGCTTCTCCTTGTTGTTATGGGCCACAATGAAAACGCCCCGCACGGAGCGGGGCGCTTCGCTTACAGCTCGGCGGCCAGGCGTGAACCCTGGTTGATCGCCCGTTTGGCATCCAGCTCGGCTGCCACATCGGCGCCACCGATCAGGTGCACGCGCTGGCCGGCGTCTTCCAGCCCCTGCTGCAGTTCGCGCAGCGGGTCCTGGCCGGCGCAGACGATTACGGTGTCCACCGGCAATACCTGCGGCTCGCCCTCGCCGATACGGATATGCAGGCCGGCGTCATCCACCTTGAGGTACTCCACCGAGTTAAGCATCTGCACGTTCTTGTTCTTCAGGCCCGTGCGGTGAATCCAGCCGGTGGTTTTGCCCAGGCCATCGCCAACCTTGGACTTCTTGCGCTGCAGCAAAAACACTTCACGCGCCGCCGGATGCGGATGGGCCTGCACACCGGCCACGCCGCCGCGGGCCTCCAGCGCGGTATCGATCCCCCACTCCTTCCAGAACTCCTCGCGGTTAAGGCTGGTGGCCTCGCCCTGGTGGGTGATGAACTCGGAGACATCGAAGCCGATGCCGCCGGCGCCGATCACCGCGACCTTCTGGCCAACTGGCTTGCGCTGCAGAATGGCGTCCAGATAGCTGATCACCTTGGCATGCTCGATACCCGGAATGGCTGGGGTGCGCGGGGCGATACCGGTGGCCAGAATGATCTCGTCATAACCGCCCTTGGCCAGATCCTCGGCACTGACGCGGGTATTGAGGCGCAGGTCGACACCGGTGGTTTCCAGCTTGCGCTTGAAGTAACGCAGGGTCTCGTAGAACTCTTCCTTGCCCGGCACGCGCTTGGCCACATTGAACTGGCCGCCGATTTCGCTGGCCGAATCAAACAGGGTCACGCTGTGGCCGCGCTCGGCGGCCACAGTGGCGGCGGACAGACCGGCTGGGCCGGCACCCACTACCGCAATCTTTTTAACCTGCTGAGTGGGGATATAGTTCAGCTCGGTTTCGTGGCAGGCGCGCGGGTTGACCAGGCAGCTGGTCAGCTTGCCGCCGAAGGTGTGGTCCAGGCAGGCCTGGTTACAGCCGATGCAGGTGTTGATCTCATCCGCACGGCCTTCGGCGGCCTTGTTGACGAAGTCCGGGTCGGCCAGGAACGGACGGGCCATGGACACCATGTCGGCATCGCCCTCGGCCAGCACCTGTTCGGCCACTTCCGGGGTGTTGATGCGGTTGGTGGTGATCAGCGGAATGCTCACCTCGCCGCGCAGCTTGGCGGTGACCTTGGTGAACGCGGCACGCGGCACCTTGGTGGCGATGGTCGGGATGCGCGCCTCGTGCCAGCCGATACCGGTGTTGATCAGAGTCGCGCCAGCCTGCTCGATGGCCTTGGCCAGCAGCACGATCTCGTCCCAGGTGCTGCCACCCTCGACCAGGTCGAGCATGGACAACCGGTAGATGATGATGAAATTCGGGCCGACGGCCTCACGCACACGGCGCACGATTTCCACCGGCAGGCGCATGCGGTTCTCGTAGCTGCCGCCCCAGCGGTCGGTGCGCTGGTTGGTGTGGGCCACCAGGAACTGGTTGATGAAGTAGCCTTCCGAACCCATGATCTCGACGCCGTCATACTCAGCCTGCTGGGCCAGCACGGAGCAGTTGATAAAGTCCTGGATCTGCTTCTCGATGCCCTCCTCATCCAACTCTTTCGGCTTGAACGGGTTGATCGGCGCCTGGATGGCGCTCGGCGCCACCGACTTGGGGCTGTAGGCATAGCGGCCGGCGTGGAGAATCTGCATGCAGATCTTGCCATCAGCTTCATGTACCGCGCGGGTGACGATCTTGTGCTTCTCGGCTTCCTCGGCGGTGGTCAGCTTGGCCGCCCCGGAGTAAACACCGCCTTCTTCGTTCGGGCCAATACCGCCAGTGACCATCAGGCCGACGCCGCCACGGGCACGCTCGGCGAAGTAGGCCGCCATGCGCTCGAAACCGCCCGGCTTCTCTTCCAGCCCGGTGTGCATGGAGCCCATCAGGGTGCGGTTCTTCAGGGTGGTGAAGCCCAGATCAAGCGGGGCCAGCAGGTGGGGGTACTGAGCAGTCATGGACATCTCCACATCGGGTGTTGGCTTTCACGGATGCCGCAACCTCTTAGCGGGTCGCGGTCGAATATGGTCTAGACGATAATCAGCCGAGTCGAACAGCTCAATGACCTAAAGTAACAACCTAATGATCAAAAAGAGCAGTCGCTCTTGGCAAAATCCAAACACCTGCCTACCCTGACGGCCTTATCTAAAGGCTATATACCCATTAAGCGTTGAGGAGAACGGCGCTATTGGCAAAGGCCGCAATCTGTAGGGTGTGCCGTGCGCACCAAGCCAGGCGGCAAATTGCTGGTGCGCACGGCGCACCCTACGACCCCAGGCGCTCTCAGGCTCAGTGGCAAAGCTGAACGCCACACAGGATTGGGACAGCGCCTACCTAAATGCCCGACACTGAATGGGCGCAGACGGGATAACGACGAAATGCTGAAAAGCACACGGGTAAAACTCGGTGATCTGTCGGTGGGCTTTGTCGACAGCCTGGCCGATGCCATGCGCCATTGCGCCCAGGACCCACAGCCGCTGCTCGACAGTTACGGCCTGGATGCCGCGCGGCTGGCCGAACCACGCGCGCGACTGTCGATTCCACGCTATATGCGCCTGGGCCATAGCGCCATCCAGCAATGCGGCGAACCCGGCCTGGGCCTGCTGATGGGGCAAACCAGCCGCCTTAGTCAACTGGGCCTGGCCGGTGTTACGGCTATGCAGGCACCGACGGTACGGGAGGCGGCGCGCGCGCTGATTCGCTTCGAACCGCTGTATGCCAGCAATTACCGCGGCCAATCCAGCCTGCAAGAAGACAGCCGGGGCGCCTGGCTGCGCTTCTATTCGATCAGCCCGTATAACGCCTACAACCGCTTTGTGGTCGACTCGGTGCTGGCCAGCTGGGCGCAGCAGCTGAGCAAGCTGGCGCAACAGGCGCTCCCCGTGGAGAAAGTGCAGATCGAATTTCCCGCGCCCATCTATGCAGCGCAGTACGGCGAACTGTTTAACTGCCCGGTGGAATTTGCCAGCGAACATAACCAGCTACGCCTGAGTCAGCACAGCCTGAATCTACGCAACCCGGAGCACTGCCCGAGCACCTGGCGACACTTATTAGAGATTTGTGAGCGGGAACTGGAGCAGTTGACCCGCACCCGCAGCCTGCGCGAGCGCATCACCCAATTGCTGGGCCCTCTGCTGCATGGCCGCGAACCGGACCTCGGCGAAGTGGCGGCCCGCCTGCAGCTGCCGACCTGGACCCTACGGCGCAAGCTGGCCGAGGAAGGCACGCAGTTTCGCGCCATCCTCAACGACACCCGCCGCGACCTGGCCATGGCCTATATCCGCGACACCGAACTGGCCTTTGGCGAAATCGCCTACCTGCTGGGCTTCGCCTCGGCCGAGGCCTTCCAGCGCGCCTTCAAGCGCTGGAACCAGCTAACCCCGGGGGAATTTCGCCGCAGTCAGCGGCGCGGCGCCTAACAGGCCGCTGAAAAACTACCTGCGTTGGCAATACTGCGTTAAAAACGGCCTCAAAATGCTCATTTACAACACGTAAACTGCGCTTTTTCGGCCGTTTTTGCCTTGTCTTGCCTGCCTCGCCTACGTTTTTCAACGTCCTGTCGCGCCTTTACAGTTCAGTGGCATCCTCATCCAACGCCACGTCTTCCTGCTCCACAGCACGGGCTTCGAGCAGTTCTTCCTGATAATCATCCATCGCAATGCCCTCCAAGCGGCGCTGACCTCGATGCAATTCATCCATCAAGGAATATGCCAATCAAGCTAGAGAGCGCCGATGAAGAAAAGATGACACTTTGTCGCGGGCAAGAAAAAACCCGCTGATAGTGCTATCAGCGGGCTTCTCGATATGGCGCAGCGGACGGGACTCGAACCCGCGACCCCCGGCGTGACAGGCCGGTATTCTAACCGACTGAACTACCGCTGCGTGTCGGCTGGACTTGCGTCCAAGTAACTCTTGCTTCGTCTGACAGAGCGGCGTTTAGGCTGTTCTATCTCATCCCGAGCGAACTCGACATGGAAAATATGGCGCAGCGGACGGGACTCGAACCCGCGACCCCCGGCGTGACAGGCCGGTATTCTAACCGACTGAACTACCGCTGCGCGTCGGTGGACTTGCGTCCAATTCACAAGAGTGGTGGGTGATGACGGGATCGAACCGCCGACCCTCTGCTTGTAAGGCAGATGCTCTCCCAGCTGAGCTAATCACCCGCTGCTTGCGAGGCGCGAAATTTACGCAAGGGCCGCAGCTAAGTCAACACCCTGCTTAAAGTTTTTCTAAAAAGACGGAAATCCGCATGCCCATTTCCAGGGCCCATCAGGGCGCCATGCACCACCCTGGGGCTGAGGATACTACGGGGCGACGCGCAGACTCAGGCGCGCCAGCACCCGATTATCGTCGCTGCGCTCCAGCCCGGCTTCGGCGATTTCCACCCCCTGCTCCTGCAGCACGGCGAACCAGCGCAACAGCTGGGCAAAGGGCGCGGCCTGCAGATTGACCTGCAACATACCGACGCCATCACCATCCAGACGTTCGATGCTCAGGCCCTGCTGCTGGGCGCTGCTGGTCACCAGGCCCTGCAGGCGTTCCGGCTCGACCCGCTGCTGCGGGCTGGCGGACAGGCCCCGGGCCAGCGGCGCACGGCCCTGCAGATAGGCATGCAGCTCGCGCTGTTCGGCAAAGGCCTGGCGCGCCTGTTCCAGTTGGCGCTGAGCCGGCTGCCAGAGCAGCAAATACAGCAGCACCAGGGCCAGGAACGCCCCCAGCCCGCCCAGGGCCAGCCGGTCACGCGGCGGCAGGCCTTGCCAATACTGGCGCAGCGGCTGGCCCAAGGTATCGTTCAGGTTTTTCATGTTTAGCCTCCTATCACCACGCGCGCACTGACGCCCTCGGCCTCACGGCTGGCCGAGCCCAGTTGCACCGCCAAGCCGCTGTCCTGCAGACGCTCGCGCAGGCGCTCCAACTCGGCAAAGCCCGGCGCCTGCACCTGCAGGGCCAGATCACCGCGCTGCTCGCTGTAGTCCAGCTGGCGAATCTGCACCGCGGCGCCTTCACCGCCCAGGGCCTGGCTGACCTGGCCAAGCAGGCCCAGCAGCTGCGCCTCGCCGCCAGCCGAGGCCTGGCGCAGGTGCTGGTCGAACTGGGCTCGGATATCCACCAGACGCCTGTCCTCGGGGAACAGCTCGCGGTACAGCTGCTCACTGGCAGCGGCATATCGCGCGGCCTCGCGCTGCAGGTACCAGCCCTGACCCAGGTTAAAGCCCAGCTGCAGCAGCAACCACAGCCCCAGCACCGCCGCCACCGGCCGCCAGAGCGGCCAGTGGCCCGCCGACTCGTTCACGGCGAACTCACCCTGGGCCAGGTTGTTGCGCAGCGGCTGGGCGGCGAGCCAGGCATAGGGCTCGTCGAGCGGCTGGCTCTCACAGCCGGCCATGCCCTGCCCGCTTTGGCTCAGCAAGCGATGGGGCTCGGGGCAGCCGGGGGCCAGCGCCGGCCAGTCGTCCAGAGCCAGCGCCAGGCGTGCCGCGCCCTCGCCGCCGAGCAGCCAGCGCCCGTGCAGTTCGAGCAGCTGGGTGCCTTCGCCCGGCAGCAGATCGGCATCCACGGCAATCCGACTCGGTGCCTGGGGACACAGCTGCAACCAGGCGGCCAGCCAGCTGCGGCGCAGGGCAAAGACCCGCTGGCGGCCATCGGCCAGGGATTCGCCGAGGGCCA
>Ga0209207_1001680_pt1 | contig 9762 bp, 5 predicted proteins | sample SaghotsprinmetaG_FD_184140 | JGI IMG/M metagenome (GOLD analysis project Ga0209207, IMG submission 184140) | Hot spring microbial communities from South Africa to study Microbial Dark Matter (Phase II) - Sagole hot spring metaG (SPAdes) (version 3) | ecosystem: Environmental > Aquatic > Thermal...
AGTCATGCAAAAGAGTTGGTTATAAGTTCCACAAAGTCAATGACAGGTCACCTACTTGGTGCTGCAGGTGGTCTTGAGGCAGTAATATCTGTCTTATCAGTATTTCATAATATAATTCCTCCGACGATTAACATTGATGAGCCAGATCCAGAATGTGATTTGGATTATGCACCATATACGTTCAGAGAACTTGATGTTGAATATGCTATGAGTAATTCCTTTGGTTTTGGAGGCACTAATGGATGCCTTATCTTCAGTAAATATAGAGAAACTTGAGTCTTCAGTCGGTTATAATTTTACAAATAAAAAAATCCTCTTTGAAGCCCTAACACACAAGTCAAAACACTTTGAAGACCCTCGACTATTCCCTGATTACAATGAAAGACTTGAGTTTCTTGGTGATTCAATATTAAGTCTCATTATTGCAGAGATACTCTTTAAGCACCCTCTAAATTTCAATGAGGCACAGATGTCAAAGATGAAATCTTACTTAGTAAAAGAAACTGTCTTGTTTGATATTTCAAAGACAATCTCTTTAGGTGATTTTATCTTTTTGGGTAATGGAGAGGAGACCACAGGCGGAAGGCAAAAAAAATCCATCCTTGCTGATGCAGTTGAGGCATTGATTGGCGCAATCTATTTAGACAGCAACTATGAAGTTACAAAAAAAGTGGTCGAAAAATTATTTACTGAAAAAATTAATAATGTTATAGATAATAAAGAAGGGGCAGATTTTAAGAGTGAACTTCAAGAAATATGTCAAGAACTTTATGGAACACTGCCAGAATATAAAATAGTGAATCAAGAGGGTGAGGATCATAAAAAGATATTTACCGTCGAGGTTTATATAAATAACAAGTTTTGTGGAAAGGGCGTTGGTAAAAGCAAAAAAGAGGCAGAGATGTTATCTGCAAAAGAAGCACTGAGCAGAAAAGACTTAAAGGAACTGGATAAGAGGGAGATTTGTATTTATCGCTAAATTTTTGTCATTTAAAGAAGGTGTTATGAAGAGATATTTACTATTATTTATTACAATGTGTTTTCTTTTCTTTTATGCAAGATATGCTTATTGCACTACCTTTAGTGAAAATTTTGATCTAAGCTCAATGTATAATGCAAATAATAAAGTGTTAGAGCCGTTAGTTGTAAGTGATTTAATCAAATCACAAGAAAGAAAAGAAACTAATTTATACACCTTCAAAAAAAAACCTGTAAGTTCAACAAAAAGTACTATTCAATCTTTATGTCCTGTTAGTCTCAATCCAACTAATATGACCCTTACTTATTCAGCCCAAAATTCTGTTTTTAATGTAATAATAGAAGATTCTTCCTGTGCAGATTGGAATGTAGCCTCTAATGTCCCATGGATTACCATAGTTGACCCGTCTACAGGATTTGCCTCTAATAGTAGTCAAGTCAAATTTTCTATAACTGAAAATACCTCATCAAATTCAAGATCTGGTGTAATCAAGGTAAATGATGTAAGTTTTAATGTAACACAACAAGGCAAGACTCCATGCACCATTACTGCATCTGTCCCATCTACCTCAAGCACTATCTTTCAATCTTCAGGTGGTGGTGGAATGATTAATGTAACTGCTACTTCGGGGTGTAGTTGGACTGCAACAGTAAGTGGCAATACATCATGGATTACCATACTTTCTGGTGCTTCAGGGACTGGTAACGGCACTATCATATATACCGTATCACCAAATACCGGGACCGCCAAAAGGATTGGCACAATAACTGTCACAAATAGTATTCCCATAATTATCACCCAATATGGGGCATCAATAACAACTTGCAATTATGAGATCTCTCCTGCCTCAAAAACCTTTCCTTATACTGCAAGTAGTGGACATATCTTTACTATAACCACAAATGACCAATCTTGCACATGGAAGGTAGTCCCTACTGAAAATTGGGTTACCGTTACATCAGGTGGTTCAGGGACTGGTAATGGAGCAGGAAATTATAGCATTACACTTAACAATAGTAATTCTACAAGAACCGCAGAGATTAAAATCTTAGGAACCACAAAGTCCCTTGTCTTAATTCAGGAAGGAAAACCTGTTCCACCGACATGTTCAATTTTATTAAATCCCTCTTCTTATATTAGTGAATATCAAGGAGGAGAGTCTTCTTTTACAGTTTCGACAAATCTATCAGACTGTCAATGGACTGCCTCAAGCAATGAAAACTGGATTTTCATTACCTCTGGTTCAAAAGGGACAGGGAATGGTAAAGTTACTTTTAAAATAGATCAAAATCTTAGCAAGGTGTCACGCTCAGGCAAGATTACTATAAACGGGGCGGAATTTCAAATTACACAAAAGGGTTTTACAGGTGATTCAACTAATTTAGGCAAGGCAATTGATAATACTAAACTTTCTTGGCAGACAGGCGGGACATTGCCCTTTTGGGTTGATACAAAAGAGTTTTATTATGGTGATTCTTCTGCAAAGAGTGGACCATTAAGTCATTCCCAATCATCATGGGTTCAGACAATAATAACAGGACCAGGGACACTTTCATTTTTCTGGAAGGTATCTTCAGAGATAGGTTTTGATACATTTAAGTTTACCGTAAATGGAGTAAGGTATGGTGAAATAAGCGGAAATATTGACTGGAGAGAGTTTACAATGGACATACCTGAAGGAACCTACACACTAAGATGGACTTATTCAAAGGACTCAACAGGTAGTAGTGGTGAAGATGCAGGATGGCTTGACAAGGTTGAGTATAAACAAGCAGAAGAACCATTACCTGTGGTTATACCTTTGTATAGATTTTATAACCCTCAATTAAGTGCCCATTTTTATACAGCAGATAAAAATGAGAAAGAAGAAGTAATCAAGAAGTTCCCATATTTTCAATATGAGGGTATAGCCTATTATGTTTATTCAGGGCAAAAGGCATCACTGTTACCAGTTTATAGATTTTACAATGTCAAGACAGGTGTCCATTTTTATACCATTGATGAATTAGAAAAGGAACAAATTATACTGATGTTACCACAATTCAGATATGAAGGCATTGCCTTTTATGCCTTTACTTCAAAACAAAGCTTTGTTAAACCAGTTTATAGATTTTTTAATAAAAAGACAGGCACGCATTTTTACACCATTGACGAGGTAGAGAAAGAGTATATAATCAATAATTACCCCCAATGGATTTATGAATTTATTAGCTATTATGCAATAAATTAAAAAACACAAAACTGTTTTTAGCCCAAAATCAGCGATAGAACTGAGAACTTAATAAAATCAAGTAGGAAGGGTTGGTGAGGAATTTTTATACGACAAGAAATCTTGAGAAACTTTAGCAAAAGGCATTGCATTATAAGGAATAAAGCAAAATTAAAATGAAATCATCGCTTATAAAAATTCCGAAACAGCCCTTTCTATCGCTATTTTTGGGTTTTTAGCTTGAATATTACACCTTTTTTTGATAGAATGTTAATCCCTTTTTGGGGAGTCGTCTAACGGCAGGACGACAGACTCTGGATCTGTTTATAGGGGTTCGAATCCTCTCTCCCCAGCCAATGCTCCCATCGTCTAGGGGCCTAGGACGCAGCCCTCTCAAGGCTAAAACACGGGTTCGAATCCCGTTGGGAGCGCCATAAAAAGGATTTCAAATCATATAACGATGCTATTAAGTGTAAATATAGACCACACAGCCACACTAAGAGAGGCAAGAAAAGGTAATGAACCTGACCCTGTAATGTCTGCTACCCTAGCAATTTTGGGCGGTGCTGATGGGATTACCCTTCATCTTAGGGAAGATAGAAGACACGTAAATGATAGAGATTTAGCCCTTCTAAGAGAAATTGTCAGGTGCGAACTTAATCTTGAGATGGCTTCAACAGAGGAAATGCTCCAAATTGCACTAAAGACTAATCCTGATTTGATAACTATTGTACCTGAGAAGAGATTAGAACTCACCACAGAAGGAGGCATGGATTTATCATTCAAAAGGGACTATCTATGTGATTTCGTAAAAAAACTAAAAAATAAGGGACTTGTTGTAAGTGTTTTTATTAATCCAGTAATAGAAGATTTAAACATAGCAAAGGAAATTGGCTTTGATATGGTTGAATTTCATACAGGTTTTTATGCTGATTCAAGAGGTAAAGAACAAGAACAGGCATTGATAAATATTATCAAGGCAGTAGAAGAGGCAGGAAAGATTGGTATGCTTGCAAACGCAGGACATGGACTTAACTATTTCAATGTGTCAAGGATTGCATCCATACCAGGTATAAGGGGTTTATATATTGGTCATAGTATTATCTCAAGAGCTGTCCTTATTGGTATTGAAAAGGCCGTAAGGGATATGAAATCATTAATAAAATTCTCTTGAGGTGAAGTCCCAAAATCGGCGATAGAACTAAAAAGCTTAATAAAATCAGCAAGTAAGATAGGAAGGGAATTTTTATACGACACCTTATAAAAAAAGTTCCTTGGGCTTTGTCATAAGGCATTGCATTATAATGAATAAAGCAATAAAATTTGTCGATTATAAAAAGCCTGAAACAGCCCTTCCTATCGCTATTTGAGGTGAAGTATAGGATCTTTTAAATGATAATAATTTATATAAAAAATGCAAATATAAAACTAAGGAGATAAATATTATGGCTCTTTCTTTTGCTTTTTCAAAAACTGATGATGATAAAGATTACATCAGTCAGGTTTTACCAATAATTAATTCTTCAGTAAATAATGACGAAAAGCTCAAGGCTTTAGATTCTTTTTTACAAAAGCACAGTAATCATGCACCAACTTATAACAATATTGCTGTGTTATATCAAGAAAATGGTGATTATGAAAAAGCTCTAACTTACTACAAAAAAGCAATAGAGCTTGATCCACAAAATTTAGTTTTCATAAAAAATCTTGCTGATTATTATTTTATTGTTGAATCAGATCTTGAAAATGCGATGAAGCTCTATATAAAAGCCATTGAGATTGATGCTGAAGATGTGGAGGTTTATTTAATAATTGGAAATATATGCACCTTAATTGGTAATTATAATGATGCAAGATTCTTTTATGATAAGGCACTTGAGATTGAGCCATGGAATTTGACTGCTATGGATAATCTTGATTGGCTTGATGAGATTAATAAGTAATTTAACTTAGTTTTACATACATTGGTTAATGATAATATATTGGTTTCTGCAATTGTATCTGTCTATAATTCTTCTCTTTATATCAAGGGTTGCATTGAAGATTTAATAAATCAAAGTCTCTATCAAAAGGGCAAATTAGAAATATTAATTGTTGACTCTGCATCAGAGGAAGAAGAGTATGAAATTATAAAAAACTATCTTTCCGAAAAAATCATTTACATAAGATTACCTTACAAGACCACAGTCTATGGTGCTTGGAATGAGGGAATTAAAAAGGCAAGAGGTAAGTTTATTACAAATGCTAACACCGATGATAGACATGCCCCTGATGCCTTTTTAAAAATGGCTCAAATTCTTGAATCAATGCCTAATATAGTCTTGGTTTATGCAGATGTTTATGTTACTACAAAGCAAAACGAAACCTTTGAACAATCTTCAAAAACAGAGAGATTTTATTGGTATGACTGGGACAGGAAAACTTTACTTGAAAAGGGCTGTTTCATAGGACCACAACCAATGTGGAGGGCTTGTATTCATAATGAGTTTGGCTATTTTGATGACTCATTAATTGTATCTGGTGATGCGGAATTTTGGTTGAGGATTTCACAGGGCTACGATTTTTTTCATATAAAAGAACCTCTCGGTTTATATCTCAAATCTGATACCAGCGTTGAACATAGAAATAGTCTAAGACGAGACTTTGAAAATATAAGAATAATAACTATTTACAGAGAGGCATACCAAAATTGCATGATAATTAGGGTAAAGCCAGAAAGGAGACTTATGGAGTTTGACAACGATCTAATAACTTGTATTCTTATTGCTTCTGATAGAGAAAAACATCAAGCAATGATAGAAATGGTTAGTGCCTTTACAAAGGGCAAGTTTGAGATAATACATATTGAGTCATTAGGTGATGGTTTGAATATTGGGGCTTTGTTGAATCAAGCAATAGCAAGGGCACAGGGAAAATACATTGCAATTATTGATGAAAATGTCATTATTACAGATAGCACCTTAGATTTTTTAAAATTGCATTTGAGAGAAGAAGTATACCTATCATGCCCTATTACACAGATGAAATTAGATTATAGTGAATTACCCTATAATGATTTGCAAGGATTAAGGGAATATGCAATTTCTTTTAGAGAGAGAAACTTACAAAGAAGGATTTTTACAAGACAAGCCTTTGCCTCATGTATGTTAATAAATGTTGAGTTATTTTCAAAGGTTGGGGTATTTGATGAAAGGTTTATGACATTAAGAGGTGTCATTGATGATTTTAGTATAAGGGCAACTCTAAAAGACTGTAAGATAGTTATTGGAGGAGATGTATTTGTCCATTGTTCTAAGAAGATCTTAATGAATCAAAAAGATAAGGAACTATTCAATTCAAAATGGGGAAATATAGATGCGGCAAGTCATGAGGGTAAAATACTTCTTTCAACTGATACATCAGATAAAGCTTGGGATTTATTTTTGAGAGGTTATGTTGAAAGTTCATTAAATTTACTTATTGATTACCTCAAGTTTATAGATGACGAAATTTCTATAAAAAGGACACTTATAAAGATACTTTTTTATACTTTGAAATATGAAGATGTTTCAAAGATTTTAATAAACAGTGATGACGAAGAAATTTATTTTTATAAAGCCCTTGCTTTGATTAGCAATGAGAGATTTCAAGATGCTATTGATATATCGTCAAAAAAAATTACGAAAAAATATCTTAAAGATACTATAACAGCCTCAATAGCAATAGAAAAAAATCAAAATGATAAGGCTGAAGAGTTGTTGATTCAAATAATTGAACAAGAGCCATATTTTGCTTTAGCCTACAAAAAACTTGGATATTTGCAATACAGTGAGGGTAAGAAAAAGACAGCCCTTAATAATATTGAAAGGGCCTTTATGATTGAACCAGTAAACCCATCTATTGCATCTGCTTATCACTTTATATTGTCTATTGAAGGTCTTTACAGAAGAGGGGAGAAGATTTTCAAAGAGACCTGTATGTTTTATCCTAACTCTAAGCAAATTCTTTCCTATTTAATTTACTATCTTTTGAAAGAGAATAAACCTTATGAAGCAATGGCGGAGATTGAAAAGATGATAAGCAAATTTAATATTGATGAAGAGACCCTAACTCGTGCTTTGTCAATAAGGAAGATAATTGGTGCAATTAATAAAACTGATGAAAGACCAAGCCTTTCAATATGTATGATTGTAAAGAATGAAGAGACTAATATCATTAATTGTATTAATTCAGTCAAAGTCATAGCAGATGAAATTATTGTTGTTGATACTGGTTCGTCAGACAGGACAAAGTTATTGGCTGAGATCTTTGGTGCTAAGTTTTTTGATTTTAAATGGAATGATGATTTTTCAGAGGCACGAAACTACTCCATTTCTCATGCAAAGGGAGACTGGATTTTAGTCATTGATGCAGATGAGGTGATTTCTAAATTAGATTACAATCAAATAAGGGTATTGTTAAAGGATAAGACAAAGGCTTATCAGATTGTCACAAGAAACTACACCTATGATAGATCAATTCTTGGTTTTATAGAAAATGATGGTTTTTACCCAGAAGAAAAGGGTTTTGGTTGGTTTCCTACTTTAAAAGTAAGACTTTTCCCTAAATCAGATTTGATTATGTTTGAAGGTAATGTTCATGAGATGGTTGAAGAATCTATAAAAAAAGCTCAACTACAGATAGAGACAGCACCTTTTTTTATACACCACTATGGAAAAATAGATATTCAAAAGGATAGGATTAAGGATGAGGTTTACTATGATTTAGGGAAAAAAAAGCTCAAAAATGATCCAAATAATCCAAAGGCAATAAAAGAACTTGCCATAGTTTCCGGTGCACTTGGCTTTTTTGATGAGGCAATTGAATTATGGAATAAATACTTGTCCTTTAAAGATAATGATATGGATGCCCTCTTAAACCTCTCTGGTCTTTATGCTATCAAGAAAGATGATGAAAATTTACTAAAAATCTCTGATAAAATTCTTTCCATTGAACCAAATAACAACATTGCTCTTAATAATATAAATAGGGTTAGGACTAAATAGAGGTGTCTTTTTTAAGAAATTCAACAAGAGATTATATTGATAGAGGTAATGAATACTTTACACAAGGTGATTACGGAGAGGCTTTAAAATGTTATAGAAAGGCATTGTGTCTTGATAAGACACTATCAGTTGCCTATTTCAACATAGCTAACATACTTGCGATTCAATCAAAGTTTTATCCTGCAGAACAGCATTATAAATATGCAATCAGATATAAGAGAGACTTTCCAGAGGCATTTAATAATCTTGGGAATGTTCTTCGTGAGCAGGGTAAATTATCTGAAGCATATGAAGCTTATAAAAAGGCTCTTTTTTTTAAGTGTGATTATTTTGAAGCTTATAATGGTCTTGGAAATGTATTGCAGTCAGAAGGGAATATTGAAGATGCAATAAATTCTTATAGAAAGGCAATAGACTTAAATCCAAAATACCAAATTGCCAAAAGCAACCTGTTACTTTGTCTTAATTATAGTAGCAACATTAAACTACAAAATATCTATGAAGAGCACACAAAACTTGCTGAGTCTATTGAAAAATCTGTCAAAAGATTCAAAAGAACAAACCCTATTAATAAAATTAAAGACAAAATAAGAATAGGATATTTATCACCTGATTTTAGAAGACATTCTGTCGGTTATTTTATACGACCTATAATTGAATGTCATAATAGAGATGATTTTGTTGTTTTTGCTTATTCTGATGTTATTACAAGAGATACCTTTACTGATGAAATTGAAAAGATGTCTGACCATTTTGTTGATTGTGCAAGATTTAATGAAAATGAGCTTTATCAAAAAATTTGTGATGATAAAATAGACATACTCTTTGATCTTGCAGGTCATAGTGGGTATAACAGGCTAACAATCTTTGCTATGAAACCTGCACCTATTCAAATAACATGGATTGGCTATCCAAATACAACAGGACTAAAGACTATGGATTATCGCATAGTTGATGAAATTACTGATCCTATTGGAATGACAGAGTCAATTAATAGTGAAAAACTTTTAAGAATGCCCTATTGCTTTCTTTGTTACTCACCGCCAAAGGATGCTCCAATAGTAGAGAAAGCACCATTTTTAAAAAATGGATTCATCACCTTTGGGTCTTTCAACAATCTCTCAAAGATAAATGATTTTACCGTTGACCTTTGGTCAAAGGTGCTACATTTAAGGAATGATTCTAAGATGCTTATTAAATCAAAGACATTTATTGATAAAGGTGTAAGAGATAGGTTTTTAAAGAGGTTTCAAGAGAGAGGTATTGATGAAAGCAGGTTAATACTGATGCCCCATGTTAAGAGTTTTAGAGAGCATCTTGATGTCTATAACTCCATTGACATTGCCCTTGATTGCTATCCTTATAATGGCACTACTACTACTTTTGAAGCTCTATTTATGGGTGTCCCTGTAATTACGCTTTCTGGAAATAGCCATGTTTCAAGGGTAGGTATGAGCATATTAACTAACCTTTTTATTGAGGGTTTGATTGCAAAAAACAGTGATGAATATATCAAAATCTCATCAAATCTTATTTCTAATCCAGACATA